>Ga0209415_10000050_pt1 | contig 151813 bp, 134 predicted proteins | sample PeaSoiSIISIP2007_FD_187696 | JGI IMG/M metagenome (GOLD analysis project Ga0209415, IMG submission 187696) | Peat soil microbial communities from Weissenstadt, Germany - SII-SIP-2007 (SPAdes) (version 2) | ecosystem: Environmental > Terrestrial > Soil > Wetlands > Peat | place: Germany... | reverse complement strand
ATAACTCCTATGGAATGTTTTGATTGGACCTCCGCTTCGCAAAACTAAGTGGCATTGCGCATGAGTGCGTGCGCCACGCCCACCGAGTTTAGAACGTGAACCGGGCGACCAGCACCCCCGAGCGCGGGGCCGAAGACGAGGCCAGTTGCGCCTGGCTGCCGGCGGTTGCCGTATTGATGTATCCGAATCCACCGGTGTATTCGCCGTTGGTGAGGATCGGCGGCGTCGTGATGTTGGTGGACGTGGGTACGGGTATGATCGTGCGATTGAAAATGTTGGTGAACTCCGCGCGAACGTTCAGGTTCATCTTTTCCCGGATGCGGAAGGTACGGCCAAAGTTCATGTTTTCGTTCGGATGGCGCTCTTGACGGTAATCGCTGTAGTAAGGTGCCGCGGTGCCGAATTGGCCGGCCGCCGGATTGGTCCACGCCGCCGGATTCAGGACCAGGGTCTTGGTCGGATCGAAGCAGTTGCAGTTGAGGTTCACCAGGAAAGGATCCACGCCGGGCACGCGGTTATCGTAGGTGCTCTGGAACAGGAGTCCGGAGAGATTGTTGGTCGATGCGGGCGACAGGATCGGGAGGCCGCTGCGGTATGACATAAGCGCGCCGACAACCCAATCGCGGGTCAGCCAGGAGATCGGCTTGCTGGCCGATCCGAGGTTCGCCTGCCACCTTGGCGTCGTGTAAGTGAGGGCGATAATGCTGACCAACGGCTGGTCGAATTGCGAAAGGTCCTTGTTCACCGGCCGGTTGAAGGCATCGTTGATGGCGCCGCCTCCGGCGCCTTCCGCCGAGGCGTCCATGGTGAGCGACTTCTGCCAAGCCAGGCTGTAACTCCCCTCCAGACCGTGCGAAAACCGTTTGGTGGTTTTGAACTGTAATGAGTCGTACCAGGTATCGCCCAGGGGCGCGTACATTCCACTGACGTTGCCGAACTGCGGATACGGACGCAGCGACTGCGCCAGGGTGCCGGTGGTCGGGAAAGTCGGGTAAGGCGCCGTGAAGCCCGCCCCGATCACAGCCGGATTGGTGAGGGCATCGGTCAGCAGCGAAATATTCGCCGGATTACTGAGGCTGAGCCCGTGGGCCGCGAGAATCGCCGGCGTGACGGCATTGTAGACCGCGAAACCATTGGCCGCCCACCATGCTCCGCGGTTGCCCACATAGGACGCTTCCACCACCAGGTCGCGCACAATTTCGCGCTGCACGCCAACGCTCCACTGGAGCTGGCGGCCCGGGCGTCCCGCGTTCGGATCGACCAGCCCTGCCGCAACGCCGAGCTGACCTGGAAGATTGGGGTACTGTGACGCATTGAAGTCGGGCCACGGGTTGACGGGAACCTGAACTCCGTTCCGCAAGTACATGGCGGGGGTGAAGCCGCCGGGCGATTGGAACGGGCTCGATTCGGTAATCGTGAAATTGTCGAACTGGGATAATTTGTTGTACACGACGCCAAAGCCGGCGCGGAAGACCGTCTTCGGAGTGATCTGATAAGCGGCTCCCAGGCGCGGCCCGAACGCTAAGGGATAGTTCTTGGCGAAGTTACAGTTGCAGCTCTGCGGCGCCTCGTAAATGGTGCCCCCCGGCCGCCCGCCCGCGTTGGTATTCAGCACCTTCTCCGAGAAACTCGCCATGCGGCCGTCGGTCTCCTGATTGTAGGTCTGATAGTCATACCGCAGGCCGTAATCCAAGGTGAACTTGTGTGTAACTTTCCAACTGTCCTGGACGAAAAACGAATACGATTGGTTCCTCAGGTGCGGATCGGTGGGAGTTCCGACGCTTCCGCTGTCGACCGCGCCCAACAGGAAAGAGGCGTAGGCGAAGCCCGGATAGCCGCCGGCCAGAGTGGTGTTGGGATACAGGTAAGGCTCCGAGGTTTCCCCCGGACTGAACGCAAAGCCGCCTTGCGCCGGCGAATCCTGCTTATTCATGAAATTGTTGATGATGATTTCCGTGCCGGCTTTGTAGGTGTGGTTTCCCCTGATCCAGGTCAGGCTGACATTCCCGCTAGGCCGGAACAAGTACAGACCGCCGCAATCGATCGTGATGCATCCCTGCGATCCGTCTTCAAGGGTTGTGCCCATGGTCTGCATCCCGCCCGTGCTGACGGCGCTGTTGAGCCCCGTAATGTTGGGGAATCGGCCGGTGTCCAAAACCCCCGTCAGGCCGATGGAAGCAGGATTAAAGGTGTCCACCGCGGTGCAGCAATAGGAGGTAGGGCCGTGCACATTCTGGTAGCCGATTCCGACGTGCAGCAGCAGCGTCGGCCTAATCGTATAGTCATAGTTGATGCGAGTGGTGTATGCCCAAATGTTGTTGCCGATGGCCGCGGTAATCGCGTCCGGCAAGCCGTCGGCAAATAGCGCCAGCGGCGAATGGGTGTGAGTCCGGGCAAAGTAGACCGAAAACTTCGCCTTCGAAGTGAGCATGTGGTCGACCTTGACCGAGTTGATGTCCGTGTGTCTCAGCGTCGAGTAGGTGGGAAGGTAATTGTTGATCAGCCCGTTGGCATTCGGGCCCAAGGGCGTCGGAATCAGGTTTTGGATCGCCAGCGCGACCGGGTCCATGCGCGTCAGGGGAATGGTGTTGTTCTGAAACGGGGTGCGCACCACCTGGCCGTTGGGCGCGGTGAAATTCGTGGCAGGATCGTAAATCTCGCCTTCTGTAATCGGATTTCCCAGCGGATCCGTGCCCAGTGTCTTCGGAAGAAGGGCTTGAGTGAAGATTCCTTGACGGTACAGATTGGTTGGAACCGTATCCTGGATGTTATTGACGATGTCGGTCTCGCGGAACTGTTCGAAGTTATAAAAGAAGAAGGTCTTGTTGCGGCCGTTGTAAAGCTTTGGAATCCTCACTGGACCGCCGAAGGTGAAGCCGTAGTCGTCCCGGCGGTTGCGCGGCTTGGCATTGACGAACGGAGTCGCGGCGTTCAGAAACTCATTGACGAAGTAATCGTACGCGGTGCCGTGGAATTCGTTGGTTCCCGATTTCATGGTGGCGATGAAGACTCCGCCTCCCGCCTCCCCATACTCGGCCGCGTAGTTGCTGGTTTGAACCTGGAACTCCTGAATGGAATCGACGCTGGGTTGGGTCTGCGATTGGAGCGTGGTATTCATGCCGTTGCCGGAGTCCTGGCCCTCAATCCGGAGCGCCTCCGTATTGTTCGGGGCCCCGTTGATAAATACCGTCACATCGCCCGAAAACTGCGCGCCCGGAATCAACAGCGTGGCGGCGAAGGGATTGCGAGTGCCGGCGTTGCTGGCCGAAGCCGAACCAATTCCTAACACGGGCAGCGTGTCCAGACTCGCGTTCGCAACGCTATGGCCGAGCTCGCCGCTTTCGGTCTTGAGCAGCGGGGCGGACTCCGTGACGGTGACCTGTTCGGAGGCGGCGCCCAGCTGGAGCCCGATATCGACGCGATACGTCTGCGCCGCCGCCAGATCCAAGCCGCTGCGGACATACTTCTTGAATCCCGACACCGCAACCGTGACTTCGTACGTTCCCACCGGCAATTCGGAAATGGTGTAATTTCCCGTGGCCGTGCTCGCCGCCGTATAGACGAGTCCCGTGGCGAGGTTCCTGGCTTCGACTGGCGCGTTGGCCACCACCGCACCGGTCTGATCCGCAATGGTTCCAGTAATTGTGCTCCGGTCGCTTTGTGCGAACGCGAGCGAGACAAATGTAAGACAGCAAAAAACAGCGGCGACGAGGCGCATGCAGAATCTCCCCCCAAGCATTTGGCCCAGGTGTTTCAGTTTCGATTCCGGGGCGGTTGATCGAGTATACTCCAATCCGCGTGCGTTTCAAATGCCGCGTCTAGCGGAGGCGTCTCTGTGTGCCGGAGCCTGCAGCGGTCGATCGCGAGCGAGATCCTCACGTCTCAAGTCTTTCGGTATCTAAGCGATAAGAAGCCTGAATACGGTACTCTTGGAGCAATAAGGTGAAATTCCGAGGCTATGCGGATTTTAATCGCCGACGACAGCATCGTTTCGCGCCATCTGCTGGACGCCACGCTCCGGAAGTGGGGCTATGAAGTGGTGATCGCCTCCGACGGAATGGAGGCATTCAACGCGCTCAAGGCGGAAGACGCGCCGCGCATCGCGATTCTGGATTGGATGATGCCCGGGTTGACCGGGCCGGAGGTTTGCAAACGCGTGCGCGAGGCCTCCCACGGCTCCGACGCGCCCTACACCTATATGCTGCTGCTGAGCTCCAAGAGCCAAAGGGAGGATTTGATTGAGGGACTCGAGTCGGGCGCGGACGATTACCTGACCAAGCCGTTCGACCAGCATGAGCTCAAGGTGAGGTTGCGCGCGGGTACGCGCATCATCGACTTGCAGCAAGAACTGCTGGAGGCGCGCGAGAAACTGCGCGAGCAGGCCACCAAGGATTTCCTCACGCGCTTGTGGAACCGGTCCGCGATACTCGACATTCTGCAAAGAGAACTGGTGCGGGCCACGCGCGAGAGCCGGCCGGTGGGCGTGGTGCTGGCGGATCTGGACCGGTTTAAGAGCGTCAACGACTCTTTCGGGCACTTCGCCGGAGACTCGCTGCTGTGCGAATTCTCCAGGCGCATGCTGGCTTCCATGCGGGCCTACGACTCCATCGGAAGGTACGGAGGCGAGGAGTTTCTTATCGTCCTGCCCGGATGCGACGAGGCTTGCAGCGCCAGCCAGGGCGAGCGGATGCGGGGGGCGCTGGCCAATGAGCCCATGGTGATCGGCGACGCCAGTCTCACCATTACCGGCAGTTTCGGGGCGACCAGTTGGCTCCCCGGCATGCCGGCGCAGGCCGAACACCTTATCCGCATCGCGGACAACGCGCTCTACATTGCAAAGAATCAGGGCCGGAACCGGGTGGCAGTACTGCCGGCCGTGTAGGAGGCGTGGTGTCCGGGCGGGATCTCGGTTATACTAAAATCGTCCGAGACATCTTATGTTCATTAGGAGCGGCACAGGGCCGGAAGTGGTCCTCGCCAAGGCTAGAAGCGGCTGGCCGACCGGTCGACACGGGCTTGGTTGTGCCGTTCGATTTTTAAGGAGATCCCGGTGAAGCGTGCTGGCTCCGACGATTCATTGCGTTGCTCATTCTGCCATAAAAGCCAAGATGTTGTTGGGAAACTGATCTCCTCCCCCTCCGATTATCCACGCGCCTACATTTGCGACGAGTGCATTGGCGTCTGCAACTCGATTCTTGAGGACGACCGGCATGAGCAGCAGTACGGCACCCCCCATAAGCTCCCCAAACCACTGGAGTTGAAGGAATACCTGGATCAATATGTGATCGGCCAGGACGCCACCAAGAAGAAGTTGGCGGTGGCGGTCTACAACCACTACAAGCGCATCCAGATGAACAAACAGCGCTCGGGTGAAGTGGAGCTGTCCAAGTCCAATATTCTGCTGATCGGACCTACCGGGACCGGCAAGACGCTGCTGGCGCAGACGTTGGCACGGATTCTGGATGTGCCGTTCGCCATCGTGGATGCCACCACGCTCACCGAAGCCGGCTATGTTGGCGAAGATGTGGAGAATATCATTCTGCGGCTGCTGCAAAACTCGGATTGGGACGTGCAGCGTTGCCAGCAGGGCATCATCTATATAGACGAGATCGATAAAATCGGACGCAAGGACGAGAATCCGTCCATCACCCGCGACGTTTCCGGCGAAGGCGTGCAGCAGGCGCTTCTGAAGATTTTGGAAGGAACGGTCGCCAATGTGCCGCCGCAGGGTGGGCGCAAGCATCCGCATCAGGAATTCACCCCGGTGGATACCACGAATATCCTGTTTATCTGCGGCGGGGCGTTCATCGGGATGGAAAAGACCATATCCCGGCGGGTGGGCACGCGGACCATCGGCTTTTCGAATCCGGAAGATAGCTCTCGTGAAGCCAACCGCCGTCCAGGCAGCTCCGGGCGCCGCGACGTCGGTCTATTGGAACAAGTGCAGCCCGTCGATCTCATTAAAAGCGGATTTATCCCGGAGTTTATCGGCCGGCTGCCGGTGGTGGCCGTGCTTGAGGATTTGGGCAGGGATGCGCTGGTGCAAATCCTGACCAAGCCCAAGAATGCGATTATTAAGCAGTACCAGAAGTTGTTCGAGTTCGAGAATGTTAGACTGAAGTTTAACGACGACGCGCTGGAAGCGATTGCGCAACTCGCCATGGAGCGCAAAGTGGGCGCGCGTGGGTTGCGGATGATCCTCGAAGACCTAATGCTGGATCTGATGTATTATCTCCCGTCATATAAGAAGGTCCGCGAGTTTCTGGTCACGAAGGAAATGGTGATGACCCAGAAGATCAATATGGCGCTTTTGGAGAAAGCCGGCTAGAGACCGGCATTACGGCGGGCGCGTCCGCTGGCCCCTTCTTTCACAATGCTTTTTTCACAATGCTGAGCTCCAAGGAAAAGACCGAAACACGCCGTTTACCGATGATGCCCATCCGCGAGGTGGTCATTTTCCCGCACATGATGACGCCGTTCGTGGTGGGGCGGGAATCGAGCGTACGCGCTCTCGAAGAGGCGCTGGCCGGCGACCGCAAGATCTTTCTGGCGGCGCAGCACGACGCCAGCGTGGATGAGCCGCGTCCAGACGAAATCTTTTCCGTCGGCACGGTCGCCAACATCGTGCAGAGCGTCAAGCAGTCCGACGGCAACATCAAGGTGCTGGTTGAAGGAGTCGAGCGCGGCAAAATCCTCTCGGTGAGCGAGGAAGAGGGCTTCTTCCGGGCCACCGTCAGGACCACGCATTTCCGCATCGAGCATGGGCCGCAACTCGACGCGCTGACTTCGCGGGTCACCGGACTTTTCGAGCAGTACGTCAAGATCAGCCAGAACGTAAATTACGATTCCATGGTGGCGGCTATCCGGCCCGACGATCCGGGGAAACTGGCCGATACGGTGGGCGCGAATCTGCAACTGGCGCTTGAAGAAAAGCAGGAGCTGCTGGAGATTTTCGATCCCATCGACCGGCTGACGCGCGTGGCCGAGATGCTGGACGTGGAGATCGAGAAGCTCAACGTCGATCGCAGCATTCAGGGTCGGGTGAAGCGGCAGATCGACAAGGCGCAGAAAGAATATTACCTCAACGAGAAGATCAAGGCCATCCAAAAGGAATTGGGCCGCGGCGAAAAGAGCGAGTTCGACGAACTGAAGAAGAAGATCGAAACCGCGGGCATGACCAAGGACGCGCAGGAAAAGGCCACGGCTGAGCTCAAGCGGCTGGAGCAGATGCCGCCCATGTCGGCCGAGTCCACCGTCTCACGCAATTACCTGGATTGGTTGCTCGCCGTGCCGTGGAAGAAAAAGTCGAAGGAAATCCGCGACTTGGCGCACGCTCAGGGCGTGCTCGAAGGCGACCACTATGGTCTCGAGAAGATCAAGGAGCGGATTCTCGAGTTCCTCGCGGTGCGGCGGCTGGTCAAAGATCCCAAGGGCTCGATTTTGTGCTTCGTGGGACCGCCAGGCGTGGGCAAAACGTCGCTGGGTATGTCGGTGGCCAAAGCTACCGGGCGCAAGTTCGTCAGGCTATCTCTGGGTGGGGTGCGCGACGAGGCCGAAGTTCGAGGCCATCGCCGCACCTACATCGGCGCGCTGCCCGGACAGATCCTCCAGATGATGAAAAAGGCCGGAGTGCGTAACCCGGTGTTCATGCTGGACGAAGTCGACAAGATGTCGACGGATTTCCGGGGCGATCCTTCGGCGGCACTGCTCGAAGTGCTGGATCCGGAACAGAACTACATGTTTATGGATCACTACCTGGACGTGGAATACGACCTGAGCCAGGTGTTCTTCATCGCCACGGCCAACGTGCTGCATACCATTCCGCCGGCGCTGCAGGATCGCATGGAAGTGATCCGGCTGTCGGGCTACACCGAGCTTGAAAAGAAGGAAATCGCCAAGCGCTTCCTGGTGCCCAAACAGCGCAAGGAAACCGGTCTCCAGGACCAGTTGATCGAATTTCCAGACGACGGTATTCAGGAGTTGATCCAGCACTACACGCGCGAGGCGGGAGTGCGCAACCTGGAGCGTGAAATCGGCAACGTGTGCCGCAAGATGGCGCGCACCGTCGTAAATCTCCAGTCGGCTAAAGAAGGAAACAAGTCCGCGAAGATGGAGAAGGCGGTGATCGACGCGGCCAGGGTCGGAGAGCTGCTGGGGCCGCAGAAGTTCCGCGAACAATTGGCGGACCGCACCAATGAAGTGGGCGCCACGGTGGGCTTGGCCTGGACCGAAGTCGGCGGGTCGATTCTAACCACCGAAGCGGCGATCATGGAAGGCCGGGGGCGTCTGACCACCACCGGGAAATTGGGCGACGTGATGCAGGAGTCCGCGCAGGCGGCGATGAGCTACGTGCGCAGCCGCTCTCACCACATCGGGCTGCCGCGAGATTTTTACCGCCATCTGGATATTCATTTGCACGTTCCGGAGGGAGCCATCCCCAAGGACGGCCCTTCGGCGGGGATCACCATCGCCACCAGCATCACCAGCGCGCTTACCAGCATTCCCGTTCGGGCGGATGTCGCCATGACGGGTGAGATCACGGTGCGCGGGCGTGTGCTGCCGATCGGTGGACTTAAGGAGAAATTGCTCGCGGCGCACCGGCAGGGCATCTTCGAGATCGTGTTGCCCAAGGATAATGAAAAGGATCTTCCTGATATTCCGGAGAACATCCGCAAGGAGATGAAGCTGCACTTCGTCACCTCCATGGACGAGGTGTTGAAGATAGCGCTCGAGCGGGACCTGGAGATGGCGCCGCTGTCCGGCATGCTGACCGCGGCGGAGATCGTGGCGCGCAGCCGGGAAGACAAAGTAACGCACTAAGGGGCCTCGTTTTCGCGGGTGATCGGACAGTAGCCGGTTTTTGTGACCCCGGGCCCGGCCCTCCAGCTATGTCAGCGCGGTTTATAATAAGTGCAGCCCGGCCGGAGCAGTTTCCGCCCGAGGCGGAACCCGAGATCGCGTTCCTGGGCCGCAGCAATGTCGGTAAATCCAGCCTGCTGAATGCGCTGGTTTCGGCCGGCAAAGTGGCTCATGTGAGTTCCCGGCCAGGTTGTACGCAGGAGATCAACTTCTATCAGGTCGACGGCGGGTACCGGTTCGTGGACTTGCCAGGGTATGGATTCGCCAAAGCTCCCAAGCGCATCACCGAGAATTGGAAGGCTCTGATCGAGAGCTATCTGCTTGGCCGCAAGGCTTTGGGGCTGGCCGTGATTCTGGTGGACGCCCGACGGGGCTGGATGGAAAAGGACGTGCAGCTGCGGGAGTGGCTGGAGCTGCACGGACGGCCCTTTATCGTGGCCGCAATGAAATTTGACAAGCTCAGATCGCAGAAAGAAAGGCATCAAAGCCGGCTGGCCTTGCGTCAAGGATACGCGGGGGAGCTATTGGAATGCTCGGCCGTCACGGGCCGGGGAGTGAGGGAAATTTGGCAAGCAATTTCGAAAACCCAGAACAGTCCGTCCCGGATGTAACGCCGGAACAGGCACAGAAGGACGTGGCCGTGAGCGCGGAATCGAACGGCCAGCCGGAGACGCCGGCGGTAAAGCCGGAGCACAAGCCGCCGGAACACAAGCCTCGGACCAGGGCGGCGGCCTCCGAAACCAAACCTGCCTCGGAAGCCAAGCCTGCCGCGGAGACGAAACCGGCGCCGGTGGCGGAGGCCCCCCCTCCCGTGGAAGCCGCCGAAGCGGTTAAGACTGGCGACGCTCCCAAGCCCTCCGAGGCCCCCAAGACCGGAGACGCACCCAAAGAGGGCGAGCCTGTCCCGCAGGGGCGCCTGTTCGACCAAAAGCGGCGGCAGCAAATAGGGCAAGCCAAGAACGGCGCGGCGCTCGACTTGGTGGAGCTGAAGGACATGAGCATTCAGAAGCTCAACCAGATCGCCAAGGACTTGGGCGTGCAGGGCTTCGCCGGATTTCGCAAGCAGGAGCTGATCTTCAAGATCCTCCAGGTGCAAGCGGAGAAGAGCGGGCTGATCTTCTCGGAAGGCGTGCTCGAATGCCTGCCGGACGGCTTCGGCTTCCTGCGCGCGCCGGAGTACAACTATCTTCCTGGCCCCGACGACGTGTACGTTTCACCGTCGCAGATCCGGCGCTTCGACCTGCGCACCGGCGACACCGTCAGCGGGCAGATCCGTCCGCCCAAGGAAGGCGAGCGGTATTTCGCGCTGATCAAGGTCGACGCCATTAACTTCGAGCCGCCCGAGGAGGCGCGCAACAAGATTTTCTTCGACAATCTGACGCCGCTGTATCCGCAAGCCCGGCTGAAGATGGAAACGGTCAAAGACAACTATTCGGGCCGCGTGATGGATCTGCTGACGCCCATCGGCAAGGGGCAGCGCGGACTGATCGTGGCCGCGCCGCGCACCGGTAAGACCATGCTGTTGCAATCGATCGCCAACTCAGTGACGGCGAATCATCCGGAAGTGACGCTGATCGTGCTGCTGATCGATGAGCGCCCGGAAGAGGTCACCGACATGCAGCGGTCGGTGAAAGGCGAAGTTATCTCCTCCACCTTCGACGAGCCCGCGTCGCGCCACGTGCAGGTGGCCGAGATGGTGATCGAAAAGGCCAAGCGCTTAGTCGAGCACAAGAAAGACGTCGTGATTCTGCTGGATTCCATCACGCGCCTGGCGCGCGCCTATAACACCGTGGTGCCGCCTTCGGGCAAGGTGCTTTCGGGCGGCGTGGATTCGAACGCATTGCAGCGTCCCAAGCGCTTCTTCGGCGCGGCGCGCAATATCGAGGAGGGTGGATCGCTCACCATCGTTGCCTCGGCCTTGATCGACACCGGCAGCCGCATGGACGATGTGATCTTCGAGGAGTTCAAGGGTACCGGAAACATGGAGATCCATCTGGACCGGAAGCTGATGGACAAGCGCGTGTTCCCGGCCATCGACATCACCCGCTCCGGCACCCGCAAGGAAGAGCTGCTACTGCCGCGCGAGGAATTGAACCGCGTGTATGTGCTGCGCAAGGTGCTGAATCCGCTGTCGCCGGTGGAGAGCATGGAGTTGCTCATCGACAAGCTGGGCAAGACCCGCAGCAACGCCGAGTTCCTGGGCGCGATGAGCGCGTAGAGTCCCGCCGCACTACAATAGAGCAGGAGTTCCCGTGGCGACCACATCCACCCGGCTGATGACCTTCGAGGAGTTGGAGAAACTTCCCGATCATCCTCATGACCTTCGCTACGAGTTGCGCCACGGTGAACCGGTTCTTGTGCCTCCACCCATAAATAAACACTACAGGGTCCAGTACAAGCTGACACGCTTGTTAGGACGTACCGCCGGCGATGCGGGAGAAATCGGCACGGAACTCGGGTTCCGGCCTCGCGGCGACCGCGAGTATTGGATTGCCGACGTTGCTTTTCTCGCCAAGGAACGGTGGGACAGCATCGATAAGTATTTGATGGGATCTCCGGAGTTAGTTGTTGAGGTCGTCCTCTCTCCTTCCAATACCACCGCCGAGATGCGGGATCGGCGGAAGCTCTGCCTCGAGACTGGGTCCAGGGAATTCTGGATCGTGGATACGGATCTTCGCGAGGTGGAAGTCTACACTCCTGACGGCCAGATGATCCCCTACAAATCCGGCCGAGACATCCCCCTGTTTTTCGGCGGCCGCTTGGCTGTCGACGAAATCTTCTCTTAGGCCTCCTCTTCTAACGTGGGCCGCATCCGCATCCTCTCCGACAACGTCGCCAATAAGATTGCAGCCGGGGAAGTCGTCGAGCGGCCGGCCAGCGTCGTCAAGGAACTGCTGGAGAATTCGCTTGACGCCGGCGCTTCGGAGTTCCGCCTGGAGATCGAAGCCGGCGGGCGCAGGCTGATCCGGCTCTCCGACAACGGCTCCGGCATGATGCGCGACGATGCGCTGCTGGCCTTCGAGCGCCACGCCACCAGCAAGCTCTCCGATGTCAAAGACCTCCTCTCGATCGCGACCCTGGGATTTCGAGGCGAAGCATTGCCGTCCATCGCTTCGGTCTCCAGGCTGCTGCTCGAAACCAGGGCGCGCGAGGATCAGGTGGGCACCGCCGTCGAATTCGCCGGGGGCAGATTATTGCGCTGCGACGAAGCCGCGCTGGTCCAGGGCACCACCATCACGGTTCGGGATCTGTTCTATAACGTGCCAGCGCGGAAAAAATTCCTGCGTTCGGATCAGACCGAGATCGCGCACGTGGCCTCGCTGATGACGCATTACAGCCTGGCGCACCCGGCCAAGAGCTTCCTGCTGCGCCATAACAACGGCGAGCTGTTGAATGTGACTCCGGTCGAATCGCTGCGCGAGCGAGTCTTTCAGGTGTTTGGAAGCCAGATTCTTGAAGACCTGGTGGATCTGGGGGAACGGTCGCGCGATTTGGCCATGCCGCCGGAGCCCGATGAAGCGCCCGCAATGCGCCGTTTCCGTCTGCGCGGCTTCGTAAGCGGTCCGCAGGTGCAGAAGCTGAACCGTAATTCCATCTACCTGTTCGTTAACGGACGCCTCATCCGGGATCGCCTGCTGCTGCACGCCATCAGCGCCGCTTACCACAACCTGATGCCGCCGGCGTGCTACCCCTTCGCCCTGTTGTTTCTGGATTGCGACGCGGAGGAGGTGGACGTGAACGTACACCCGTCCAAGACCGAGGTGCGCTTCCGCCACGGCTCCGTGGTGCATGACCTGGTTCGCGATACGGTTCGCGAGGTGTTGATGGCGCAACGCCCAGCCTCGCGAATCTCAGTTCCGTCGCCGGTCTCCACGCCGCAGCCCGCCGCGGATCTTCCGTATTCCGAGTTCAGCCAGCAGATCGAGAACATGGCTGCCTCGGCATCGGTCACGCTGCCGACTTCGGCATTCCCCGCGGCGGAGAACCCCGCGCACCTGCCGGAGTTCCATCTGCGCCGGCCGCCATCGCCGATTCCGCGATTCGATTTTTCCGAGGAGGCTTTGCCTCCTTCCTCCTCCTCCCCGAAGCTGGGTGTTCCCGATACACACGGGCCGCTGCCCGCGAACGGGACGCTTCCAGAGTCCGACAGCCTGGATAATCTCGACGCCCTACGCGACCTACGCCCGCTGGGACAGATCCACGACAGCTTCATTGTGGCGGCCGGGCGCGACGGGCTGTGGATCGTCGACCAGCACGTGGCGCATGAGCGCATTCTGTTCGAGCAGGTGCTCGCCGCGCGCGCCCGCGGCAACGTGGAGACGCAGCGGCTACTGATCCCGGCGGTGATCGGGCTGACCGCGGCGCAGCAGATCGAATACGCGCGTATCGCCGAAGAGCTGGAGGGCTTGGGATTCGAGACCGAGCCGTTCGGCAACCGGACGGTCGCCGTGAAGTCGGCACCGGCGGGGTTGAACGCCGCCGGCATCGAGAAGGTGCTGTTCGAAATTCTGGAGATCTCCGAGCGGGAGCTGCGCAAGACTTCGCTCGACGATTTGCGCCGGGCCATGGCGGCGTCGATCGCCTGCCGCGCGGCCATCAAGATCAACATGCGGCTGGAGCCGGAAAAGATCGGCTGGCTGCTGCGAGCCTTGGCGGCGACATCGTGCCCCATGAGCTGCCCGCACGGGCGTCCCATCGCGCTACGCTACTCGACGCGCGATATTCTCAAGAGCTTTCACCGCATTTCGTGATCGGAGATTGGCAGGTCGCAGACCGGCTCCTCACGGCAACTGGGGAGTGGCGCTCTCGAGGATCTTCGCAATCCAATCGGCGTGGGGGAAGCGGCAATCGAAAAGAGCTTTGATCTCGCGGTCGATGTCATACCCCACGCGCCGGATGGTTGGGCCCAAGGCATCCAGTTTCGACTCGTCCAGCAACAGATATGCCGACCGCCGGTCGCCGTCGTAAGAGAGGCTTACGCTGCCGGTGTTAACGACCAGCATATCTTTTACGCTGCGAATATACGGATGGTGGATATGCCCATATACGGCAATCGGCTGGCCGAGCGGCGAATAAACCGACTCCAACTCAGCATCGCTCGCCGTATGCGCCGGTGCGATCCAGAGACTCTCAGGACTCGCGTGTATCAGCGCGACCGGGCCGTGCTTCTGCATACGCGGCAGGTCGCGCAGCCATGCGAGCCGAGTTTCTCCCAGCGCTTCACGCGTCGCCGCAGCCATCTCCTCGATCGCGCCGAGAAGGGGTTGCATTGAGGGCGTCTGACCCGCGAATTCCACCAGCGATTGGGGGTTCCAAAGCATTTCGTCCGTATTGCCCACCACGCCTTGCCAGCCCAGATCGCGAATCCGGTCCACGATCTCCACGGGGCTGGATCCGCCGTCGGCCAAATCGCCGCCGTGGAAAATCAAGTCCGGAGACGTCTGCCGCAAGTCCGCCAGGACCGCCTCAAACGCGGTCCGATTTCCATGGATATCGGATAAGATGGCGATCCGCATCGCGGAGACTTTTTGCTACTCCGGGATTTCCGGCGCAGGCTCCGGGGTGATGATTTCGCCGCCCGAGCGGCGGCTCTGGAGATAGTGCAGGATCAGTGGCATAACGCTGATCACCACTATTCCCAGCACCACCTTCTCGAAATTCCTGCGGATGAACGGATAATTGCCCAGCGCGTATCCGCCGAGAGTCATCGAAAGAACCCAGCCGAGTCCGCCCCAAACGTTAAACGAAAGGAATCGGGCGTAGCTCATTCTGCCTACGCCCGCCATGTACGGCGCAAAGGCCCGCACCACCGGCACGAATTTAGCGTAGATCAGCGTCTTGCCGCCGTGGCGTTCATAGAAGTGCTGCGTGCGGTTAACATACTCCTGCTTGAACCAGCGCGAATCGGGTCGGGAAAAAATGGCCGGCCCGGTGCGGCGGCCCAGGAAATAGCCGCATTGGTCGCCCAGAATGGACGCAATCGCCAGCACCACGCAGATCTGAACGATGTTGAGCTCGCCCGCGCCCGCCACCACGCCCACGGTGAACAGCAACGAATCCCCAGGAAGAAACAGACCGATCAGCAGGCCGGTTTCGGCGAACACCACGCCGGCCAGCAGAGCGTATCCGAACCAGCCCGTCACCACCTGGGTCAGCAGATGAATCAGGCGGTCTGGGTCGGTGAGACTCTTCCAGATCTCGAACAGGAGGCCGGCCATGCGGAGGGCGGCTCTACCTGGAGTAAGAAGCCGAAAGCGCCTGGATGGCCTTCGTGTTGCGCTTCAGCTTGCCTTGCCGGGTGAGTTCCGCGGTGATGCTGTCGAGCATCAGCTCGGCTCTTTCCTGGGCCTTCTTTTGCTTCAATTCCAGCAGGATTTGATCCCTCTGGGCCGACAGCGCGCTGGGATCCGCGGGAATCTTCTCCAGGACTTTGCTCACGACGTCGCGGCCATTGATCATGGTCGGACCAAACACGGTTCCCGTCGGCTTGGTGAAGGCATCCTCCACATACAGCGCCTGGCCCAATCCCTCCACCGAATCGGAGCGTCCGAAGAAGCTGGAAGTGACCACATCAAGCTTCAAGGATTTTGCAACCTTCTCCATGTCCTCGCCCGCGCGCAGCTGTTCTAGCGCTTGCTTGGCCTCGGTATCGGCAAGTAACTGCGCCTTTTCCTGAACGAACTTCTGCCGGATTTGGTCCTTAACCTCGTCGAAATTCGAGGTGCGCGCCGGAATGCGGGCCTTCAGAACCACCACCGCGAGACGGTCTCCAGGCAGCACCAGCACGGGGGAAACATCGTTGGGTTTCATGTCCGCCAGTGTGCTGTCGATCTCCGGCGAAGCTCCCAAGCCCGGAATCGGCTGGCCCGGGGCTCCTTCGGGCACACTGACCAGATCCGCGCCATACTGCTTGGCGACCTCAGCGGCCGAGCCGGGAGATTTCGCCAGCGCCGCCCGGATCTCATCGCCCAGCATCTGCATCTTGTCCGTGAGATTTTGCTTTTTGAGCTCGTCCGCCAAGCCGGCCTTCACTTCGTCGAAGGGCTTGACGTGCGCCGGCTCTTTTTCGAGCACCTGAATGATGTGGTAACCGAAAGTCGTGGTCACAACGGGGCTCAGCTCCTTGGGCTTGAGCGCGAAGGCAGCGGCCTCGAACTGCGGATCCATTTGGCCCTTCACGATCCAATCCAAATCGCCGCCCTTCTCGCCCGATCCCTTGTCGTCGGAATCCTTCTTGGCCAGCTCCGCGAAATCCGCCCCGTTCTTCAGCTGCTTCAGGATGTCGTCGGCCTTGGTCTTCAGCGCTTTCTTTTCGGCATCCGATTTCCCTTGCGTGCTCACCAAAATGTGGCGTACGTGGATGCGCTCCGGCATCCGGAAATTATCCATCGACTTGGAATATTCCGCATGCAACTGCGCATCCGACACCGTCAGCGTCGCCGCCACTTTGTCCTGCTGCAGCACTACGATCTGGTAAGAAGTTTTCGCCGGGACCCGATATTCGGCGTCGGAGCGGCTGGCTTCATACACTTTGCGCAGCTCTTCGTCGGTGGGTTTCACCTGATCGAAAAACTTCGTGGCCGGGAAAGCGATGTAGGAGATCTTTGCCTTGTCGTAGCGCCGCGCGAATTCGGCTTCCACTTCCGCGGGCGTCACCACGATTCCTTCCAGCACCGCGTCCTGAAGCCTCACGAAAATGAGCTGATCGCGAACCTCGTTGCTGATCTCCTCTATCGTCATCCCCTGGCTGGCCAAGTATTGTTCGAACTGATCTTTGTTGACCGTACCGTTTGGGAAGAACTGCTGGTACCGGGACATGATCCCCGCAAGCACTTCGTCGTCGGAAACCGTAATGCCCAGCTTACTGGCTAGGTGTAGCGCCGCCATCTGTTGAATCACAGAATCCAAGAACTGCGGCAGGATCACGGGCGCCATCTGCGGCGTGGCCCCCTGCATGTTTTGCATTACGATCGCGAAGCGCTGTTGAAACTCCCGCTGCGTCAGCTTCTGGCCCGCTACCTCGGCCAGCACCGTGTCATCGGTCCCAGTCGTGTTGAAGCCGGAATTCGGGATCAGGTAAGTGACCATGGAGGCAGCCACCACCAGGAGGATGGCCCCCAACATAATGCGGACAAGCTTATCCCGGCTGCGGAATAGATCGAACATGGCGGTTGAAAACTCCTAGGTTTGCAGAACGCGGATTTCTGCTCTCATTGTACCGCAGAGCATTATATCGTAAGAACACAGTTTGCGCCCTCCCTCTACAATGGAATTTGCTTCTAACCCGCTTCCTGCGACGCCTCCGCTTGACCCTCGAAATGATCAAGTTCGAGCACTCGGTCTTCGCCCTGCCGTTCGCCTTGACCGGAGCGCTGCTGGCATGGAGCGACGAAGGTTTTCCGCGCCAAGGCATGTGGATCAAGCTGGTGTGCATCGTCGTGGCGATGGTGGCCGCCCGCTCCGTGGCCATGGCCTTCAATCGGGTGCTGGACGCGGAAATCGACGCTCGCAATCCGCGCACTCGCACGCGCCACCTGCCCGCCGGTGTGCTTTCCCGTACCTTCGCCTGGGGCTTTATCGCGTTCTGGGTTTTCGTCTTCCTGTTCGCTGCCAAGGCGCTGAATCCGCTGTGCCTGATGCTGGCGCCGCCCACGCTGCTGATGCTGATGTTTTATTCCTACACCAAGCGCTTCACCCTTTTCGCGCATTTAGTGCTGGGATTTTGTCTGGGAATCGCGCCTGCGGCCGCATGGATCGCCGTTCGAGGCTCGCTGGACCCGCGTATCCTGTGGCTGACTCTGGCGGTGACGCTATGGACCGCCGGCTTCGACATCATCTACGCCTGCCAGGACTACGCCTTCGACGTCCACAGCGGCCTGTTCAGCATTCCGCGCCGCTTCGGCATCGCGCGAGCCTTGTGGATTTCTCGTGCGCTGCACCTCGGGATGCTGGCGTGTTTGCTGCTGCTGGTCCGTTCGTTCGCGCTGGGAAGCCTGGCTCTGGCGGGCATCGCCTGCGTCGCCGCACTGCTTCTCTGGGAGCACCGGCTGGTCAAGGCCGACGACCTGTCTCGCGTCGATGCCGCCTTCTTCACCATGAACGGCTACGTAAGCGTGATATTCTTTCTCTTTTGGGCGGCCGACATCGCCATTCGCCGGTACACACCTCCCGGAACATAAATCGATGACACCCGTTATTCAAGATCCGATTTTTCAAGATGCGACGCTGGAGCCGATTCGCGGAAAGGTCGAAGCCGGCCATCGCCTGAACGCCGAGGACGGCGTGGCTCTCTACCGCTCACCCGATATTTTAGCGGTCGGATGGATGGCCAACCTGGTGCGCGAGCGCCTCCACGGCAACCGCACCTTCTTCAACGTCAACCGCCACATCAATCCCACCGACGTGTGTGTGGCCAGTTGCAAGCTCTGCGCTTTCGGGAAGCGGGTTCGCGATCCCAAGGCGTATACGATGTCGCTCGAGGAAGTGTGGGAGAAAGCCGGCCACGGCTATAGCGAAGCCGTGACGGAGTTTCACATCGTCGGCGGTCTGCATCCCGAGCTCACCCTCGACTGGTATTGCCAGATGCTGCGCGGATTGAAGGAGCGCTATCCGCAAGTGCATTTGAAGGCATTTACGATGGTCGAGATCGGATATCTGGCGCAGCGCGCCAAGCTGAGCGCGCGCGAGGTTCTGATTCGCCTGAAAGACGCCGGCATGGATTCGCTGCCCGGCGGCGGAGCCGAAATCTTCCATGAGCGCGTCCGCCGCATCATCTGCGACCACAAGATTACGGGCGAGCAGTGGCTGGAAGTCGCCGCCATAGCGCATGAGCTTGGCCTGCACTCCAACTGCACCATGCTCTACGGGCACATCGAAACCGAGGAAGACCGCGTGGATCATCTGATGAAGCTGCGCGCGTTGCAGGATCGCACCCACGGCTTCGTGACGTTCATTCCTTTGGCGTTCCATCCGGACAATACGGACCTGCGTCATATCCCCTCGACCACGGGCTTCGACGATATTCGCCAGATCGCGGTGTCGCGTTTGATGCTCGACAATATTCCGCACATCAAGGCGTACTGGGTGATGATGACGCCGAGGATCGCGCAGGTCGCGCAACGTTTCGGCGCCGACGATATCGATGGCACCTTGGTCGAGGAACGCATCTATCACGACGCCGGGGCGACCACTAGCCAAAACCTGCGCCGGGGCGAGCTGATGCGTCTGATCCGCGAAGTCGGCCGCGAGCCGGTGGAGCGCGATACGCTCTATCACCCCGTGGAGCGCAGCGAGAACGTGTTCACCGTGCTGGTGTAGAGAAAGCTAAATCCGGCAATAAACTGGCCGAAGAGAATGGGGAGGAAAAACATCCCATGACCGTTTCTCCAGTTACAGGCCTCAACTCAGTCCAACCGACGCAGGCGGCACAAAACCAACCGCCCGCCAGCACAACTTCGGCGCAACAACCCACCGACACACTGCAGCTTAGCCCCACGGCAATGGCTCAGTTGAAGGGCGGAGATGCCGGGGGCTGCCACTAGACGCAAGATTCGCCCACTGCCTCTTAAAGTTTTAGTTGACACCTGCCCGGAACCAGCCTTATAATCGGGCTGGCTCTTAATTCGTTAGGTGGGCTGTCGTGCGCAATCGGGAACTTCTCGCGTTGGGGATCTTCAGCTCCGGCTCGCGCCTGGGCGACCGCATCGAGCTGCTGCTCCGCCACGGACGCACGTTTTCGCCGCAGATCTCCGGCGCGCGGGTCGCCGTGAGCTGCACCGCGCTGCTCGGCTTCTTCATCGGCAGTTCGCTGGCGCCGCGATTGTTCGCCTTTCAGCCGGCATTCGATGCGGCATCCATCAGGCCCAACAACACCTCCTTGGTCGGAAGCAAAGAAGGAGCGTTGCAATTTGCGTCGGGAAGCGTTGCCGGGACGAACACGACCGTCAGGCGGATCATTATGGAGGCGTATCACCTGAGGGACCAGCAACTCTCCGGAGGGCCGGATTGGATCGGCTCCGATCGGTTCGATCTGGAGGCCAAGGCTGCAACTCCCGTCGATCTGGATCAGCTTAGGCTGATGCTCCAGACGCTGCTGGCGGAACGATTCAAGCTCACCGTGCGTCGCAACACTAAAGAGATGCCGGTATACGCCTTAACGGTGGCGAAGGGCGGATCTAAGCTCCGCGAAATGAAGGACGAAGAGCCCACGCCAACAGGAAGACACGGAGTAGCCGGCAGGCCCTCCATATTCATGCGAGCGAATATGCACGATTTCGTCGCTATGCTGTCCGATTTGCTCGCGAGAGACCGGCCCGTCCTGGACAAAACTGGCCTCCAGGGAGTTTATCTCTTTGCCATTTCGATCGATCCAGACGACGACCTCAAGGCCCAGATCGAAGCGGAGTTCGGGCTGAAATTCGAATCGCAGAAGGCGCCCGTAGAAACCGTCGTCATCGACCACATCGAGAAACCGGACCCGAATTAACGCCCGCGTGCTAACCCCGGCGAGCAATCTCTCGTCTACACCCTCGAATGGAACCGGCCGCCGCCGCATCGCCCGAGATCACGGTGAGAGTGCAGAACCGGGCCGGAGAGATCGCGGGCTTCGATGGGGACTTCGATAGCGTAGTCCGGCTGTACTGGCCGCGCATCTTTCGCTTCGCCTTGGCCTCGCTGCGGGATCGGGACGCGGCGCAGACCATAGCTCAAGACTGCTTTCTCAAGGCCTACCGCGGCCGAGAACGGTTTCGGGGCGACGCCAGTCTCCTGACCTGGCTGATGCAAATCGCCGTGAACCTGGTGCGCGACAATGCCCGGAACCGGCGCCTTCAGTTCTGGAGGAGGGCTCCGGCTGAAACGCCGCGGGAATGGCTCCAGGATGGGGAAATCGATCCGGAGCGGAGGATGCTGGTGAAGGAGCAGGTGGACGCCGTGTGGAGCGCGACGGCGCGCCTTCCGGAGCGGCAGCGAACGGTCTTCCTGCTGCGGTACGTCGAGGAGATGGAACTGCTCGAGATCGCCGCCGTGACCGGGTTGAAGGAGGGAGCCGTGAAGATCCATCTCTATCGGGCGCTGCGATCGGTGCGGGCACACGTGGGGAGGTTGCGATGAACGAGTTTCGAGAAGCGATCGCGCAGTTTCGCCATTCCGTCCTTCGGGAAGGCCAGAGGACCGGCAGCCCGGGGCTTCAGGCGATTCTTTCGCGGGATCGCCGCGCGGCGAGTCTCCGAGTGCGATGGGCCGCGGCTGCGGTGGTGGCGCTGATGCTGGCAGCGGTCCCCGCCTACGAGAGCGTCCTGCAGCGGCAGCGCGAAGCCGCGCAGGAGAAGGCGGATACACTGTTGCTCCAACAGGTGAACGCCGGACTCTCGCGATCGGTTCCCCGAGCCATGACGCCCCTGATGGGCTGGACTCCTGTCGAGAATGGGGAGGCCAAGAAATGAAAGCTTTATTGCTAGCGGTTATAGCGTCGGGGTTAGCGGCGGCGCAACCACTGAAGTTCGAGGTGGCGTCGGTGAAGGTGGGCGACGGGTATGGAGGTGTCCGTGGGGGATGCCACGGCATCGACTCAAGGTACGGACCGAATGAGGCAGCGGCTGCTCCGCCGCTAGGACGGTGCGTGATCATGGACGGGCGGTTGGGCCACATTATCGGCATAGCGTGGAATTTGCGCCAGATGCAGTTCATCAAAGGCGGTCCGGATTGGGCCTTGACCGGCTTCGACCGGTATACGATTCAGGCGAAGGCGGAAGATCCGGCGAAGGCCACCGAGGCCCAACTTCTTGAGATGCTGCAAACGCTGCTGGTGGAACGATTCAAACTGAAGTTTCACTTGGAGACGTCCGAGAAGGCGGGGTTCGCGCTGGTGGTGGGAAAGAACGGGCCGAAGCTTAAGCCCGCGAAGAGCGAGGACGTCTGGGTGAGTTTCGGAGCGCAGCTCAAGCCGTTCCCGGGCCAGCCGGTCGATCTTACGACCCGCAAATTTTCGATGGCGATGCTGGCGAATCTGCTGTCGCAGATCGGGCCGAGTCAGGTGGTCGATAAAACCGGATTGACCGGCGAGTACGACGTCACGCTGTCGTGGGACGAGACCAACGGACCGGCGCTTTCGACCGCCGTGCAGGAGCAGCTCGGGCTGCGATTCGAGCCGCAGAAGGTCCCGATCTCGATGTTTGTGATCGATTCGGCCGAGAAGCCCAAGGATAGCGAGAATTGAGGTTGAAACGAATGCGAACTGTAATCCTATTGACGACTTCGGTCCTGCTCTCGGCAATGGCGGCTCTGGCGCAGCAGGTGGGGCCCCCCTGTGTGATGGAGGAAAAAACTCTTCAGCGGTATAAAGCGCTCGCGCAGTCAGGGGTCGTGCCTGCGCAGCAACTCGATGTTGAGCAAGAAGCGCTCGCGCAGTGCCAGGCCCGGCAAGCGAAGCTCGCAACGGTTAAGGCCCAAGAGATCGCCGACCAGGCGAAGCTGGATGATTTGCGCAAGCGGTATTCGGAGACCTATCCGGATGTTAGGGCCCTCAGGGCAACGTTGGATGAGCTTCGCGCTCAGGAAGCTCAGCTTACGCTTAGGCTTACGCCTGATGCGGCTGCGCCATTGAAGCAGACGACCGGAGGGCTCCAGACCGGGCTCCCGGACCGCTGGTGGAGGAACCCAGCCACCGCGCAGTCCCTGGGGCTAACCGCGGACCAGCAGAAACGCATGGACGATGTCTTTCAGCGATACCGGCTCAAGCTGATCGATCTGAATGCGGCACTCGAGAAAGAGGAAATCATGCTTGAGCCCCTGGTGGCCGCGCAACCGCTGGACGAAGCGAAGATCACCGCGCAGATCGATCGCGTGGCTGAGGCTCGCGCGGAGCTGGAAAAAGCCAACGGAAGAATGCTGCTGGGGATTCGTAAGCCGCTTACGCCGGAACAGTGGAGTAAACTGCAGAAGTAGCATGATGAATCGTGCGCTCGTCGTCGCCGGACTTGCGATCTCGACGAGTCTGCTCCGGGGTCAGGTCCAATCCGCGACAGGGGGCGCTCCGAAGTTCGAGGTGGCGTCGATCAGGCCTTGCGAGGGTCTGAGCCCTGGCGTCCGGGCCGGGAGCGGAAGCCTGTCCCCCGGACGGATGACTTCGAGGTGCACCACTGTGGCGGACCTCATTCGGACAGCGTACGTGATGTTCGCAAATGGTCGTTACAACCCTTATGCTTCCGCTCAGACCTCGGGAGGCCCGGCGTGGGCCAATTCCGCTCGCTACGATATCAACGCGGAAGCCGAGGAGAATGCGAGTGCGGAGATGATGCAGGGGCCCATGCTTCAAGCGCTTCTCGAAGACCGGTTTAAATTGAAGATCCACCGTGAGACCAGGGAGATCCCTGTCTACGCGCTAACCGTTGCCAAGGGCGGCCTGAAACTGCACCCGCTTGAACCTGGAAGTTGCCCTCCCACGATGTCTTCGGCGGAGAGGGTGGCGCTGCTCCAGGCGGGCAAAGCGCTCCCCAAGTTCTGCGGCAGCATACGCTTCGGAAAAAAGACTGCGGACTTTCACGGGATGAGCATCGATGAGTTTTCCAAAAGCCTCGGCCGGGTGTTGGACCGCCCGATCGTCGACAAGACCGGGATCGCGGGGCTGCTTGATTTCCATCTTGAATTTGCACCCGACGAGACCACGCCCGGACTCCTCCCCGGTGGCGCTCTGCATTTTACAGACACACCCTCGGATGACCCTCCCGGAGGCCCGTCGATCTTTACGGCGATGCAGGAACAGCTCGGTTTAAAACTTGAACCGGCGAAGGGACCCGGCGAATTCCTCGTTATCGACAGCGTGGAGCGGCCCTCGGACAATTGATATGGAGCGGCGTGTCCGCTCTATTGTGACTGACGAGAACCCTGCATCGTCCTGGGGTAGGCATCCGCCGGATTAATCCTAAGGGGCAGTCTATTCTTGGCCGATGAGAACGGGGAAGGAAGAAAAATTCCATGACGGTTACGCCGCAAACGAATCTCAATTCGGTTCATCAAGCGCAAGAGATCCAACAGCAACCCCCCCCGGCCCGAGCCGCAATCCTCGTCAAAACAACCGCCCGACACGGTCGAGCTCAGCCCAGCCGCCACGGCGAGGTTGAACGGCGGCCACTAAATACGGAGCGTTTCAGCGCTCCGCCAGGGAAGCCCCCCGGGAAGAAATGTAGAGGGCGCTCTCGCGGAGGGGCTGGCTTGCCGCGTCCACCGTCACCAGGTTCACCTCCACTTCAGAGCCGCGCGGGACATAAGTGACGTTGGATTGGTTGGGATAGACCAGAAGGGAGCGCCGTCTGCCGCCGTCGTCGATCACGAGCACGGCGCTCCGGCCCGGCTTCCAGGAGATCCGTAACTGGCCGCCGCTCTCACTCAACGTGAGCGCGGATGGCGCTGGTTCTTGTCCGGCTTGTGCGGTGCGTTGAGGAAGCACCGCTACCGCCAGCCCGGCGATCGGGAGTGCGGCGAGCGCCACGAAGACTGTGGCCGCCCACATTTGCATCCGACTGACTCGGCGCGGCGTCGGAGCGGCGGCAATCGGACCGGCCGGACGGCGCGGGGCGGCCGCGAACTCCTCGTGGCTCCGGACGGTTTGAATCGAGCCATCCCGTTCACGCACGAAGAAGCCCGCGCGCTCGCCGGCAACCACCAGCGCCAACTCGTTCCCAGGCTCTTTGAAAGATGCCAGATCCTCCTCGGTGAGAAAGACCTCGCCGCGAATGCGCGAGAAAAACACTCCAACCTTCACTTGTTGCCCGTCCTGCGGCTTCTGTAGCGCCGCGATTCGTATGTCCACCCCCTTGCGCGATCCGTAAAGAATGCCCGAAGTCTCCGCCCATCCCAATTCCAACAGCAAGTCCGCCGGAAACTCGACTCGCAGCCGACTGGCCGGAGGCGACCAGCGCCGGTATTCGATCGTTCGCATGCCTAACTCATAGTTGCGGGCGCGCGGCGCTTTTCTCAAAACGAATTCACTCGCCGGCTTAAAATCCTAAGCCTCGTGAATTCCTATACCTGGCGTTTTGACTCGGGGCCGTCGCACGCTCTCGGGCGATAACTTGCGGGCAGGAGCTTGTGAACGACATGACGAAGAGACGGTTTGGAAATTATGGATGGATTCCCGATATTCCGGATGCGCGCGACCAGGTACTCCGGCTGCCCCGCAAGGCCGGCGCATTGCCTCCGTCGGCGGATCTTCGCGCGGGATGCCCGGCGGTCTACGACCAGGGACAAATCGGAAGCTGCACGGCCAACGCCATCGCAGCCGCGATCGAATTCGATCAACGCAAGCAGCAGTTGCCGCAGCTCTTCACTCCGTCGCGTTTGTTCATTTATTACAACGAGCGTCTGATGGAAGGCTCGGTCGCCTCCGATTCCGGCGCGCAGATCCGCGATGGCATCAAGAGCGTGGGTTCGCAAGGCGTCTGCGCGGAAACGCTCTGGCCTTATGTCGAAGATCAGTTTGCCGTTCGCCCTTCGCCTCCGTGCTACAAGATCGCCCGCACCCATCCGGCCGTAAGCTACAGCCGCGTTCCCCAGGACCTGGGCCAGCTTAAGGCCTGCCTGGCCGCGGGTTATCCGTTCGTGTCGGGCATCACCGTCTACGAAAGCTTCGAAAGCGACGACGTGGCGCATTCCGGCGTCGTCCCCATGCCCGCGGATTCGGAAAGCTCGCTGGGCGGACACGCCGTGATGGCCGCCGGATACGACGACGCCTCGGCACGTTTTCTGGTCCGCAATTCCTGGGGCTCGGATTGGGGAATGGGCGGATACTTCACCATTTCCTACGCCTACTTGATGGACGATAATCTCGCGGACGACTTCTGGACCATTCGAGTCGTTAAGTAACGGGTCAAATGACGTTACTGAAGAGCAATCACGCGCCGCCCCTCGACACGGTAGCGGCCCGACAGCACCAGCGCGATCGCCTCGGGATAAATACGGTGCTCTTCTTTGAGGATGCGCGCGGAGAGCGACTCCGCCGTGTCCTCATCGAGCACCGGCACCGCGGATTGTTTCACGATCGGGCCGGAATCGAGCCCCTCATCCACAAAGTGCACCGTGCAACCGGAGACTTTGACGCCGTGCGCAAGCGCCTGGTGTTGTGCGTCGAGCCCGGGAAACGCCGGCAGAAGCGAAGGATGAATGTTCAGGATTCGCCCGTGGAATTCGCGGATGAAATGACCGCTCAGAATGCGCATGTAGCCGGCCAGGCAGACCAGCTCGACTTCGGCGCCGCGCAGCTCGGCGATCACCTGGCGATCGAAGATTTCGCGATCGAGACCTTGCGATGCCACCGCGGCGGTGCGCAGGCTGCGCTTGCGAGCCAGCTCCAAACCCGGCGCGTCTGGGTGGTTGGAAAGCACCACAGCGATTTCAGCGTCCAGTTTCCCGCGCTCGATGGAATCGGCAATGGCCAGAAAATTGGAGCCTCGGCCGGAGATCAGAATGCCCAGACGCTTCATTTATACGCGCTTATTTGTATACGACACCGCGGCCGCGAACCACCTCTCCGATCTGGTAGAAGGGCTCGCGCAGGGAGCCGAGAATCCGCGCCGCATCTTTCAGCCGGCGGGGTGAGATTACGATGATCATTCCAATCCCGAGATTGAACGTGCGGCGCCAGTCGTTGGCCGGGATATGCCCGATCTTGCGCAGCAGCTCGAACACCGGCAGCACCGGCCAGGATCCCACTTTGATGCGAACGCCCAGTCCCTTGGGCAGAATACGCGGGGTGTTCTCGGTGATTCCTCCGCCGGTGATGTGCGCCGCGCCTTTGACCAATCCGGCGTCGTCGAGCGCGCGCAAGGGCGTCAGATAGCTGCGGTGAATTTTCATGAGCTCACTGGCGAGGGAGCCGCCGAACTCGGCCACTTCTGTTTCCGCATGATGACCGGCGACTTCAAACAGCAGCATGCGCGCCAGCGAATAGCCGCTGGTGTGGAGGCCGGTGGAAGGGAGCCCCAGCAGCACATCTCCGGCTTTGATCGACTTCCCGGTGATCATGCGCTTACGCTCGACCACTCCGGTGATGAAGCCCGCCAGATCGTATTCGCCGTCGGCGTAAAGCCCAGGCATCTCGGCGGTCTCGCCGCCGATCAGCGCGCACCCGTTGGCGCGGCAGCCTCGGGCGATGCCGGAGACGACTTCCGCCGCGACGCGTGCCTTCAGCTTACCGACCGAAAAATAGTCGAGAAAAAATAACGGCGTCGCGCCCTGCACGGCGATGTCGTTGACGCAGTGGTTCACCAGATCCTCGCCGATAGTGGAATGAATGCCAGTGAGGAACGCGAGCTTGATCTTGGTACCGACGCCATCTGCCGAAGAAACAAGCACCGGGTCGCGATAGCCCTTCAGCCGATAGCCTCCGCCGAAGCTGCCGATGTCGGTGAGAACTTCGGGCGTGAACGTGCGCCGGGCCATGGTGCGGATGGAGGCCACCGCGCGGCTGGCCTCGTCGATATTCACTCCGGCTTTTTTGTACGTGATTCGCTTGGGCATGCTGGGAACCTTCTTATGATAGGGCATCGCCCAAGCAGCCCGAAGTGGCGCGGGGTTGAAGTGGCGCAGCGCTCATTCGCAAGGGAGAATATAGTTGTGGCAACGACCTTGTGAGCGCTCACTTTGTGGCGTTCGATCTCGGCGCGGAGAGCGGGCGGGCGGTGCTGGGGCGGCTCCGATCGGGCGTTTTGGATGTAAGCGAGATCTGCCGCTTCCCGAATCGGCCCTTCCAACAGAACGGGTCGCTGCGTTGGGACATTCAAAGTATGTGGTCCGAGATGAAGAGCGGTCTCGGCCATGTTCCAGTTTCTAAGCTTGAAAGTATCGGCGTGGACACGTGGGGCGTCGATTACGCGCTGCTGGGTGAAGGCGGCGCGCTACTCGAAAATCCCTATCATTACCGGGACACTCGCACGGACGGAATCATGGCCGCCGTCTTCGAGCGCGTTCCGCGCGACGAGATTTATGCGGCGACCGGAGTCCAATTTCTACCGTTCAACACGCTCTACCAGCTTTACGCCGCGTGCCGAGCGACTCCCGCGCTGATCGACTCCGCGCAGGCGCTGGCCACCATTCCGGACTTGCTGAACTATTGGCTCACGGGCAATCTCGCTTCCGAGTACACCAACGCCACGACCACGCAGATGGTGGATGCTCAAACCCGCACCTGGGCGACCGGACTGCTCGATCGTCTCGATCTTCCTGCGCGGCTGCTGACGCCGATCGTCGAACCCGGCACGATTCTCGGCGGTCTCAAAAACGACGTTTCCGCAAAGCTCGAAGGCACACCGGTGGTCGCGCCTGCGTGCCATGACACGGGCTCGGCGGTAGCGGCGCTCTCAATGCCGGGGAAGAGCGCGTTCTTGAGCTCGGGGACGTGGTCTTTGCTGGGCGCCGAACTTTCCGCGCCGGTGATCACGCCGCTGGCTCGCGACTTGAACTTCACTAACGAGGGTGGCGCTTGCGGAACCATCCGGCTGCTGAAGAACATCGCAGGATTGTGGCTGCTGCAAGCTTGTCGGCGTTGCTGGGCCTCGTCCGGGCAGGATTTCGCTTACGAGGGCTTGCTCGCCGCCGCCGAAGAAGAAGGGGCGCGTAGCGCTTTCCGTTCCCTCTTCGATCCCGATCACGCCACGTTCTTGCACCCGGAAGATATGGTGCAATCCATTGCGGACTATTGTGGGCGCACCGGGCAGCCTGCACCGGCCGATTCTCCGGCGTACACGCGCGCGATTCTCGAAAGCTTGGCGTTCAAATACCGCGTGGTTCTGGAATCGCTGGAGGAGCTGACGGGAATCCGGTTTGAGGAGATCCGAATCATGGGCGGTGGATCGAAGAACCGCCTGCTCAACCAATTCACCGCGGACGCAACCGGGCGTTGCGTGGTCGCAGGCCCGGCGGAAGCGACGGCGCTGGGCAACATCGCGATGCAGATGCTGGCGACGGGGGCGGTTGCTTCGCTCGCAGAAGCACGCCAGGCGATTGACAGGTCCTTCCCGGTGGAGCGATTCGAACCGTCGGCCACGGACCGGTGGGATTCACACTACAAGCGATTTCGAGATTATATAGATGACGCCTATGCTTGAAACGAAACTCCTCGAAGATCTGTGGGAGGAGAGCCACGCTGTCTCGCTGGGTGGGCGGCCTCTCGAATTGCTCCAATACCGGTCCAATCTGCTGGGGGCGGATCTTCGCATTACGAATTTCGGAGGCGGAAATACCAGCTCGAAGTTCGATCTGCCGGACCCGCTCTCCGGAACGCCTGCGCGCGTCCTGGCCGTCAAAGGAAGCGGCGGAGATTTGCGCTCCATCACGACGTCCGGCTTCGCGATTCTCTATATGGACAAGCTGGAGCAACTCATCGCGCGCTATCGCGGCGAAGAGTTCGAGGATGAGATGGTCCCGTATTATCCGCTGTGCGCATTCGGCGAGAATCGCGTGGCGGCGTCCATCGATACTCCGCTGCACGCGTTCCTGCCGTTCGATCATGTGGACCACCTCCATCCGGATTGGTGCATCGCGCTCGCAGCCAGCGCGAACGGCAAGTGGAAGCTGGAGGAGTTCAATCGGCGCTATGGACGCAAAATGGTTTGGCTTCCCTGGCAGCGGCCGGGCTTTGAGCTCGGGATGATGTTACGGCGCGCGGTGGAGACGCATCCTGGCTGCGACGGAATCCTGCTGGGAAGCCACGGTCTATTTACGTGGGGCGACACGCAACAGGAGTGCTACGCGAACAGTATCCAGACCATCGACCAGATGGGCGAGTTCATTCAGGGCCATGCGAAAGGCCCGAAGTTTGGAGGCGTCGCGACAGAACCCGCAGCGGGTCGCGATGACGCGGCCGCGGCCATTCTGCCTTATTTGCGCGGCGTCGTGTCCTCCAACCGGCGCGTGATCGCGCACTACGAGGGTTGCGAAGACGCGCTGGCGTTCGCCAATTCCAAGTGGGCCGAGGAACTCTGCCAGATGGGCACCAGTTGTCCCGATCACTTCCTGAGAACCCGCATTTGCCCAATGTTCATTCCGGGAGATCCGGGTACGCGCATCGAAGATCGCATTCAGGAGCGCATCGGGCAGTATCGCGAAGCGTATGCGGAATATTACAAGTCGTGCGCGCTGCCGGATTCACCCAAACTTCGAGATACCAATCCATCGGTGGTGGTCATCGCGGGGCTGGGCATATTCGGATTCGGAAAAGATAAGCGGGAAGCGCGCATCACAACCGAGTTCTTCATAAACGCAATTCACGTGATGGCTGGAGCAAACGCTCTGGAGGATTCGAGGGCAGAGTATGCCGCCTTGCCGCAAGCCCGCCGTCCCGAGCAGGCGCGCCACTTCTCCAGCTTTCACAACTACGTCGCGCTTCCGAGGACGGAGGCGTTTCGCATCGAGTACTGGGCGCTCGAAGAGGCGAAGCTCCAGCGCATGCCGCCGGAGCGGGAGTTCAGCCGCAGGATTTTCGTGGTTGTGGGAGGCGGCAGCGGGATCGGCCGCGAGGTGTCGCTTCAGATTGCTCGAAGAGGCGGGCACGTGGTGGTCGCGGATCGAGACCTGGAGAGTGCGGAGTCGGCTGCGAAAGAAGCCGGCGCTCTGAGTTCGAACGAAATGACGCTGGCCTGCGAGTTGGATTTGACCTCGCGCCAGAGTATCGAGTCGGCATTTCGCGCGGCGGTCCTGAAATTTGGCGGCGTGGATGCGGTCATCAATACTGCGGCCGTTTACCCGACGCCCGCGGCTGACACGCCTCCGGAGGCGGTCTGGAGCAATGCCCTGAACGTCAACGTCACGGGCAACTTTATCCTGGCGGAGGAGGCGGCGAAGATTCTGAAGGCGCAAAAGCTGCCGGCCTCGATGGTTTTCGCCAGCTCCGCGAACGCGGTGGTGCCGAAACACGGCAGTGAGCCTTACGATACGAGCAAGGCCGCGCTGAGTCATCTGATCCGTGAGCTCGCGATGGGCCTGGGGCCGCTGGTGCGAGTGAACGGCATTGCTCCGGCGACCGTGATCGCGGGCTCCTCGATGTTCCCGCGCGATCGCGTGATGGGCTCGCTCAGGAAGTATGCAATCGAATTCGCGGAATCGGAATCCACCGAGGCATTGCGCGCCAAACTGGCCGAGTTCTACGCGCTACGCACGATTACACGCCAGCCGATTCTCCCGTCTGATTGCGCCAATGCGATCTGCTGGCTTGCGGGCGATCAAAGCTCCAAAACCACCGGACATGTAATTCCTGTGGATGGCGGTCTGCCGGAGGCGTTTCTTCGATGAAGACGGGCGTCTTTCAAGCGCGGATCTTTCAAGCATTGGATCGTTTGCGCATCGAACTGCCTTCGTGGGGATTTGCAAACACTGGGACCAGATTCGGGAATTTTCTCCAACCGGCAGCAGCGACGACCACGGAAGAAAAGGTGGCGGACGCAGGCGAGGTGAATAAGCTGACGGGTGTCTGTCCGACGGTCGCGCTACATGTGCTGTGGGACTTGCCCAACGGGTTGGAGGATGTGGCGAACGTTGCCAAAATCGCAGAGCGCTACGGTGTGCGTCCTGGTTCCATCAATCCCAATCTTTTTCAGGACCAGGAATACAAATTCGGATCGTTCGGAAATCCGGATGAGGACATTCGCGGCCGCGCTTTGCAGCACGTGTACGAATCCATCGCGATCGCGCGGCGGCTTCACAGCCGCGACATCTCCCTGTGGTTCGCGGACGGGTCGAATTATCCGGGAACGGCGAACATCCGCCAGCGCAAACGCTGGTTTGAGGAGTGTCTCCAGGCCGCGCATACGCAACTGAGTCCGGAGCAACGTCTGTTGATCGAATACAAGCCGTTTGAGCCGGCCTTCTATCATACCGATATTGCCGACTGGGGCATGGCTCTGCACATGGCGCGCGCAGCGGGACCGAAGGCCAAAGTGCTGGTGGATACGGGGCATCACTATGCGACACAAAATATCGAGCAGATTGTCTCGTGGCTGCTGGCGGAGAATATGCTCGGCGGTTTTCATTTCAATGACCGGCGTTACGCCGATGACGACCTGACTCTCGGCTCGATCGATCCCTACCAGGTGTTTCGAATCTTCCACGAGATTCTTTTCTACGAATGGGAGACGGGCGCGGCCGCCGATATCGCCTATATGATCGACCAAAGCCACAATCTGAAGGGCAAGATCGAAGCCATGATCCAGACGGTGAGCATGGCTCAGCAGCTCTTCGCCAAAGCCTCGCTGGTAGATTGTGAGCGGCTGGCGGCGGCACAGAAGGTTCCCGACCTGATTCGAGCGGAAGCGTGTTTGCAGGATGCGTTTTCGACCGACGTTCGGCCCGCGATCGCCGAGTGGCGAGCCTCAAAAAATCTTCTACAAGATCCGCTAGAAGCGTTTCGTCAGAGCGGTTATCTGGAGCGCATCACCGCGGAGCGTGCCGGCCGCAATTCCTCCGGCAGCACGGCTTACGCCTAAAGTCAGTGCTCCATATACATGCCGAATGCGTAAGCCGTTCCATCCGTGGTTCCAAAATACACGCGCCCGTTGGCGACGGTCATTCCCGTAAGGGCTGCGGGAGCGGTCGCGAGGTTGCGGCTGGAGTAAAGTTCCTTGCCTGTCGCGGCATCCAGCGCGTAGAGCGTGGCGTGAGTTCCACTCTTACCCGAGAGCGCGAACACCACTCCGCTGGCGATGACCGGCGGCTGAGGAGAAGGGATATCGCGTGAAACCCACGCGGGCGTGAGCGCTGGCTTCCCGTTCTGGTCCTCGACTTTGAACGCGGCGATGGAGCCCGCGCCGGTCGGTCCCGACACCGGCGCGAGCACCCAGCGCATTCCATCCGCATCTTCCCAGCTCGATAAATTGCCCCAGACCTGACCGGATAGCGGGGCTTGAGACAAAGGCGTGCCTAGAGCGGCAGAGTCCAGCAGATAAAGGCCGTCCTTGCCGGCGGCGGCGATCAAGTCGTGATCCTTATAGGTAAAGACGAGCGGCGAAGCCGAACTGCTGGCGATACTGAACGACTGCTTGAGTTGGAGATCGCGAGGGCTCAGAGCCAGCAGCTTGTCATCGGTCTGCACGTAGACGGTTCCATCGGAGCGGATGGCCGGACCTCCAAGGCCTGAAGCTCCGTCGCCGGTCAATGCGAAAGAAGTCGCCTTGGGCGTGTCGGGGATCAGATCGACGGCCCAAACTGCATTGGGGGCTCCGTTGCAATCGTGACTCGTGATCGCGTAGAGGACGTTGTCGGCCATGTTCAGGCTGGAGATTGTGGCGTTCGATGGCAGCACCTTCACTGGTTGAACCACGTCGTCACCCGTGGACGTGTTGAGACGATGGAGCCGGCCATCGCTTGAAATCGCGTAGACCGATGCAGCGCCGAATGCCGCGAAGGGTCCTCTGGGGGGCGGCGGTGGGACAGCGGCGGGAGCAGCGCCAGGAGCACCGGCGGCGCTCGGTACAGCAACGGGACCACGACCGGCCGGTGGGGCAGGGCCGCGGGCACCTACCGGACCACCTCGCCCCACAGCGGGTGGAGGCATGGTGGGCATGGCCGTCAATCCTCCCGGGCAAGCCGAGGAAGATGCGGTTACCGGAGGATCGAGGCCCGCGTATTCCAGATGCTTGGTCCAAAATATCTTGCCGAGGTCTGCATCGATGGCATAGACAATGTCGGAATTGGCGGCGACGAAGGCCAGTTCCTTGAATCCTCGATACGAGATCAAATTCCCCAGGATCAGCGGCGGCAGTAGCGGACGCAGCCCCTTCGGCTGATTCTCCAGCTTCATCTTCCACAAGAGCTGGAGATCCTTGACGGTATCCTTAGAGATCCTCGCGTCGGTCTTCTCCCAACCGCTTCGTTGAGCGTCGCCGCCGTAGGTCGGCCAGTTCGCAGGGCGGGGCTGCGCAATCGCAGCCGCGGCAAGTATGCACGCCACGACAAACAGAGCAAGAACGTTTCTCATAGCTATCGCCCAGCGAGGCCAAAGCAATACAGCACGCTGTCGAAGGTTCCCAAATACACGCGTCCGTTGGCCACCGACAAACCGCTGAAGTGGGCAAACGATGCGATTTGGTCTCCGCTCGAATATAACTCCTTGCCGGTTTCGGCATCCAGAGCATATAACGTTGCGTGAGTGGACGCCTTGATGCGAAGCGGGCTGGAGTCGTTGAGTCCGCGGTCGGGGTATGACTGGGTGGTGTTCTCGCCGCTGCCATACGCGAAGATCACTCCATTGGCGATCACGGGAGGCTCGGCCTGATCCATATCGCGCGACATCCAGGCCGGCGTCAACTGAAACTTGCCGCTCTTCTCTTCCACTTTCAACGCGACCACCGCGCCGTGCTTCACGGGGCCGTAGGAAACCGGGACCTTGAAGTCGGGATGGACGGGGCCCCAGAAGGGAGTCAGCACCCAGCGGGTGCCTTTGGAATCCTCCCAGGTCGCCATGCTGCCCCAGATTCCGGCCGAAGCGAAGTTGACCTCCTCATTGCACAGCAGAGGCGTGCGGACCAAGGGCGTTTGATGATTTTCGCCGCCCGCGGATTTTGCGTCGATGAGATAAACGCGGCATTCCTTGCTGCCGGTGACCATCAGCTCGCGGCCCTTGTAAGTGAAGATCGCCGGAGTGACCTGCATATCCAGATCTTTTTTCTGCATCCAGGCCCAATTTGTAGGCTCATACCAATCCTTGAGCTTCAACTCATGGCCTTCGACCCTCGCTGCGATCAGTCCGTTGCCATATCTTTGATTGGCGAGATCGTAGACGCCATCGCCGGTGGGAGCCCAAGCAGTTCCCGTCGAATCGATGGCCGCGCCCTGGCGGCCCCACAAGCCGCCGCTTCTCGGACTGAAGGTCATCACCTTCTTGAGGGGATCGTTGAGATCGATGGCCCACATCTGGTTTGGATTGCCCGCACAGCCTTGCGAGGTGGTGGTGAAAACGATGTTGTTCCACAGGTTCAACGCGTACGACTTGCCGTTGGGGTAGCCGAAAGGGACGGGCGGCGCCACGTCTTCGCCATCGGCCAGGTTGAGGGAATGAAGCTCGCCGTCGCCTGCCAGGGCGTAGACGATTCGCGCGCCCGAAACGTTCGGAGGACCGATCACCGGTGTCGCGGTCTGGCCGCCGGGACAAAGAGGATCGGTGGCTCCTCCGTTCCTGGCGGGCGGAGGGTATTCGAAATGCTTCTTCCACAGGATCCCGCCCTTGTCGACATCGATCGCGTAAAGATTATCCGATACGCCGGCCTCAAGAGCGATCTGCTTGGGGCCGCCTCTGGTATTCACCTGGCCAACGATCAGCGGTGGGAATAGCGAGTGCATCTGCCGCGGCGCGTTGTCGAATTCAAGTTTCCAAAGGATCCTCAAATTCGCGACGCTCTCTTTCGAGAGCTGCGTTTCGTCCTGCTGCCAGTTGGTCCGCTGCGGATTGCCTCCGTCGGTCGGCCAATCCGCTCCCCAGGCAAAAACGGAGATCGCAAGCAAGCCCAATGTTCCCCGCATACGAGCCGAATCCCGCGCTACTTCTTGGTCAGCTCGTCATACAGGGAGCCGTAGAAGGCTGCGTTGAACATCCAGCCGAGATCGTCGGTTTTCACCTGCATCGCGAGGGTATCTCGCGTGGCGCCGGCTTTGATCGCGTCGGAAGCGCGGCGGATCAGCGTGGCGAACTTGTCCCGGTAGGCTTCAACATCGGCTCTGGTCTTGGGCTCGCCGCGGCCGGGAATCGCCATATCGAAATCCAGCTTCAGTACGCCATCCAGGATCTGGGTCCATTCCACGGCGCTGCCGCCGTTGGCGAAATCGACGATGGGAGTGGCATCCGTGATCTGATCGCTGACCATGACGACTTTTAAATCGGGAAAGTAGACCATGGTGTCGTCGCCGGTGTGCCCGCGCCCGTAGGAATGCGCCTGCACTTCGACGCCCCCGTACTTCAGGTCGTAATCCTTGGCGAAGGTGATGCTGGGCGGCCCGGGGATGTCCTTGGTTCGCGGATCGCTCAACATGTGCGTCTTCAGGTCGGCCAGCCCGATCACCTGCGCGCCCGCGTCGATGAACTTCTGATTGTTCCCGACGTGGTCCGGATGATGGTGCGTATTGAGCACATATTTCACCGGCAAATTCGAGACCGAACGGATCTGCTCCATCAGGTCTTTGAAGGTGTCATTCGCATCCGTTGCCGGATTCTTCGTATCGACGACGATCAGTCCATCGCCCGCGACGCGGACCAGCGTATTCGCGCCGCCGCCGGTGATCAGGTAGAGACCGGGCTTCAAGAGGCGGATCTTTTCAACCGTGGCTCCAGCCTTGGGTGCGCCTTTGCCCCCGCCTTTACCGCCCGCGGGACCCTGGGCGAAGAGAACAACGGCCACGCCGATCGCCAGGATCAGTAGGTAGGATAGTTTTCGAAGCATTTTTTCTCCTTCTGGTAATACGGATTCCGCGACCACTTATCATACTACTGACCAGCGGGCTACCGATCAGCGGGTTTGACCGGCGGTTTGAACGGCTCCGAAGCAAAAACGACCCGTTTTCCTGAAACACCGGGCCGGCCCGGAGGCATCGTTCCTCTGAAAGTGAAGATCGTCATTCGGAGTCCGTCTCTTTTCCTATTCGTGCTGGGCATTTTCTTCGGTCTCCCGTTGACCAGAGTAAAGCCGGCGGCCAGCCAGAATCACGCCCCGGAAGCCTGAGTCCGATCGACCTTACTTGTTGATCCACTGTTGCAGTTGGTCTTGTGACTCCTGATGATGGAGCGAAATGATGTTCTGCGGGTTATACTCGGCGAGAACGTTGCTCCAAAAGTCGCAGCGGCCCCAGTAGGCATCGCGCACGACGCCGTCGTTGAACCAAGGCTGCTGGGGTATCTGTTTCGATGTATAGTTGGTGGTTGTCGCCCGGCCTATGAGTACGAAGGCGTGGTCCTTGTTGTTGAAATGGACCCAATCGATTGGGAATATACCATTGCGGCGCAACCAGAGGTAGGCCACGGCGGAGTGCTCTCCGCAGTTGCCAGCAACGTAACGCTCCGCATTCTCGGCAAAAACCTGAGCCCGTCGTCCTCTCCGCGCCATACCTTCAGAATGGCGCCCATGGCTCTTAACTGGCCCGGCCACGCTGGATTGCAGCTTGAACGGGTTATTCGCCACGCCTAGTTTGAGCTTAGTTTTCACATAGGCGACCGCATGGCGGCCAGCATTGAGATAAATGATCCCTTGATCTGAAGGCATTTTCTCACTCCTTCCGAGCCTGCCGGCGGGGCCCTCCCTTTTTCGTTTAGCACACGCCGTGCTGCTGAAGAGTCGTTAGAACGACCACGAGACCGACGAGTACCCGGTGTGCGCCCGGTAATTCTGCAAGGCGGAGAAATCCTCGCGGTACCCATAATATTGGTATCCGACGTTCCACCGGATCTTGGGCGTGATGCGTAGGGACAGGCGCGCCTGCGGTGAAAGGAAGCGCAGCGGAAAGGTTTGCGCCGCGAGGAAGGCGGGCTGGGAGGTATACAGGCCGGTCCCTAGCGCCGTGGCTCGTCCATCGCCCACGTCCTGAACGTGGCTGTAGCCCACCGACATATCCACACGCTTGCGCACAGTGAATCGCGCCGCCATAGTGCCCGTGCGAATGTTGCTCACATAGTAGGATTCGTCCCCGGTGACCAACGCCGAGTTCAGGAAATAACTGATTCCGCCCAAGCTATCCAGGTGCAGCCGCCCATAGCCCGCGTCGATCGAAAACCAATCCAAGGGAATCCACGATCCGTCGATTCCGTATTGCCGCGAGTGCGAGGCGTAGCTGGTCAAGGAGGCGGAGTTGTTGTTGTAGTCGGATTTGGCGTAAGCGCTCATCCGCAATGTTTTCAGTTTGTATTCGGCGCGGGCGCGCAGCGCGTGATAATCTTTCTCGCTGATGGGATAAATGGGCTTGTTCGCATACCCGAGATCGCCATCCAGAGTGACGGTCAGACTCTTGGTAGGCTTGATCCTGACTCCCAGCGTCCCCTGGTTCAGAACATTGGTTTGATCCACGGGCGTCAGTAACGGCAGGCCGCTGGTGATCAGACCCGCGTCCGCCACCGAGCCGATGCGGCGGTCGTCGTACGTGTAGCCGGCGTGTACCGTGAACCATCGTCTCGGACGGAATTGCACGTCGGTGGAATTGGAAAGCGTGCGGATGCCCAGGTAGTTGAAGAACAGAATCGGAGTGATCGGCGAGCCGTTGGTGTACTGCTCGAAGTAGGAATCGCCGGACATGCGGATGTTGTACACCGAGGTCTGATTGGTGATGGTGGCCGTGGACGCAGGGAACAGGCTGAACGTGAAATTGCCTGTAGCGGTTGGCCGCTGCGCGTTCCCATACGTGGACACCTGCTGAAGGGTACTCGCGCCCAGACTGTTGAGCCCCAGGGCCGACTCATTGAAAATGAATCCGCGGTTTCCCGCGACATAGCTGAATCGCCCGTTCAGGGCCCAGAATTTCTTCCCTTCGCGAAACAGGCCCACGCGCCAATAGGGACTTGTGCCATGGTAAGGCTGCACGTTTGTGAAGGAATTGAGCTGATTCAGACCGGTGGGATCGATGCCCAGAGAAGGGGTGGTGAGGATTTGCTGCGTATCTTCCTTGAAATCCTCCCATCCGCGCAGCACGTTCAGACGGAAGCCCAGCACGCGAACCTCGCCGCCCAACCGGTATTCATTCTGCTGGTCGCGGAGGTTGGCGAACAGCGGATACACTGCGCCCGTGGAATCGAACAACTGGATGGTGGAGAGTGACGGTCCGGAATCCGTGTCGCGCGAATAACCCAGGAAGAAGCGAATCGCGCTCTGCGGGAACAGAGTCAGATCATGGTCCTGGAGGCGGCGCGTCGTGTCCATCAGGTGGTAGCCGTCGGAAATCGTCAGGGCGGGATTGAAATAGGCGTTGGAACGCCAGGTGAAGTCGTAACGGTACAAGCGGTTCTTTTCAATGCGCAGGATGACCGCTTCGTAAGGGTCGTTGCCCAGACCAAGGGTGTTGAGCAGGATCTGGTCGAACAAGCTCCCGTGGCCATCGCGCGACTGGACGGCGAGGGAACTCGACAATAAGCGGATGCCGTCGGTGTAGTTCACAGTGCTGCGATACATGTCGGTGTCGCCGCCATCGGTATTCCAGCGGTAGCCCACCTCAAAAGATTGCAGGACGTTGTAGTCGGAGACAGTGTCTCCGCGATTACCCTCCGTCGGCTCGCCTGTAGGCGCGACCGGAGGCTGCGCGGAGAGTATACCGGCGGCCAGCAGCAGCGATACGATTCGAAAGCTCATCGGAGGAAGTCGGAATCGGCGTTCGATCCATGGATGCGCGCGTGGCATGAGGTGCAGTTCTGGTAGACCGGATTGGCCAGGTTATGGCTGGCATTGGGACGTAACACGCCGCTGTTGTTGGGTCCGAAGTTGCCCACTCCGTTGTGGCATTCCAGGCATAGCGTGAAGACCACCGGACGCTTCAGCAGCCTCGGGTTCATGGAGCCGTGCGGATTGTGGCAGCTCTCGCAGCCGTCCACACGAACGGCCACGTGCTCGAAAACAAAGGGGCCACGCTTGTCGATGTGACATTTCAGGCAGGGCTCCTCATTGGCTTGCGCCTGCTCGGTATTGCGCGGCCGATCGGTCATGCCCCAAGTGGGCGTGGAGGATCCGTGAGGGTTATGGCAATCGGTACACTGCATGAACCCTTCGTTGACCCGATGTTTAAAGGGCATGGAGAACTGCGCGCGCACGTTGGCGTGGCAGGTGTAGCACAGGTCAACTTGCTTCTTCGCTAGCAGAAACTTAGGCGTCGCGGGCTTGTGAACGGAGTGACAATTGGTGCACACCACATCTTCATTGGTGTGGGCGCTGCGGCGGATGTTGGCGCGGGAAAGCGTTTGGGAGTGGCAGCGCAGGCAGGCGTCCAGAATCTTCGCCGGCGGCAGTTGCGAGAATGCGACGATGCTCGCCTTGCCGCCGTGCGCATCCACGTGCGCCTGCCCCGGCCCATGGCAGCTTTCGCAACCGGTGTTTTCGGGCGCTTCCTTGCCTGAGGCGAGGCTCTTGAAATGCGGATTGCGGTAGAAGGTAGACCAAATGTCGGAGTGACAAGTGCGGCACGCTGCACTGCCGGCATAGTCGGCGGCGAAGCCGGATGAGGAGGTCAGGACGCATAGCGCTGCTAATCCCCGTAACCAGCGTACCGCCCTGCGCTCGCGGACCCCCTCAGGCATCTACCAGCTAAGGACCACGAGCGCGCCTGGGGCGGAACAACCGCGTGTTCTCCCGGCCCCCCCATAAGTGTCCCAATCAATTTGGATGGAGCCGAACTTTTTCCTGGCGGGCGCACCGAAATGCGGCACTACGTCGTTTTACCATCAACTAGACGGGCACCCGCGGATCTACATGAGCCCGATCAAGGAGCCTTGCTACTTCGCCTCCGAACTCCGGCTCGAAAACTTCAGCGGAGAATTGCAGCCCCAACTTCGACGCGAGAGCGAAACTCTGCGCGAATACTTGCGCGGGCCGATGACCTCGAAACGCTTCGGCGGGCCCGTGACCGAATGGGAGGATTACCTGCTCCTGTTTCGAAGTGTACGCGACGAAACGGCGATCGGAGAGGCCAGCGTGAGCTATCTCTGGTCGCAAACCGCCGCGCGAAACATCGCCGCACGCATTCCAGACGCCAAGATCATCCTGCTGCTGCGCAACCCGGTCGATCGTGCGTTTTCCCAATATCTGCAAGCGGTGAGCAGCGGCTTGGTGCGCCGCTCGTTCCACGAGCAGATTGCCGCCGGCATGAAGTCCGGTCCAGGCAAGTTCGGGGTACTGAGTCCATTTCTGGAGTTCGGAGCCTACAGCGATCAGGTAAAACGCTTCCTGGCTGTGTTCCCGCGAAAGAACATTTTGATCCATATTTACGAGGACATGCGCGGCAACCCGGCGGAGGCGATGGCGGAAACCTTTCGGTTCCTCGGGGTGAGCCCCGAGTTAGCGCCCGATTCCTTCGTGCGCTTTATGGAACCCCGAGTGCCACGCACGATTGCAGTCGCCAACATCCTCAAGAAAAGCGGCATTTGGCAAGAAACGGCCCGGCTGATCCCGGCGTCCCTACGGCCGGCGCTTCGAAGAGCTGTTCATCGGCCGCGCGCGTCTCTGACCGTTGATCCAGCGGACCGCGTCTGGCTACAAAACTATTATCGCGAAGACATATTGAAGCTGGAGCATTTGTTGAACCGAGATCTGCACTCCTGGTTCAGATGAACCGGCGGATCCGCTCAGCCGGCGTCGCGTCCGCTCAAAACCCGGGCGGGCGTCCGCAACAGGAGCAGAAGATCCAGCTGCGGCCTCCGGTGGCGCGCATAGAACAGATCCAGCCGGCGGCGCTGGCCATACGTCAGACGATTGCGGCCCAGCACTTGCCACAAACCTGTCATTCCAGGACAGACCGACAATACCTCAACAGCCAAGGGGCCGTAATGTGCGTTCCACTCTTCGCGAGTGATCGGTCGAGGCCCCACCAGTCGCATGCGGCCGCTCAAGACATGGATCAGCTGCGGCAGCTCGTCCAAGGAGAAGCGGCGGCAAAAGAGGGCGAGCCGGCTGGTGACGCGCGGATCGCGCGTGCCCTTGAAGGCGGGAACGTGGGTGTCCCCAATGTACTCAATGACGTATTCGATCCAACTCCCGGCTCTGGGGGCCGATGGCCGCTGGCTGTCCCACATGGTGCGGATCTTGAGTATCCAGAATTCCTGGCCGTAGCGGCCCACGCGGCGGTGGGCGATGAAGGGCGATTTTCGCGAAACCAATGCGACGGCGAGCGAAACGGCAGCCAGCGCCGGCAGCAGTGCGATCAGCAAGGCGCCCGCCAGGACCCGCTCCGCCACGGACCAGAGGAGGGAAGCGGCGGAAGCTCTCGCGGGAACCCGCAGCACCACATCGGCGAGGTCCCCGGTCAGATGCAACGACGGCGTGCTCATTGCTGTTCTAATGCTGGATCGGAACTACAAGCGGGCCGGGCGGATTCGAGTTGATCGTGGCGGGTGACGAGACGCCGTTCACCGAGATCGTGATCGGATACGATCCGGCCGCAAGATTGGCGAACTGTTGCGAGACCGTGAAATTGATCTGGAACTCGCCGACAGCGACCAGACCGGCGAAATCGGCGGGTACGGTGACATTTCCGATCGTCACGGTCACGCCGTTGACACCTTGCTGGACCGGCAGCACTCCCGAAGACGTAGGAACCAGCCCCGTGGCATAGAGCTGAATCACGTCGCCCGGCTTGGCGTTGCGGAAGGCCGAGTTGACGGTTGGATCGCCGACGAATTCGCCGTCAAGGAACACTCCGGCCGGATAATTGACCCCGTTCACGATCACCGGGAAAATGCCGGGAGCGCTGGTCGCGGCCGCGGCACTCACCGTGTTGCTGGTCGTGCCGTTGTTGGTTACTTGCACGGACGCGGTTCCGGAGACTCCGGTAGGCACTTGGAAGTCGACTTGGCCTGGAGAGATGTAATACACCGCGGCCGGGAGGTTGTTCACGCTGACTTGGACTCCGCTCAAGTTGGTCGGCAGATTGTTGCCGAGTCCAACGAAGTCGGCGCCGGCCCAGGTGCGTGTCACGGTGCTCAGGCCGGAGCCCGTAACCTGCGCCCAGGACCCTGGCACCAATCCACCGGGAGTATAGGTAGCGCCATTGGCCAACGATCCGTCCGTCAGGGACACGGATAAAGGAATCGTGTCGTCGGCCGGGGTCGCCTTGGCCAGCCTGCTGTTGAAGATCGAGACGATACCTGGAGGAACCGCTGGCCCTGGGATGGCGCTCTCGCCATTGAGCTCACCCCGCCTCGGTACAGAAAGTTGAGCCAGAGCGCATCCCAGAAAGATCGATGAAACGCACGCCAGTTTTAAGAATCGCATCGGAAACGGGTCCTCTGAACGCTTAGACTCACGGCCTGACTGCCGCGGAACCCAGAATTTCGTTCATCGTCGAGGCCACCTCAGCGTCTTTCCCGCCGTCAAGATACAAGGCTCGGCGGGCCTCCGGCTCGGCCTCACCAAGGCGGCCTTCCGTCGCCAGCAGGCGCGCCAGAGCCCAATGCGGCTTGTACCATACGGGCGCCGCGGCAATGGCGGCTCGCAAGCTATACTCCGTCGCCGGCGCGTCGGTTGTCGAGGCTTCGAAGATCGCCAGATTGTACCAGGCGTTCTGTTGCTGTTCTAGCGATTTTGTGGCCAAGCCCGCGGCTCCCAGGGCGACTTGACCGTAGTAGAGTTTGGAAATCGTATCGGAGGCGCTCCCCGCCACGGCAGCCCACCGCCGGGAGAAGTACAAGTCCGCAGTGACGGCGGGTGCGTTTCGTTGGAGCGCCTTGCGGTAGGCGGCGGCCGCGCCGTGAGCGTCGTTCGCATCCAAGCGGCGCTCGACCAGCCCCAATGCGGCATCGGCCGCGACCAGCCGGTATACCATGACCGCTAGGAAACCGGCGGCCGCCAAACCGCCCGCGAGCACTGCCCAACGTGCTGTTGCTGGAATCCGTCCGGCAGTTGGAATGCGAAAGACGGCGGATTTGGAGTCGCCGGCACCCGCCAACATCCCCGCGCCCAGGTAAAAATAAAACGCGGTGGGCGCGATGAAGACTACAAACTGATGCGCCACCAAGCTGGCCACGAATCCCGGCAGCAGCGCCACCGCCAACGGGGAGTCTTGAAGTCTGGCGCGCCAGCCGCCCGTGATACCGGCCAGGGTGACGCCGGCCAAGAGCAGCAGTCCCGGCACGCCTTCCGCCGTCAGCGCGTCCAAAAAGATGTTGTGCGGCGATTCGTGAGAAAAATCCGGATAGGCGCGGGCGAGCTCTTCCGATTGGTAATGCGGGAACTCGGCGACAAACGCGTCAAGGCCGAAACCCGCGAGGGGTTTCGCCGCGGCCATTCGCAAGGAGTCGCGCCATAGCAGCGGGCGTGCCCCGCCGGCAGGATCTTCACCAATCCAATGCATTCGCGCGCGGAACCGCTCGCCGGCCGGAGAAAAATAGAAAGCGCCCAAGGCCAGCGCTGCGAACACGGCCCCTTTTGCGACCAGGTGCAGACGCGGGCGGAGCATCGCGGCCAACATGCACAACCCCGCGATCAGCGCCAGCCAAGCCCCGCGCGATCCGCTCAATAGAATCGCGATCATCCCGGTTGCGGCGGCGGCTCCTCCCATAACCCTGCCGGTGGCGATCCGTTCATCGCGCAGCAGACCGATTCCGGCGAATACCGGCCACAGCAGGAATGCGGCGAGGTAATCGCTGTGGCCCAGCGTTCCCGGCGGACGGACGATCTGGAAGACTCCCTCACCCGCCTCATAACCGGCCTTCGGCAAGAGCGGATCCCACCCGAAGTACTGCGCGATGCCATAGAGGGAGGCGAGGAGTCCCGCGGCGCACATCGCGCGCAGGAGCCAAACTACGCGGGCCTGCGATCTCACCGTGTAAGCGGCAATCCAAAGGGCGGCCACGACTACCGCGCATTCCGTCAGCCCGCCCATACGCCGCCAAGTGGAGCCGTACCACGCGAGCGCCAGATGCGCGGACCGGAGGGTCGTGATCCCCGCCAGCGCGATGGCAGCGCCGGCCGCCGCCGCGTACCACCGTCCATAGCGTGTTCCGCAGAAGGCCAGTAGTGAGTCTAACTCTCGGGAGGTTAACGCCAGCGCGATCGCGGCGCTCAGCAGGACCAGCGCGACCTTAGGCGTGATGTCGTAGTAGAAAAGCAGATGCGGCGTAAGGGCGAGGGGCGCGAGGAAGACAGCGGCGAAGGCGGCCAAGGGCACATCTCCTTGAGACACCAAGGCAGAGCTCGCAGGAACAGACCCGGCAGGAACACGCTGAAGAAACGGCAATAAATGACCGATTCGTTCGATCCGATCGAGTACCTCGAATATCTTCGCAAGCGCTGGCGGTTTATCGCTGTGGCTGTGCTAATTGCCGGAACGGTCGCTGTGGCGCTCTGCCTCCTGTTGCCCAAGCAGTATACGGCGGTCGCGACGCTGGTTATTGAACCTCCGGGCGGCGATCCGCGCAGCACCACAGCCGTCAGTTCGATATACCTGGAATCTCTCAAATCCTACGAGGCCTTTGCCTCCAGCGATTCCCTCTTCGCCAGGGCCTGCGGGAAATTCCACCTGCTGGATGGCAAAAACGCGCCCTCGCTCGAATCCTTTAAGCGGCGCGCGCTGCGGGTGGACAAGTTAAAAGATACGAATGTGCTGGAGGTCAGCGTGACCCTCCCGGAGCCGGCGCAAGCCCAGGCTTTGGTCGAATATTTGGCCCAGGAGACGGTCGCGCTAGACCGCGGTATCGCACGCGCCGGGGACCAGGAGTTGCTCGAAAGCTCCCGGCGGCAAACGGAGGCGGCCCGGAAAGAGCTGGATGAAGCGCGGACCGAAGCGGCCTCCGCCGCAGGCCCGGACGAGATTCTCGGAAGCGAAGTGCAGTCTTTACAGGAGCGCAAGGCCGCCGCCGAGGCTCGACGGATCGAGGCGAATATGGCCCTGGCGGAGAGTTCGGCGCGCGACGGGGGATCGTCGGCTGCAGGCCGGGCCGGGATTGCGGCGCTAACGGCGGATATCACGGCGATCGATCGGGATCTGAATGCGAAATCGGCTACGCTTGCCGCTCTTCGCGCCCGCCGCCAGCGCGCCGACGACCGGCTCCGCAGCGCGGAGGATCTCTTCGAAAGCGCGGCCAAGCGTGGAGACGAAGCCTCCGCCTCGGCAATGTTCCGCACCGAACGGCTACGTCTCGTCGATCCCGGCATCGTTCCCCAGCGCCCCAGTTTCCCCAATCTGCCGCTCGCGGTGGTCTCCGCGCTGGCGATCGCGGCGGCGCTGTGTCTAGCGTGGTTGACGCTTCAGTTCGGATTTATGCGCAAACGCGAGCAACCGGCTCGCACCGCGCTCAGGGTGGCTGGCAGTGGCGGCCGCTGACGCGCTGGCACTGCTGCCGCGCCGGGGCGGATTGTCCTGGGTATTGACCGCGCTCGCGATCGGCCTTTCTGCAGGCATACTGCCGTTGCTCGCGCCGGCGGCGGTTCTCTGGGCCCTCGCTGCGGGTGTCTGCTTTCTCCCCATAATCTGGCTCGGGTTCTCGAAGCCGAAGCAGTGGCCCTTGTGGTTCTGTGCCGCCGCCATTTTGCTTCCTCCGCTGCCGTTTCCCTTGGGAGACTCGGGCGCACATCCATCCGTAGTGATTGCCGCCGCGGGGTTGTTGGCGGGCATGGCAACGCTGACGGAGTGGCGGATTGAGTGGAATGCGCTCAATCTTGCGCTCGCCGCACTGACCGGTGCGCTCGCTGTGAGCCTGGGTTTCGCGGTTTTCTACTCAGGTTTCGCCCTAGCGGCTGCCTCGGCCGCGCGGTTCGTGCTATTCGCCTGCGGAATCTACGTGTACTTCACGTCCTCTCAAGGACCCGGCATTGTGGATGGCCGCCAAGCGGAACGATCCGCACGCTGGCTCTTCCTGATCGCCGCCGCGGCCGCGCTATTCGGTTGTATCGATTTTGTCTACCAGTTGCCCGCGCCTGCCGGTTTCGGAGCCCAATTTATCTGGCTCAACTCCGGAGTCTATCGCCGGGCACAAGGGCTGTTCTACGACGCCAGCGCTTTGGGCAACTTCTGCGCCTTCTTCCTGGTCATGAGCGTGGTCGCGCTGGTGCACCGGGAGCGTGGAAAAAAGATTCTGCCCACTGCCGTAGCCGGCGGCGGCGTGGTGCTGTTCCTGATGACGCTGCTGCTCTCATTTTCCCGAGCCCCGCTGCTTGCGGCAGGAATCGGCTGCGCGGCCCTGGCGGTTCTAGAAAAAGACCGATGGGCCCGGAGCCGTTGGACTTCGCCCCGAGTGCTTTTGGCTCTGGCGGCCCTCGCACTGGTGGCCGTGGCGGGATTCGCAGTGGCGCTTCCCGAATTCGCCCAGGGCTACTGGGCACGCGCCGGCGTGGACTGGAATTCACTGTTTACGTCGCCCGATAGGGTGCTTTCGGGACGGCTCGAAAGCTGGCAAACCATCGGCGGATTCATCCAAGAGCATCCCTGGCAAACCGTGGCGGGCATCGGCTACAAGACTCTGCCCTATTCGCAGCACTTTGGAAAGCCGGTTATCGCCGACAACATGTATCTTTCGTCGCTGGTCGAAACCGGAATCTTCGGGTTGTGTTCGCTGCTGGCGGTGAACGCGGCGATTCTGATGGTTTGCCGCCGTGCGGCCAAGCGGGGGTCGTTCTTCGGCAAGTGGATGTTTTGCTTCTGGGCCGGTGAAATGTTCCAGATGTTCGCCGGCGACATTCTGACGTTCTGGCGCGTGCTGCCCGTGTACTTCTGGGTGCTGGCGCAAGCCGCGCTTGCAGCGGGCGAACCTTGAACATCTTATTGATCGACCAATTCGGCGAGATGGGCGGAGCGCAACGCTGCCTGGTGGAGGCCGCAGCGGGCTTTGCGGAGCGCGGATGGGAAGTGCACGCGCTGGTCCGCGACGGTCCGATCCACCAAGCGTTGACTCCTTACTGCGCCGAGGTTCGCGCGCTTCCATGCGGTCCGTTCGCTTCGGCGGCGAAGACGGTCAGAGATGCCCTGCGCTTTGCCCGGCAGCTACCAGTGCAGGCGCTGGAGATTGGTCGCACGGCTGCGCGCAATTGCATCGACGTCATCTACGTCAACGGTCCGCGAGTCCTACCGGCCGCGGCTCTAGGTTGCGCCGGCAGACCCCTGATCTATCACGTGCACTGGATGGTTCCGCAGCGCTCCGCGGCCTCACTCGCGCGCACGGCCCTTCGCAGGAGCGGCGCGTACGCGATCGCCCCTTCCTGCCTCGCGGCGAAATGGCTCCAAGGGTCCGTCAAGCCTGGTTGTATTTCCACGGTCTACAATGGCGTCGCCGGATTCGGCATCTCGCCCCGGCCGCGCAATACTCGCCGGCACATCGCGATTTTGGGTCGAGTTTCAGCCGAAAAGGGTCAATTAGAGTTTGTGCGGGCCGCTCGAATCGCAGCGTCGCGCAACTCCGCTCTTCGCTTTACGGTTTGCGGCGCGCCGATGTTTACCGAAGACCGTTACTTCGAACAGGTTCGGGCCGAAGCCTCCGGATTGCCCATCGAGTTCTCCGGCTGGACGGAGGACACTGGCGCATTTCTCTCCCGCGTCGATCTTCTGGTGGTTCCGTCAAAGCCCATCGACAATATTCCGCGAGTGATTCTGGAAGCATTCTCGGCCGGGACGCCCGTGCTAGCCTTCGCATCTGGAGCGATTCCGGAGCTGATTGAGCACGCCGAAACTGGCCTTCTGGTTCGCGAGCAGACGCTGGAGGCGCTGGCAGCGGCGATCCTCTCCGCCGCCGGCAATTGCGATTTGCTCAACCAGATCGCGGCGCGCGCCTACCGCCGTTGGCAGGAGCGCTACACTCTGCGCCGCTTCCAATCCGAGATTTCCGATGCAGTGGAGGCCGCGTCGCGCCGCCACCACCAGCGCACTCCACTCACCAGCGCGGGCGCAAGCGCTTCGGCGTGATAGCGCAGGCGGCCGAAGAACGGCTCATGCGGCAGCCGCATCGGGACCATGCGCCCGCAGAACACGCGGATACGGTCGAGCCAGTTTTCGAGCAGTGCCAGGTGCAACCAGACCGTATCTTTGTTTGGAGTAATCAGGTTGGCCACAGGCGACCAGGCATAGTCGGTGAACCACGCCTCAACAGACTTGGATTGCTCGGGAGCCGCGGGCAGGGCGCATCCGAACCATTCGCGAGCGAATCGAAACGCGACCGTTTGGAGCACACGCAGTTCGGGCGGGTGCAAGTCGCGCCACTGATCCCAGAAAAGCATATCCCCTGCAAGCGCATCCAGAAACCGCGCCAGCTCCAGCGTGTGCGCGGGTCTGGCGTCATGGCGCAAAATATGGCGCAACGCATGCAGAGCCGCGAAGCCCAAGCGGTCAACCTCCGCAAATGCGGGAACGCGCAGACCGTTTACTTCGATGAAGCATCGCCGGCTCCAGAACTCGTCGATGCCACTGGGATGAATCCGATCGTGTTCCGCGCTCCACGCCGACCCGTGCAACTCCACCGGAATGGGCATCTCCGGATCGTAATAATCGCCGCGCCAGCTCCACTCCGACGGCCGCACCAGAGGCCGCGAGTGCTCCTCCGACAAAGATTGCGCCCCGTGGGGCGCATATCCGAGACGCTCGAAGACTGTCCCCGCGCGCGCCACGTCGCAGGGCTGCGTGAGAATGTCCAAGTCGTATTGAACGCGCGTCTGTGGGGCAGGTCTCCGACCTGCCATTTCCCCCACCTCATGCGTGAAACCCTTGAGCATCAGGAATTCGATCCCGGCGGCGCCAAGGGCGTCGGCGGCTTCAATGTATGCCGCGCGCAGACGATGGCGGCGCTCGGCATTCTTGGCGTGGCGAGCTTCAATCTCGTCCACGAGCCATGATGGCAGCCCAGGCTTTCCCCGCAAGTGGAGCGTCAGCTGAGTGCGGTCGGCGAACGCGAGCAGTTCCCGCCACTCGGCCTCGGTCAGCGCCGGCGCGGGCGCGCCGCGACCCACCATTTGAAAGAGGGCCCGAATCATGACTCCAGCACCGATACTGCATCGTCCATATGCTGGTATTCGAGCACCGACGGTTCCGCTGAAAGAAAGTTGTGCAGGCGCCGTTCCGCCGCGGTGGTATCGCGCGGCAGCAGATACTTGAGAAAATACTGGATCGCGGCGTCCACTGGAAACGGGCGCACCGATGCGGGCCCTGGCCGTCGCCGCAGAAAGTAGCAGCGCGATGCCGACGCGTATCGGGCCGTGTGAAATCCCCGCTCCGCGCTATCGATCTCGATGGCTTGCTTGCCATTCGGGGCTTCGCCCGTCCCCAGAACATTCAGCTCCGGGAATAGGGCTCGCGCAGGCTCGCGAAGATGAATCACATTCGATCCGCCCACGCCGATACTTTCCGGACCAGGCGCCAGGTGGACGGCGTCATCGGAAACGAAGGTCCAGCCACGCCGCGCGCAGGCGTAGGCCAGCGAACTCTTTCCCGCGCCCGAGTCGCCGCACAAGAGCGTACCGGCGCCATCGCGAGCCACGCACGCGGCGTGCAGCGGCGTGAAGAAAACCGAGTCGAGCGCCGTAAGAACCAGCGCCTCCAGCCAGTGATGCCGGAATCCAGCTTCGTCGTACATCGCGCCGCCGCCGACGCTCATGTAGCCGGTTCGCGCTTCCAGTTCGAACACCGCGAAGTTGTGGTTCCCGGCGGAGAATCGCAACCACCCGGCTGGGGCTTCGAAGTGGGGGACCGTCCGGGGAGCAAGGCCGTCATGCGTTTCGATTTCGAAGCGCATGGGAATTTCATCGAACAATTTCGGCCACGCTCCCCAGCTTTTCGAAGCCGCCGCGAACACCGCTTCGCTGCTAGTCGCGCTGCTAGGGACGATGTCCACGGGATAGCCGAGCGGATAAAAACGCATCGCTATCGCGCTCCAGCGGAGAACAATTCGGGCTGATGACGGCGCAACAATGCCACCAGAACGCAAAGCGAAACAAACTGTACGCAAGGCGTCGCGAGGGCGATTCCGGCCACTCCCATCCAGCGTGAGAAAACGACGTCGAGGACGATGTCCGCGATCAGCGCTGCGGTGCCCATCCAGACCAGCAACCGGTTCGCGGAGAGCGCCGAGGTGAGCCGCGTGGCGATCGCCAGCAGCATCGCGAAGGGCGCTTGCAGCAGGGCGAAGCGCTGAACTTCGGTCACTAGTTGCGCGGCCGCGGCTCGAAACGCCCCGTGCTCATAGAGCGCGCGCACGATAGGTCCGGAGCCTATGATCAGGACAACCGTGAGAGGCGCGATCAGCAGCGTGACCGCGCCGCCGTATACCAGAACAGACCGGCGCAGAAGCTTCCACTCCCTCGCTGCGGCAAAACGGGAGAATGCGGGAAGCACGGCGGTGCCGGCCGCGGAAGCCACCACGGCTAAGAGAACAGCAACCAATTTGTTGCCATACACCAGCGCCGAGACTCGTCCCGGACCAAGTCGGCCCGCTACGGATTGATCCACGATCACGCACGCGGAGGAAATGATCGCGCTCGCTGCCAGAGGCAGATATTGCAGGCGCAGGCTTCTCAACCGGGGAGTCATCCAATCGCACCACATGGGACGGATCGGATAGCCCATGCGCCGGACCGCCAGGGCGAGCAGAAGGCATTCCACGGCCACGCCACCAACCGTGCCCACGCAAAGGACGGCCACGCCGTACCTCTCAGCGAACGTGTAGAGAAGAACGATACTCGCGAGCGGCGTCGCCAGTGGTCCGATCGCCGCCAGCGCGAAAAATCCATTGGCATTCAGCACCGCCCTCCAGGTGGCGATGCAGGCGCTCATCGGTAGCCAAAACAGCAGGCCGAAAAACAGCGCGGTTGCGAGATGCAGTTTCTCAGCGGAAAAGCTCGACCCGGCCAGTGCCAACAGCCAACGGCCGGTAAAGCCGAGCGCAGCCGCGGCCGCAAGCATCGCGGTAAGAGCAAAAGTGAGCGCCCCACCGGTCAGACGACGCGCAGCCTCGACGCCGTTTTCGCTTTGAGTCCGTACGAGCAAGGGAACCAAGCTGGGAGTGAAGCTCCCGCCAACCACGTCGGAAAGGAAGGCCGGCAGCAGAAAGGCGATCAGAAACGCGTCCAGCGCATCGCTGGTTCCGAAGAAGCGCGCCATGACCATCACCTTCGCCGCGCCCGCCAGCTTGGCGGCCGAGGTCAGCGCGCCCACCGTGGCCGCATTGCCGAAAACCGGCCAATACCCCGAGCGGGTCTCGGCTGTTACGGCCGGACTTTCGACGGCGCAAGCAGACACATAAGAAGGACTGTACCGCGAGGCATCGGGGAACAGTCTAACGAATCGGGACCCGATGCGCGTAGCGATCGTTCACTATTGGCTCCTGGGCATGCGCGGCGGCGAAAGCGTCGTCGAATCGCTATGCCGCATGCTGCCCGAGGCCGACATTTTCACGCTGTTCTACGACCCCTCGCGAGTCTCGGAAACCATCCGCTCCCAACGCGTTACAGCATCCTACCTGAATCCTCTGCGGCGTCACTATCGAGCGCTGCTGCCGTTCATGCCGTCGGCGCTCGAAAGCTTCGACCTTCGCGGGTACGACCTGGTGATCAGCAGCGAATCCGGCCCCGCGAAAGGAGTGATTACGTCCGCCGCCACGCGGCACATCTGTTACTGCCACACGCCGATGCGCTACCTGTGGGAACTCTACCCCGCCTACCTCAATGAATGGACCCACAGCAGCGTCAAACGCCTGCTGATGCGCCCGATTGCGCGTAATCTACGGCTGTGGGATTTCGCCTCGGCCGCTCGCGTGGATCACTTCGTCGCCAACAGCGAGAATGTGCGGCAGCGAATCTGGAAAACGTATCGCAGAGAATCCTCGGTCGTTCATCCCCCGGTGGCGGTGGAGACTTTCTTCCATCGGCCGCCGGAAGATTTCTTTCTGATGGCCTCCGAACTGGTTCCCTACAAGCGCCTGGATTACGCCATCCGGCACTTTTCACATACGGGCCGAAAGCTGTGTATCGCCGGGGACGGGCCGGAGTATCGAAACCTTAAGGGTCACGCCGGCCCATCGGTGGAATTTTGCGGTCGCGTTTCCGCCGACGAATTGCGGGAGTTGTACGCCCGCTCGCGCGCTCTCGTCGTACCCGGAGAGGAGGACTTCGGAATCACGATGGTCGAAGCTCTAGCCAGCGGGAAACCAGTGATCGCTCTCGGCCGCGGCGGAGCCTCCGAAATCGTGCTTGATGTGGCGCAGGACCCCGGCCCGCGGATGGGTATCCTCTACCCAGAGCCAACCGTCGAAGACCTGGAAAACGCATTGGCGCGCTTCGACCTCATCGAACATGACTTCAGTCCGAAGCAGCTCCAGCGTTGGGCCGCGCAGTTTTCCGAGGCGCGCTTTCGGGCGAAGATGCAGCGAATCCTTGCCGCGCCCGATCCCGTCGCGGAGCTTGTTCCAACCCCTTTCGCCTGACGGTCCAATCGTTTAGAGCAAGCGGATCATGGCCTCCAAAAAGATTGTTTTCTTCTTCCCCTCCTTCACCAGCGCGGAGGCCACGGCTCCGCTGGGCATTCTGGCGATCTCCACTCCGCTGCTGCGCGCCGGCTATCAGGTGAAGTTGATCGACTCCACCATCACGCCCAATTTTCAGCAGCGGGTGATCGAGGAGCTCACCGACGCATTATGCCTGGCGATCTCCCTGGTCACCGGTCCGATGATCCGCGAAACCGTGGCCATCGCGCGCGAAGCCAAGCGCGTCTATCCCAACAAGCCTGTGGTGCTGGGCGGCTGGCACCCGTCGCTGCTGCCGGATCAGACGCTGGCGGCTGAGTTTATCGACATGATCGTGATCGGCCAGGGCGAGGACGGCTTCCTCGACATCGTGCGTCACATCGAAGCGGGCGAGTTGCCCAAGGGCGTCGCCGGCGTGGGCTACAAGGACAAAGGGCAGATCGTATTCAACCCGAGGCGCGAGTTGCGCCCTCTGGCTGACATGCCTCCCAAGGCTTACCAAATCGCCGATTTCGACGCGTATGAGCGTTTGTGCGGCCGCCGCTGGGCCATGTACACCAGCAGCCTCGCGTGCCCCTATAACTGTGGATATTGCACCAACGAGGGCGTCTACGGACGCAAGTGGAATGCGCTTGAACCTGAGCAAGTGAGCCAGGAGTTGTGCGACTTGGCGGCGCGCTATCGCTTGCAGTTGATCTGGGTTGTGGACGACAACTTTCTGGTGGATCGCAATCGCGCGCTGGGCATCGCGGAGGGGATCTGCGCGCGCGGCACTCGCTTCGAATGGAGCATCCAGGCGTCCACCAACCTGGTAACTCGCTTGACCGTGGAGGAGTGGAAACTGATGCGCCGCGCCGGGCTCACCCAAGTGGCGCAAGGCGCGGATTCCGGCTCGCCCAAGGTTCTGCACCTGATGAACAAGGATTTCCAGAAGCTCGACACGATCTACGAAGCCGCGGACCGGCTCTCGCAGGCGGGCGTCCGGCCCTCCTTCAACATGATCTTCGGGTATCCGGGCGAAGGCCGAAAGGAGCGCCGCGAGTCCATATCGTTGATCATGAATGTCTGCCGGAAGTATCCTGGCGCTGAATTCTGGACCAACATTTTCACTCCATATCCGGGCTCGCCCGTGATGAACAAAGCTTTCGAGCTTGGTATCCAGGTTCCTAAGCGCCTGGAGGAATGGTCGGACTTCTTCCCCAAATACACGGTGCTCCCGTGGCTCAAAGGGAAAGAGCACAAGCGCGTGCAGGCGATGCGCGATTACATTCGCGTGGCATTCCGACGAGTGAATATCGGGAGATTCCGGAAAGGCGCGCGAGCGCGGCTGGCCTACTGGTTGATCAGTGCGCCCGCGCAGTGGCGCCTCGATCACGATTTCTATTGGTTCCCGTTCGAGGTTTGGCTCAAGAGGTACGTGGACAAGCTGCCCGCCGCGCCCGAAGAGGCTCCCGTGGAAAAAACTCCCTCCGAGGCGATGGCGTGTTAGTTCTGCTCACCCACGCCAATCATCTTTATTCGGATCGCAAGCAGGTCCGGAAGATGCAGCCCTATCCTCCGCTTCAGACCTTGATCGCCGCGGCTGCGCTGCGCCGTGCAGGTCCCGAGGTCGCGTTTTTCGACGCAACGTTCGATCGCGATATAGATTCCGCGCTGTCGCGCGTCCGCCCGGATCTTCTCGCGGTGTGTGAGGATAATTTCAACTTCCTGACCAAGATGTGTCTGTTGCAGAATCGCGAGCTGGCCTTTGACATGGCCCGCTCCGCCGCCGAGCGCGGCATTCCCGCGCTGATCAACAGTTCCGATGCCACCGAGCATGAATACGCATATCTGCAAGCCGGATTCAGCCGCGTGATTCGAGGTGAGCTGGAGCCCACGCTGATCGAGACGATTCACCGATGGCCGCGCCCGGTGACTCCGCAGCCTGCCATCGCGGATCTCGACCAGCTTCCCTCGCCGGCCTGGGACCTGCTGGATATTGAACCGTACCGCCAGGCGTGGAAAGAAGCGCACGGCTATTTTTCGATGAACCTGGTGGGCAGCCGCGGATGCCCGTATCGCTGCAACTGGTGCGCCAAGCCGCTCTTTGGCGACAGTTACCGCCATCATTCGGCGGGCCGCGTTGCCGCTGAGATGGAATGCGTCAAAGATCTATTCCGCCCGGATCAGCTTTGGTTCGCCGACGACATTTTCGGTCTCTCGGCGAAGTGGACCCGTGAATTTGCGGCGCGGGTAGAACAGCGCCAGGCGCGGATTCCGTTCCGCATGCAATCCCGGTGCGACCTGATGACGCGCGACACGGTTGCGGCTCTCGCAAAAGCCGGCTGCGTCGAAGTGTGGATGGGAGCGGAGTCGGGCTCGCAGCGCATTCTGGATGCCATGGAGAAGGGAATTCGCGTGGAGCAGATCCGCCAGGCACGCGAGAATCTGCGTCGGCACGGCATCCGCGCCTGCATGTTCCTCCAGTTCGGCTATCTGGGTGAGGAGTGGGAGGACATCGAATCCACCATTCGCCTGGTTCGCGATACCAAGCCGGACGATATCGGCGTCTCGGTTTCCTATCCTATGCCGAATACGCGGTTCCATCGGATTGTGAACGCGCAACTGGTGGCCCAAAACAACTGGTCCGACAGCGGAGATCTGGCGAGAATGTTTCAAGGCCAGCTTCCGGCGGAGTTCTATCGCGCCCTCGCCGACGCGCTGCATCTGGAGGTGGCGCAATCAGCTTCAAGTGATGCTCTGGGTCATGCCTGGGAGAAAGTCGAGACTCTCCGGTGCGCCTGCTGCTGACACACGGCTTCTTCCTGGGCGAGGATCCCAAGGAGCAACAGGTCATGCGGCCATATCCGCCGCTAGGGATTCTGTATCTTTCCGCGTATCTCCGCGGCAAGGGTTTCGACGTGGACGTGTACGATTCCACTTGGGGATCGAAGCCCGAGCTCTATGGAATCCTGGAGCGCGGTCCCGCGGGTTGGCTGGGCGTTTACGGCAATCTGCTGACACGCGGAAACGTAGTCGAGATCGTGGAGCGCGCACGCGCCGCCGGTTGGCGAATCGTTTTGGGCGGTCCCGAACCGGCGAACTACGCCGAAGAATATCTCGCCGTGGGCGCTGATTATGTGGTGCAGGGCGAAGGTGAATTGCCACTGGAGCAGTTACTGTCGGGCAATCCATCGCCGAACGGCACGATTTTTCGCGATTCCGCGGGCGCCGTGGTGCGCACGCCCGCTTCTGCTATGATTCCGAATCTCGATTCTCTTCCGTGGCCGGACCGCGAGCGCATCGACATCGGCCGTTACCTGGCGGCTTGGAAGCAACGCCACGGCATGGGTTCTGTTTCGCTGATCACCGCACGGGGCTGTCCGTATCATTGCCGCTGGTGCAGCCATTCCACTTTCGGCAAAACGCACCGGCGGCGATCCGTCGCCTCCGTGGCGGACGAAGCTGAGTGGATTCTCGACCGGTACCAGCCGGAGATGCTGTGGTACGCCGACGACGTCTTCACCATTCATACCGGTTGGACGCTGGCGTATGCGGCGGAGATGAAGCGCCGTGGCATCCGCGTGCCCTTCGAATGCATCACGCGCGCGGACCGCTTCAGTGCGCCCGTAGCCGCGGCGCTCGCGGAAATGGGTTGCTTCCGTGTATGGATCGGTTCGGAGAGCGGATCCCAGCGCGTGCTCGACGCCATGCAACGCGGCGTGCAAGTGGAGCAGGTGCGCACAGCGGTACGTCTCGCGCAGTCCCTCGGCATTCAGACCGGCATGTTTCTGATGTGGGGGTATGAAGGCGAGCAGATGCAGGACATCGAAGCTACGGTGGAACACGTCCAAAATTGCCGTCCCGACGTATTTCTTACAACGGTCACTTATCCGATCAAAGGCACTCCGTATTACAACGAAGTGGGCGAAAAGCTCGTCCGCATCGGCGAGTGGCGCGCTTCCACAGATCGCGATGTTCGCATCAAGGGACGCCATAGCCGCCGTTTCTACCAATTCGCCGACGACCTGCTGCGCAGTTCGATGGAGCGGGACGCCAGCCGAATCGCCGCGGCGCGCGCGGCGCTACAACAGTCATTTGCGGAGGTCGACGCGTGACAACGCCTTTCGATGCTCTCGCGCAATCCTACAACGCGCTATGGACCGATACGCCCCGCGGCCGGGACCAGCGTACCGAGGTGTGGCGAGAGATCGACGGCCTGTTCCGCAAGGGCGACCGCGTATTGGACCTCGGTTGTGGCACCGGCGACGACGCGTTGCATCTTGCGGAGCTCGGCATTGAAGTGGTTGGAATCGACGCTGCGCCGCAGATGGTAGAAATGGCCCGAAGCCGCGGCGTCAACGCGTCCGTGCTGTCGATTGAGGATCTGGATGCTACTGAGCCGCGCGCGTTAGCAAGCGGTGCGTTTTCCGGCGCCCTCTCAAATTTCGGCGCACTCAATTGCATTCCCGACCTGCGTCCCGTCGCTGCGCAATTGGCGCTTCTCGTGCAGCCCTCGGGGCTGGTAGCGATCTGCCTCATGGGACGATTCTGCTTCACGGACTGGCGTCACGCCGCCAAACGCTGGTCCGGCCACACGCAATGGCGCGGGATCGACGTTTACTATCCGACGTCACATCAGATCCGCTCGGCTTTCGCTCCGTGGTTCACCTTCGAGCGGCGCGTCGCCATCGGCCACGGCGACCACCAACTCTACGTCTTTCGTCGGAGGTTGGGATGTTAACCCCGAATTTGGCAGGTCGGAGACCTGCCCCACTCCCGCGCCGCCAGTTCCTCAACGACTACGCGAAAATTCGCGCCGCCGAAGGCTGCGGCTCCGCCGACGGCGCCTATTATCGCGCGCTGCCATTCTCCGATCTTACCGGCCGCAATTCCGCGCAATGGCGCATTCGCGCGCAAACGTTCGAGTATTTTAAGCGGCGGATTCTTCCCCGACGCACGTGTGACATTTTAGACCTCGGCGCGGGAAACTGCTGGCTCTCTTATCGCCTTGCCGAATTGGGCCACGCCCCCGTGGCGGTGGACATTTTCGCCGATCCGCGCGACGGATTAGGAGCGTCGCGGCACTACCCGGTCCATTTCCCGGTGATCGAAAGCGGATTCGATGATCTTCCTTTCGCGGACTCGCAATTCGATCTGGCCGTATTCAACTCCTCCATTCATTACTCGTCCGACTACGCGCACACGCTCGCGGAAGCGCGCAGATGCCTGCGTCCCGAGGGACGCCTCGTCATCCTCGACTCGCCCATCTACAAGCGCAGGGAGCACGGCGAAGCCATGCGGGCGGAGCGTCAGATCTCTTTCGAGCGCCAACACGGATTTCGCTCGGAGGCACTCGGAAGCATCGAATTCTTCGATCTCGATATGCTCAAGGACCTCGAGCGCAAGCTCTCTCTTACCTGGGAAATCCATCGTCCCTGGTATGGCTGGCGGTGGCATTTGCGGCCCCTACGAGCGCGGCTGAAGGGGCAACGCCCGCCTTCGCGCTTCTGGATTCTGGTGGGGAAGTTTCAATGATCATTCTGCTCCATCCCCGCAGCACTCGGCCCAAGAACCGGAGGTTCCCGCTCTCCGTGCTCGCGCTTGCGGCGGTGCTCGAGGGCAAGGAAGAGTACGAGATTGTCGACGGCAACGCCGATCCGGATCCCGCCGGCACAATCGACCAAATCATGCAGCAGAGGCCGGCAGAGGCACTCGCCGTCTCGCTGATGCCAGGGCCGCAAATGGTCGCGGCCGTGGAGCTTTCCAAATGGTTTCGTTCGAAATATCCGCGAGTGCCCATCATTTGGGGAGGATATTTCCCTTCGCTTTACGCGGATACGTGTTTGAACGCGCCGTATGTCGACGTGGCCGTGCGGGGCCAGGGCGAAGACACTCTTCTGGAGTTATTGCCGGCCTTGCGGAATGGACGCGATTTCCGCAATATCGCCGGATTGTCTTACAAGGATCAATTCGGTTTGCACGTTCACACCAAGGACCGAGGCATTCGCTCCCCCGGCGACTTCCCTTGGATGCCGTATCACCGCCTGCGCAATCCGGAAAAGTACATTGCCCGCACATTCTTAGGCAAGCGCACCGCCGTACATCACGCCAGTTACGGCTGCCCCTTCCGCTGCAAGTTTTGCGGCGTCACGGAAGTGGCGCACGGCAGGCAGAAATCGGAATCCCCCGAGCGTACGGCGAACATTCTGGCGCACATCCAGCGTGAGTATTCAATTGACTCCGTGCAGTTCTACGACAACAATTTTTTCCTTCGTGAGGACGACGTAGCCGAACTCGCTCGCCGCATCACTCCGCTCAACCTGAGCTGGTGGTGCGAGGGCCGCATCGATATTCTGCTGCGCTATTCCGACGCCACTATGCACGCGCTGCGCCGCTCCGGCTGCAAGATGATTTTTCTGGGCGCGGAGTCGGGGTCGGACAAGATCCTCCGCGAGATGGACAAGCAGCTTACCAGCGCGCAGACGCTGGAACTGGCCGCCCGCATCCGTCAGTTCGGAATCATTCCCGAGTTCTCCTTCGTGATCGGCAATCCCCAGGAACCGGAGCAGGACCTGCGAACGAATATGCGCTTCATCCGCCGGCTCAAGAGCATCAACCCGGACGCCGAGATCATCGTCCAGCATTACACGCCGACGCCGCACCCCGACGGCATGTACGGCGATATCGACGGCAAGATCGTGTTCCCGAAGACTCCCGAAGAATGGGCTTCCCCGCGTTGGTATAACTTCACCGTGCGTCAGGATCCGGCGCTGCCATGGCTGCCGCGCAAAACCAAGCGCCTCATTGATGCATTTGAGACCGTATTAGCCTGCCGCTGGCCGACGATCCAGGACTCGCGCATTTCCCATTGGGCGCGGGCCGCGCTGAAAGCGCTGAGTTGGTGGCGTTACAAGCTAGGCGTCTACGCGTGGCCCTTCGAATTGAATGCGGCACAGAAGCTGTTGCGCCCCCGCAATCCCAAGGTGGAGAGCGTATGACCGTTCTTGAGCCGCGCCACGCCTTCGCACGCCTCGCCGACGATTACGACTCGAGCCCCAACGCCCTGATCGCCCTGGAACAGCGCGTCTTGACTCCGCTTCTGCCGGAGAATCTGGACCAGCTCACTGTCGTCGACGTCGCTGCCGGAACGGGCCGATGGGCGCTTCACTGCAACAATCGCGGCGCCCGCGCGATCGCTATCGATTTTTGTCACGAGATGCTTCGCATCGCCCCCATTCCGGCCGTCGAGGCCAACGCGACTCACCTGCCGCTCGCGGACTCCTCGGCCGATGTCGTCATATGCGCGTTCGCGCTGGGCTATGCGCCTGCTTGCTTCGCCGAACTGGCTCGGATCACGCGGCCGGGCGGCATGCTCCTGGTCAGCGATGTTCACCCCGAGGCATTGGCCCGCGGCTGGACGCGATCCTTCCGGCATCGCGGAGGAGCGATTCAAGTCAGGGACCAACCCTACGAGATCGCGGACCTGTATGCGCCCGGCCTTCAGTTATCGTGCTTGATTGAGCCGCATCTCGGTCCGCCGGAGCGCGAATTCTTCGAGTGGGCAGGCCAACTCCAGCGCTTCGAAGAAGCCTGCCGCGAGCCGGCTATCTTTGTCGCCCGCTGGGTTCGTTAGGTGAAAGGGCCTCGAACGTGAATGTCGATGGCGTCGATCTTGATCTCGACGGCCTTCAAGTCCTGCCGGGCTTGGTCAATGCCCACGATCATCTTCAGTTCGCGCTGTTCCCTCGCCTTGGCTCCGGACCTTACGCCAATGCGGCCGACTGGGCGCGCGACATCTACCATCCCGAGCGGGATCCAGTCCGGCAACACCTCCTTGTCCCGAAACATTTACGTCTGATCTGGGGAGGCCTGCGCAACCTCGCCGCCGGCGTCACCACGGTGAGCCATCACGATTCCTATCACCCGGTGTTCGACGAGGATTTCCCGGTGCGCGTGATCAAAGAGTACGGTTGGGCACATTCGCTGGCATTCACCGAAGACGTTCGGGCTCGCTTCGATGCCACCCCTCCTGGCGCGCCGTTCGTGATTCACCTGGGAGAAGGCACCGATGCGAGCGCTACAGAGGAAATTTCCCAGCTCCACGATCTCGGGGCATTGGATTGCCGCACCGTGCTGGTGCATGCCGTGGGCCTGACTAACGAGGGATGGGATCTGGTCCGGGCAACCGGCGCCTCCGTCATTTGGTGCCCGCGGTCGAATCTGTTCACGCTCGGGCGGACTCTTTCAATGGCAGCTCTGGAGGGAATCCCGGTCGCGCTGGGCACCGATTCGTCTCTTACCGCCGAGGGCGATCTTCTCGACGAGCTTGACCACATCGGTGAAATTGGCAGGTCGAAGACCTGCCCCACTTCCGCCGCCCGCATCCTGCGCCTTCCGCCACACCCCGACGATTGGATCGCCGTCTCAAGATTCGGCGCACCTCCCGAGCTGGTCGTGGTCGGCGGGCACATCCATCTGATCGGTCCCGAGTTGGCTGCGGACCTGCCGTTAGGTCTACGCCAGGAATTCCATCCATTGAACGTAAAGGGCCGTCCGCCCGTACTGGTGCGTTGGAACATCCAGCAATTACTTCAAGATACGAGCCGATATTTGGGCCCAGCTCCAATTCGCCTGGCGGGACGCGAAATTTCCGGCTAGTCTCGCTCGGGCGCCAAGCCCGGCGATTTTACAAGGTTTTTACAAACTCTATACGACCTCCATGCCCCGTATTCCTTAGCATGCCTCTATGAGGACATGGACACTATGATCGCAGCACTACCGAACGCCTCACAACACCACGACGTTTTCGACGCGCACGGGTTTGAGAATTGGAAGGCAATGACCGATGAGGAATTGATTGCGGCCCACCGCGAAGGTTGGGGGCCGAGCCGGGAGGAGGTGGTTGAAGAGCTCTTTCACCGTTACCAGCCGCGCATCGTCCGCTGGTGTTATCGCTTCACTCGCGATCGGGAATCCGGGCTGGACTTGGCGCAGGAGATCTTCATGCGGGCGTTTCGTAACCTTGACCGCTATCGGGGGGAATGCCGCTTTTCCACCTGGCTCTACGTCATCGCCCGAAATCTGTGTATGAGCGCTTTGCAAAAACGCGCGTCTGAGCCGGTTTGGGCGGCGAAGGCCATCACCGTCGATTTACCCGACGCCACGGCCAGAAGTATCCATGCCGCGGTGGAAACCGAGCAGACTCGCGCCAAGAACTGGCGCCTCATCCTGGACACGCTCAATCAAATGGAAGCCAAGGTCATGCTGATGCACTATGGCGAGGAGATCCCCCTCAACACCGTGAGCCGCACGCTGGGACTCACCAACAAGAGCGGCGCTAAGGCTTATATTGTCAGCGCCAAACGCAAATTGCATGCAGCCATGCGGAACCCGCCGGCGAAACCACCAGCGGCGCCGGTTTCCTGATCGCTTCTCGTTCCCGCCGCGTTCAGCGCCAAGTCTAAACTGAGATAAGTGTCCCTAATGCAGACCATTCTGGTGATCGACGATGACGAAAGCCTCCGCGACACCATCGGTCTAATGCTCGAAAAGGAGGGGTTCCGTCCGGTTTTGGTGGCGGATGGAATCGCGGGGCTGGAGCAGGCCTCGGCGGCCAAACCCAACCTCATCCTGGTCGATCTGCGGATGCCGGGCATCAGCGGCGTGGACGTGTGCAAGCAGCTCCGCGCCCGTGGAGCCAATACCCCGGTGATTGTGCTGAGCGCGCTCGGGGACGAGATCGATAAGGTGTTGCTGCTGGAGATCGGGGCGGACGATTACGTCGTGAAGCCGTTTGGCACCCGAGAGCTGCTGGCGCGCATCCGGGCACTGCTTCGGCGGACAGGGCAGGGACCGCCCACCGCGCTTTCCTTCGGCACGGTCGAGGTGGATCTGGACCAGCGCCAGGTGCGGCGAGCCGCGGAAGAGGTGCGGATGACGCGCGCCGAATTCAATCTGCTTGCTTTTTTCCTGCAAAATCCGGGACGCGCGCTGTCGCGCGACGTGATTCTCAACTCGGTATGGGGCTACGAATCGTTCCCCAACACACGCACGGTGGATGCGCACGTAGTCCGGCTACGGCAGAAACTGGAGCCTGACCCGGAGACTCCGCGGCACTTCCTCACGATGCACGGCGTGGGATACCGGTTTCTCCCATGACAGCGAGCGCTCCGCTCACCATTCTGGTGGTGGACGACGCGGAAGACTGCGTAGCCACATTGGAAGTAGCGCTTCAGGCGCTCCCCGGATTTCTGGTGCGCCCGGCGCGCACTGCCGAGGAAGCACTGGAACTGCTCGCTGGCCAACCCGCCGACGCTGTGATCACGGACATTCATCTCCCCGCGATGAACGGACTTGAGTTCATTGCTCGAATCCGGCGGGATCCGGCCTTGCGGAGCCTGCCGGTTATTGTGGTGAGCGCGGACGCCGATCCTGCCGGGCCGCGCCTGGCGCTGGAATCCGGCGCGGATGCGTATTTCGCCAAACCCTTTTCGCCAGGAGCCGTTCGCAAGAAACTGGAGGAGCTGATTCATGCAAGGTAGATTGCTTCTTTCCGCCCTGCTAGTCTCGGCCGCGGCGTCGTCCGCCCGCGCCCAAACGCAAACATCCCCGTCTGCCCAACCCGCCAGCGCCGATTTGCAGCAAGTGCTGCAACGCCTGGATCGGCTGGAGGACCAAAACCGCGCGCTGATGACCGAGATCCGCGCGCTGCGGGAGCAACTCGCGCCGAAACCCGGCCCCGCGGAGGCGACCGCGGTTCCGGATACGGCCACAGATGTCGCAAAAGTCGAAGAGCGCGTCGACGTGCAGGAGCAGCGCACCGCTCAATTGGATCAGGAAAAAATCTCCACCGAGCACAAATTGCCGCTGACGCTCACCGGCATGCTGCTGGCGAATTCGTTCTGGACGGGCAAGGGCGGCGGGGGAAGCGACAATCCGACCATCGCGCCTCCGGCCAGCGGCCCCGTGGACGCGGGCGGAACCTTCCGGCAAAGCGTCATCGGCGTCAAGTTCGACGGATTGGATATTGTCGGCGGGGGAAAGATCACCGGGTCGGCCTATGGCGATTTCTACGGAGGCACGGGCGTCACTCTCAACCAACTGATGCGCCTTCGCGTGGCTTCGGTGAACGCCATTTGGAAGAACACCACCGTGACCCTGGCGTTGGACAAGCCGATTATTGCGCCGAGGGAGCCGGACTCACTGGCGCAAGTCGGGGTTTCGCCATTGACTTCGGCCGGAAATCTGTGGCTGTGGCAGCCGCAGGTCAGAGTGGAGCAGCGGTTTCAATTCGGCGATCAAGCCGGATTGCGCGCGCAAGCCGGAGTCTATGAAACCTCGGAAGGCGGCACGGGGTTGTCGGCGACAGAATACGGAAGCTCGCTAGCGAAATCGCGTCCCGGCTACGAAGGACGCTTCGAATTGTGGAAAGCTGTCGGAGAGAACCGGCGGATCGAGATTGCTCCGGGATTTCATGTCAGCTCTTCGAGGGTCGTGGGGGAATCAGTGCCGTCGCAGGTTTTCTCCGTGGACTGGCTGGTTCGCCCTTTCAGCCGGTTGGATTTCACGGGGCAATTCTTTCACGGAGAGAACGTTGGCGTGTTGGGAGGCTTGCGGCAGGGGATCACGATTCTCGGCGACGAGCAGCCGCTCTCAGTCGGGGCCACGGGAGGATGGGCGCAAGTGAAGCTGCGGCTCACCTCGCGTCTGAGCATGAACTTGTACGGAGGGCAGGAAGACGACCGCAACCGCGACTTGAGCCTGGGCCAGATCGGCAAGAACCAAACCTATGCGGGCAATCTCATGTATCGGCTCGGCTCCAATGTTGTGACCGCTTTTGAGAGCTCGCAAACGCGAACCACGTACTTGGGTTCGGGAACCAGGATCTTCCCCCACTATGACCTCGCGGTTGCATATCTGTTTTAGTCTGGCGGCGATCGTGGCTGTGCCGTCGGTGGCCGCCAGCGTCACAGGTAAAGTCGAGCTGCTGGATTCGCGCGAGGTGTCCGTGCGCAAGAAAATGGATTACTCGGGCGTTGTCGTATGGCTGGAGCCCCTCGACTCCAAGCACGCTGCCGCGAAGGAGCCGATTAAGCCCGCGCCCGCCAAACCGGCGCACGCCAGGATGGTGCAGAAGGACAAGACGTTTTCTCCGCACGTGCTGGCGATTCCCGTGGACGCAACCGTGGAATTCCCCAACTTCGATCCCATCTTTCACAACGCGTTTTCCAACTACAACGGCAAGACTTTCGATCTGGGCCTGTATGCGCCGGGGGCTTCCAAGAGCGTGGTGTTTTCCCGGCCTGGGATTGTCCGCGTATTTTGCAATATCCACGCCACGATGAGCGCCGTCATCGCGGTGCTGGAGACTCCGTACTTCGACGTGAGCAAGCCCAACGGAAGTTTCGAGATTGCGGACGTTCCCACAGGCGATTACCGGCTCCAGGTCTTTCACGAGCGTGCCACCGCTGCCACGCTGGAAGCTCTGACGCGGCGTGTGACCGTCGCCGCCGAGTCCATTGCTCTGCCGCCAATCGCGATTTCCGAGAGCGGTTACCTAGCGATCCCTCACAGCAACAAGTATGGCCACGACTATCCTCCCGCGCCGGACGACAACGGCATATATCCGGCGGTACGGAAATGAGCGGGAGACTCAAGTCGGTATCGCTGCTTTGGAGGATTCTTTTCTCCACCTCCATCGCCATCACGGCATTATTCGCAATCCTCGGTTGGTACTTGCAGGAGCAGTTTGCAAGCGTCGCCGCTTCCAGCCTGGGGCAGGAGGTGAAGGCCAGTTTTCAGGCCTATGATTCGCTCTGGAATGCACGCGCCGATCAGCTTGCCACAGTCAGTCTGGTCTTGAGCCGCTTGTTTCAGGTGCGCGCCGCCTTCGGCACCGGTGACAAGGCAACCATTCGCGACGCGGCCGGTGAAGTGTGGGATAAGCTGGCGGATCCCAACACGCTGTTCCTGATTGCCGATCCGCTGGGCGGCGTGATCGCGCTGCTGGGACCCCGCGGAGAGTTGACGGATGCAGACTTTGTACGCGCGGCGTCGAAGCAATTTCCGAAGCAGGCCCGCGGACTGGTGGTGCTGGGCGGCGGTTTGTATCAAGTCGTCGTTACGCCGGTATACGTCGCCGGCGGCGCACAGGGCGACGCACTGCTGGATGTGCTGGCGGCTGGAATTCCCGTGGACGCCAGTCTGGCTCAGGCTTTGAAAACCTCGACCGGCGGCAGCGACTTCGTATTTCTGGTGAACGGACGCGTGGAGGCATCGACTCTGGACGCGACGGCCCAGCGGGAGATTGAAGACGGGCGAGTGGCGGCGCAGGAAGAGCGGGTATCGATTGCCGGATCGGATTATTACCAGTTCTCCTCGGCTCTCGGCGATGTGCAGGGGAATCCGGTGGGCGAGTTGCGCATCCTTCGCTCTTTCGACGCCGCGCGCAACAGCATCTCCAAGATGCGGACGCGCTTGGTGATCCTCTGGATTGGGGCGATGCTGGCCGGCATCCTGCTGACCTACTTGCTCACCGGGAGATTGCTCAAGCCGGTGGAGGCGTTGGATCTCGCCGCCGCCGAGATCGGGAAGGGGAATTACGATGTGCGCATGCCGGAGCTGGGCGGCGACGAGATTGGGCGTCTGGCCGCCACTTTCAACAGCATGTGCGCCTCCATCCGCAAAGGGCGCGAGGACCTGATCCGTCAGGAGCGGATTTCCACCATCGGTCGTTTGTCCACCACCATCATTCACGATCTGCGTAATCCTCTCGCGTCCATTTACGGTGGCGCGGAAATGCTGGTGGATACGGAGCTTTCGCCGGAGCAGGTGCGGAGACTGGCGGTCAATATCTATCGTTCCTCGCGACAGGTGCAGGATCTTCTCCAGGAGCTGGCCGACGTCACCGAAGGGCGGGCTCACGCGCGCGAAATCTGCCATCTGCGCGAAGTGATCGCCGCCGCATGCGCGCAGGTGGCTCCTAGCGCCGAGGCGCACCGGGTGGTCATCGAAAGCGACGTGCCGGAGTCCCTCGAACTGCCGCTCGATCGCTCTCCCATGGAGCGCGTGTTTCAGAATCTGATCACCAATGCTGTCGAAGCTATGCCCGAAGGCGGCGTGGTTTCGATCCGCGCGGAGCGGCGGAATTCCGAGGTAGTGGTTAGCGTGGAGGACACGGGTCCGGGCATTCCGGCGCCGATCGCAAGCCAACTCTTTCAGCCGTTCGTCACCGCGGGGAAGAAGAATGGATTGGGTCTGGGGTTGGCGCTCTCCCGCAAGACCGTTCTTTCGCACGGCGGCGATCTGTGGACCGAGGACCGGAGGGACGACAAGAACAATGACAAGAACGGCGGCGCGCGATTCGTGATGCGGCTCCCGGCGTGACCGCGCCGCCTATCGAGTGGTCGTTTGAACGGCCGCGTCGTATACGAAACGGCCGCCCACCATCGTCATCACCGGTTTGATGTCCTTGATTTGATCCGCCGGAACGGTGAGGTAATCGCGGTCGAGCACAACCAGGTCGGCCAGCTTTCCCGGTTGGATCGAACCCAGGTTGTTCTCCTGGAAGACGAAGTTTGCGTTCTTGCGCGTATACGCGATCAGCGCGTCTTCGCGGCTGATGGTTTGGCGGAGGACTTTGGCGCCGCCCACCATCTTGCCGGTTACGGCAAAATACAGCGTCGTGAAGGGCAGATATTGATTGGCTGCGCTGCCATCGGTTCCGAGTCCCCATACGATTCCGCTGTTCTGAATCGTACTCAGCGGCGGCATGTCGTAAGCGCCGTCTCCGAAGCCTTCGTGCATGATCGCGCCATTGATAACGGCCCAGGGATTTACGGCGGCATACATTCCCAGTTTTTTCATTCGCTCGAGCTGTGCTGCATTGATCTGGTTCACGTGTGCGAACATCCAGCGCAGGTTCTTGATGGGATGCTCCTTATTGATCGCCTCGATCTGGTCGAGGAATGCATCAATCGTATCGTGCAGCTCCGCGTGCACGTGCAGCGGCATTCCGGCCTTGGCGATCTCCAGGGCGATACGCCGCCACTGCTCGAGCTGATCGGGCTGTGGATTGGACTTTAGGGCGAACATCGGGTCATGCAGCGGCGAGTACACGCTTTCTCCAAAGGCAATATTGTCGATGTAGCTGTCCCCTTGAAACAGCTTCATCCCAGCGATTTGCTGGATGGACCGGTCCACCTGCGCGGGAGTCCCGGCCGCGGTCCCACCGATGCAGAAGACCCGGACATTGAGCCGGTCCTGCGCCTTCCATTTCTGAAAAATCTCCAGTACGTCGGCGTCGCAGCCGGGGACACCGAAAGAGGTGAGACCCGCTCGATTCATGTCTTTGATCAGCGCCGTGCTGCTGGCCTCAAGCTGGTCCGGCGACACCTTGGGAAGCTTGCCGGACACAGCGCGAGTTGCCGGGATATCGCCCTTGATCACGCCGGTGGGTTTTCCGGCAGCATCGCGCAGGATGGACCCTTTGAGGAACTCCGGAGGGTCGGGCGCGTTGGTCTCAATTCCAAGAATGTGCGAGGCCCGGCTGTTCAAGAAAACTTCATAGTAAGACTCTTGCAACGCGACAGGATTGTCGGGCAGGATCCGATCCAGTTCTTCGCGTGTGAACGGCTTTGGATCGTCCGCGAACTGTTGGTGGGCCCAGCCGCCGATGTTGTAGATCCATTCTCCCGGCCCCTCCGCCTTCGCCCGGGCGCGCAGCATTTCGATCGCTTGTTTTCGCGATTCCACACCATCGAAACGAATCTCCCGCAGCCAGGTTGTAGCCGCGCGCAGAAGATGCATGTGGTTATCGATCAGGCCGGGAATGACCGCTCGCCCCTCCAGATCGATCCGTCGAGTGTTCGGCCCCGCCAGCCGGGCGATCTCCTGGTTAGCCCCAACCGATAGAATGCGGCCGCCTCGGATCGCCACCGCCTGCGCGATCGAAAAGCGGTCGTCTACGGTGATGATCTTCCCGTTCGAGAGGATCAGATCCGGGGCTTGCGCCGGCGGTTGCTGCGCACGCAGCGCAATGGGCACGCCCGCGAACAGCACAGCCACCAGCGCGCTTGCAATCCGCCGTGACATCTCTTACTTTCCCACCAAGTGGTGGAGATCCTTTTCGTTTTCATCACAGACATACTCGATCAGATCGGTGTCGGGGGTCGCTGTGAACTGAAGATTCACGGTCCACGGCTTGGTGTAGGCTTTCGGATCGTCGATTGTGAGTTGAAGATCGATGTGTCCGTAGTCGCGGCGATGGAAGCGCTCCGTCAGATGCATGGATTCCGTTCCGGGGTGGCCGCCGTTATCCAGCCAGTTGTTCTCCACGAAGCCTGAAGACTCCACCACCAGCGTGTCGCCTTCCCAGTGACCCACCGAGTAACCCATCCAGGTGGGATTGGGATCCTTGGGAATCTTGCGGCCGTCCAGGTAAATCTGCCGGTAGCTATGGAGCGCCTCGTAAAGAATCACCACCATTCCGTTGGTATTGAGAATCTTGAAGGGATACGGCACCACGTGCTCGCGGGGCACACCCGACAGCACGCAATAGGCCTGTGGATCGTCTTTGCCCTCCGTGTCCTGCCGGTGCTTGTATAGCTCGGCCGCCCAGGGCTGGAAGGAAACCTCTCCTGGCTTAAGATCCTTGGCGATGTTCCCCGTGTAGCCTCCGCGCGTAGTCCAGGTTCCAGATAGATCGGGCTTGCCGTCCGGAGTCTTCGGCGCGGGCGCCGACAGGTTCGGTTTGCCGTCGGGCAAGCGCGGGACTCCAGGTGTTGGAAAGTTGACCCATTGTGCTTGCGCGGCTCCGGCAAGCCAAATGGCCGTGGCGAATGCGGTGGTCATGCCTTTACCCATATGTCGCTCCTCAGCATACTTAAGTCAGCGGCGAAGTGCACGCCCCTGCCTGAGACTTTGCCGCAAGGATAGAATACGAACTACTACAGTGATCTTACTCTTGTTGATTTTCCTCGTCACCGCCGCCGCGGGAATCGCGCAGACTCCCGAAACTCTTTTTCAGGCGCATTGCGCGGGGTGCCATAGCCAGAACAACGCCGTAGGCGCGCCGCTACCGGGGACGCTGCGGCAGATGTCGTGGCAATCGATCCTGGCGGCCCTCGAAACCGGAAAGATGAAGGAGATCGGCAACGGCATCAGCGCCGCGCAGCGAGAAGCGATCGCGAAGTTTCTCGGGACCGCGGAGTCCCAGCCATTTCCCCCGTCCTCTCGATGTTCGGGGGCGCCGCAGCGGCTGACGGGCGATTGGAACGGCTGGTCCGATCCCGCCAACACTCGCTTCCAACCGGCGCGCGCCGCTGGACTCACCAGCCAAACCACGCCCAAGCTCAGGCTCAAATGGGCGTTTGGATTTCCAGGAGCGACCACGGCCTTCGGAACTCCAACCGTTTTCCGGGGCAAGGTTTTCGTGGGAGCCGCCGACGGGACCGTTTACTCTCTCGACGCACGCGCCGGATGCATTTACTGGACGTATACTGCGGCAGCCGGTGTACGGACTTCGCCCGTGCTCGATGCGCGATCCGCGTATTTCGGCGATCTTCACGGCAATGTGTACGCCGTCGATGCTGCCACCGGCGCGTTGCGTTGGAAAATGCGCGCAGACGAGCATCCCCTGGCGGTTATCACCGGATCGCCCAAGCTCGACTCAGGCCGCTTGTACGTTCCCGTTTCGGGGAGAGATGAGGCGATCGCCACAACCAATCCCTCCTACGAATGCTGTACGTTTCGGGGAAGCGTGGTGGCGTTGGATGCCGCCAGGGGCAACGTAATTTGGAGGGCCTACACCGTCCCGGAAGCGCCCCACGTGACCGGACAGAACGCCAAGGGTGCGAAGACTTGGGGACCGTCGGGCGCAGTCCCTTGGTCCTCGCCGACTCTCGACGTGCGGAAGCGCGTGCTCTACATCGGCACGGGCGTGAACTATTCTCAGCCGCCCACCCAGTCGAGCGACGCCATCGTCGCATTCGATATGGACTCCGGCCGTTTCTTGTGGTCGCGCCAGCTCACTGCGGGCGATGCCTACAACTTCGCCTGCGGCGCTCCGGACAAAACCAATTGCCCGAGGGATCCGTTCATTGATGCCGACTTCGGCAGTTCCGGAATCCTGCGCTCGCTAAGCGGCGGAGGGCGCATCCTGGTGGCAAGCGATAAATCTGGCATGGTGTATGGGCTGGATCCCGATCAACAAGGCAAGGTCCTTTGGAAACAGAAGATTGCTTCCGGCGGCGTAAACGGCGGATTTATGTGGGGTGGCGCCAGCGACGAGCAGGGAGTCGCCTACATGGGCATCTCCGACTTCACCGCCGGAAAACCGGAAGTGGGAGGCGGTCTGGTCGCGCTGCAACTGGCGACGGGCGAGAAGCTGTGGAGGACGCCGGCTCCGAAACCCGGCTGCCTTGCCGTTCCTGGATGCAGCGCCGCTCAGCCGGCGCCGGTGACCGTGATTCCCGGCGTCGCATTTCTTGGGTCCTGGGATGGACACATCCGAGCGTACGAAACCAAAGCCGGCGCAATCGTCTGGGATTTCGATACCCTGCAAGACTTCCAGACCCTGAACGGCGTGAAGGCGCATGGTGGTTCCATCAACAGCATGGCTCCGGTTGTTGCCGGCGGGATGCTCTTCATGGCGTCGGGCTATTCATCGGGAACGGCTATGCCGGGCAATGTTCTGCTGGCGTTCTCGGTCGATGGCAAGTAGGCAGATTCGTGGCGCACGCACTCGTGCGCGCACTCGTGCGTGCACTCGTGCGTGCCGTGTCGAGACTGGTCTCGACACCTTGCCGGGTTGACAGTGTGTCGGAGCCGGGCGTCGCCAGGAGTGGCGACGCGGCACGCACGAGTGCGTGCGCCACATCAAGGATGGCGGGCCGCCGCGGCGGCTATAATAAACGTTGATGCAGAAAAGCGCGCCCGCGGCAACCATCACTGCGATTCTGGTGGATGACGAAAAGCTCGCTTCTGAAGAGCTCGCCTACCAGCTCCGCGATTTCCCCGATATCGAGATCGCCGCTACCGCTTCGAACGGTCTCGAAGCCCTGAAGCTCATCGAGGATCTGGAACCCGATCTGGTCTTCCTCGACGTCCAGATGCCCGGCCTCGACGGTCTGGGTGTGATCCGCAAGCTGCGCGAAGCCGGCATCCCTCTGCCGTACTTCGTCATGGCCACCGCCTACGATCAGTATGCCGTCGAAGCTTTCCGTTGGGAGGCTCTCGACTACCTGCTGAAGCCGGTCGAAAAGGAGCGCCTGGCCATGGCCGTCGAGCGCGCCCGCAAAGGCATCGCCGAGCGCGCCAAGACCGTGCAACCCGATCTTCCCCCTCCCAAGCCCACGCTTCAGCGCACCAAGCTGCTGATCAAGAACAATCAGCGCAACTTCATCGTGGATGCGAGGGAGGTGGTGTACGCCACCATCGAGGACGGCCTCATCACCGTGGTCGCGTCCAATCTGGAGGGCCAATCCAACTACCGCACCATCGAGGAGCTGCAATCCAACCTCGATCCTGAAATCTTCTGGCGCGTGCACCGCTCCTATCTGGTCAATATTCACCGCATCAAGGAAGTGGTGCCGTGGTTCAAGTCCAGCTTCCAGCTCCGCATGGACGACAAGAAACAATCGGAGATCCCGGTCAGCCGGGTGCAGACCAAGCGCCTGCGCGCGTTGCTGAAGTTATAGCCCCGCCGATTCCGCCGATGCACCGTTATTTTGAGGATGTCTCCGTCGGCGATCGCCACTCCGCCGGCTCGGTTGAAGTGACGGAGGCGGACGTTCTCGCCTTTGCCCGCGAGTTCGATCCGCAGCCCATGCATCTGGATACGGAAGTCGCCGCGCGCTCCCGCTTCCGGGGAATCATCGCCAGCGGATGGCACACCGCCGCATTGGCCATGCGCCTGGTGGCGCTGGCGCGTCCTCTGGGCGATACCGAGGTGCTCGGCATCGGCGTCGAGAATCTCCGCTGGCGCCTCCCCGTGCGCCCCGGCGACACCCTGCACGTCGATATCGAGGTGCAGTCAACCGAGCCTTCGGAGTCCAATCCCTGCTTCGGCATCGTCAAGTTTCTGATCACCACCCGCAATCAGAACGGCGAAATCGTGATGACCCATTCGCCCGTGTGCTGGGTTCCACGGCGTGACTCCGGTGTTTCAGACTAGGTCGCGAGTATCGTTCGCCCCTTCAATCCGAAATGAGATGCGGCGCTCAGAAGATGACGATCGTTGGTCCAGATTTCGTTAAATCCGGCGTCTACGGCCGAAACGATGTGCAGGGCGTCACCGGCCCGGAGAAAGACTTGTTTCGGTAGCATGCGGACGGCGAGTTCGACTTGCCTGAGAATACCTCCCGTGACCGGTATCAATAGCCAGGTTTCCTCCCTCAGGTCTTGCTGGAAGTGATCGCGGACTTCCCGGGCCGTCCGGCTGTTGAGAGTTCCTTCACGTTGATGGCGATGAAAGACGCAAGCCACTTCCGCGATGGTGAACGCCGAAGTGTAAGCCGCCGAGGCGCGTCGCACCATTTCCCGGACGGCAAATGCGTCCCGCTCCCGCAGATAACACTTCGCCACATAGGCGGCGTCTAAGTAGATCGAGCTCAGGAACGGTCCTCTTCGAGAATCCGGCCGCTGTCGGTCTTTGAAACAGGCAACTTCCTAATCCACGCCTCACGGTCTGGAAGGGGCTTGCTTCGCGCCGGAGCTCCCGCGACCGGCCGAAGTTCCGCCACCGCCTTCCCGCGCAGTTCGATCAGGTAAGTGCGGCCCCCGACCACATCTTTGATGAGAGCGCTCGTCTTCAAGTGAAGCTTTCTGACGCTGGCCTTCTCCATGTGTCACATTGTGACACATGGCCCAGTCGTTAGGCATTCTGCAATTTGCCTTAGTTGTCCGCCGGGGTCTTCTCGGCGTGATCGATCACCAAAACGTCGAGGGAGATTTTGCCCTTCTTCAGCGTGAGCCCGAGCTGCTCATCGGCGACCGTGACGACGTCCGGAGCCGGCTGGCGAACGGTATCGAGAAACTCCGCCCCGCTGGGCAGGAATTGCGCCGGTGTTTCCGCCCGGTTGGGCTGGAAGAAACGCAGGTGAAAATCGTATTTGCCCGTCAGCCCGGTCTCATCCACGACACGGTTGCCCGGACCCAGCCCGTCTTGAAGTATTTTGGCGATCCGTGCGGCGCTCTGCTGGCGTGCCGCGATTAGCTCGCGTCCGCGCAGATTGATCCCACGCATGATCGAGGCGTTGCCGGGCGGGATTTCCGGAAACCCGTCCTTTGTGAAAGTGAGCGGACCGGCCACCGGTAATCCGTCCGGACCCAACTCCAGAGGCGGCGCATTGGGATCGATCGCCGATTCCTGAATCTTCGATCCGTCCTTTGCCACCGTCATCGCGTACACTGCAAAATCCTTCTTCGCAAAATGTACGGTCATCCTGAAGCGATTCGTCAGCAGGTTCTGGAACATCTCCTGAAGCTGCTCCGGTCTGACGTCCGCCGCCGGCACCTTCGCGACAACATCGTACGGTTCGGTGGCCAGCCAGGACGGGCCTGAGATTTGATCGGCCGGCAGATCGTAGGCCAAATCAGCAGCTCCTGGAGAGTCACATACGTGGCCGTGAACTGCGACGGCTCGGCTGTTCCGGGGCCGCCGTGCATCTCGCTCAGCTGGGGCGCGCGCTTCGAGGCCGGACGCACAGCGGCTTCCTCAAACGCTAGCTTCTGCCCGGCGCCCTGCCCGAAAACCGCGCCAAATAAGGCCAAACTGACTGTGGTCAAGACGATCAGCCGCACGACCCAAATTTTAGCGATCCCCCAACATCCGGTCAACCCTCCCTCCACGTACTGCTTATGAATGACCACACCCTTCGCTTTGCTCTTAAGGAGAAGCTCCCGATGAAACTGAATTCGCTTAGAATTGCACTGTTTTCGCTCGCTGCGATGCTGCCGATGCAGCTTCCTGCATCCAGCCACCGCGAAGCTCCGATCACGGCCCTGGATCAAAAGGCCGACATTACGGATTGGTATTGCTTCGTGGATCCCAGCCATCCGGATCATCTTGTCATGATCCTCAACGTCGATCCGTTCCTGGAACCTTCCAACGGTCCCAATTATTTCCCTTTCGATCCCAACATCCTGTATGAGATGAAGATCGACAATAACCGCGACGGCATTCCGGACGTCACCTTCCAGTTTCGCTTCACCACCCAGATTCAAGCGCCGACGGTATTCACCGGCTTCGTCGGCGGCATCCCGGGGATTCCCCCAATTACCTCCCTTTCAGGCGCAGGCGCGGCGGGATTAAGTCTCAGCCAGACCTACTCCGTCACCATGGTTACCAAGTACGAGACTCAGGAGTTGGCGCAGGGCCAAACGCTGTACGCCGTTCCCACCAACGTGGGGCCGCGCACCATGCCGAATTATCAGGCGCTGGTGTCGCAGGGCATTTACACTTTGCCTGGCGGTATCGGCGTATTTGCGGGCACCGTCGCCGATCCCTTCTTCGTCGATCTGGGTGCCGCCTTCGATTCGCTGAATTTCCGCACGGCCGTGGGAGGCGGCGTGCTGCCTTCGAATATCGATTCTGACGACACGCGCAACTACGCCCCCAACGCCGTCGCCGGCTTCAACGTGAACAGCATCGTTCTGGAGGTTCCCATCGCCATGCTTACCTCCGACGGTTCGCTGCACGCCGCCAACGATAAGAACGCCGTGCTCGGGACCTACGCCACCACCTCCCGCAAGAAGAACGCCCTGCTGGAGAACCTCGGGTATGTGGGCTCTACCAAGGGCCCGTGGGCGCAAGTGCAACGCCTGGGCAATCCGTTGATCAACGAGCTGATCATCGGCACCGGCTCCAAGGATCTATTCAGCGTCTCGAATCCGATCGACGACGGCCAGTTCGCGACCTATTTCCTGAATCCGCTGCTGGCGCAGGTTTTCGCCTCGATCGGAATTCCCGTTCCGGCCGCTCCGCGCACGGATTTGCTGCCGCTGGTGCAGTATCAGCCGCCGATCTGCACCGGCTGCGGCCCCTCCGATGCCGGTCCCATCGCGGACCTGCTGCGCATCAACACCGGCGTTACTCCAACGCCGTTTTCGAGCGCGAAACGTCTCGGCTTCATCGCCGGGGATACGTCGGGCTTCCCCAACGGCCGCCGCCTCAATGACGACGTGATCGATATCGCCGCGCGCGCCGTCGGGGGCATTCTCGCTAGCTCAACCAAGTACGCGACGCCAATCGGCGATGGCGTGAACATCCCCACCACGCCGTCCCTGACCACGTTCCCGTTCGTCGCTCCCGCTTACAACGGACGCAATAGTGCCCATGAAGGACCGGGGCAGACCGGCTGCGCGCTACAGCCCGGCATGATCTGTCCAGTGGATTAGATCGCACCGCTCCCTTTGGTCGTGGCTCGGAAACTTGGTCGTGGCTTGGAAAATGTCGTGGATTGGAGCGACTACTGGGCCGCGACCGGAGGGAGCGTTACAATTGCAAATGTGCCCGCCAGGACCCGTCTCACTCTCGTGATGGTGCTCTCGTCCGCCGCTTTCTCATTTGGGCAAACCGCCAACTCGGATCCGATGCTCGAAAAAGCGGCTGGGTCGCTGGCGACCGTGCTGGCCGGGCGGAGCTCGAGTCAGACTGCCAGCTCCACCGGTCTGGCGATCGCCATTCGCGCGAACGGTGTCCTGCTTACGCCCTATCACGTCATAAAGGATGCGCGCTCCTTGCAAGTGCGGTTGAAAACCGGAGAAGTTTTTGACCAGGTGCAACTACTGGGCGTGGATGCGAGGCGGGATGTCGCGGCGATCAAGATTACCGGGACACTAGCCGCGCTTCCCGTCGCGAACGCGGCACAGGTACAAACTGAAGATGCCGTCGTCGTCGTTTCCAACTTCGCTTCCCCGCAGTTGTCGATTCGGGCGGGCTCCGTTGCGGCATACCGGATGGCCGACGAAGTTGCGGGCGCGGGCAGCGGATACCGGCTGATTCAGCTTACCGCACCCGTCTCAGTAGGGTCGAGCGGGGGCGTGTTGCTGGACCGCTACGGCAACGCCTTGGGACTGATTGTGGGTTCCCAAGTGGTGGGCTCCCAGGCAAACGGTCAAACGGATTTCGCCGTCCCCATCGATAGCGTGCTTGGTCTCGGCGACGCCGCAGTCTCCAAGACTTTCGCGAATGGATCGAAACTCCAGTTGCCGGCTCCGTCAGCCCAAGTGGCGTTTGTCGCCCCGGCACAACCTGCGCCTCCGCCGAAGACTCCTCAACCTAAGCCTCCGCCCAAGCCTGACCGGCAAGCCGTCCTGCGCAACATGCAGACGATCTACATCGACGCCGATAAGGCCAAGCAGTTCGGGAGCGCCGAGGCGAAGGCTGCCTTGGAGAGCAACGCTTCTTTCCCGTCGTTGAAGCTTCGCGTAGTGGACGACCCGAAGGACGCCGATGTCGTCCTTGTAATTCGTCACGCGATCGGATGGGAGTATCCCTTCGACCTGACGTCCGCGGACCGGACCACCGTGCTGCTATCGGGGAAGAGCACGGCGGTCACAGCGAAGTTGGCCGTCAGTAACCTCGCCACCGATTTCATCAAAATGACGAGGCAATATCGAAATAAGTAAGGGAACGCCCGGAACGCCATTCATCGGGGCCGCCGGCTAACGTCGATTATTCGCAAAGTGGAAATTCAGGCTAGAGCAATATGGGCACCGATACAGCAGTCCTGCGATGCGCATGACGCCCGCCCCCTCTAACGCGCTGCCGCAGGACATGCAGACGTTCCAATCCCCAGCTTCCGCCTCAGGTGGTCCTGGATCTGGATGTTTTGCCTCCGCGTCGAACGCCAGAGCCCAGCCGTAGCGCGAGAGCCTCGTCGACAAGCAGTAATCCGCCAGCCTGCTGCTCAGGTTTAGGAGAAGCCGCGTGCCACCAAAACACCAGGAAGGCCAGTGGCCGAGCCACCGCATTCTCCTCGGGAATGGACCGGGCTGCCGGCCACGCGGCGCCGGCACAAAATTCCGTTTGTTCACAAAGATAAACGAGGTGAAGAGTTCCTGCGATCCGGCCAGTCGCAGCCCCGTGCCCGCTTCGATCGCGCCAACCACGCTCTCAAAACTGAAACGCTGAACGTGGCCTCCGCCACAAAACAGCAGCCGGTACAGGCGATCGCTGAAGCTCCTGCCGTCGGGAACCGACACAAACAGGCGTCCCTGCGGTTTCAGCACGCGGCGAATTTCGCGGATGACGCCCGCTGCGTCGCGGAAGTGCTCCAGGCTGTGATGGCAGATGATGAAGTCGAAACTTTGGCTGGCGAATGGCAGACTGTGGCTCTCGGCGCAGACACTGGCGAGATCCCGGTTTCGCGCCAACTCCTTGGGATCCACATCCACGCCGGTCACGTTCAATCCCGATAACTGCGCTCGCAGGCTACCCGCTCCGCACCCGAGGTCCAATACTCGCTGCGAAGACGATAGTTCACTGAGCCAGTTTTCGAGCAGTCGCATGCGTTCTTCAGCATAACGGGAGCTGGCTTTGAAGGTGCGCCGACATCGAGGCCATGCCTGGAGCGCACGTTTCGAAACCATGTCAGTCCCATGACAGAGCCTGCAACACTTGGGGCGTATCGCTCAGGCAGTCTGCGATTCGGCGCAGGCCCTCCGGGAAATGCCTTAGAATCGCGAAACCGAAGGGAACTCTCCGTGCACTTTACATAGCGGAGCTTTCCTATGTCCACAACGAATTCGCACGACCCGCAACTCCCGCTGTTGATCCAAGAGCTGGAGGACCTGCATTCCGAAATGTTGAACCTGGCGAATGAAAATCTCCCGGTGGTCCTTCAGATTCACAAAGACAATCAGGCCAGCGCGGGCAACTTGCTTCACTACCTCGCCCTGCGGCGGCATGACATTCGAGAATTGCAGGAGCGGCTGTCGGCGTTGGGATTGTCCTCCCTGGGGCGGACCGAAGCGCACGCATTGGGCGCCGTGCGAGCCGTGGTGGACGTTCTCTCCCGGCTAAACGGCAGGAAGTCCTCCGAGCTCCCGGACGCGGAGACGCCATCCCAGTGGACCGAGGGCCGGCGCCTACTGGATCGAAACACGGAAGCCCTGCTGGGGCAGGCTCCTGAGAATCGCAATGTCCGCATCATGGTCACGATGCCTTCGGAAGCGGCCACGTGCTACGAACTCGTCCGCGACCTTCTTGTCGGCGGAATGAATTGCATGCGCATTAACTGCGCGCACGACGGACGGGAAGCCTGGGAGGCGATGATCCGCCATCTTCGGCAAGCCGAACAAGAGACCGGGAAGCGATGCAAGGTGGAGATGGACGTGGCGGGGCCCAAGCTGCGCACGGGTCCGATTGAGCCAGGCCCCGCGGTCGTGAAGTGCCGGCCGCAGCGCGACGCTTACGGATGCGTCGAAGTCCCGGCCAGCATTTGGCTCACACCCGCCGCGCATCCCAAGGCTCCTCCCCGTGCCGCGGACGCCTGCCTTCCCGTCCCTGAGCGCTGGCTGTCCAGTCTCGTGCCTGGAGACGAGATTCGATTGACTGACGCCAGGGGTGCGAAACGGTCGATGAAGGTTTCCGAGGCCGCCGCCAAAAGCCGCTGGGCCGAATGCACGCACACCGCATATGTCGTGCCGGGAACGGTGCTGAGGGCGAAGATAAACGGCCGGCTCCAGCGCACACGAATCGGAGACTTGCCGGCGAAGCCGCAGACGCTGGTGCTCAAGCCCGGCGATACTCTGATCCTGACCCGCTCGCTCGAACCGGGCCGCCCGGCGCAGCTCGACGAGAATCGCCAGATCGTAAGCCCTGCCCGGATCGGAGTCACGCTTCCCGAATTCTTCGATTGCGTTCGGCCTGGAGAGCCGCTGTGGCTCGATGACGGAAAAATCGGCGGGAGCATATTAACCGTCCAACCGGACCAGGTGGAGGTCAAGATCACGCATGCGCCGCCGGGCGGAGCGAAACTCGGCGCGGAAAAGGGGATCAACATTCCGGACTCCAATCTCAACGTGGCGTCCTTGACGCCAGCGGACCTGGAAAACCTCGAGTTCATCGTGAAACATGCCGATATCCTCGGCTATTCGTTCGTGCGTACCGAAGAGGACGTCCGCAATCTCGAAGCCCGGCTGGCCGAATTGGGCGCCAGGGAGTTGGGGATCGTGCTGAAGATCGAGACACGCCAGGGCTTCGAGAATCTGCCCCGGCTTCTCTTGGAAGCGATGCGGCGGCGCGCCGTCGGCGTCATGATCGCTCGAGGAGATTTGGCCATCGAGTGCGGATTCCAGAGGCTCGCGGAGATGCAGGAAGAAATCCTGTGGATCTCGGAGGCCGCTCATCTGCCGGTGATCTGGGCCACCCAGGTTCTGGAGTCGCTGGCGAAGTCCGGCGTTCCCTCGCGTTCCGAGATTACCGACGCGGCCATGGGTGAGCGCGCCGAATGCGTCATGCTCAATAAAGGACCCTACGTAGTGGAGGCCGTGAAAGCGCTGGACGATATCCTGCACCGGATGGAGGCGCATCAGGAAAAGAAGCGCTCCATGCTGAGGAAGCTGCACGTGGCCGCCGGATTTTCCAAGGCGAGTTAGCGTGGGGCAGGTCTGCGACCTGCCTAGAGTGCGTGGGGCAGGTCTGCGACCTGCCTAGAGCACGGAAGCGTCCCGTCAGGCCGCTATTGGGGGTCGGCGACGTACACCGCGGCTCCAAAGGCCAGTGTACCGGCGCTCTCCGCTTGCGGGCTCACGCCCACCTGGTAGGTATCGTAAAGCGTAAAGTCCGCGCTGCATACCGACACTAACCCAAATTGCGAACACGCAAAGTTGTTCACCAATTTTGTAGGAGCCTTGAGGTCCACACGCAGCACATAGGGAGTCGCCTGCACGACGTCTGTTACCGACCATCCGTCGGTCGAGCTGAGCTGAAGCGGAGCGGTGTTCACCTGCGGGTCCGGCGTGAGGCCGTTCACAAACACCGAAACCGCCGAGCCGAGCTGCGCCGGATTGGCGGCCGAATTCACTGTGCCGTCCGCGTTCAAAGCCACGGCAACGGGTTGCGGCGAAACGGTGGTTAGGTAGATGCTGGGGTTGGCATAGGTCAAGGGAAGCTCCAGCGGCACCGAGGATACGCCATTGACGGTCAGTTGCATCACGCTGGAAGACTGGCCGTAAGGGACCAGCGGCACGGCAAAATTGATCTGCGTCGGCGAAACGTACAGCAACGGCGCGCTCACCGGCGCTCCGGATCCAGGGGACGCGGCGCTGAAGCTGATGCCAACAGGGACGCTGTTCGCCGCCGCTGGGCCCAGTCCGGTTCCATAGATTGTGAGGATCTGTTCGAGAACCACGGGGCCGGCAGGCGCAAAATCCGCCGCGTCGACAATGCAGCCGATCTGCGGCGTTCCCGCGGGCGGCTGGGGCTGTGAGAAGTTGACTGCGCCCAGGTACGCGCCTGCCACCGGGGTCGGCCCGAGGTTCGCCGGCGTGAGGGCATTCGGCGTGAAGGGGAAGTTGGGGAGACTTGTCGCTCCAGCGATCCATAGCGTCGAACCCGTGAGTGTCGAGCCAAAAAACGCGACGCCGGAGACGGTCAGCGTGGAGCCTCCGAGAAATTGCGTGCCCAGCACGTTGCCGGATGCGCCGTCGACTTGTGCAGCGTAGGCGGACTGCAGAATGATCTGGAACGTGCCTTGGGACTGCGCGGTCACATTGGGCAAGCAGGGCGTCGGGACGTTCGCGAGCGCCGGAACGGCGGCTGCCGAAATGGCATAATTTCCGGACAGCGACGCCCCAACTTCCCCACCCACATACACAGAGCCTTTCGAATCGACTTGCACGCCCGCGCCGCCGACTGGAACGGAGAAGAGCAGCGTCTGCCCGGCTGGATCAAGCTTCGAAAGAAACGGCGATCCGAAAGTGATAAACACTCCACCATTGATCGGCGCGGGCACCGGCACCGTGAACGGATACGTCGGTCCAGCGAACCCCGTAACGTACGCGTCGCCCGCTGCGTCGACAGCCAGGCCCGCATTTGTCGTCTGCCCTCTGCCGGAGAGCGCGGTCGAATAGATCAACTTTGACCCGCTGGGATCGACCTTGCTGACATACTGGTTCGCACCTTGATTTGGCGAGAAGCAAGAAGGGCTCGTGCAAATGTTGAATGCCGGAAAGGTGGGCTCATAAACGCCGGGCGTGGTCGGATAGTCGAGCAGATTCGTCGTGCCCGCCACATAAATATTTCCCGATGAGTCGAGCGCGATGGCGCTACCGCCGATCCCGGTTGCTGAAAAGATCGTCGTCGTACCTGTCGGATCGAGCTCCAGCAGATAAGAATGCTCCGCGCTGTTGGCGATGCTGTAAGCGCCGCCGGTGGTGGGGAAACCCGACGTCGCGCTATATCCGCTGACCAGGATCTGGCCCACGGAGTTGACCGCAACCGCTTGCGCGACGCTCACGGCGATGCCGCCGAGAAGATCGGAGAACACGAGATCGCCGCTCGAGTCGAGCTTGGCTACAAAGGAGCGCTGGCTGGATGGCCCCGGAAGCGGTACCGGGAGATTGCTGCTGCCTGTGACCGGAAAATCCGGCGATTCGGTCGAGCCCGCAATGTAGGCATTGCCCGAGCCATCGACCGCAATAGCATTGGCCTGGTCTTTCACCGATCCGCCCAGATAACGCACGTAGAGGTACTGCGTGGCTTGCGGATTCAGCTTCACCACCAGCACGGTGGTCTGCGAAGTCACCGGATCGACGATGGCGTTGCCGGCCATGTAGACGTTTCCCGCGGAATCCGTGGCCATCGCATTAGGCGTGAAGCTGTCGCGCAAATAAGTGGAATACGTCAGCGCCGGGAAGGACGGCGCGGAGGCCGCAACGGCTAGGCCGGAACAGAACAAAAGTGTGGACAAACAAATACGCATAGGAGAGTCTCCAGCGGACGCGGGATTCCCCCAGCGTATCAAAGCCGGCAAAGGATCGCCGATTTACTTTCGGGACACGTAATTCAGGAAGGCGACTAAATCGGATACATCCTCAGGTGAAAGCGTTGGCCAGGCCACCTGCTGATTCCACATCTCCCGGTGCATCTTGAGGTTGGATCCCCACGCAATGGCGGCCAGCGAAAACGGCGTGAAGACTTTGCCGGACCGCAGGCTCACCACGGCTCCCGTCCGCGCGTCGGTGTGGCAGTTGACGCAGCCTTTTGTGGCGAAGGCGAGTTCACCGCGTTCGACGCTGCCCTCGGGTCCTTGATATTGCAACTCCCAAACGTAGGCGAGTATTTTCCGCATATCCGCTTCCGAAAGAGTGGGAAACGCGCCCATTAACGGCACATGGTTCCACACGCCCGCGCCGATGTCGAGAAAGTTCTTGTTGGCGAGCCGGGTCTCGAGCCCGAGCGGACCCTGATGGCATTGCCCGCAGTTATGCTCGAAAGCGAGCTTGCCGCTCGATGCCTCGGGCAGCGAGAACTGACTCGCCGGAAAGAGTTTTTGCAAATATTGAACGTAGGCTGCGAGGTCCCCGACGTCCTCCCCGTCCAGCTTCGGCCAATCCTTGTTCTGGGCGGCAAACGTCGCTTTCATAGTCGACGCGTGATTCCACATCTGGTACACCAGCGTCACCGGATCGTTCATGTCCCTCCAGGCGAAAACGGGTACGCCCAGGCCGGGGCCGATCTTCGCGAGAGAATGGCACTCAGCGCATTTCTTCGAGCTAAACAGCTCTTTCCCGTCCCGCGTCGAAGGCGGGAACTGGAAGATCCGTTCCGAGTAGAGATACGCAAAAACATCCGCCCAATCGGTCTCCGTCAACGCCGGCCGTTCCACGAGGTTCGCTGAGACTTCATTCGACACTTGACTCCACATCGCGGGAGTGTGGTTCCACAGAGTGCTGGCAAAGGCCGACGGGGTGAAGGCGGCGCCGGAAGGCATTGCCAGCTCGGGTGCGGTGGCGTTGGCCTCATGGCCGGCGCCTACCGCGTTAACAGTGTGACATTCCAGGCAACTCTGCTCCTGGACAACGACGGAGCCGTGTTGCGCGTCGCCTGCCCAAACGCAGGCAGTGAGGGCAAGAAGGAGAAGGGGTTTCATGACAGCCTCGCTGCATCTACTTTTTATCGGGATTCTCGCCGGAAGAGGCTCCCGACAGAACTCCCTGGCCGTTGCTCAGAGAGACGCTGACTGCGTTTACCAGGTTCGAACCGTCCTTGGCGCGAAACCCCTTGACGGTGACGTCGTCGCCTATTTTCAGGGAAGACCTGGTCCAGCCCGCTCGCAGCAATCCATTCGGGCTGCCCAGCTCAAATTCCCAATTTGTCACCTTGCCGGACGCATCCTTTACATCCAAGTAGAATCGGGCGTGCGGGTTCATCCACTCCAACTTGGTAACGCACCCGCTTATCATGATCGGTTTGGTGCTGTCGAATTCCGCCGCAAAGGAGTGATGCGCGAGAGCCGGTACCGTAGCCAGCCCCAATCCGACGGCGAGGATAACGAAAGGAAGTCCTCTCATAACATTTCCTCCAGTCTTCGTTCTGTTTTCGATAGTGCAATTTGTTCGCCGCGAAGGTTCGCGAGGTAAGTCGTTGAGGGCGAGATCTATTCGATTCTGTTCGCGGATTTGGTTCGCGGCCGGGTTGGGTGTGGGCACGCTGAAGCGCGTGGTTTGCCGCTTCCAGGCGTGGACTTGGTATTCTGAAGGCGTAAGTTTCCCACCCAGGAAGTAACCACCGTGAAGTACCATTTGTTGTTCTACGTTCTCACGCTTTTTGCCGGCTGCGCTTTTCTCGCAACGGCCAGCGCTCCTTCTCAGCAGCCTTCCGAACATCGGCTGCGGATGTTTCACACCCACACGGGCGAGCATTTGGATGTGGTTTACCGGCGAGGCTCGGCATACGATCCGGAGGCGCTGAAGAAGCTGAACGTGTTCCTGCGCGATTCGCGCACCGGCGACATTCACGCCTTCGACCCGCGGCTCTTCGACCTGCTTTCGGATTTGACCGCGGCCGCAGGCGAGCCCAACGCCGAGATCAATGTGATCTGCGGCTATCGAACTCCCTCGACCAATGAGTATCTGCGCAACCACACCACGGGGGTCGCCAAGAACAGTCTGCATATACAAGCCGAGGCCATCGACATCCGCTTGCCCGGCGTCAAGACCTCGCGAATGCGGGACCTTGCACTCCAGTTGGGCCGGGGCGGCGTCGGCTTTTATCCCGAGTCGGATTTCATCCACGTGGACGTGGGCCCAGTGCGCCACTGGTAGGTCTTTTATCTTCGGCTCAGAACGCGTACTTCAGCGCGAATTGCATGATCCTGGCCGGACCTGAGCTGGTGATCTGTCCGAACAAGGGGCTGTTCATCGCCAGAATCGGCGGCCCAAGATTGGTGTGATTGAGGACGTTCTGCGCTTCCGCGCGAACTTCGATCGTCTGATGCTCCCAGATGCGGAACGGCCGGGACAAGCCGGCGTTGAACACCAGCAGGCCGGGGCCGCGGATGGTTCCCGGGCCGACGTTGCCATAGCTTCCGGTGGCGGGAAATGCGAAGGCCGCCGGATTCACCCAGTCCGACACCGTGTTGTTGCCGTAAACATTCGACAACACCTGCCTGGGACGCTGGCCGCCCACGCCCGTCAGCGCGTTATCCTCGCCGGTGGTGACGGTGAAGAAGCTTCCGGATTGAAGCGTGGCCGTCGCCGAACCTCGCCACCCGCTCAGGATCCTGGTCATCGATTTGTTCGTAAACTTCGGCACCTCGGCCACTGCGGTCATGTTTGCGACGTGACGCCGGTCGTCGCCGGAGGTGTTGCAATTGCCCCGGTCGGCGGTGCGGCCGGGGAAGATGTAGACCTCGCTCCCGCCGGTTCCGGCGTTGGGAAGAGTGTTGACGGGATCGCTGATGCAGTGGGACCAAGTGTAGTTCGCGGTCATGGTCACGCCGCTGCTCACACGCTTCTGCAGCGATAACAGCAGACCGTTGTAGCTGCCGGTGCCGCCGTCGTCCCAGGTGTCCACAAATCCGAAGTATTTGCCGTAAGCCGGATTCAGAACACTGAGCAGCCGCCGTTGGTTGGTATTGGCTAACGTGGAGCAGACGCTGTAAGTGATCCCGCCGAGCGTGCATTGCCCCGTGCCCATAAACACCGCGGGATTCAATTCACGCGCGCCCAACAGGTGTACCATCTCATTACCCAGGTAGCCGACGCGCACCAGCCAGTTGTTGCCAAACTGCCGCTCCGCGCTCACGTTCCACTGCTCCACGTAAGTCATGTGGGTGTTGTAGTCGTACGTGTTGTAAGTTCCATACAGCGAATATGGCGCGGAGGCGTTAAAAGTCAGCGGGAAGGGATTGCCTCCCGGGATGCCGCCGAAAGGATTCGCCAGACCCTCGGGAGGATCGGTGAGCGTAGTGCGGTCGCCCCACGGCGGCGCGGTCTCCGTGTTGAGATTGTACTGGGCGGGAATGGTGTCGTAAAAAATCCCGTAAGAGGCGCGAACCGACATTTTCCCATTCGCCTTGGGATCCCACACCACTCCGATACGCGGCGCGAACTGCGTATATCGATTGTTTAAACCCGTCTTACCCGGAAACCCAGGATCGCCGGGATAGAACAACCCGGGAGGAGCGTTCGCATATTGCGTGGTGCGCGTTCCAGCCAGGAACGCGGCTTCGTCGAAGTGATAGACGTCGCTATTGGCGAAGATCATGGGGAAGAACGGCTCCCAGCGCATGCCGTAGGTTACGGTGATCCCCGGCTTCACCTTCCACGCATCCTGCGCGTAGAGGCCGAAGTACCAATCGCGAACAAACAGCGTGTTGGGCGCGGCCTCTGTCAGCCCCGAGAGATTGCCGGTGAAGAAATCGGCGAGCGCGAATCCGGTGTATCCTTGCCCGGTGAACGACAGCGTGCCCATCGACAGGGCGTTGGCGTAGGTGTTCGAATTCCAGTGCGCCAAGTTCGCCCCGAAACCCATCTGGTGATTTCCATGAACAAAACTGTAGTCTTCGCTGCTTTGCAGCGTGGTGGTTCTGTAGGTGGCCGGAGACGCTGTGGGACTCCCGATCGAGAAATACGGCGCGGGCAGCGACAGGCTGGTGAAGTTCGGGAGGTAGCTATACATGTCGATGCCCACCGACTGCGGCCCGAAGAAGGACGGCGCCACGCGCGCGATCGCGGTGCGGTCCACGGTAATACGAAAGTTGTTCACCATGGAACCCTTGATCAGATACGTGTCGCCGACGGTGAAGGACTGATCGAAGTCGTCGTAACCCGACGCGAGCGTCGTCAGCAGATTGTGGCTCAGGCTATACGGCGCGGGTTGGTCGTCCTGCGTGCCAAGGTAGCGCGCGAAGATGGTGTGGCGGGAGTTCAACGAGTAATCCATTTTCGCCACGCCGAAGTGCTCATTGTCCTTGACCTGCGTTCCATAGGTGATTCTGCCGCATTGCTGGTCCTGCGGGACCGGGAGCATCGCGGCGATGGCCAGAGCCGGCTTCGATAGCCGTGTCAAAGGGATCTGGTTGCTGGGGAACGGTTGGCCGTCCAGCGGATCGCGCAACTGAATCGGCGTTTCCTGGCAAGCCGCGGAAGTGACGACGCTGAAGTTTCCGGTCAGCTCGGCGGCGGTGGGAACGTAGGTGACGGTCGCATTGGGGCTCTGGCGCGTGTCGGTTTGCTGATAGGCGGCGAAAAAGAACAGCTTGTCGGTCAGGATGGGACCGCCCAGCATTCCTCCAAATTGATTGCGCTTGAGCGTGTCGGGCGTGGAGGAAAATAACTGGCGCGCATCGAAGAGATAGTTGCGAACGAACTCGAACGCACCGCCGTGAAACTCATTGCCGCCGGATTTGGTCAGCGCGTTAACCGCCGCGGCGGAATGCATCCCGTACTGCGCCTGCAATGCGCCGGTCTCCACTTTGAATTCTTGCAGCGCATCGGGGAATGGCAAGGGCAGGTTGGCGTTGGTGTACACGTCGTTGTGCATGGAGCCGTCCAGCACGTAAGTGGTGCCCGTCGCCAAGCCGCCCACGACTGAGTACGATTGAATACCCGGATAGTTGCGGGTGGAGAGCTGATTCGGATCGCTGCCGGCGGTGGCGGAACCGGCCAGCCCTATCAAGTCCGCGACCTGACGCCCGATCAGCGGCAGATCGACGATCTTCTGCGAATCGATCACCTGACCTACTCCACTGCTCAGCGTCTCCACCATGGACGCGTTGGCTTCCACCTCCACCAGATTGGTTTCCTCGCCGACATCCATAAACACTTCGATGGTCGGATTCGTGGCCACCAGCAACGTGATGCCGGTCTGAAGGTATTGACTGAAACCCTGCTTGGTCACTTCCAATTGATACGGCCCGACGGGAAGGTTGGTCAGCAGGTAGGCGCCCTGCGCATCGGTGGTGGTGGTGCGGACCAAGCCGGTGTCGGTTTGGGTGACTTTGACTTCCGCGCCGGGAATCGCCAATCCGGTTTGATCGACCACGGTGCCTTTGATCTGCGATGTGGAAACGGCCTGTCCATAAGCCAAGACCCCGACGCAAAACACCAGACCCGCCCACCGCGAGCTTCTGAACGTGGAAACCATCTCTCCATAGGATACTGATCCCTCCGCTTGTGGGTTTCCTCGCGCAGCGGAGATGGTGGTTTGACGCAGATGGCAGGTCGAGGACCTGCCCCACTAGCTGCCCCAACAAAGCAAATCGATTGGTGAGCCGATTGCACTGCTCTGAAAACAACATGACGATACGGATCGGTTCGCTCGCTCTTCTCCTGAGTGCCGTGGCCTGGGGCCAAAACGGCGGAGCGGTGGTGGGGACGGTCAAGGACCCAACCGAGATGTCCGTGCCGGACGCCGCGGTGGAACTGCGAAATCCGAACACGGGATATTCGCAGAAGGTCACCACCGACGCGGACGGAACCTTCCGGCTAAACAATATTCCGCCCGACATGTATGAAATCGTGATCAATAAAGAAGGCTTCGCCGGCGTAAAAGAACCTTTGGAAGTGCGTACCGGCGTGCCGATCAGCGTGGGCTATAAGCTGGCGATGGCGGCGGTCACATTCACCGTCAACGTCACCGCGGGGACGGCGCTGATCGATACCGACCCGTCCGCGCATACTGACGCCGACTCTTCCGCCTTCTCCAAGCTTCCGAGTTTCGATCCCGCGGCCGGCCTCAGTAGCGTCATCAACAACTCCACCGGCGGTACGGCGTCCGACGCCAACGGTTTCTTTCACCCTCTGGGCGACCACGCGCAGGTCACTTTCGTGGTGGATGGCCAGCCCATCAGCGACCAGCAAAGCAAAGTGTTTTCGACGCAGCTTCCGGCCAACGCGGTCCAGAGCATGGAACTGATCACGGGAGCGCCGGACGCGCAATACGGCGATAAATCCAGCCTGGTGGTGAATGCGACCACCAAGAGCGGTCTGGGAGCGGGGCCTTCCGGGACTTTCGAGCCGATGTGGGGCTCCTTCGGCACGTACGGCGAGAACCTCACGTTTGCAGACGGCACGCCCAAGTTCGGGAACTTTATAGCGCTAAATACTCTGCGAACGGGACATTTTCTCGATACGCCCGAGTTTTTGCCGATCCACGATATCGGCAACTCCGAAACGATCTTCGATCGCATGGATTACAAACCGAACGGTCGCGATGCATTCCACTTGAATCTGTTTCTGGCGCGCAACTGGTTCCAGGTTCCCAACGACTACGATCAGTTGGCGCAGGACCAAAAGCAGCGGGTGATGACCTGGAACATCGCGCCCAGCTACCAGCACACGTTCGGCTCGACGACTCTGATCTCGTTCAACCCCTACGTGCGCCGCGACCAGGTGGATTATTATCCCAGCCGCGATCCGCTGGACGATACGCCGGCCACGATGGGGCAACAGCGCTTCCTGACGAATTATGGCGGGAAGGCCGACCTCTCGACCTCGCATAAGCGCCACAACCTGAAAATCGGGATGCAGTTGCAACAGACTCGCTTGGCTGAAGACTTTTCTCTGGGAATCACAAATCCTGCCCTCAATCCCATTTGCTTGGGTCCCGATGGAGCTGCGGTGCTCGGCGCGACGCTCACGAATCCGGCCCTTTGCGCGGCTTCCGGATTCACAGCCAATCCGAATCTATTGCCCGGCTTGGTTCCGTACGATCTCACGCGCGGCGGATCGCCCTTCGTTTTCCGCGGGCAAGACAACATCGACCAGTACGCTTTCTATGCCACCGACGACATCCGGCTGGGAGATTTCACCGCGGACATCGGGCTGCGCGACGATCAATACGTCGGCATCACATCGAAGAACGGCATCCAGCCGCGCATCGGACTCTCCTATCACGTTCACCGTTTCGATACGGTTCTGCGCGCGGCGTATTCGCGCACGTTTGAAACGCCGTTCAACGAGAATCTTTTGCTTTCGAGCGCGACCGGCGCGGGCGGCTTAGCAGAGAATGTTTTCGGAGCCAAGGCGAGCATTCCGATTCAGCCCGGCATGCGCAATCAATTCAACACGGGGCTGCAACAGAGGCTCGGGAAGTTTTTGGTGTTCGACGCCGATTACTTCTGGAAGTTCACGCATAACGCTTACGATTTCGATGTGCTGTTCAACACGCCGATCACGTTTCCGATCGCCTGGCGCAATTCGAAATTAGACGGCGTGACGGGACGTCTGAGCACGACGAACTATCATGGATTCCAGGCGTACATGACCTTCGGTCATACGCGAGCCCGGTACTTTCCGCCAGAGGTGGGCGGCTTGATTTTTCAAGGAACCGCGAATGTTCCGGGCGTGTTCCGCATCGACCACGACCAGGCTTTTCAGTCGACCACAAATCTGCGGTACCAGCATAAGAAAGACGGCGTGTGGGGAAGCTTCATCTGGCGCTTCGACAGCGGACTTGTGGTGACCGGCGTTCCGGACGTCCATGCGGCCACCTTGCTCACTCCCAACCAACAGGTGGATATCGGGTTCTCCTGCAATGGAGTTTTCGCAACCGTTCAGGATCCGATTACGACATGCACCGGTATCGGGAAATCCACGCTGCTGACGCTGCCGCAAACGGGCACGGAAAATAACGATCACAATCCCGACCGGGTGCAGCCGCGTAACTTGTTTGATGTCGCCGTCGGCACGGATAATCTGTTCAAGACCGAGCGCAAGAAGGTGACGCTGCGCTTCACCATCATGAACGTGATGGACAAGGTCGCGCTGTATAATTTCCTGTCGACGTTCAGCGGGACGCACTTTGTTGCGCCCCGGACATATCAGGTGTCGATGGGATATGCTTTTTAATGGCAGGTCGCAGATCTGCCCCACGAAGACACACTACGGCCATCGGAGCGGAAACAATTTCTGTTGCGGCGGTTGGGGGCTCTCGGACTTATCGCCGGGCGTTTCCCAACCGCCAATGATTTAAGCTGCTTCTCGCGAGCTTTCTTGGAAACCGCTGGATGGCGCTCCGTCTGCCCGCTTCGAATACCAACTCTCTGATGTCCGGCAGCATTGCAAAGTGCCGGAATTATAAGGATCGATCCCTAAAGTCTTCCGCCGACGACAAATGCCCGACTTCGGAAGCTCAGCATCACCAAACACGCAACACTTCGTGGCCACGAAGGTACTTTACGATTCAAGCATAGCCGGGAAGCCGCGATTCGGGGCCGAGAAAAAGCGGTAAATGATAGGAAAGGTTGTAGAAAAAAATTCGCAACTACTGAAGTCTGAAACTCACTTCGATATTTGCCGTAGTGGACACGGGTTTGCCATCCTCGGTCGCAGGGGCGAAGCGCCACTGGCGCACGGCCTCGATAGCGTTCTGATCCAGCCCTTCATCGAGAGATCGCGCCACCTGGATGTCCTGGGCGTTTCCGTTTTCATCCACGACCAGCTTCAGAAGCACGGACCCGGAAACCTTAGCGATTCTGGCTTCCTCCGTATATTGCGGGTCCACCTTATAGAGAATCTTCGGTCCGGTCTTAGGTTTCGCGTCCTGTGCGGTTAGAGGCGCAGCTAGGGGAAGAACGGCCGATAGCGCAAGAATCGCGGCCACCGGCAGGAATCGCTTGCTCTTCATGTGCATGGATTTACTCCTTCAAATTATAAGAGTCTGAAATTTACTTCGATGAACGCAGTGACAGGGACCGGCACTCCATCCCTTGTCCCGGGTGCGAACAGCCACTGGCGCACGGCCTCAATGGCTTGTTGATCGAGACCAGGGTCGAGGCTGGTTGTCACCTTGATATCGTCGGGCCGGCCCTGCTCGTCGATCACGAGGCTTAATTTCACGCTGCCTTGAATCTTGGCGATTCTTGCGTCCTCGGTGTATTGGGGCTCCGGTTTGTAAATCGGCCGCGGGGCCGTTACGTCCGGCGAGGACGCGGCGACCGGAGCGGGCTTCGCTGCGATGCTCGGCGCCGTGACTCGCTGCGGGGCGGGCGGCGCGGGTACGACGGTTTCGGAAAGCTGGGGTGGCACAGGAGCCGCGGGAGCTGCCGCAATCCTGACGGCGCGAAGCGCGGTTTCCTGCTGCACGGCCAGCAGAGGAACCAGACACGCGCAGGCAAGCACGGCTACGGCGGCGCGAGTTACCAGGGAAGCTTGGCCGCGGCGGCGACGCGGGTCCAGAATTTCACGCACGCGCGATTCGAGAATTCTACTTCGGGCCATGGGGACCACTGCAAGAGGCAGCGTGGGGATTGATGCAAGCGGTGTGGCGGAGAGGAATCGAGCCACGCGCACGAGTTGCTCGGCATAGTCGGCGGCATCCACGCCGGAGGCCAGGACCAGGTCGTCGGTGGCGCTTTCGGCTTCGCGGCGCAGCTCGGCGCTGGCCAGCCACACCAGAGGATGAAACCAGAACACGGCGTTCATCGCATGGGCCAGCATTTGCCACAGCCAGTCATAGCGGGCGACATGCGCCTGCTCATGGCGTAGCGCGAGATCCATTTGATCGGCGGACCATTCCATGGAGCACGCCGGAAACAGGATCACGGGACGGAAGAGGCCCCACGTTAGAGGGGTGGGAGCGAGGTCGCTGATTAGGACGTGTGGCGGTTGCGTTTGGTTCAGGTGGCGCGCGCGGCGGGTCCAGAGGGCGACGGTGGCGAGGCCCGCCAGCAATCTTGCGAGGGCCCCGACGATTCCCGCGATCCAGATCGCACTCCAAAGCGACCATGCTCCCGCGCTCACGCGAGCCGGAAGTGCGCCGCTTAAGGTGGTGACCGAGAATTGGACGGGCACGGCGATGCTTACGGGTTGCGGGAACCTCACGGGCAAGGCCAGGATCGCCACACCGAACAGAGCGGCCAGCCACAGGCGGTGACGGACCTCGGCCGGGGAGCGCCGGAGCAGGAACGCGGCCAGACGGGCCGCACACAGCAGCACGGTGGCCTTCAACGAAAACTCAATCAGCCACCTTACATCAAACCAGTTCACGATTTTCGCTCCTTTCGAGCTTTCTCGATCAACTCCTGCATGCGATCCAGATCTTCGGGCTTGAGCTGCGCCGAGGAGGCGTCCAGAAGGGCCGCCACGGCATCGCCGGCGGAGTTGTTGAAAAACGTCTGCACCATGTGACGCAGAGCGTTCTTGCGGGCGCGATCCTTCGCGACCTTTGGACGAAAGACATAGCGAGGGCCGTCGGATTCGTGCGTGACGTGGCCCTTTTCCTCGAGGATGCGCAGGAGGGCGCGCGTGGCCGAATAGCTGGGAGGATCGGGCAAGGCGGCTTGGATGCCGGCGGCGGTGGCCTTGCCCTGCTCATAGAGGATGTCCAAGATCTGCCGTTCGCGCCGGCTCAGTTTCTCCATGCTAATCTCGCGTCCTCATGCTAAATATTTAGCACCTTCCGCAGCGCCTGTCAAGTACATTTTGGGACACATTTTGAAAGACCAGGTCATTGGAGCTTGTCTCATTGGAGCTTTGACAGCGCGGCGGCGCCAATGCTTTCGGGAATGAGCGGAACATCGATGGTCAGCATAGAGCTTTCCTGCACCGTCACCTTGACTCCCTGATCCGCGAGAGCATCGCGAAAGGAGGGATCGCGCAATGCGCCGGTTTCGCCACCCTCGAGCGCGAGGAGGAGATAATCTCCGGGAGCGACTCCGGTGAAGCTAAAGGTTCCCTGGGCGGCGGCAGCGGTCTTCACCAGCCGCTGAATACTGCCCAACTCCCGAGACGCAGGCGCGAGGACCACTTGTGCCGCAGGGGTGGAATCTCCCTTGTCGTTTCGAACCGTTCCCGAGACGGTTCCGCCGGTGGGGGAGATCAGCACCTCCAAGACAGGCTGCGGTCCGGTCCCAATGTCGATTGGTTTCAGGGTCGCGTCCGTTTCGCCGAAGCGAATCGATTTCACATATGCGTTGGCGGAGCGAGGAGGGGTGCGGACATCCACCCAGTAGCGGCCTGGCGGAATACCGGACACCCGCTGCGTTGCGTCGGCTCCTTCCGATCTGGCGGCGAGGTTGAGGCTCGCGCCATCGGCGGAGCGCAAGGCGAATACGAAGCCGGCGGGCGCAGATTCAGCTGAAGTCGCCGCATTGAAGCCGCCTCCGGCGCCCTTGAACCGGCCCTCCACGGCGGCGCCGGGACCGAGCGGGAACAGGATGCCATTGACGTCGGCTCCGCCCACCGCCACATCGTAGCGGCCGACCAGGTGCGCCGATCCCCCGTTGTCGGGCGCGACGATGGCATAATTGCCGGGCACTACGCGGGGAAATTCGAAAACGCCGTTTTGAACCACCGCGACAGCGTCGTTGGTAGTGGGACTGATGGCGTAGCCGCCTTCGGGCACCAGGTGCAGCGCGATCTGGTTGGCCATCTCTCCGGAGGAAACGTCTCGCGCGGCGCCGCGAAGCCGGGCCACATGCACCTTGCGCAAACTCAGATTCACATTCGCAACGTCGCCGCCTGCCGCAACGGTAATCGGAGTGGCGCCGTCGGGGGCGGACGCGCCGGGATAGTAGGTGGTGGTGTAGGCTTCCGAGCCGCGCATCACCGTGCGATCGTCGAAGGCCGCCGTGGTTCGTCCGCCATAGGCGCTGAGGAAGTAGCTGCCCGCGGCCAAGCCGGAGAGCCGAAAGTTGCCTTGATCGTCGGCGCTGGTCTGCCTGATTTGCGTGAGCGTGCGGACACCGGTCTGCGAGTCCCAACGCCAGCGGGACACTTGCACCTGCACGCCGCCGGGCAGAGGATCGCCGCCTTCATCGGTGACCTTGCCGCTGATGACGCCTTGCGCGGTCAAAGCAATGCGCCCAGCTTTGACGACCTCTCCCGCGGCAGCCGTGATTTGTCCTCGCACATTGGTGGCTCGGAGGTAGGCCGCGTGCTCAGCGACAAGCGAGTAGCGGCCGGGATCGACATCCTCAAAGACGAAGTTGCCATTGGAGTCGCTGATGGTGGTGTAGCCGGTGGTGCGGGCGTCGGCGGCGCGGAGCGTGAGCCAACCCTTACGGATGCCGTCGCCGGTTCCCGCATCGACAAGTTGGCCCTCGACGCGCGCCGATGCGGCGGCTGGCGTCTGGGGAAGCATCGAGGGACAGAAAGCGAGGAGGAGGATGAGGGTCCGAGTCATGCTAAATATTTAGCATGATGAGCCGGCGGCGTCAAGCGCGCTCTTCGGCGTGATCCTGGAGATCGGCTTCCGCGGTGCTGAACGCCTGCCAAATGCCGTCGAGGTTTGGCCTGCAATCGGCCGTGCGCGGCAAAGGCTGCCGGGCAGCGGGCGGGACTGCGGAGCGGCCAGGGCGCGCCGCTAATTTCCTACTTCACCCGGTGGAACACGATCGGTTGCTGTGGTCCTCGGCCAGCACCGCGACCACCACCACCACCTCGCGGAGCGCCATCGCCGCCAGCCGGAGGAGCACCACCCGGCGCAGCGTCCGGAGCCGGGCCTTTGCCTCCCCCCTTACCGCCTCCCCCGCCGAACACGCGCCCTGTCAGAGTGACCGTGTCATCGTCCGTCATTTCGAGGTTCCAGGTGACTCCCCGAGGTTGCGTGACCCACGTAATCGTCTTCCCCGTGATCGTACCACTCTCGATATTCAGCACCGGCGGATTTCCAATCTCCGTCACCGTCCCGCTTATCTTGCCGGATGCATCCACTTGCAGATCCAGCATGATCGCCTGCGGGCCGCCTCTGCCTCCGCCCTTCGCGCCCGGTTCGGGAGCGGCAGGAGCATTTTTCTGTGCTTCAAGTGCCGCCGGAACATTGTCCGTCTGCCACTTCCCCGCCAGTTTGGCCTGTCCATAAACGCTGGCGGACGCGGTCAATAGGCCCGCCGCGACCAGTAGAACCCTGTATCTCATGTGCATGCTCCTTCTGCTTCAGAATTGTCGTTCACTCATGGCATCAATTGCAAGCGGCCTCCTGCGCCCGAGGGCGCAGACGGGATAGAACGGCGCCGGCGATGGACGCCGCATCGAGGCCGTAGGCTTGGCGAAGGTAGCTCTGAGAGCCGACGATCGGGGAAAACGTTCGCAACCCAAAACGCAGGAAGAAGCCGGGGGCGGCGCCGGCATCGAGCAACGCTTCCGCCACCGCTCCGCCCAGGCCGCCATCGAGCGAATGCTCTTCGATAGTTGCGATGCCGCCGGTCTCGCGCGCGGCGGCTTCCAACGTGGCGCGATCGAGCGGCTTGATGGTGTGAACGCTCAAGACGCGGCACGAGAGGCCATCGGCTTTGAGAAGCTCGGCGGCGCGGAGGGCCTCGCCGAGAATTCCGCCTGTCGCGGCCAGCGTGACGTCACAGCCTTCGCGGATCACACGGATGCGGCCCAAATGGAAAACCTCTTGGGGCGAGTGCGTAGGGGAAGCGGCCGATTTATCCAGACGAAGATAGGCGGGGCCGGGAAGGCGGACCAAGGCTCCTGTGGCCTCGGCCGTCTCCCAAAGATCCCCCGGCGCGACGACCACTATGTTCGGAAGGCTGCGCATGATCGCCAAATCCTCGGTAGCATGATGGGATGCTCCCAGGGGGCCGTAACTCATGCCTCCGCCGACGGTGACGATCTTGACGTTGGCATGGTGATGGCAAACGTCGTTGCGAATCTGCTCCAGGCATCGGACGGTGGGAAAGCTCCCGAGCGAGTAGGTGAAGACAGTGCGGCCCTCGAGAGCCATGCCTGCGGCGAGCCCGGTCATGTTCTGCTCGGCGACGCCGGCGTTGAGGAATTGGCGGGGGAATCGGGAAATCCAATTGTTCAGGACGCCGAAGCCCAGATCGGCGGTGATCAGCATGAGATCCGGACGCGCTTCCGCGATGGCGCTGAGGGTGCGGATGAAGGTGTCTCTCACGCGGACTGCTCTATGGCTGCATTCAACGCATCGAGAACCAACTCATCGAGCGCCGTATCGAACTCGACGCCGCGAGGGATGCGGTAGTGCCACAAGACGGTGTCCTCCATGAACGAAACGCCTTTACCTTTGGCGGTTCGGGCGATCAGGCAGCTCGGATGGCCGGGGGCGAAAGGCAGCTCCGACAGAGTCTTGCTCAGATCGGAGTGGTTGTGACCGTCGACCACGCGGACGCTCCAGCCGAAGCAGGTCCATTTCTCGGGCAGCGGCTCCAGTTCGATCACCTTGGACACGGGCGCAAGACCTTGAATGCGGTTATAGTCCACGATGGCGACGAGGTTGTCCAGACCGTGATGGCCGGCGAATAGGATCGCTTCCCAAGTTGAACCTTCGTTCAGTTCCCCATCACTGAGCAGACAAAATACGCGATGCGAGCGGCGATCGAGCGCGGCCGCGTAAGCCATGCCGGCGGCCACGGAAAGTCCGTGGCCCAGCGCGCCGGTGGAGAGATCCACTCCTGGAAGCTGGTGCGAGACATGGCCGGACAAATCGGAGCCGTCCTGGTAGTGCGTTTCGAGCTTCTCAACCGGGAAAAAGCCACGCTCCGCCAAAACCGCGTAGAGGCCCGCGCCAGCGTGTCCTTTACTGAGGATGAATCGGTCCCGGCTGGGGACTGCCGGAGCCGTGGGATCGACGTTGAGGACAGCGCCATATAGGACTGCGAGGATGTCGGCGCAAGAGAAGATGGAGCCGATATGCGATGCGCCTCCGGCGGAAGTCATGCGTAGCGCGTGGATGCGGATGGCTTGGGCGAGCGCGAGGGTGTCTGGTTCTACAGCATCTTGCGGCATGGCGTGGCACTTGCCAACCGCTCCCTCACGGTCGCGGCTCAGAATCAGAGTGCCGGGCCTACCGCGAAGTTCTCAGCTACTTCTTCTCGGCAGCCGGCGGAGCGGCCGGAGCCGGTGCGGCAGGCGCAGGAGTTGCTGCGGCCGGAGTCTCCGGGAGGATCTCGGTCAAAGCCGCCGGAGCGGTTCCGGGCGTCAGAGGCACTTCGGTGCGATGCACGTTTTGCGGCAAATAGTAATTGCGCGTGTCCTGGTCCATCAGGTCGAACATCAAGAAGATCCCCAGAAACAGGAAACCGGCCATGGCGACGATCCCATACACCGGCTTGTCCCAGCGGAGGTGCATGAAAAACAGGACGACCAGCGATGCCTTGATGGTGGCGATGAACAGAGCGACCACCACGTTGCCGTTCCCCAGGTTGATGTAGGCGGCGCCGATGGTGAGGGCAGTGAGCAGTAGCAGCGCCACCAGAGTTTTGACGTAGACGGCCGAGCCGTGGGCGACGCCTGCTTCGCCGTCGTGAGTGTGAGTGACTTCGGTATGAGTGCTCATTGGATCAAGTAATACAGCGGGAACAAGTAAATCCAGATCAAATCGACGATGTGCCAATACAGGCCCACCAGGTCCACCGGCGTGTAATAGGTGTGGGAGAATTCCCCTCTGCGGGTGCGCATCAGAATCCACGACAGCAACCCAATGCCGGCCAGAATATGGATTCCATGCAGACCGGTCATCATGAAATAGAACGCGAAGAAGGTGGCGTAGCCGTGACTCCCGGGAATCGAGTCGCCGGTGGCGTTATAATACTTGCCCGGCCGCCAGCCTTCCTCGATTTTGTGGGAATACTCGAAATATTTCACCACCAGGAAGCCGCACGCGCACAGTATGGTGAGCACTAGGAAGAGTTCGGTTCTCTTCTTTTTATTCGTCTTGGCGGATTGCACCGCCATCACCATGGTGAAACTGGAAACCAGCAGGATCACCGTGTTCAAGGAACCCTGCCAGCGCACCAGATGCTCATGCGCCTCCACGAACTCCCGCGGATAGCGGCCCTGCATCAGGCCGAAGCCGACGAACAGGCCGCCGAACAGCAGGATTTCAGTAGCCAGGAACATCCACATCCCCAGCTTGGCGGTGTCGAACTGCTGCTCCATCGTGGCGAAGTGATGCTGATGGTGCGGGTCTCCCAGACCGGGGCCATGCTCGCCATGGCCGCCGTGCGAAGTTGGGTCAACGGTAGTTGTGCTCATGCTTTATTTCGCCCTCACCGGACGGTAGTCGTAGGGGTCGCGCTCCACCACCGGCTGTTCCTGGAAGTTGTGCATGATTGGCGGCGAGGAGCACTGCCATTCGAGCGTCGTGCCGCCCCAGGGATTGTCGGGCGCATCCATGGGCTTGCGCAGCGACGCCAGCAAATACGCCAGCGTCATGAACAGGCTGAGGCCGATCACCCACGAACCGACGGTCGAAAACGCGTGCAGCGGCTGGAACTGATCCAGGTAATTGTAATAGCGGCGGGGCATGCCCTTGCTGCCCAGGAAGAACTGGGTCAGGAAGGTCATATTGAATCCGATGGTGTAGAGCACGCAGGCCGTGCGACCCCATTTCTCCGATGGCATCCGCCCGGTCATCTTGGGCCACCAGTAGTGCAGCCCTCCCAGGAAGGCGGTCACCGTTCCGCCCATCATGACGTAATGAAAGTGCGCCACCACGAAGTAGGTGTCGGTCAGGTGCACGTCGGTGGAGAGAGTCCCCAGGAAGATGCCGGTCAGTCCGCCGATGGCGAACAGAACCAGGAAAGAGATGGCGTAGCACATCGGTGTCTCAAGCGAGATGTTTCCCTGATACATGGTGCCCAGCCAGTTGAACACCTTGACGCCGGAAGGAATCGCGACCAGGAACGTCAGCGCCGAAAAGACCACCGTGGCGAGCTGCGACTGCCCGGCCACGAACATGTGATGGCCCCACACGATGAAGCTCACCAGCGCCAGCGATACGCTGGAATAGGCGATGGCGCGGTAGCCGAAAATCGTTTTGTGCGAAAAGGTCGGGATGATTTCGCTGATGATGGCCATGCCGGGCAGAATCATGATGTAAACGGCCGGGTGCGAGTAGAACCAGAAGAAGTGCTGGAACAAAACCGGGTCGCCCCCGATGCGCGGATCGAAAATGCCGATACCGAAGCCGCGTTCGAGCATCAGCAGAACCAGCGTGATTCCCAGTACCGGCGTCGCCAGAATCTGGATGAGCCCGGTTGAGTAGATGCCCCAAATGAACAAGGGCATGTCGAACCAGCCCATGCCCGGAGCGCGCAGCTTATGCGTCGTAGCGATGAAATTCAATCCTGTGAAGATCGACGAAAACCCGAGCACGAACACCGCCGCCGTCATCAGCGTGACCGGTCCGTCGGTGGTGGTGGAATACGGAGTGTAGAAGGTCCAGCCCGTGTCGACGGCTCCCAGCACCATGGCCAAGATCGCCATCAACGCGCCGGTCACCCAAAGATAGAAGCTCGCCAGATTCAGCCGGGGGAACGCCACGTCTTTCGCGCCCAGCATCAGCGGCAGCACGAAATTTCCGAGCGAGGCCGGAATCGCCGGGATGATGAACAGGAACACCATGATGGCGCCGTGCAGAGTGAACACGCGGTTGTACTGTTCCGCCGTCAGCAGCACGTTGCCGAATATCTTGTGCGTGGGCGTCAGCAGCGTCAATCGGACCAGCAGAGCGAAAATGCCGCCCAGCAGGAACGCCGTCAACACTCCCACCAGATACATGATGCCGATGCGCTTGTGATCGAGCGTGCCCGCCCAGCTCATGAACCCGTGGCTTTCGTTGAGATAGTTCTTCTTGGGCCGGGGCAGGCTGCCGGTCTTGGCCCCCATTGTGAGTACTTGGTAATCCATGATTCCTTGCCCTCTAAAAATCCCTTGCTAAACCCCTACTGTAACGACTTTATCAGCGCGACAATGCCTTCAAATTCGTGCGGCTTGATCAAACCCTGGAAGGTTGGCATGATCGGCTGGAATCCCTCTACGATCTTGGCCTGCGGCATATTCTCGGATTCCCGGATATAAGGCTCGTCCACCAAGACGAACGTGCCGTTGTTCATTTTTTCCATTTTGCCCCAAATACCCTTCCAACTGGGGCCTTTGCTCTTGGTTCCATCCAGCGTATGGCAACTGTTGCAGCCCTTGCGCTCCCACTGGATCTTGCCCCAGGCGGCCATGTTGTTCTTGTAGTCTTCCCACTCCGTGCCGCCGGTCGCCAGATAGTTCTGGAAATCGGCGTCGCTTTCCACGATCACCGTTGCCTGCATATCGGAGTGGCCCTTCCCGCAATATTCCGCGCAAGTAACGTGATGCTTGCCGAGCACGGTGGGCGTGAACCAGACTTCGGTGTAGCGGCCGGGAATGATATCGTGCTTGACGCGCATGTCGGGCACGAAGAAATCGTGGATCACGTCCTCGCTGGTCATGATGAACTTCACGGGCTTGTTCACCGGAACATGCAGAGTGCCCGCGTCGCGCGAGCCATCGGGATACTCGAAGGCCCAGTTCCATTTACGGGCCGTGATCTGGACCTCCATGGCCTCGCCCGGCGCCACCGAATATTCCATCCAGCCCTTGAGCCCCCAGAAGAAGATCCCGACACACAGAAGCAGGGGTAGCACGCTCCAGACAATTTCGAGAGTCGTGTTGTGCGTGACGTGCGGCGTCACGCGACCGGGGCGATAGCGGTAGCGCCATGCGAACCAGAAGGCCGGGATGGCGATGCCCAGAAACAGCACCACGCTCAGCCAGAACAGGGCCATGTACACGGTGTCGACTTCCCCCGCGAACGCCGATCCCTGCGGCGGCATCATGATTCGAGTAAGCCATTCCATCTATTTCATTCCTTCGGCGTTTACGCCGTCCTTTCCCGATGCACGCCGCGGAGACGCTCCGCGCGGAGCTTTTCTCCCCGGAACAGGCGCCACAGGAAGAAACCCATTATGAGTACCGTTAAAATGCCGCCCGCCTTCATGACGTTGGACGCGAACAGCACGTAGGCGTTGGCGGTCGGATCGTAGTGATAGCACCACAGTAGAATCCTGTCGATGGTCGCGGTGCTGCGGCCCTCGGACGCCTCCGTCAGGGCGAAGCGCAAATCGCGCGAGCGGAACTGGATGCCGTAGAGATACCGCGCCAGCTTGCCTTCCGGCGTCAGCACCATGATCGCGGAGGTGTGCGCGAACTGCTGCTGCTTGGCGTCGTAGCGGTAATGGTATCCAATCTCCTCGGCCAGCTTCTTGGCGTTGCCGTGATAATCCGTCAGAAAATGCCAACCAGGAGCAGGCCGGCCGTAAACACTCAGATATGTATCCTTCTTTTTACGAGCGAGCTCGAAGGTGTCCTGGGGATCGAAGCTGATGGTCACCACTTCGTAGTTGGTTCCGGGAGTCCACGTCAGCTCCTTCATCGCGTCCACCTGGCCGTTGAGGATCAGATTGCACAGCATCGGGCAGGTGTAATAAACCAAGTCCAGAATTACCGGCCGGCCTTTCTCGAAGTAGCTTTCGAGCGGGACCTGATATCCGGTTTCATCGGTGAATTGCAGCTTCAAGTCGACCGCGCGGCCCAGATGCTCATCGACGCCGACGCCTTCGAGCTGCGGAGGAGTGACGCCGGGCGGAAGCACTCCGACCGATTCGCCGGGCTGCGGGCCGCCACCTACGCGCGAATCGAATCCAGCGAAGGCGGTGGCGGTGAAGAGAAGGGCCGCGAGGCACAAGGCCGCAGGCCGGAGACCTGCGCCACAAAGCTGACCTGCCAAAATCGCGGATTGTCGCAGCGTATTCATTGTTGGTTTGGCGTGGGCAACGGCGCCGGGCTCTTCTCGTCCGCGTCATTCTTGGGCAGCGTAGGCTTGGCCGGATAGAACGTCTTCCCCTCGGCCGCGTCCTTCAGGAACAACGCCTCGGCTTGTTCGAGAGGGATGCGCACTTGCCCCTTGCTCTTGTCCTCGTAGCGGTAATGCGTCAGAGCCCATTCGTCGCGATTACGCTGATCCTGCAGTTCCTGGCTGGGGGCGGCGAGCACCTTTTCATACACCGCGTCGTTCCAGATCTTGTCGAAATACTGCTGCAAGGCCACGATCACCACGATGAGGATGATCACGCTGCCGACGGTGAACGCCCAGATCTTGGGCGTTTGCGGCTCGGTAGAATCGAAACCTTCGCTGGCCTCGTGGTGCGTGCGCAATCCATGCTCGTGGATGTCGCCGGCGTCCTGTGGGGCTTCGCCCTCGCTGCGGATTGGGTCGTCGCTCATACTTGCCTCATGCGTTCTCAAAATTCAGGCTCTGCTCGAAGCGCAGGTCGCCAACCGGAACCATCTTGTGCCGCCGGAAGCGGTTCCAGAACTGGAGACCGCAAATACTGACCGTGGCCGCGAGCGTCGCGAAATCCAACCAATGCAACTGCGGGCCGTTGGGATAATGGACCGGCATCACCACCCAGTAGATATCGAGGAACTCGCAGATCAGGCTCCAGGCCGCGATCGTCCCGATGATCGTCAGATTGCGCTTGGCCGGACGGCACAGCAGCACGAAGAACGGGATGAAGAAGCGGATGAACGGCAGCGACAGGCTGATCCACAACCAACTCCCCTGGGACCGGAGCCGGAAGAAGGCGGTCTCTTCTGGAATATTGGCGTACCAGATCAGCAGGTACTGCGCGAAGGCGATATAGGTATAGAAGGCTGTCAGCGCGAACAGCCACTTGCCCAGATCGTGGTAGTGCTCGATGTTGATGGCATTGGTCAGAATTCCCGCGCGGCGGAAGCCCAGACACACCAGCGTAACCACGCTCATGAACGCCAGGGCTCCGCCGGCCAGATAATACAGGCCGAAGATGGTCGAATACCAGGCGGGCTGCACCGACATCAGCCAGTCATAGGCGGCTAGGGTGCCGACCAGAAACACCAGGAGCAAGCCCGGAGCGCACCAGCGCGCGATCACGTTCATCTGCCGCGCGGAACGCTGAGAATCCTGCTTGGTGCTCTGGTGATAGATGGCGAAGACCCAGATGGACCATAACAGGAAATAGCCGTAGGTGCGCAGCACGAAGAAGTTTTCGCTGAGATAGCCGTTCTTCAGGACCTCTTTCGCCGGGATCCCGCCCGAATGGGTCCAGGGATAGACGTGCTTGAGACCAAAGATCAACGGCAGGAACAGGATGGCCCCCACCGGCAAAGTCACCATGATGTTTTCCATGATGCGGCGCACCGTCACGCTTGCGGCCGAGCCGGACAGGTACATCGTCATGACGAAAAAGAAGGCTCCCAGCCCGATCGCCGTGGTGAAAGTGAAAGCCACCGTATAGGACCGGAAAAAGCGCTCCGGATCCTGATAGTAGCCGGCGGCGCAGGCCACAACCGAAATCAGCGCGGCGAAGAACAGCGTATTGCGGCCGGCCGACCAGCGGCTGGTTTCGAGTTGGTAATTGTCGATGGCGTGATGGGTTTGGCTCATGAGTTTCTTATTGAAGCGCCGCCCTTTGATCGGCCGGTACGTCCGCGACGGTCGAGTGCGCGGCCCGTTGCAGCACGCGGAGGTATGCGATGATCGCCCAGCGGTCCGCGGTTACAACTTGATATTTGTACGGCGGCATAGTGCGCCGTCCGTTAGTGATCACGGTGAAAATATCTCCATCGGCCAACTCCACGATGCGGTCGTCTAGGAGATTGGCCGGCTGCCATTGCGGCGCGTGGGCCGGCACGATGCCATGGCCAGAGGCAGTGCGGTCGTGGCACGGAACGCAATACGTGTTGAAGCGGAACTGGCCTTGGTGCAGCAGATCCGCGGTCACGGGCACCGGATTCTTGCCCACATACATGGGGCCTACCATGCCGGTGTTATACGCGGTTTCATCGAACAGATAGCCTTGCGCCACCGTGTCCTCGGGTGGAATGCGAGTATTGCGTCCGTCGGCGAACAACCCGGTCTCGCCTTCGGTGCGGAATTTGGCCTGGCGCTTCATGTCCCACCAGATCATGGTCGGCGGATCGCGCTGGATGCTGGAGCATGCGGAGAGGACGGCGATCGACAGCAAGAGCAGCGCCGTGGCAAATCGGGCTCTGGAATTGGCAGGTCGAGGACCTGCCCCACTGTTTCTCATCCGACCACCACCTCCACATCCAGCGCGCCCACGCTGCGCAGATGGTCGGAAGCCTTGCGCGGCTCGAAAATAGGATCGTCGGATTCGATCACCAGCAGGAACCGGTCGTCGGTGGCGCGATGGGCGTTGCGATAATTCATCGAGGGATGATACAGGCGCGGCAGACCGTTGAAGATCCACAGGCCGAAAAAAGTCGCCAGCGCCGTGAAGGCAACCGTCAGTTCAAAGTCCACTGGAATCGAGAACGAGAAGTCGAACAGAGGCTTGCCTCCGATGACCAACGGATAGGGACTCAGTCCGAAGGGAATTAACTGCTTGATAAACTGGAGTCCGCCGGTGTACCACTGCAACAGAAGCGCCGTGGCCAAGCCGGTGATCGAGAAGCAAACCACGATCCAGCCCAGCTTCGAATACGGGATTCCCAACGCTTTGTCGATGCCGTGGACGGGGAACGGGGTCATGGCGTCGAGTTTGGAGTAGCCCATCTCACGGATTTTGCGCCCGGCCTTGACCAGCTCTTCCGGGGTCTCAAAGGCGCCCATCGCCGCGTACACCTTATCCGCGCCGATGCCCAGCTTGTCTTTGATTTGCTCGATGTCCAACTGGCGAGCCATGTTAGTGGACCTCCTCGGTAGCGGTAGCCGGCGCGAAGGAGTGCCGCTCCACCGCCGCCACGCCCTTTACTTCAGAGATCGCGATCATCGGAAGGAAGCGCGCGAACAGCAGGAATAGCGTGAAGAACAACCCGAACGTGCCGAGCAGCGTCAGCTTGTCCACCCAGGTGGGATGGAAATACCACCATGCGGTGGGAAGATAATCGCGCGTCAGGCTGGTGGCGATAATCACGAAACGCTCAAACCACATGCCGATGTTGGTGGTGATGCTGATGATGAACATCACCCACAGATTGGTGCGCAGCTTCTTGAACCAGTAAAGCTGCGGGATAAATACGTTGCAGGAGTACATGGACCACGCCGCCCACCAGTAGGGGCCGAAGGCGCGGTTCCAGAATGTGAACTGTTCGTACACGTCGCCGCTGTACCAGGCGATGAAGAACTCGGTGGCGTATGAATAGCCCACGATGGAACCGGTCACCAGAATGATCTTGTTCATGTTCTCCAGGTGCTTCATGGTGATTAGATTCTGGAGATTCAGCAGCCAGCGGGCGATCAGCAGCAGCGTCATCACGCAGGCGAAGCCGGAGAAGATCGCGCCCGCGACGAAGTAGGGCGGGAAAATGGTGGTGTGCCAGCCCGGAATCACCGAAGTCGCGAAGTCCATGCTGACCACCGAGTGGACCGAGAGCACCAGCGGCGTTGAAATACCCGCCAGAATCAGGTACGCGACCTCATAGTGGCTCCAGTGGCGCGCCGATCCGCGCCAGCCCAGGCTGAGCGCGCCGAAGACCCACTGCCGGATCTTGGTGGTGGCGCGGTCGCGCAAGGTGGCGACGTCGGGAACCAGGCCCGTGTACCAGAACAGGATCGACACCATCAGGTAGGTGTTGACCGCGAACACGTCCCAGATCAGAGGGCTGCGGAAATTCTGCCACATGTTGAGATCGGTGTTGGGCACCGGAAACAGCCAGTAGGCGCGCCAGGGACGGCCGGTGTGGAACAGAGGGAAGATCGCCGCGCACATGACCGCGAAGAGCGTCATGGCTTCGGCGGAGCGGTTAATCGAGGTGCGCCACTTCTGCCGGAACAGGAACAGAATCGCCGAGATCAGCGTGCCGGCGTGGCCGATACCGATCCAGAATACGAAGTTGGTGATGTCCCAGGCCCAGCCGATGGGACGATTATTGCCCCATACGCCGATGCCGGTGACCGCGAGATACGCCAACATGCACCCCAGCAGAACCAGGATGGAGCTGGTGATGCCCAGCGCGATCCAGTACTTCAAGGGCGTCTGGAAGACGTCGGCCTCGACGATGGAACTAATTTGATCGGTGATTTCGTGATACTCCGGACGGCCCGGAACCAGCGGCGGGTTGGTCTCGAGTAATGCCGGATCTTGCCGTACTGCTACGCTCATGCTTCCAACTCCGGATTGGGATTGCGCAACCTGGCCAGGTACGTCGTGCGCGGCCGGATGTCCAGCTCCGCCAGCATGGCGTAGTTACGCTCCTGCTTCTTTAACTTCGCAACCTTCGATTCAGGGTCGTTGATATTTCCAAACACGATCGCGTCGGCCGGACAGGTCTGCTGGCACGCGGTCTTGATTTCGCCGTCCTTGATCTCGCGGCGGCCGTCCACCTTGGCTTTGATCTTGGTCTCCTGAATTCTCTGCACGCAGTAGGTGCACTTTTCCATGACGCCGCGCATGCGCACGGTGACGTCGGGGTTGTGTACCATGCTGTAAATATCGGGTTCGTTCTTGTGGAAGTTCAGGAAGTTGAAATGCCGCACCTTGAAGGGGCAGTTGTTGGAGCAATAGCGGGTGCCCACGCAGCGGTTGTACACCATGTCGTTCAGCCCCTCGGGGCTATGCGTGGTGGCCGCGACCGGGCAGACGTTCTCGCACGGCGCGTTCTCGCACTGCATGCACGGCAGGGGCTGCTCCACTGCGCGCGGCTCGTCTTCCGATCCGACGTAATAGCGGTCCATGCGGATCCAGTGCATCTCCCGGCCGCGGATTACTTGATCCTTGCCCACCACGGGAGTATTGTTTTCGGCTTGGCAAGCGACCACGCAGGCGTTGCAGCCGGTGCAGGCGCCCAGGTCGATGGCCATGCCCCACTGATTGCCCTGCGTGTAGCTGAATTCCGGATAGACCGAGTGGAGCTTCGGAATTTCCGACATCTCCTCGACCGCCTTGGGATTGCTCTTATACTCGGCGACGTTGACTTCGCGGTAGAGAGGCCGGTCGTTCATGTGCTCGGCGAGTCCACGCTCCTGAGTGGTGGCGTACTGGTAGGTTGCGCCAGTAGCGGCGATGTCGAATCCAGAGGCGTACCAGAAACCGTCAGTGGTGCGGATCAGGTTGGCGTTGAAGCCCACGTCCTTGCCGACCCGGCCGCAATGCGTACGGCCAAAGCCGAGAGCGATGGTGATGGCTCCGTCGGCGTGGCCCGGCTGGGTGATCACGGCGGCTTCGAGCTTCATGCCGCCCTTCGAGATCGACACCATGTCGCCGTCCTTGAAGCCCTTCTCCTTGGCCGTGGCGACGCTCATCAGCGCGGCGTTGCCCCACACCAGCTTGGTCATGGGGTCGGGAGCTTCCTGCATCCAGCCGTTATCGGCGTAGCGGCCGTCCCATGCCTGCGAGCTGGGGACGAAACCGATTTCGATGCCACCCGCGACTGGCTTGGGCTCGGCAGCAACCGCGGCGGCGACTTTCTTGGCGTCGGCGGTGAGCTTCGGGGCTTCGGCCGCTTTCGCGCTCTCCGGCCTCACGACGATGCCGTCGTGCAGAGATTTGCGCCACATTTGGTCCCGCGAGACGGCTTCTTGCCCTTTTTCGGATGCCGCTGGCTTCTCAGGCCAAGTCGACATCCAGTAATTCTTAACAATGTCGTGAGCCTTGACATCCTTATTGCCCGAGATCAACGCGACGACCTCCGATGAGGTACGGCCCCCGAAGATCGGCTCGATCATAGGCTGCTGGATGGAAGCGATGCCCCCGGCGGCCGCATCGCCCCAGCTTTCGAGATAATGCGCCTCGGGCAGATGCCACTTGGACACAGCGGCGGTTTCGTTGGGATCGTAGCCCAGATGAATGGAGGTTGCGACTTTGGCGAGGTTGGCGCCGAACTGCACATCGGCCGGCGCGGTGTAGGCCGGATTTCCGCCCAGCATGACAAGAGTTGAAACCTGGCCAGCGGACATTTCGCCGGCGAGCGCTTTCAGCGCAGCGGGGCCGCTTTCGACACGGTCTTCCGAAGGGGTTCTCACTACCGTGATGGTGTTGCCGAAGGAGCCCAGCGTCTGGTTCATCAGCAGCGCCAGCGCATGCACGATGGCGGGCTGGCGCGGACTGGTGATCACCAGTGCGTCTTTGCCCGCGGCCTTCAGATCCTTAACCACGGCCGCCAGGAACTTGGCGCGTCGATCGCCGCCGCCATTGTTCAGAACGCTCAACCCCGGAATCGCTCCCAGCGCCACAGCCACGTCGATGGCGAACTGCTTCACCTCCGACCCGCGCATCCGCAAACGATGGTCGGCGTTCGCGCCGGTCATCGAAAACTGGCTCTCGACCGCGTACAAGCGGTTGAGATTATCCAGATCCGCTTCCTCCATCACGTGCCGGCGCGAGGAAAACTGCTTGGTGGGAAGAGGCGTCTGCCAATCCAGACCAAGGAAATCGGAATCGAGGCCCAGGATTACTTTCGCTTTGTCGAAATTGGTCTGCGGAGCGACCGGTTCGCCGAAGGCAAGCGTCGCTCCTTCTCGGCCGGCAGTGCGCTGGAACGATTCGTACTCGACCCACTTGGCCTTGGGGAATTTCTTGAGGGTCGCCGTCCGCAGAGCCATCAAAGACGGCGAAACCACCGATTCGCTCAGGAATCGCAGACCCGATCCATCGCCCAGGTTGAGCGACTTCGCGAATGCCTCGAATTTTTCCCAGCTCGATTCATTGCCGCCCTGGAGAACTTTCCAGGAGCGGTCCGGATCGTACAAGTTCAATAGCGACGCCTGCGCCAGAGCCGTTGCAGCCCCCAGGCTGTTGGGATGCAGCGGATTGCCTTCGATCTTGGTGGGGCGTCCGTCGTGGGTCTCGACCACCAGTCCGGTCACTTGCCCGGCCAGCGACATCACCGTCGCGTACATGTACTTTTCGCCGGGAGAATAATTTTCGACGCCCTTGGAGTTGGGGAAGATGTGCTCGACCGGACGACGGCAGGCGGTCAAACCGGCCAGTCCAAACGATGCCGCCATCATCTTTAACACGGTGCGGCGCGAGTTGCCGTCCAGCCCATCGGCAAACAACGAATCGGCTTCGGTGGGGAACTCCCGGCCCACCCATTCGCGGAACTCCGAAGTATTGGCGAGATGATCCAGGCTACGCCAGTATTTGGGGCCCGAGGGCACATTTGTCTTGATCGAAATGAGACTCATCGGTGGCACCCCGAGCAATTTAGCGGCGGACTGATATGTTTGGCGCGGATGATCTCCTCGCCGATTTCACGAGGATCGCGGTCCGGGACCCAGTCGAGTTTAGTCACCAGCTCCACCGGGCGCAGGTTGGGCGCCGGGTCGCGGTGGCAATCCAGACAGAAGGCCATGTTGAGGGGTTTCTCCTGATGCACTTCGATCTCCTGATCGATGCGCCCATGGCACAGCACGCAGCTGACGCCCGCGCTGATGTGCACCTCATGATTAAAATAGACGTAGTCGGGAAGCCTGTGGATATGCACCCAAGGGATCGCCTGCCCGTCCGCGAAGCTGTCGCGCACCAGTTCCAGCCGGGGACTTGTATCCTTGACCTTGGTATGGCAGTTCATGCAGGTTTGCGTGGAGGGGACCGCGGCGAAAGCCGCCTTGTACACCGTGGAATGACAATAAAAACAGTCCAGCCCGAGCTGTCCGGCGTGCAGTTTGTGGCTGTACGGCACGGGCTGCACCGGCTGATACCCGGTGTCGATCACACCCGGATACGAATAATAGGCGTAGGCGGTAACCGTCATTACCGCGCCCAGACCAATCACAGCGCCGGCTACTTTAAGGATGAGATCAGAGGATTTCGGAAAGACGGCTGCCATCTCTATGTATAGTCCTTATCGTCCAGTTGAGAAACTTCCTCCCGGACGGGGTCGAGCGATATCCTTTGCAGGCTTTCTTCGTTTCTACCACAGCCGGAGACCTTCTGCAAGCGGAGTAACTATTCTTGCCTAGCAGTAGAAAATATATAGTAGCAAGAACTTTCGGGAACCTCAAGGTCCGCCCGAAACTGATGGTCCTGCACAACCTGTTCTTTCTAGTGCTGGCGTGCGCCGCTTATTTCACGCTGATTCCGCTTTTCGAGAAGCAGGTGACGGTCGCCCGCGACCGCGAAGAGCAGGTTCTGGAACGGGCGGCAGCGGCGGTAGGGAAGCCTGTGAACCTCACTTTGCCGGAACGCTCCTACGAACAGGAGCTGCGCCGCGCCAAGGCCACTCTGTTCCTAGTGCTGGGCTGTATCTACGTCCTGGCGGTGCTGCTGCTGGAACTGGTGATCATGCCGGAATATGTCTATAGCCCGCTGCGGCGGATGCTGGAGGCCGACGCAGCCACGCAAGCCGGTAATCGCGAGCGCGAGCTGATTCCGGATAGCGAGATTCTGGACGACGAGATCGGCTATATCATGCGGTCGCGGAACGAGACGGTGGAATCGCTGCGGCGGCATGAAGACGAGCTCGCCCGGGCGCTGCGGCGTCTGGAGGAACAGGACCGCCTGGTCAGCTTGGGGCTGCTCTCGGCCAGCGTCGCGCACGAGTTGAATACGCCGCTTTCGGTGCTGAACGGGTCCATCGAACAGTTGATCGAGACTTCGCCAGACGCGCAAACGCTGAACCGTCTGGCGAGAATGCAGCGCGTCACGCAGCGGCTGCGCCGCATCAGCGAGAGTCTGGTCGATTTCGCGCGCGTGCGTAAGCAGAGCATGGAGCCGCTGGCCGTGCGAGCCTTGATCGACGAGGCTTGGTCGCTGGTGGCGATCGACGAGAAGGCTTCGTCGGTCGAATTGATCAATGAGGTCGGTCCGGAAGCCCAGGTGGTGGGCAACTCCGACCGTCTTGCGCAGGTTTTCGTGAATCTGCTGCGGAATGCGTTGAACGCGGTGGAAACCGGGAGCGGGAAGGTCGTGGTGCGCTCACGCCGCGCGGAGAGGCAGGGCGAAGCGGGCGTCGTGGTGGGCGTGGAGGACAACGGTCCGGGCATTCCGGCCGATGTATTGCCGGATATCTTCGAGGCGTTCGTCACCACACGCTTGGACGCTCGGGGGACGGGCCTGGGATTGACCGTGGCCGAAGGCATCGTTACACAGCATGGCGGATCGATTACGGCCAGCAATCGGGCCGAGGGCGGGGCTTGCCTGGAAGTGTGGCTGCCTGCGGCGAAGGCGGCTTCTTAGAACCCGCTGACGAACGATTCCCCCAGCCGTGAGTTCGGTAAAGCAATTGCTGGCATAGGCTTGCGCAAGCGCTCACGGACCGAGTCGTTTGTGAATTTAATATTCCAAGGAGAATGTAACCATGTCAGCGGAGCATCATAAAGGCGGCCAGCAAGGCCAGAATAAGGGCCAAGACAATCAACAAGGCCAGGGCGGCCAGCAAGGCCAGGGTGGTCAGCAAGGTCAAGATAAGCGGAGCCACGAACAAGACAAAGGCGATCAGCAGAAGCAGCACGGTGGCAATCAAAACGACCAGGGCAAGAACGATCCTCGGCGTCAACAGGAACAAGGCAAAGAGAGACAGCCCGAGCCGGCAAAGAGGTGACAACGGTTTGAAAACCAGCGATTTGCATCGCTTTTTGCTGTAGCGATACCAGGCCCTCCGATGCGGAGACGGAGGGCCTCCTCGCGCGTGACAGGCCATTCGGAAGCACGCAAGATTTACACAAATGCGTGCTCGACTGCGAAAATTTGCGAAAAGAGCGAAAGGCCCTCGACATGCTGGTGATGTGACGAGATGCGAGTTGAACAGAGCGCGCAGCTAAACGAGAAGATGAAAACGAGGTAGGGGAAACCATGACAAGAGAAGGCATCGGATATTTTTGTTTCGGAACGGCCGTGGGCGCCGTGGCAGCGATTCTACTTGCGCCGAAATCAGGCGGGGAAACACGAGCGTACATGCAGTCCAAGGCAGCCGACGCCACGGACTACGTCAAGTCCTCCCTGGATGACGCCCGTAATACCGTCAATGAAACCTTGAGTCGAGGCAAGGAAGCGGCCAAGAAGCAGGTCGACAATCTGAGCGCTGCGATCGACGCGGGCAAGCAAGCCTATCAAGAGGCGGCCACCGAAAGATTCCAGAACCGCTAAATCGCCCGATCGCAAAAGCGCGGCGAATATCCCAAAGCCCGGCAAAGGGGCCGGACTCCAGTAAGACCAGTCTCCGGCCATAGCGTTTTTGCCTGGGCGAAACGCATAGCCGCTGGGAACAAGCCAGCGCGTGAAGAGCGGCCACCAGGTTTCACCAAGCCTTGTATGAATCGGAACCGCAGGAATCGGATCGTGCGTATAAGGACGTTTGATGAACAAGCACTGGTTTGCAACGATGGCCCAGAACACCGCCAAAGCGGCAGGGTCGAGTTCCGCTTTTATAGCGATCTGCGCCATCACTCTAGTCTGGATGGTGACCGGGCCTCTGTTCCATTGGAGCGACACTTGGCAGCTTGTCATTAACACCGTTACCAACATCGTGAGCATGCTGATGGTGTTCCTGATCCAGAACACTCAAAATCGGGAAAGCTCGGCGCTGCAGCTCAAAATCGACGAGTTGCTTAGGGCGGTACGAGGAGCCCAGAACGCGTTCATCAATCTCGAAGACTTGAGCGAAGACGACCTCGGCCGGCTCAAGGAGCGATACGCGGCCATTGCGGCTCGCGCCCGCGAATCGGTCGCCGCGCCCCCGCACATAATCCGGCCTGCCGCTGACGAGAACCTAACGTCTCACGAATAAACGGGTAAACGCCGATAGAACCTTGTACTGTTGAAGGTGCGAGGAGGCGAGGCGATGGATAACGTGCTCGTGATGATCCCCACCGCGATCGTGGCGATCCTGGTTCTGGGGACGATTTTGGGAAGCTTTTTTACGGTGAGCACTGCGCAAGTCGCGGTGATCACCCGGTTTGGGAAATTTCTGCGGGTAGCGGAAGCGGGGCTGAATTGGAAGCGCCCCTTCTTCGATTCCGTGGCGGCGGTGGTGAGCTTGAGAGTGAATCAGATCACGCTGACGGTGGAGACCAAGACCAAGGACAACGTGTTTGTCACGATTCCGATTTCGGTCCAAAACCGGGTCCGGCCGGAGAAGGTGTACGACGCGTTTTACAAGCTGTCCGACCCGCAACCGCAGATCAAATCCTACGTGGAGCAGGTGATCCTGGGGCACGTGCCGGGCATGACTTTGGATGAAGTTTTCGCCAGCCAATCCAGCATTGCCGCGGCGGTGAAGCATGAGCTGGATACGGATATGACCGGCTTCGGCTATGAGATCGTCAACGTGCTGGTGACCGATATCGTGCCGGACGCCAAAGTGAAGTCCGCCATGAACGACATCAACGCCGCGCAGCGGGAGCAGGTGGCGGCAAACGCTCGCGGCGAGGCGGAGAAGATTCTGGTAGTGAAGAAGGCCGAAGCGGAAGCCGAGAGCAAGGCGCTGCAAGGCCAGGGCATCGCCAATCAGAGGAAGGCGATTATCGAGGGGTTGCAGGCTTCCATCGAACAGTTCCAAAAAGTGGTGGAGGGAGCCTCGGCGAGGGAAGTGATGCAGTTGGTGATGGTGACGCAATACTTCGACACGCTCAAATCCATCGGCGAAAGCGACCGGACCAATACGCTTTTTCTGAGCCACTCGCCGGGGGCGGTGAAAGAGGTAAGCGATCAGATTCTGGAATCGATGCTGATGGCCAGCGCGTCCACCGTGGGCGGCGCCTCGCGCACCGCAGTACCAAAGGGGGCTTGACAACGTTACGAGGCTGACTAGAATAGAGGATATTCAAGCATCGTATGCCGGGCTGTGAACATAAGCGCGCGGAATTCCTGATGCGCCGCGATGGAGTGGATTACGTCCGCTGTCTGGATTGCGACCAGGTCTTCGAGTCCGACGACCTGGAGCAGACCCCCGTCTACGATGAAGCCGAGGAAGAGCCGCAACGCAGGAAAGCTTCCTGAGGCGTCGAGGCTCCCGGTTTACGCCCCCGACTTTTTCTCCCCCAGCGATGGGCGAAGTAGGTCTCCCGAACCAGGTTCCCCAGAGTGATGACGGGGATCGCCGCCATCAGCGGCGCCAGCACCATGGTCCAGCGATGCTCCCGCATGAGAGCGAATCCGATGTCGGCTATGGCGCGGGTCAGCTTCCAGTAATCGCCCGATTCGCCACGCACTGCGCCCCGGCCGCGCTTTAATCCATCCAGGAACTCTGGAGCCGTGCGCGCGCCGGCGACCTCCGTATAGGTTCGGCCCAGGCATTCGATGGTGTGCGCGTCGCTTCCACCCACCACCGCTTTGCCGGCAAGCAGCGCCATTTCTTCCGCGTAGCGGTTGGCCGCCGGGAGCATCTGTCCGTTGCGCGTTTCCACGGCCGGAAAGGCCTCGACGAACTCCTCGAAATCGGCACGTGTTCGGGCGCCTGTGAGCCCGGAGAAGGCGTGATTCACGCTGAATAAGATACTGCGCTCCCGGAGATACGCGAGCAGCGAAGGGAAATTCCCGGCGCGCCGCTGCAACTGGATATGATCGCGCTCTTCGATGCCGTAGACTCCGATGTGTAGATGGGTCCCGCTGGAGGTGCGGCAGCTGACTTCTTCGCTCAGGAAGAAATCGGGATGCCGCCGGAGGCGCTCCACGGAGTCGATGGAGTCGTGATCGGTGACGGTCACCAGCTCCATGCCACGGCGCTTCAAGGTTTCATAGACTTCTTCGGGATCGCTGTAGCTTTCGCGGCAGATGCGGTCAAAAAGCGGAACCGTGCACATGCCGGAGTGGATGGTGTGTACGTGGAGATCGCACCTCATGACCTCTTATAGCCCGCGCACGGTTACAATCAGGCTGTCAACACAAAAAACATTTGTTACAAACGATGTTTTTACAGTTGGTGCACCGCGCGGAACCCTGCCGCGCCCTCGCGCCCCAGGTATTTCTCCAGAACCGCGGGCGCCAAGCCGGCCAGATCGACAACCACCAGCCCATCCACGACGTTCGAGAAGGCGCGATCGACGTTGAACGCCAGCACAGTACCCCCGAGCTGCAAGTACTGCCGCAGGAGCACAGGAATGCCCTTGCCGTCCGCTTCCAGCTCCGCGACCACCTCCGACAGCTCTTCCAGGTTGCGGAGCAACGGGGCAAGTAAACCCGCGTCGCAGCCGCGCAGACGCCCGGCGCGGAACTGCCGGCGCGGCGCGACCTGACACGCAAGCTCGCCGCGGCGTGCCTCCAGATACGACACCATCAGCGCCTTGGACGCCCGGCTGTACTCGCGGCTGATGCTGACGGGCCCGAACAGCACCCGGTAGCGCGGATGCCTCGCAACCCAGCGCCCGATTCCCTTCCATAACAGCAGGAGCGCCAGGTGTCTTTTCTGAGGATCTCGCGCAAAACGGAGTGCGGCCCGAGACAATTCCTCATCGCTCTGGTGGTGCGGGCCGCACCCTTTGCGCGTCTGGTGCTCCGGGCGCACGAAGCTGCGGCCGAGCTCGACCGCCGGGCTCAGCCGTTCCAGCAGCGGCGGCCGGAAGCGGAACAGCGTGCTGGTGTACAAATCCGACGGCGATTCCACGGTGTCGGTGCAGACTAACCGGTACGCGCCGGAAACCTCGGCCGTCTCCCGATGCGAAACCCAGAGGTGCAGATAATGTTTGTCAAAGCGGTCCAAATCGAGCGACCTTCCGCTGCCCTCCCCAGCTTTGCGGAATGCGATTTCGCGCAGGCGGCCAATTTCGCGGAGAGTATTGGGGATCTCCTCCGCCCTGGCGCAGCACACACGGTAATCGCCGCTTTCGAGCAGTACGTGTTCCGCTGCTAGATTCGCCGCCTCCTCGCGCAGAGCCTGCGGGTCCACGGCAGCGGCGATTTTCGCGCGCGGCGGGTCAATATGAAGAGGACCCATCTGGAAACCTGCAGACTGCGCGGCGCCCGCGGCACGAGATTGCAAAAGATATGTGCGCTGCCGCAGGTAGTCCATGGCTTCGTGGTCCGAAGCCAGCCTCGACAGGCTCTCTGCATGTACAGGACCGCCGATCGCCACCCGAATGGTATACCCCTTCTTGTTGAGCAGCTCGTGCGGGAGGAGCGCGGTGCGCAGCCGCGGATGGATCAATCCCGCGAGGTGGAACGCGGCGCTGTTGACGCCATGAAAGAACACCGGCACCGCGCTCGCTGCGGTAAGGCGGATCAACCGCGCAATGCAGTCATTCCACTCCGGCTCGGCGATTCTCATGTGGGGCAGCTTGAGGGCGGCTACCTCGCCGGCTGGAAATGTTACCAGCAGACCGCCTTGCTCCAGCCACTCGATGCTCCTTCTCAAGCCGCGCCAGTTGGCTCTCGGCGCGCCGCCAAGGGGATCCACCGGAATCAAATACTCCTGGGTCCCCGGGATGCCGGCCAACATGGAATTCGCCAGAAACTTCGCGTCTGTGCGCACCTGGCCCAGCAGCGCGCCGAGCGTCATGCCCTCCACCAATCCGAAAGGGTGATTGGCGACCACCACCACCGGTCCGGAACGAGGAATGCGCGCCATGTCCTCGGGGGAGCAGCGCCAACGCACATCGAGCCCCTCAAGGAACCGCGCAAAGACGTCGCCTCCGCCGGGGGCCATTTTCCCATCACGTGCGCGGGACCATTTTTCCAAGGTCGTGCGGATCGCGTCGGGGGTTGCCATTGTCTTACTCCCGCTTCGAGCATACGAACCCTCGGTTACGAATCCATGCCGGTGAAAACAACGTTCCATGACAAAAATGTTCTGGGACACTTTGGATCGTCTCGATGGGCGGCGGCAACGGCTCTCGGCCTTGCTGCGCGGACTGAAGTGCTATGCGAGGCTCGGCGCGGGCGCCGTGGAGATCATCGCGGTGGTGACCGTGACGGACACGCCGCTGCCCTTCAGGGTCTCATGCACTTCTTCGGGATCCCTGTAGTCCCGCGCAGGGTTACAATCCGGCTTGTAGAACAAAAGACATTTGTTACAAACGATGTTTTACAACCGGTGCGCGTCGTCAGGCTGCATGCACAGGTTTGCGCCACGCGAAATACACGGCTGCGCAAACCAAACCGATCGATACCAAAAGGAGCGACGGCGGGGCGGGTGTCGTTGGCAAGGCGCTCCCGTTTGCATCCACGGCTGCCAAAAACGGAGAACCGCAGCAAATTAAGCCGTAACTTCTGAAATTGATGCTCACCAGCGTGTCCGTGGCGAATCCGACCGGCAGGGTGATTTGCTGCATGTCCAGCCGCACCAATCCGCCGAAGGTCGCAGTGCCGGCCACACCCGTCGCCGTTTGGCAGAAACCGCTCGGGATGTTGTGGTCTCTGATATTGGTCCCTTCCGTCAGGACGTACACAAACGTCGGGGTCGTTGCGCCCACGAAGTCCAACTCGCCCACACTCGTTCCACAACTGCCGAAGGCCGAATTGATCAGTGTGGTCACAGTCGTCACACCGGTACGGTTTACGGGAATCGAAAACGTTTGCGGGAGGCTAGAAGTCGTGGAGCTTTGGATCACACCCGTATGGCCACTTGGGGCGATCGTCGACAGCGTGAAGGTTACGCCCGCGACGGTCAGCGGACCGCCGTTCTGTGGATAGTTGGAGCCATTCGTGTATGTCGTAAGATCGTCATTCACGAGCGCCGAGATGTTGACGGGGCTCTGCGCCTCCGCGGCGCCCCCCAAGAGAACTGCGGAAACCAGGGCGGCAACCGCCCATGATCGAACACGACCACCCATGTGAATCCTCCTTGGTTTGAGCCAGGGTTTCAATTTTAGGTCTCAACCAGTATAAGGCCAATCGCCGTATTTTGACCCTCGGAGTCGCGTTTTTTGGGGGTGAGCCGCTCATTCCGGCGGAAACAACAGTCTATAGGGCCTTGACCCTGCCCACCGGTCTCGACCTAGATCATGTCCACTGCCAGTTGCGCAATGGCGTTCTGGACATTCAGGCACCGATTCTGGAATCGAGCAAGCCAAAACAGATCCGGATTCAGGCCGGCGAAGACCGCAAAGCGATCGGCGCGTAAGAAAGCCTGACGCTGCCGCCGCTGACCAGCCATCGGCTGCCACTAAGGTTCAGGGCGTTCTGATCGATAAACAATGTTCCTACGAGACGCGGATTGAGCCTGGCCCGAGGCTGGAAAGCGGTATCGTCGCCGTGTACGGTCACACCCGCGATTGCGCTTTGATGCCCGAATGCCAGAAGAGTGGATACGGGGTATTCACTTACAAGGCCAATCGCTTTCTCGCATTCGACGATGTCGGCAAGCATAAGGCCTTGGCAATCCTTAAAGACTCCGGCAAGCAGGACGAGTCCAGAGTCGAAGTCACCGGAGAGATTCAAGGCGACACGATGACAGTCGCGAGTATAAAGCTGCTAATGTAAGCGACAGCTGGTGTACGGATTGTCGATTCCAAACGATCCTTTCGATCTGCAACGCTTCGTCGACGCGCAAGGTCCCGTCTACCAGCAGGTCTGCGCGGAGCTGCGTAGCGGCATGAAGACTGGGCATTGGATGTGGTTCATCTTCCCCCAGCTTAGAGGTTTGGGCCACAGCTCCATGGCAATCAAGTACGGAATCTCTTCGCCACAAGAAGCCGAGGCGTATCTGAAACACCCCGTGCTTGGACCCAGGCTCGAAGAATGCACCCGGCTGGTGAATCGTGTGGAAGGGCGAACGATCGACGAGATTTTCGGAGGCATCGACACCCTCAAGTTCCGATCTTCGATGACGTTGTTTGCCGCCGCCGCGCCAGAGAAGCGGATCTTCAAGGATGCGCTCGACAAATATTTCGCATAACGCCTCACCCGCAACTTCTATTTCCCGCCGCCTCCGCGCTTTAGCGTGTTCGCTCGAAGGCTTTCTTGGAATCCTGCTGCTATTGTGTGGGCAGAACGGTTCGGTTCCCTCATCGGTCCGGACCGCGCTAGCGTGGGAGAGCAACCCGGGCAACCCGACGCGACCGCCAAACGATGAGTCGTGCCGGTGAGGTTCATCGGTCGCTTCCCGGTTGGGCGTTACCAGCCGGGCAAGGGGCGCCTCTTCGAATTTTTATGAGAATGACTTAAAGCAGCTCAGCAGCGCTGAAAAAGAACGGAATTTCCACCGCAGCCGTCTCCGGCGCGTCGGACCCATGAACGCAATTGCGTTCGATGCTTTGCGCGAAGCGTTTGCGGATGGTGCCTTCGGCCGCATTCGCCGGATTGGTCGCGCCCATGGTGTCTCTCCATTTCTTGATCGCGTCCGGAGCTTCCAGAGCCATCAGCACGACGGGCCCTTCCGTCATGAACTTCACCAGAGAACCATAAAACGGCCTCTCTTTGTGGACGGCGTAAAAGCCCTCCGCTTCCAGCTGGCTCAGCCGCTTCATCTTCATGCCCACGACTCGAAAGCCCGCCTTCTGAATAATGGCGATGATCTCGCCGGTCTGTCCCGCCGCAACGGCGTCGGGTTTAATGATTGCGAAAGTTCTTTCCATATTAAAGTCTACTTTTTACCTTTTCTCCGATTTCGGCGGGCGTCTCGCACACCGTGATCCCGGCCGCTTTCATGGCCGCGATTTTGTCCTCGGCCTTGCCGCTGCCGCCGGAAATGATCGCGCCCGCGTGGCCCATTCTACGTCCCGGAGGCGCCGTCTGTCCCGCAATAAACCCGATCACCGGCTTCTTCACGTAAGCCTTGATGTACGCCGCCGCCGTTTCCTCCGCGTCGCCGCCGATCTCGCCGATCATCACGATCGCATGCGTGTCCGCATCTTCATTGAACATCCGGATCGCGTCGGTATGCGTGGTCCCGATGATCGGATCGCCGCCGATACCGATGCACGTGGATTGTCCGATGCCCAGCGCCGTCAGCTGCCCCACCGCTTCATACGTCAGCGTGCCGGAGCGCGACACCACGCCCACGTGCCCCGCCAGATGAATGTGTCCCGGCATGATTCCGATCTTGCACTGGCCCGGCGAAATTATGCCCGGACAATTCGGGCCGATAAGCCGGGTCTTGGGATAATTTTTCAGATAGGCCCATGCGCGGATCATGTCCGCGGCGGGAATGCCTTCCGTGATGCACACCACCACGGCGATGCCGGCGTCGGCGGCTTCCATGATCGCGTCGGCGGCAAACGGAGGAGGCACAAAGATCACGCTGGCGTTGGCTCCGGTCGCTTTGGCGCCCTCGGCTACCGTATTGAACACCGGCAGGTCCAAATGTTGTTGCCCGCCCTTGCCCGGCGTGATTCCACCCACCACTTTCGTCCCGTACGCGATGGCTTGCTGGGCGTGAAACGTTCCTTCCTTGCCGGTGAAGCCCTGCACCAGCACGCGGGTATTTTGGTTGACCAGGACGCTCATCAGGCGACCGCTCCTTCAGAGGCCAGTTTCACCACCTTATCCGCCGCATCGCGCATGCCCTCGGCGATGGTGAAATTCAATCCTGAATCTATCAATATTTTCCGCCCTAATTCGACGTTGGTTCCTTCCATGCGAACCACAATGGGAACTTTGACGCTCAGCTCCCTTGCGGCTGTCACCACTCCCGTGGCCAGAGTATCGCAGCGCAGAATGCCGCCGAAAATATTGATCAGCACCGCCTTCACGGCCTTGTCGGAAAGCAGAATGCGGAAGGCGTTGCGGATCTGTTCGGTGTTGGCGCCTCCACCAACGTCCAGAAAATTCGCCGGACTCCCGCCCGCGTATTTGATGATGTCCATGGTGGCCATCGCGAGCCCCGCTCCGTTGACCATGCACGCCACGGTGCCATCGAGCTTGATGTAGTTCAGCCCGAACCGCGACGCCTCCACTTCCAGCGGGTCCTCTTCGTTCAGGTCGCGCAGATCGATCAGGTCCTTGTGCCGGAACAAAGCGTTGTCGTCCAGATTGATCTTGGCGTCCAGCGCGTAGACCTTTCCGTCCTTGGTCGTGATGAAGGGATTGATTTCCGCAAGCGACGCATCCAGCGCGTCATTCGCACGCGCCAAAGCTTGAATCGCCTGCGCCGCCAGGTTCGCCTGCGCTCCCGTAATGCCGATACCGAACGCCAGCTTGCGTGCCTGAAACGCCGTCAGGCCGAACCCCGGCATGATGGTCTCCTTCAGAATTCGCTCCGGAGTCTTGGCCGCGACTTCTTCGATCTCGACGCCTCCGTCGGCCGACGCCATGAACGTATTCATGCCCGTGGCGCGATTCAATACGATGCCGAGATAATATTCGTGCTCAATCGGCAGCGTCTCTTCGATCAGAAGGCGATGCACCACACGGCCTTCCGGCCCGGTCTGGTGCGTAATCAGAGCCATGCCCAGCATGCGTTCCGCAACCTCGCGAGCCTCGGCGGCGTTTTTCACCATCTTGACTCCGCCGCCCTTGCCTCGGCCGCCTGCGTGAATCTGCGCTTTCACCACGACGCTGCCGCCGAGAGCCTTCGCCGCAGTCTCGGCTTCGTCGACATTCAACGCCACTTCTCCTCTGGGCACAGGAACGCCATGGCGCGCCAAGAGAGCCTTGGCCTGATATTCATGGATTTTCATTGCGATAAGCTGAAGAATCTCCACTATACCGCATGTCACTGCTGCCCTTCCTTCATCGCGTTGCCGCCAGCACCAATTTAAGCTCCGATTTGAGCGAAGACGAAGCTCATCGAGCCATGGGCGCGCTGCTCGATGGCGCATCCAGCGAGTCCGTCATCGCTGCGTTCCTGGTCGCCCTCAAGATGAAAGGCGAAACCGCGGCCGAGCTTGCCGGCTTCGCCCGAGCCATGCGCGAGCGCATGATCGTCGTGGATGCGGGCGCGGACGTGGTCGATACATGTGGCACAGGTGGCACAGGCGGCATTGGTGGCGACGCGGGCGGAACCTTCAACATTTCTACTGCCGCCGCTCTTGTGATGGCCGGAGCGGGCGCACACGTGGCCAAGCACGGCAACCGGTCGTTCTCCGGATCCAGCGGCAGCGCCGACGTGCTCGAAGCCCTGGGCGTGCGCATCGCGATGACCGCGGAAGAAGCCGCGTGGGCCGTTCGCGAAATCGGCATCGGCTTCCTCTTCGCTCCGCATCTGCACCCGGCTATGAAACTCGCCGGACCGGTGCGCCGCGAGCTGAAGATGCGCACGGTGTTCAACCTGCTTGGTCCGCTGGCGAATCCCGCGCGTGCGCAGCGTCAGTTGATCGGAGCTCCTTCGCCGGACGCGGCTCAGTTGATGGCGGAGGCGCTCGCCAGCCTCGGTGTCATTCGCGCCTTCGTGGTTCACGGACACGACGGTCTGGATGAAGTCAGCACCACCGGCCCAACCGATGTGTGGGAGGTCACGCGTGCCGATGTCAAACGGCACCTTTGGACGCCCGCGGATTTTGGCGTGCGTCGCGCGATATTGGACGATCTCGCCGGCGGCGACCCTGTCTTCAACGCGCGTCTAATCGAGCAGATTCTCGCGGGCCGCAACGGCGCGCCGCGGGACATCGTCATCGTGAACGCGGCCGTCGGCCTTATTGCGGCAGGTATGGCCGACGTGTTCGCCAATGATCTTCGCGGGGCGGTGGACATGGCAGCGCAAGCCATCGATTCCGGAGCAGCGGCTCGCAAGCTCGAACAGCTCAAAGAGAATTTCCCGGCTTCCTGAGATGCCGCGCGTTCGCTTATTTCATTGGAAAGCCGAGGAAGCCAAGCCCCTGCTGACGCTTCTAAAAGCGGCAGGTTATTCGGTGGATTACAAAGAGCCCGTCAGTTCCTACCGCGAGGTCCGCTTGTCGCCGCCGGATGCGATCGTAATTGACTTGTCGCGGCTGCCGTCTCATGGAAGAGAAGTGGCCGTGTTCTTGCGCGGCTCCAAAGCTACGCGGCACGTGCCCATTGTGTTCGTAGGCGGCGAGCCGGAAAAGATAGTGAGCGTCCGACAAGTCCTTCCCGATGCCGTCTACACGCCGATGTCGCGTCTTCGCAGTACGCTGCGCAGCGCGATCGCCAACCCTCCCGAGAATCCTCTGAAACCCGCCCAAATGATGGAGCGCTGGGGCACGCGCACGACGGCGCAGAAACTGGGGATCGCGAAAAACTCGCGAGTGTTCGTGATCGATCCGCCTTCCGGCTACGCGCGTGCCATCGGGGAGCTGCCTGAAGGCGCGAGTTTCGAAGAAGAATCGGCCGACGGATGCGCGCTGGCCCTGTGGTTCGTCCACGGCATCGCCGAGTTTCATGCGGCGCTCCCGCGCATGCGCGCCCTCGCGGCTCACAGGCGTTTGTGGATCTTGTGGCGCAAATCCAAACAGGACGGCTTGAATGGCAATATCATCCGCGCCGGTGCCATCGACGTTGGCCTGGTCGATTACAAGATCTGCTCGATCAATGAGACCTGGAGCGCGATGGTGTTTGCAGTGAAGAAGGCACGCTAACCGCTCCCTCTGGTCGCGGCTCAGAAACGTAGATTCCGAGCCGCGACCGAAGGAAGCGGTCGTTTCATCGCCCCACCTCGGCCAACTTCCTCCGCAACAACCGCCGCTCAGGCTCCGAGCAACGGCATTGCAGCGCAGCCTTATAACACGCCGCGGCTTCCTCGCGCCGTTCCAGCTCCAGCAGCAGATGGCCGCGCACCGCCAGCAGCAAATAGTATTCGCGCAGCGCCGGATTCGCAACCAGAGGCTCGATCGCGGCCAGCGCCTCGGCCGGTCCGCGCACCTTCGCCACGGCAACCGCACGATTCAGGGCCACTACCGGCGATCCGTTCATCTCCCACAACTGGTCATACAGCGAAAGAATCGCCAGCCAATTTGGAGACTCCTGAATATGAATCGAGGCAATCGCCGCCTGCACGTGATACTCGGAGACCTCGTCGCCCTTCATCGAGAGATTAAAGTGATGGAAGCCGAGATCAATCAACCCGCGATCCCAAAGAGTGTGATCCTGATCCCCCAGCAGCACCAGGTCACCCAGCGCATCGACTCGCGCCGGCAGGCGAGCCGCCTGGAACGCCATCACGGCAACCAGCGCATGCACCCGCGGCTCCGCGCTCGATGACGACGCGATCAAACACACCAGCCGCAGAGCTTCAAAGCACAGGTCGCGGCGCACCAGATCCTCGCCCTCGTGCGCGGTGTAGCCTTCGTTAAAGATGAAGTACAGCACCTCCAGCACCGCGGTGAGACGCTGTTTCAGCTCGGCTCCCCGAGGCAGATCGAAGCTCAACCCTTGCTCGCGAATCTGGCGCTTGGCGCGCACCAGGCGCTGCGCGATGGTTGGCTCCTCGGTCAGAAACGCGCGCGCGATCTCCCGCACGCTGAATCCACCGGCGGTTTTCAAGCTCAATGCGACGCTCGAATCGCGAGGGATCTCGGGATGGCAGCACATGAAAATCATGCGCAGCTCGTCGTCGCGGAGACCGTCGCCAAGAAGCTCGTCATCGAGAGGCCCAGGGTCCCAATCCATATGCGCCTTGACACTCGGCTGCTTGCGCTCGGCCATGCTTTCGTGCCGAACCACGTCCATCGCCGCGTTACGAGCCGTGCGGAAAAGCCACGCCGGCGGGTTCTCCGGCACGCCCTGATAGGGCCAACTCTGGAGCGCCCGCAGCATGGCCTCCTGCACGATCTCCTCCGCCAGATCGAGCCGCGCCGAACCCAGCAGCCGGGTCAAATGCGCGGTCAACCGTCCAGCCTGATGCCGGAACAGGTGTTCCAACAATGTTCCGGCTTCAGACGGCGACGGCACGCGGCTACGTCCCGAATACGTGCCGCACTTCAACCACGCCGCCGTATTCTAAATGCGGATGCGTCATCGAGAGTTCGACGGCGTGGTCGTAGCTGTCGGCTTCGATCAGGTAGAACCCGCCCAGCACTTCCTTGGCTTCGCTGTAAGGGCCATCCGTCACGCGAGGCTTGCCCGCTTGAGGGCGAATGATTTTGCCGGCGTCTTCGGCAAGCCGCTTGCCTCCCTTGGTGAACGGCTTCTGTGACCAGGCCATGTATTTTTCAAAGGCCTTTTGCATCTCCTCCGGACTCAGGCTTCTAAGCGCGGCGGAATTATCGTAGAGCAACTGAAGGTATTGAGGCATTGTTTTCTCCTATCGTACGCTGATGTGCAGTCTCATGACTTGCACTCTAATGACGAACAGCGGCACCGGAAATCGACATCTTCTCTTGCGCGATCGCGCAAAAACCATCCGATTCGATTTCCAGCGGAATGTTGATTAGGTTGTAATAATTCTCCACGGCGTTCAGCCACGTGATTTCGACGATCTCGCGCTCGTTGAAGTGCTTGCGTAATTCCTCGAACGTGGCGTCGGAGACACGCTTGTTGCGCGTGGCTTCCTCCACGTACGCCAGCGCCGCGCGCTCGCGGTCGGAAAAAAGCGGGCTGGTCCGGTATTCCGAAAGCGCGTTCAGCTTCTCCATTCCAAGATGCTCGCGAATCGCCATCGCGCGGGCGATGTCCACGCAGAAGCCGCATCCATTGATCTGCGCGGCCAGCGTCGTCACCATGAACTTGAGTCCCGGCTCAAGCCGGATCCCCTTCATCTCGAACTTCGCGATTTCGTAGGCAACCTTCACCGCCCCAGGCATGCGCGGATAAATCACCTTCATCGGAGTCATCACCTTGCCGAGCTGCCGCCGCGTCATCCAGTAAGCGACGCGCATCATCAGCCCCTTGGGTTTCTCGATCGGTTGTAGTCTCATACTGTGCCTCCTCTATTAGGATGACGAACCAAGGGCCGCGGAATCGACAAGCCGTACAATTTACCTAGGTGACGATGCGTGAGCCGGTTACGGCGCTGCCCTCGGAAATCGACGATCTTCCCGACCGTCCCGCGGTGTTTCTGCTGTGGGCAGCCGAAGGCGATCCATATTTAGCGCGGACGGTTTTGCTGCGCAGGCGGCTTCGCAGGCTGCTTTCCAATCGAGATCGAGTCTCGCGCGTGCTGAACCTCAACAGCGTGGCCGAGCGCATCGAGTATTGGGTCACGGGATCGCAGCTCGAATCCACGCTGATCCATCTGGAACTGGCGCGGCGCTACTTCCCCAAGGATTGGCAGAAGTTTACCCGACTCAAGCCTCCCGCGTTCGTGCGGCTGACGCTAGACAATCCGTTTCCGCGCACGATGATTACAACCAGGCTGATTGGCAGTAAGACGACGCGCGGCTTGCTATACGGCCCCTTCGCCAGCCGCGCCGCGGCGGACCGCTTCAATGAAGCGCTGCTCGATCTCTTTCAGATCCGCCGCTGCGAAGAAAACCTTGCGCCCGCGCCGAATCATCCGGGCTGCATCTACGGCGAGATGAATCGCTGCCTGCGGCCCTGCCAGCAGGCCGTGTCGATCGAGGAGTATCGGGGCGAAGCAGTTCGCATGGAGCAGTTCCTCGAAACCGGTGGCGCTTCGCTCAAGCACGTCGCGGAAGCCGCACGCGAGCGCGCCAGCACCGAGATGCAGTTCGAAGAGGCCGAGCGCATGCATCAGCGAGTAGCGCGCATCGCCGAGGTGCAAACGCTCGCGGGAGAATTGGCGCGCCCGATCGACCGGCTTGCGGGCGTGGCCGTCACCTTGTCCGCCGTCGCGGAAGTCATCGACCTCTGGTTTCTCGCGGGAGGCCGCTGGCAGCAGCCCCGCCGCGTAAACCTTTCCGAGACGATTGGTGCGGGCTCTTCGCTCGATCGCCGCATGCGCGAGCTGGTGGCTTCGATTGCTCCTTCTGGGATCATCCCGGCCGGCGAGCCGGATCTCGAGCATCTCTCTATCCTCGTGCGCTGGCAGGGGTCGAGTTGGAGGGACGGCGAGTGGATCGGCTTCGATTCCTTCGACAAGCTTCCCTATCGTAAGCTGGTGAGCGCGATGGGGCGCGTGGCCGCGTCGGCACGAAAAGCCGACTCTGAACCGCGACCGTGAGGCAGTGGCAGTCAAGTAAGATGACGTCGTTCGAACATTGGCGCGATCGTTTGCACCTCCCCGCGGGGAGGCAGCAGATGACTGGCGCGGGAATCGTATTCCGTGCCGCGCTGCTGGCAGTGGCGGCGGCGGCGTTTCTGCTGGGCAATAATCTGCTGTTTCTGATCGTCGCGGCGATGTTTTCGACGCTGCTGATTTCAGGCTTCATGACGCGCCTCGGTCTAGCTGGCCTGGAGCTGGACCTGCTGCTGCCGGAGCACATTCCCGCGCGCCGCAAAGTGCGCGCCAAAATCCGCCTGAGGAATCTGAAACGCTGGGCGCCATCGTTCAGCATTCAACTGGCGGGCGCGGCGGAGAGCGGATTCAACTCGATTCTGAACTTCCCCGTGATTGCGGGCGGAGCGACCATCGAGGAATCGGTGACGTTGTATTTTCCGCGGCGCGGAGCGCAACGCGAGCGCAGCTTCCAGTTCTCGACGCGCTTCCCCTTCGGATTCGCCGAGCGGCGTGAGATGGTCACCACGCGCCACGACATCATCGTGTATCCGTGTCTGGACCCGCAGCCTGGTTTCGAGATGCTGCTGGACGCGGTCAGCGGCGGAATCGCGGCCATGCAACGAGGCCGCGGGCACGATTTCTACCGCATCCGGCCGTATGAGGCGATGGAAAGCGCGCGGCACGTCGATTGGAAAGCCACCGCGCACACCGGCAGCTTGCAGGTGCGCGAGTTCGTGCGGGAACAGGATTGGCGCGCCGTGATTTTTCTGGATCTGGACGCGCCGGTGGGATCGGAGGCGTGGTTTGAGCAGGCGGTGGAGTGTTGCGCGTTCCTCGCTTATCGCTTGACTGAGCGCGGCGTCGAAGTGCGCTTGTGCACTCAGGAGCTGGATCTGTCGTTGCCCGAGGAAGGCGATATCTACACGCTGCTGAAGTACCTCGCGCTGGTTTCGCCGCTGCGCGGCAAACCGCCGTTGGCTCCGGAGGAACCCGGCAGCTTTCAGATCGTGTTCACGGCGCAGCCGGGCCGCATGGAATCGCTCGGTTGGGACGTCGGCGACAGCCGCACCTCGCGGCTGCTGGGGCCGGACGCGTTTAAGACCCCAAGCTGATCGAGTGATTCTTTGGACCTGGGTGCCATGGCGCAGCCAAGTGGGTTAAAAATGCGTCTTCGACGTCAATGCCGATCTGGAAGGCGCTCCCCACGGCCTCGCAGCAGCGGGCCTCGCCGAGCAGGAAAGTGCCCTCATGTCGAAGCTGAATAAGGGTTCCTGGAAAAACGGCAATCGGAGAGATTAGTTCAATTCCATCAACGGAAATACGCAGGATTTTAGCACTGGAACGCCCCTCCGAGTGGGGGTTGAGCGACTGAATGCAAACGAGATCCTCGGGAGAAAGAGCGTCACGGAATGGCAGGGCTTGCATGGCATTAGACAGGGCACCCAAATGGCCATTAAGCGTGCCGCTATCAAAATATCAACTCCCCTTCAGAACATCCACACCAGGAAGCCCGCGTCGCGCACGCCCGACCGACGATGGCCTACCACGATGACCTCTAAACCAAGCACTGAATCTTGTTCACGCTGCACCTCCCAACCAAGCAAGTCTTCGCCGGGCCGCCTCAGCCGCCTACTATGACGTCTTTCACTTCTTAGTCGCTGAAGCAACCTCAAATTGGAACACCGTCACGCTTCTGACGGCGCTGGGTCGAGCGTTCGATCACTCGTAATGAAGACCGCATCAAATCGCCTTCTGAACAAGGAAGACTTTCCTTTTAACAGATCGCACAGGAATATTTGGTCTCGCTTGTCGTAAAAACCCGTTGAAGGCATTCCTTAACTCTGCGGGCGATATCCGCACTCATCCAAAAGATCGGCTGGGACGTGGGCGACAGCCGTACCTCACGGCTGCTTAGCCTAGATATGTTTAAGGGGCTGAGAGGAGTCCACGATTGTCTCCATTGATGAGTCCTGCGATCCGTAAAAGAAAACCCCGCCAGCTTATCCTTTTCTGGCGCGCACAGCGTAACGGCGACTAATCGGCTCCGCGAGCGATTTCACCTGAAGACTTTAAACTTTGAGGGCTTTTGGGCGAAAGCTATTGCAAGTAACAGCGGGACCGTGGTAATGCAATCGCGTGGTTAGGTGCTGGGTCTCCCTGGGCTAGCCACGGTTAGTAAGACATCAACCAGTAAGGAGCTGTATGGCATCAAAAGGTAGTTCTCTGCCTCAGAAAGTTGAACGCGTCCAGAAGGCGGTTCAGCAACTTCCCACCGTAGCCGCCACTCTCAACGCCGCCAGCGACGATTTAGCGGGGTCCGTAAGCAAGCTCGACGCCCTGCTTAAGAAATTCAACCTCGGCGTCCCAACATGGGTCTCTTTCGAGAAATCTCGATGGGACGACGGTAGCTACCAGGAGGACATCGGCTACGCCAAAGTAAATGGGAAATGGGGTATCGCAATTAGGACAATTGAGTGCGATTTCTCAGACCCGGACAGCTCTGCTACGAAGTGGCTGTTCAACGACGCTCCTCGCCTTCTAAGAGTACACGCAGTCGAAAAGATTCCAGAACTGCTCGAGGCGCTCCTAGAGAGCGCTGCGGAAATGACGAAGGTGATCGCGGACAAGGCTGGAGAGGTCGAGGCTCTCGCCAGTGCAATGAGTTCCTTCATAGCTCCAGTAGGCGGCTATGGGACCAATGCAATGCTAACCCCAGCCGGAGGCTACGGGACCAATCCACTCCGTGTCGACGCTCCCGCCAAGGCGATGAGTTCTCCAGCGGGGCAGCCATCCAAGGCACCCGGCCGGAGGGCAGTTGAACAACCATCGCCGGTCGGTGAATCAAATAAAGCGGAGCGGTGAGGGGGCGATGGAAATGAATGCAATGCCATCCCTGCTCAGCGCGGACCCGTTCTCTGTCTGGGAGTTCTACGCGTTTAAGGTAGCACTCTTCATTATTTTCATCTCGGCCCTGTACAGATTGGTGCGGCGCGAGGTCAGGAAGTAATCCGCGGCGCCGCTTGTCAGGGCGGATCAGAACATCAGCTTCAAAGCGAATTGAATCTGCCGCGAGTTGGTCGCCGTGCTGGTGATTAATCCGACCGAGGCGTTGTACGCAGTCCCTGAAAATACGGTTGTATTGGGCGCGGCGAAGTTGGGATGGTTGAGGATGTTGAAGAACTCCGCGCGGAACTGGAGCCTCATCCGCTCAGTGATCGCGGTGCTCTTCTGGATCGACAGGTCCAGATCCGCCAGGCCCGGCCCGGTATAGACTCCGCGCCCGACGTTGCCGTAAGTGCCCACGGCGGGAAGAATGAAGGCGTTCGGATTGAACCACTCATTCGGGCTGCCGATGATCACCGGCCCGGTGAAACTCGGATTCAGCGAAGGCCGGTCCGGATTTCTGGTGTCGCCGTCTCCGGAACGGTTCGCGTTAATCAGCGGCGTGAACGGGAACCCGCTCAGCAGCGTGGTGATCTGGTTGAGCTGCCATCCGCTCGCCAGCTTTTCCGCGGCACCGTGCAGATGATTCAACCAGAGCTTGTTGCGGCCGAAGGGCAGATCGTAGCTGGTCGACAGGCTCACTTGGTTGGCGACGTTCAGCGCGGAGGGACCCCAGTCCCTGGCAAGATCGTTGCGATCCAGAATCATCTGCGCCTGATTGCTGGCCTGCGCGCCGGTCGGGGCGGAATTCATGTCGAGGCTTTTCGACCAGGTGTAGTTGGCGCGGAATTGCAAGCCGTGGCTCAACCGTTTGCTCGCGTCCAATTGCAGCGCGTTGTAGCTGCTATTGCCTTCGGTGTACCAGAAGAAGCCCGCGCCCAGATACGGATTGGGCCGCGTCCCTACGGGGATGTACTGCTGGCCTTGGAGCACCGTGCTGGTGGTGGTGGCGGGAGTTCCGCCAGTGGTGGTTCCGCCGGCCGTGCAAGTTGCGCTCTGGCAGATCTGCGCCGGAATGTCGTTCGGATCCACGCTCACCGGACCGTAATATCCGTGCGAGCCGATATAAGATACGCGCAGAACGGAATCGCGGCTCAACTGCTGCTCCACCGTCAATCGCCACTCCTGGACCGTGGGAGTCTGGGCGTTGCCTTGCACGCCCTCCGGCGCATAGGTGGTGCACGGCGAGAGGACACCGGGACCGCACGAGGGAGGAACCGGCGTGTTGCGAATAATCGGCAGGAACCCCGACAAGGGGCCGGAAAACGTGAGGGAGCCGTTATACGGAGGAAGCGAGTTCAACAGGAAACTAAGATCGTCGATCAGGGAATAATAGGTTCCGAAACCGGCGCGGATGGCGGTCTTTCCGTTCTTGAACGGGTCCCAGGCGAGCGAAGCCCGGGGCCCCAACAGGTGCTTGGCGTTGTTCTGGGTGTACACCGAATTGCCCACGATGGGTGCGGTTTCAAGAATGCCGTTGGAGCCGGCGATGTAATTCGAGGCTCTTCCGGCTTCCTCATTCCAGCCGGTGGTGAATTCGTCGCGCAGCCCCAGTTCGATGGTCAGATTCGGCCGCACCTTGATCGTGTCGTCCACGTAGAAGGCGCCGAAGAGACTTCGAAATCCCAGCTCATTGGCGGTGGGCACCACTTGAAACGTGCTGGCGGTGCCTTGCATAAACGTGGTCAAGCTGGCGAAGGTCCCTTGCCCAAACTGGCGCGAAGCCGTGTCCTCATTGTCCTGCACGCGCTGGAACCACGCGCCCGCGCTGATCTGGTGACGTCCCTTGGAGATCTGCACACCGTCGGTGTAGGTAAAAAGATTGCGGCGATTCCATACGTTAGAGGCGTTGTTCGGTCCCGCCGAAGTGATGCCGGAAAGGCCCGTGGTGGTGACGCCTCCGTTGACCACAATGCCTCCCGGACCGGCTCCTTCGACGAAGTCGAGACTGGCCGGGAAACTAGCCAGCAGGGCGGAATCCAAATTATATTCCGCGCGAGAGAACCCGGCTCGAAACGTATTCAAGATGTTGGGCGAAAAGATGTGGGTTTCCTGAAGACTGCCCACATACATACTCAGGTCAGTGGCGCCCGCGAACAAAGGATCGGCGCCGGGTATCAGACTATTGCCGGTGTCCAGCGTGGACATCGCCGAAAACGTATCGCGGCTGGAGATGTTGTAATCCGTCCGAATGGTTGAAAAATATTCGTTGATCGTCTGCTTGGGATTGTTGTAGGAGAACGCCGTCCCGCTGGGCAAATTGTTCACCAGCAGTTCCGGACCGTTGGCAGCGGGCCAATACGAAAAATATCCCAGCATCGCCGCATCCAGTTTCGCCACCGGCGTATACACACCCGCCGCGTTGGGAAACAATCCAGTGCGCACCTGCGCGTCGGGAACCACGCTCACGTTGCTCTGCGTAAGCGCCTGGCGGAATCCCTCCGCGTTGAGGAACAGGAACCACTTGTCCTTCTTGAGCGGAGTTCCCAGCGACCCGCCGAACTGGTTCTGGCGGAATGGAGGAATCGTGTTCTGGGCGAAGAAATTCTTGGCGTCGAGCGCGCTGTTGCGCAAAAATTCGTACAGTGATCCGTGCAGTTGATTGGTCCCGGACTGCGTCACCGCGATCACCTGCGCGCCGGATCGCTTGCCGTATTCGGCCGAATAGGTGTCGGTGAGGACGTTGAATTCGCGCACGGCGTCGACGCCCAGCAGATCGCCGCTGACGCCGCCCGGCGTAATGGCGAGCTGGCTGGATCCGGTATATTCAATGCCGTTCAGCAACACCAGGTTGTCCGAGGGACGCCGTCCGTCCACGGAGAAGGTGTTGCCGTTGCTGGTGCTGGTGGCGGCGCTCTTCAGCTCGTAATTGATCGTGCCGGGATTCAGCGTGATCAGATTGTCGAAGCTGCGGCCGTTGAGCGGCAGATCCTTCACCTGGGTCTCGCCCACCAGACCGGAGACCGTGGATGTCGTGGTGTTGACCACGGACGGCTCGGCCGACACCGTCACCTGTTGGGCCACGTCGCCGATCTCGAGCGAGAAGTTCACCACCGCATCCTGGCCGACGGTGAGATCGACGCCCGTACGAATGGCCACCTTGAAGCTGGTCTTTTCGGCCCGCACCTCCTGCGCGCCGAGGGGCAGAGACACGACCGTGTAATTGCCGGCCTGATCGGTAGTGACGCTACGCGTCGCACCGGTCTCAACACTCTTGACGGTGACAGTCGCGCCGCCGACGCCCGCGCCGCTAGGGTCCGTAACCTTGCCGGAAATGGAGCCGGTGACTTGAGCTTTAAGAGGTGCCAGGCTTGCCATGAAGGCGAGACCGGCTAGCAGAACAAGATTCGATACGCGACTCAACAGCCGGAGGGCGCGCTTCTGATCCACATGGACCTCCCCTGAATTGAGGCAAGAACTGCGGTTTCGACCACCTGATATCAAATGAGTTTACACCAGACTTCAGTCTCCGGGCCGGAGCTCTGCGGCGCTCACGATCCAGCCGCCACCGGATTGCGCAGCACGCCGATGTTTTCGATCTCCACTTCCACGACATCGCCGGGTTTCATTGCTCGGGTCTCGCCGGGGGTCCCGGTATAGACGATGTCGCCCTGCTCCAGCGTCACGTAGCCGCTGATGAAGCTGACGACGGTGGCGCAGTCGAAGATCAGGTCCGCCGTGGTCTGGTCCTGCACCACCGCGCCATTCAGGCGCGATTGCAGGCGCAGGTTGCCGTAATCGGCTCCGGTCACGACGGCGGGCCCGAATGGGCCGAACGTATCGGAGCCCTTGGCGCGCCACCATTGCAGGTCTTTGGCGGGACCGCCCTGCCAGTTACGCTCACTGATGTCGTTGCCGCAGGTGACTCCGAAGATGGCCGCATGGGCCTCGTCTTTGGATGCATGGCGCACCCGTTTGCCGATCACCAGCACCAACTCGCCCTCGAAGTGGAGATCCGTCGAGTCCCGCGGAACCACGATGGCGCCTTCGGGATCCTGAAGACAGGAGATGGGCTTGTAGAAAATTTCAGGCTGCGCCGGCTGGGGGCGCGTGCCCAGATGGCTCTTGTAATTCCGGCCCACGGCCAGCACTTTCCCAGGCGTGCCGGGATGGAGCAGCGTAACCTCGCTGAGCTTGCGCCGCACGCCCGTGAGCTTGTGCGCGAACAGTGTCCCTTCCACCTCGGCGACGATGCGGTTTTCAAGCGCACCGCCGTCTTCAAGAATGCCATAGGCGGTGCGGGAGCCTACACGGTATCGAACAAATGTAGTCACTCTTGTTATTTACTTTTTGGTTTGGTTTTCTTATCCTCGGTCATCGCCTTGACCCACCGGGTGGGCGGAAAGACGAAGAAGGCGATCAGCAGGATCACGAAGAGGAATACCGCTAGTAGAAAAAACAGTGCCATTTTGTAGCTCAATAAAATGAGTTCGGCCCGACCCTCTATCTTAGCGGAATCGGGCGTAACATGTAGTTATGAACACGGTCACCAGGCGTAGCGCGATTCTGGCTGGCATGGGACTCCCCGCCGCGATGGGGGCGCTGGGGGCAGCCGCGGTCAAGGAATTCTGGGACGAGAAATTTCCCGAAGACTGGTCCGCGGCGGAGATCCAGCGCATCTTGGACGACTCTCCGTGGGCGCACCAAGCGGAGGTCAAGTTTAACGGCGGTCCCGGCGGCGCGGTTGGATTTTCGCGGAGCGGATATTATTCTCCCAGCGATCAGGTGAAGTACAGCGGCAACGGCGCGGAGAAGAGTCCGGGAACGTTCCACGCGCTGGTTCGGTGGGTCTCCGCCAAGCCCGTCTGCGCCGCCAATAAAGGCACTCCCGATGGCGCATCTCAGTTCTACATGCTGTCCGTGACGGGCGACTTTCCGGATGCGGCCAGGCCCTCCGACAGCGAATCTGTCACAGCCGCGGCGGAAAGAGGCGACATGCTGCGCAGCTACACCAAGCTGGAGCGGAAAGGCGACGCGCCGATTTACCTCGATCACATCCAAGCCATCGCGGGCGGCGAGATGTTCTACTTTTCCCGAATGGAGCCGATTGCGCCGGGCAACAAGGAGATCACCTTCACCACCAAAATAGGAGCCCTCGAATTCAAGGCCAAGTTTGCGCTGAAGGACATGCTGTATCGGGGCAAACTGGAGCTTTAGGGCGTGAACTATTGTTACTTCGACAGCCCCATCGGACCGCTGCTGATCGCCGGCGATCAGGAGGGCGTCCGCCAGATTCATTTTCCGAAACACGGCGGCTCAAAACCCGGCACTGCCGTGAAGCCGGAGCGCGGGTGGATTGAATCGAACAGCGGCGCGGTGGCCCAGGCCGTCGCGCAGTTGCGCGAATATTTCGCGGGACGACGAGTCGAGTTCGATTTGCCGCTGGCTCCACAAGGAACGCAGTTCCGGCTCGCGGTATGGCGCGAGTTGCAGAGAATTCCCTACGGCCAGACCATCTCCTATGGCGAATTGGCGCGGCGAACCGGCAATCCCAAGGCTTCGCGCGCGGTGGGCTCGGCGAATGGCGCGAACCAGATTCCGATTGTGATTCCGTGCCATCGCGTGATCGCCTCGGGAGGCAAGTTGGGCGGCTTCGGCGGCGGGCTGCCGGTCAAAGAAGCTTTGCTGGCTCTCGAAAAGCGAGTCGTGGCGTTACCAGGCGTAACGTCGATTGTCAGCACAAGGGATGCCGGTTGAAATCTTTGTAGATAAGGTACTTCGCGGGGGTCTTTCCGAGCGCGCCGAACCATTGCGGACAATACGGCGCCATCCAGATGAAATCGCCCTCGGTCGCGGCATACCAATGGTCGCCCAGACGATAGATGCCGCCGCCCGCGAGCATAAGCAGGCCGTGCTCCATCACGTGGATCTCCACCAAGGGAAGCGATGCGCCCGGTTGAAACGTCATCATGTTGACCGCGAAATCGAAGCGTGGGCCTTCTGGCAGAAGCAGGCGTACTTGCACGTCCGGATCGCCCGCGAACGGGTTTGAGGCGATGGCGTTCTCATTGCCGCTGAACATTTCCGGAGCGGCGACGCCCGCTAGCGGCTGAAAGGGTTTCTCGATCACGGCGGCGCGCGCGCGCGTTTCCGCGCGAATCTGAAGCGCCATCCCCGCGGGCACGTAAACGAACTCGTTTGGGCCAAGGTGGCCTCCGGCCGCGAGATCTCCTTCGATGACATAGATGAACCGCTGAGCCTCGGTGGGACCCAGCGAGCCGCCTGCTTCGAACTCGGCTGTGTACTGTGTGAACTTCGCGCCCGCAGCCGGCGAGACGTGTACGATCGCCGTTGCGTTCACCATCCCAGGCAGCGGCGCGCGCACGAATGTGTCCGGCGTCAGCAAGAGGTGGTCCGCGCGATGTGCGCTACGTGTTTGTCCGAGATGTTGCATAGTTGGAAATGGCTGGTCTCACGAACCGTCCGCGATGCCCATCCACGAAGACGCCGTCGTGAAAAATCGTTTGACCACGCGGCAGGGTTTGCCGCACCGCGCCGCGGGACTTTGCTCCGAGGTATGGGCTCATGCGCGCGCGAGTTCCCAGATTCGGATGAGCCCGCAGCAACGCGAGTTGTTCCTCGCGCGCCGCTGACTCCCCTTGCCGCGTCATTGCCCTATGCAGGGCCTCGCACGAAGCGAATGGACGCAAATCCCACGCACACCGCGCCACCCAGAGCGAGTCCTCGAAGATCCCGCCGAACGCCGCCACGAAGGCCTCGCGATCCATGGCGTTCACCTCACTCAGCGTCATATGGATTCGAACGGGCTGTCCTCTTATGCACGCAATCGCCGCCCACCCAGGTTTCGCGGACACTCTCCGCATCGGCCAATGTAAGGATCGCGGCCAGCATGCGTTCCGCCGATGGCGCGTTCCGCATCACGGCGGCCAGGGGACTGCGCTCCGGCGGGCGGAGATAGACGAAATCGGCCGCCTTGCCCGCGCTGAAATCGCCAATCTCGTCGCTCAAGCCTAACGCGTCAGCCCCGGCTCGCGTCCCCAGGTAGAGAAGCTCCGCGGCCGTGAGCAACCTGCCGCCCGGCGCGAGCCTTTGCGTGAGATACGCTTGCAAGCTCTCCTTCAGGATTCCGAAACCAGTGCCGGCTCCGACGTCGGTGCCCAAGGCCACGCGGACCCCCGCGAGCAGATGCCGTTCCAGCGGAAAGAATCCGCTGCCCAGAGCCGCGTTGCTCGCCGGACAATATGCTACGGAGCACCCGTGCGAAGCCAACCGCTCGATTTCGGAGTCGGTCGAACGGACGCTGTGCGCGAACACCGAATGCGGCTGCGCCAGCCCGAACTCCTCGTAGACGCCCAAATAGTCGCGCGATTTCGAGAACAGCCGGGCCACGTTCTCGACCTCGCGTTCATTCTCGTTCAGGTGGGTCTGGAAGCGGACTCCCGGGTTTTCCGCAAGTAGCGTTTGGCAGACTTCGAGCAGCGCCTCCGACGAGGAAAGCGCGAAGCGCGGCGTCACGGCGTAGAGCAGGCGGCCGGAGCCGTGAAAGCGGCCGATAAGATCCGTACTTTCCCTGTACGCGCGCTCCGGTGTGTGATGAAGTTCCGGGCGCAAGCACCGGTCTGCTAGAGTGAGGCCGCTGACGATGCGCAGGCCGGCGGTGCGGGCGCGTTCAAAAAAGATTCCGGTGGCTCCGGCGAAATGCGCGCCGAAGACCAGCGCGGTGGTCGTGCCATGCGCCGCCAGAGCGTCGAGAAATTCGCCGGCAATTGTCCCCGCGTAATCGTCGTTCGAGAATCGAACTTCCTCCGGCAGCGTATGCTGCTCCAGCCAGTCGAGCAGCGTATAGCCGATGCCGCCGATCACGCGCATCTGCGGATAGTGAATGTGCGCGTCGACCAGGCCAGGCAGCAGGATTCCGCCCCGCAGGTCGCGCTCCGGTGCCCGAGGGTGCGCCGCTCGAACGGCGCTGTAATCGCCGCAAGCCGCGACGCGTCCTTGCTGCACCAGAAGCGCCCCATCCGCAAAGGCCTCCAGCGCGTGCTCCTCGCGAAAGGGATTTCTGGGGACCTGGAAAACCGCTGCGCGGAGGATCACTCTCGGATAGCTCCAGCCGGCAGCGGCTCGGCGCCCGTAGGAGCCGCGGTGCCCGCCGCCATCGGCAGCAACATCAGACAGCTATTGACGGGCATGTATGCGCTGCCGTCGCCGCATGGGCGCACCATGACCACCGTGCAGCTTCCGCATTCGCCTTCGGCGCAGCCTTCTTTCGCGCCGGTAAGGCCACGCGACCGGAGATAATCGAGCAGAGTGATTTGCGCCGTTTCGCCGCGGACCCCCACCGTTTCCCCGTTCAGTTGGAACGAAAAACTGGTCGAGACTGGCGGTGTAGATGCCATATCAGTGATTCACCGAAATGGCCGGCTCACGACGCTGTGCGCTGGCGCTCGAACCCCCTGAGGGCCCTTTACCCGGATTATATCGAATCCCGCCCGATCGTCGGAGATCGGTGTCAGGTGCTCGGCATCAGCGCCGTCAAGAATGCAGCGCGCGGTGTTTGAGCGTCACTTCGGATGTGGGATCACGTCAAGAACAATGCAGATGTCGCGCTCGATGACGAAATAGAACCTCCAGTCCTTGTTGACGCGAGCCTGCCACAGATTTCGCGCTTCGTCGTACTTCTTGGCGTGGAGATGTTGGGGCGCTCTTCAGTGCAGCCACGACCCTGGGATTATCGTAATCGACCCTCATCGAGAACGAGGCTTAGATTTCTTCGTCCCAGAGTGTTTCAGCTCACGTTTTAATGACGCGATCATTTCATCAGCAGTATTGAATGGTCCAGCCGTGTGGCCCTGCTGAACTTCTTCCAACGCCTCATTCAGCCGGGCATCGATTAATCGGCGCTGTTCCGGCGTGTACTCGTCGCCCGCGTTTGGGAGCTTGGGAAGGATCGTGATGACACCGCCGGACGCCTTGATTTCGAGTTCCTGCCCACTCTTGAATCCTGCCTTCCGCCGCGCGGCACGCGGGACCACAAGGGGTGTTTTGTTGTCGTTTTTGATGGCGACGGTCATGGGAACGATTCCGGCGGGCTGCGCCGCAACCTTCATCTTCACGATAGCAGGTGGGCAGCAACGGGCAAACGGACCTTGCAGGAGACGCAATGAGAATGAGATGAGAAGGCTTCCGAACCCATCGCACTAACAGCCTGTGGTACCTTTGACCGAAGTACGCGTGAACGCTCTCTATTATGGCGATAACCTGACCGTGCTCCGCGACCAGATCGAGCGCGAGAGCGTGGACCTGATCTACCTCGACCCGCCGTTCAATAGTCAGGCGACTTACAATGTGCTTTTTCGCAGCACAGCAGGAGAAAGGTCTCAAGCGCAGATCGAAGCCTTTGAGGATACCTGGCATTGGGGCGAAGAGGCAGAGCGTGCGTTCGACGAGGTCGTCCACAGTTGGAACACGGACGCCGCAGAGCTTCTGCGCGCCCTTCGGACGTTCCTGAAAGAGAACGACGTGATGGCGTACCTGTGCATGATGGCCGTTCGCCTGTTGGAGCTTCACCGCGTTTTAATGCCGACGGGAAGCCTCTACCTGCACTGCGATCCAACTGCGAGCCACTACCTTAAGCTCGTTCTCGACGCCATCTTCGGGAAGGAGCGGTTCAGGAACGAGATCGTGTGGCTCCGCTCGCCGCCACGAGGACACGCGTTTACGAGGTTCCCGTCCAGCCATGACGTTTTGCTTTGTTACTCCAAGGGAGAGCACTGCACCTGGAACGCGGACGAGGTCTTCCGTGAATATGACCTGGAAAACCTGGACGAGAAGACTGCAGGCAAGTACACACTGAAGGACGAGAGTGGGCGCCTCTACCAGCTCACGAGCCTGCTGAATCCGAATCCAGACCGGCCACATCTCACGTACGAGTTTCTGGGAGTAACGAGGGTGTGGCGCTGGACGCGGGAGCGCATGAACGCCGTCTACGAGTCTGGTCTCATCGTCCAGCCGAGGCCAGGTGCCGTACCGAGATTCAAGCGCTACCTCGACAAACAAAAAGGCAAGCCGATTGGTGACGTGTGGACTGATATACCGCCGATCAACTCCCAAGCGCAGGAGCGTCTCGGCTACCCAACCCAGAAACCGGTTGCGCTCCTGGAGCGGATCATCACTGCGAGCTCGAACGAGGGAGACGTCGTTCTCGACCCTTTTTGCGGGTGTGGGACGACGATCCACGCAGCGCAGAAGCTAAAGCGCGAGTGGATCGGAATAGACATTACGCACCTCGCGATTTCGCTGATCGAGAAGCGCCTGAATGACGCATTTCCTGGCATCAAGTACGAGGTCCACGGCACGCCGAAAGATCTAGAGGGAGCACGTGCGCTTGCCGCTCAGGACAAATATCAATTTCAGTGGTGGGCCGTCTCGCTGGTCAACGCGGTTCCATTCGGGGGAAAGAAGAAAGGCGCGGACTCCGGCATAGATGGCCTGATCTACTTCAAGCCAGAAGGTAAGACCACCGAGAAGGCTGTCGTATCGGTGAAGGGCGGCGACAACGTCAACGTCGCGATGGTGCGCGATCTCGCGCACGTCGTGGATCGGGAGAAAGCAAGAATCGGCGTGTTCATCACGCTGGCGGACTCGACCGGGCCGATGCGAACGGAAGCCGTGAAGGCCGGGCATTACGAGACCCTGTATGGGAAGTACCCAAAAATTCAGATTCTCACCATCCAAGAACTCTTCTCCGGGAAGCAACCGAACATCCCCTTGGTAGACTCCGCAAGTTTCAAGAAGGCTCCGAAGGAGAAAACCGGCGAGCAGCCCGATCTGCCCTTCTGAGCCCACCGCACCCGCTATAATGAAGTCGGTGAACCTTGTGACTCTGCGACGTTTCCTGCGCCTGACCGCGCATCTGCAAATGCTGCCCGTCTTTGAAAATGGGCCGGAAGGCGGTGAGGAAACCCTCATCGGCGGACAGGCCGTGATGGAGGGCGTCATGATGCTGGCGCCGCACAGTTGCTGCATCGCCGTGCGCAATCCTCAGGGCGAGATCGTCACTCACGAACACCCGGTCACCAAGATCGCCGATAAGTATCCGATCTTCAAGTATCCGATCTTCCGAGGCTTGGGCCGCATCGGCCAGACCATGGCTCTCGGCGCAAAAGCCACCAAGTTTTCGTTCAACACGGCGCTTGCTCCCGAGCTCTCCGCTTCAAACGCCGCCGATGGCAAGAAGTCGGACGAGATCAGCTCCAACATGCTGACCCTCGGTTTCGCCGTCGCCTTCCTGGTCTTCATCTTCCTCTATAAAGTCGTCCCGCTGTATCTGGCCACGCGGCTTGGCCACGCCGTTCCGGAGCTTTCCAGCCGCTTCGCCGTCAACATGTCCGACGGCCTGATTCGCATCGGCATCCTGCTGGTGTATCTGTTCGTGCTCTCGCGCCCCAAGGATATGCGCCGCATTTTCCAATATCACGGAGCCGAGCACAAGGTCGTGTTCAACTACGAATCCGGCAAGCCGCTGAGCGTGGAGAACGCCCAGCAGTTCACCACGTTTCACCCCCGCTGCGGCACCTGTTTCCTGCTGGTGATGCTGGTGATTGCGATGTTCCTATACGCGCTGCTTCCGATCGACGGCTTCGTGGCGAAGCTGCTGGTGCGCATCGCGCTTCTCCCATTGGTGATTGGATTGAGCTATGAGCTGATCCGTTTTGCGGCCAAGCGCCAGGGCACTCTGATGGGCACGCTCACGCGTCCCGGCCTATGGCTCCAGCGCATCACCACCAAACAACCCGACGATACCCAGGCCGCCATTGCCATCCGCGCTCTGAACGGCGCGATGGATCTCGAAGCCAAGCAGGGCGGCACATTGGTCGTCGCGTAACGCCCTCCGATTGCCATGCAGTATCGTCCCAAACTCGATGAGATGGAGCGCCGTTACGATGAGCTGACGGCGCAGATGGCCGACCCATCCGTCATCAACGATTCCGCGCAGTACCGCAAGGTCACCAAGGCGCGGAGCGAGCTGGAGGACACCGTCTCGAAGTACCGCGAGTGGAAGGCGGTCAACGAAAATCTAGAACAAGCTCGCGCGATGCAGAACGACGCCGAGCTGGCCGAGATGGCGCAGGACGAGATCCTCCATTTGCAACCGCGATTGGAGCAGATCGAGCAGGATCTGAAGATCGCCCTACTGCCCAAGGATCCGAACGACGACAAGAACATCGTGCTCGAAATCCGCGCCGGCACCGGCGGGGACGAAGCCACGCTCTTCGCCGCCGAAATCTTTCGCATGTATTCGCGCTTCGCCGAAACGCGAGGGTGGAAGGTGGAGGTCACCTCCGCCAGCGAATCTTCCGTGGGCGGTCTCAAGGAAGTGATCGCGTTGATCAGCGGCGACAAGGTCTATAGCCAGCTCAAGTACGAAGGCGGAACGCATCGGGTGCAGCGCGTGCCCGCGACGGAACAGCAGGGCCGCGTCCACACTTCCGCCATCACCGTAGCCGTGCTTCCCGAAGCCGACGAAGTGGAGATCAAGCTCGAACCCAAGGATGTCCGCATTGACACGTTCTGTTCCTCCGGCCCCGGCGGGCAGAGCGTGAACACGACCTATTCGGCCGTGCGCCTCACCCACATCCCCACCGGCACGGTGGTCTCCTGCCAGGACGAAAAATCGCAGATCAAGAATCGGGCGAAGGCGGAGCGCGTGCTGCGTTCGCGCCTGTATGAGATGGAGCTGGAAAAGCAGCAGGAAAAAATAGGCGCGGAGCGGCGCGGCATGGTTGGCTCGGGCGACCGCAGCGAAAAAATCCGCACCTATAATTTCCCGCAGAATCGCCTCACCGACCATCGCATCGGTCTGACGCTGCACCAACTCAATCTGGTGATGGAAGGCAAGCTCGATACGATTATCGACGCGCTCACCGTCTACTACCAGAACGAGGGGCTCAAGGGCAGTCAGGGCGAAGCCGCCTAGAAGATAATTGGCGGGTCGGAGACCTGCCCCACAATGAATCTCCAGACCGCCCTGCTTCAGGGCCAGCGACTCCTTGACGACGCGCGCATTTCAGCGCCGCGCCTGACCGCCGAAGTGCTGCTTGCCCACGCCATCGGTTGCGAGCGGGCGTGGCTCTACGCCCACTCCGATGAAGAGCTGCGCGAGGTGTGGTGGATTCACTACGGCCGCTATCTGCACGAGCGCATGCAGGGCAAGCCGACGCAATACATCACCGGCCGCCAGGAGTTCTACGGCCGCGAGTTTCACGTTACTCCCGCCGTGTTGATCCCGCGCCCAGAGACCGAGCATTCCATCGAAGCAGCCCTGGCGCTTGGTGGCGCAGGCCGTTGGCCTGCGAACCGCATTCTCGATATCGGCACGGGCTCCGGCGCGATCGGCATCACACTCTCACTCGAGACCAATGCGCACGTCGTCTGTGCCGATATCTCCGAGGCCGCCGCTCGCGTCGCCGCGAAGAACGCGCAGCGCTTGGCGTCCTCCGCGCAATTCGTCGTCTGCGATCTTGGCTCGGCGTTCGCTGCCGGAGGTTTTGATTTGGTCGTGTGCAATCCTCCCTATGTGCCGGCGGCCGGCGAAGAAGGCGTTCAACGCGAGGTCCGCGAGTACGAACCGCACATGGCTTTGTTCGGAGGGCCCGACGGGCTCGAAATATATCGCCGCTTGATTCCCGAGGCCGCGCACCTGCTGAAGCCCGGCGGACATCTGGTCATGGAGATTGGTTATTTGGCGGCCGATGCGGTCGGCGCTATGCTGGGCGAGTGGACCAACGTGGAAATCAAACCGGACTTGGCTGGGATTCCACGCGTGATCATCGCAACACGTCCGTAGGCCGCACCTTCTTCCACCTCGACATGGATGCCTTCTTCGTCTCCGTCGAGGAGCTCTTCGATCCTTCACTCAAAGGCAAGCCCGTGGTGGTGGGAGGCCGTCCTAATGAGCGCGGAGTGGTTTCCGCCGCCTCCTACGCCGCGCGCAAATTCGGCGTCCATTCCGCCATGCCTCTGCGCTCGGCGCACAAGCTCTGCCCGCAGGCGATCTTTGTCGAGGGCCATCGCGAGCGTTATCGCGAATACTCGGGCCGTGTCTTCGAAGTCCTGAAGCAGTTCACGCCCACCGTCGAGATGGCGTCGATCGACGAAGCTTATCTCGATCTCACCGGCACCCAGCGTCTGCATGGGCCGCCTCTCGCCGCCGCGCACAAACTGCACGACGCCGTGCATCGAGCCACCAATCTCAACTGCTCCATCGGCGTCGCCGCTTCACGCATGGTCGCGAAGGTCGCCTCCGATCAAGCCAAGCCCAATGGCATCCTGTGGATCATGCCGGGACTGGAGGCTCGCTTCCTCGCGCCGCTCGATGTTCGCAAAATTCCCGGCGTCGGCAAAGTCACCGAACGCAATCTTCACGCCTGCGGCATCCGCAAAGTCGGCGACCTCGCCACGCTCGATCCAAGGTTCCTGAAGGAGCGCTTTGGCGAATGGGGCCTCGCGCTGGCGGGCAAGTCGCGCGGAGAAGACGCCGGAGGCTGGTTCGATGAAGAGATCGGCGAAGGCGGCCCCAAGTCCATCAGTCATGAGCATACGTTCTTCGTAGATACCGCCGATGCGGCGACGCTTGACGCCATGCTGGTGCGCCTTGCGGAGATGGTGGCCCGGCGTCTCCGCGATCATCGCCTCTTCACCCGCACCATCCAGATCAAGCTGCGCTATTCCGATTTCTCCACGTTCACTCGCGCCCGCACGCTCGACCGCGCCACGCAGATCGACGCCGATGCCGCCGCGGCCGCGCGCGATCTGTTCCACAAGGCCTGGAACGGAAACCCGATCCGATTGCTCGGCGTGTATGCGCAGTCGCTCGATGCCAGCGAGGGGCAAGCAAACCTGCTGGAAGAGGACAAGACCCAAGCCTGGCGCAAAACGCTGCAAGCGGTTGACAAGATGCGCGACAAGTACGGCGATGAGATTGTGTCTCTGGCGGCGGGCATGAGCGCGGCGTTCCGGGCTCGCGTGCACGAGAATCCCGAGAACCTGCCCGGCAAGGACCCGAAGAAGAAAGGGCTTTCCTAATGCGTCCGGGTCAAGCCGGGACTCAAATCGCGTCATCATAGCTGGCGTGATTTCGGCTACCAAGTCATTTGCGGTGATCTTAATAATCCTAGGCGTGCCCTCCCCAGTTCGACAGGCTGGATGTCGCAGAGACAGTCTAACGCTAAGCCTCTCCCTGAAACAGAATGGCTTAAGAATGAGTATTTTGCGAGGAGTTCGGAATCTGCCTTGGGCGCAGGGGGTCGGGCGTTCAAATCGCCCCGCCCCGACCACAAAAATCAAAATGCTATAGGGAACGCCGCTCTCGCTGAGCGCTGTCGTACGCCGCGCGAGAATCTGCGCTTTGGGTAGTTGATTCCCACCGCGCCACTCCCGTGTTTGTGATCGCTGCCTATTGTGCCGCGAAAGCCAAGAGAACGTTTCCGGGTGTGCCCGACGCCACACTGTAACCAGAGCCTATGAAGACCATGCCTCCCGCGATGGTCGGCCCAATGGAACCGATCGATCCCCCGTGGGCGGGCACCCGATTCACCGTTGTAAAATCTTGAGCCGTATCGAAGGTCCATAGCTCATTGCCGTCTGTGGAAGCGAGCGCATGGAGCTTGCCATCGGTCCCGCCGATGAAAACCGCACCGGGAATCACGCTGCTCGCCGCCGCATTCGATTCGCGGCTTCCCGATGCTGCCAGCCGCGTGGTCCAAACCTTCTCCCCCGTTGCGAATTGAAGCGCCGTGATCGCGCCGCTCACTAAGCCGACGTAGACATTCCGCTCATCGGCCGAGCCACCCCAAACAAGATTTGTCCCGCGCGACCCCTCTCTTTCGGCTAAGTTCGTCTTCCAAACGACGGCACCCTCGCGATCCGGATCCAGGGCAAAGACGATGCCGCTCTTGTTGGGCGCCAGCAGAAGATCGCGGCCGCCGGAAAGCGTCTTCAAAATGGGCGATGCCCCAAAGTCCCAATCGGGACCAGGGTGCTGCGGACACGCCTCACTTTTATTTTTTGCGTTTGCACCACACCCGCCGAGCGTTGCATCGTTCGGTTCCGCCTGAAACACCCAGCGCACCTTTCCCGTGTCGAGATCCACAGCCATGATCGAGTCCGATGTATCCGGCGCAGGCTCCGTGGCCGAATCACCCGTGCCGAAATAGAGAGTGTGCCTTCTGGCATCCACCGTAGGAGAATTCCACACCGCGACTCCAGAGGGAGCCCAAAGTTGGATGCCCACGGAATTCTTCTTTGTCGGTTTAGACTCCGGAATGGTGTAGGTCTTCCATATCTGGGCGCCCGTGGCGGCGTCGAAAGCGGAAACGCTTCCTCGAAAGGTGCAGCAGGGATAGTCAGGGGTGGATGCGGAAAAGCCCTCCGAAGTGGAGACGGGCACGTAGAGCCGTCCTTCGTAGAGAGTGGGAGCCGCTGTGATGCGAGCGGTGAAATGATCTTCCGCCCGCTTGGTCCACAGTAGGGCCCCCGAAGCTGCGTCTACCGCATAGACATTTGCCTGCATGTCGCCGAAGTAAACCGCGTACCGAGACGAGTCCCCGCCGCCCTTAGGCGACCCCGTGAGTCCAATCGTAACGGCAGTGCGCACACCCGCCTTGGCCTGGAACGACCAATATACGCAGCCCGTGTGCATATCGAGCGAATATACATAGCCGATATCGGAGCCGACGAACACGCGGCCAGCCGCGACGGAAGGCTGCCCGAACGCCGAAACCCCGAGAGGGAATCCAAACGCCCACTTCAGCTTCAGGTTGCGAACCTGTGAGGCAGTGAGTCCGGCGGCTTCAGCGCTTTGGAATCGCGTGTTGTGCGCATCGACGCCCCAGCCGTTCCACGCCGCCGCTTTGGAAGGATCTTGAAGAATTGCCCCGGCGGGGCACCGATTCGGCATCTGGTTCGCATCCCCTAATGCCGCGCTTCCCAAGGGCCGGCCTCCCATATATTCCGCGAGGCGGCGCTTCTGCTCGTCGGTCAGGTTTGCCGCCTGGGCTTGCATGATTCCGGTTGTGATCGCGGCGTAAATCCGTTCGGGCGGCATCTGCCGGATGGCGGCAGGACTCGGGGCCCGCTCCACAGCAGCGTTGCCGTGGCATTTTGTGCATTCACGCTCGAACGCCGAGATGCCGAACTCGGTTCCGAGCCTCTGCGGCTGGGCCGGCGTCTGAGCCCTGCTATTTAGAGCCATGCTGGTTAGAACAAACACCAGCGTCGTCACGCTGGCTCTGCGAATTAAGAATGTCATCGGTCCTCAGCTCCTGATTCTCGAATGCGATTGTAGCGCACAAGTCTGGCGACCGAGCTATTGTGCGGCGCGCTGAACTAACTCCCACATCAAGCCGTTGACGTCGCGGACGAACACATTGCCTGCCCCGTTCGCGCGCACAATTGCCTTGCCGCCGGTGGTCGCCACGGAGCCGCCGGCCTTGGTCCACTGATCGACGGCGGCGTTAATGTCGCGCACCACCATGGTGAACGCGGGCGATCCCGGATCTTCCGCGCCCGCCGCGATTTTCACGCGTGGCACACCACTGTATTCGATGAGTCCGAAATCGAGCGTCGTACCCGGAATGTTTCCGTGCGTGATGCGCCATTGCACTCCTTCGAGGCCGATGAGCTTCACTACCACGGGATTTGTCCCTAACGCACCCGTCGGCCGCGCGTTGAATCCAATCGCCGCGCGCAAAAAAGCGACCGTCTTCGCGGAATCCTCGATCGAAAACTGCACCGACGCGCCCAGGATATCGCCCGTCCCGTTCGCGGCGGAGCCGGGCAGCGGATCGGGCTGCTGCAATTCGACAAGGAAGCCGTCGGGATCGCGAACCATGATCTCGCGAAGCTTGCTGTTCGGATTTCCGGACGGATTCACCGGAGCTCCGCCGGCCGTCACGATGGTCGCGCCCGAGGCTCTTACTTTGGTCAGCATCTTGTCGATATCTCGTACCTGTAAAGCCAGCGTCGCCGCTCCGATGTCCTGTATGTTCGGCCGCACCGGCTTGCGCGGCCCGCCCGTGAATTCGGTCAACTCAAACCCAAAGTCCGCGTTCGGAATGCGGAACGAAGCCGCGCGAAAGCTCATCCCTTTCGTCGCTGTGAACTTAGACATGTCCTCGTCGAGCTTCTGCCGTTGCTGTGTCAGCGGATCGCGGGCTCCGTTCACCGGCAAGCCCAGCACATCGCGATAAAACGGCAACGTCTTGTCGAGACTTTCGGTGGTATGCGCGAGATTCTGCAATTGTACGACCGGAGTTGCTTGAGCGGACGCAAACGCGGCAACGAGGCCCGCGGCGGCGGAAATCTTCAACAGAGTTGTGGACGGCATCCCCCGAAGTATACCGCCGCACAAAACCCAAAGCCCTCCCGATGGCATTCCGGCTTGTCGTGGCGTATGATGACACCGATGCGCATGATCAGGCTGGTCTTTTTCCTTGGGGTTCCCGCGGCTGCTCAGTGGCTCAGCTTACCCACACCTGGAATCCCCCGCACGCGCGATGGTAAACCGGACCTCACCGCCCCCGCGCCGAAGGCTTCCGGCGGTAAACCTGACTTCTCCGGAATGTGGGTCCCGCGCGATGTTTTGCCCTGCGACCCCAAGGAGCGCGGTGTGCAGTGTACCGAACTTCCCTTGACGCCGCAGGTGCTGAACTTCGGGGCAGGCCTCAAAGCCGGGCTTCCCTACCAGCCCTGGGCCGCGGACCTGGTTAAGAGCCGCGCCAAGGATGTCGCCTACATCGACCCACACATGCATTGCATGCCTCCCAACTTCCCGCGCGCCTGGGCCTTCCCTGAGACCGAAAAGATTTTCCAGACGCCCACCCAGCTGGTCATCCTTCACGAGTTCAACGCCAGCTACCGCCAGATCTTCTTCGACGGCCGCAAACTCCCCGATGACATGCTGCCGACCTGGAACGGTTACTCGGTCGCCCACTGGGAAGGCGACACGCTGGTGGTTGAATCTGCGGGCTATCGCGACGACTCCTGGCTCGACACGGCCGGCAATTTCTTCTCGAGCGAAGCTCGCCTCACGGAGCGCATCCGGCGCCCCACCTTCGGCAGCCTTGACATCGACGTGACCGTCGATGACGCCAAGGTATTCACCGGACGCTGGACCGTGTCCCTGCACATGAGGCCCCTACTCGACACAGAAATGATCGATTTCATGTGCCAGGAAAATAACAAGGACCTCGATCACCTGGTTCGATAGCCGGCTCATGGCATTTCACTAGGAGACCTCCGATGATGAAGAATTGGTGCAAGCTCGTGTTTGTCGTTCTGGGCGGCGGCTGTGGGCTTTCGGCGCAATCCCCGAATCCACTCAGCGCCGAGGTGAAGTGGTCCTACACCAGCATCAAGAACAACCTCACCAAGCTGGCCGATAAGATGCCGGCTGAGAAGTACAGTTTCCGGCCGACGCCGGATGTAGAAACGTTCGCCAGGCGTATCGCTCACATCGCCGATGCAAACATGAACGTTTGCACCGGACTCAATGGGGAGCGCAGGCCACTCGGCGCAGCGTCTAAAACGTCCAAGGCGGAACTGGTGGCCGCCCTCAAGGAATCATTTGAATATTGCGACCGCGTTTTCGACGCGCTAACCGACGTGGCGGCGGTCGAAATGGTCAGTTCGCGCCTTGGTGGTCCGTTCCCTCCGGAGCCAACCCGTTCCAGGCTTGCCACTCTTTACAACCTGGTTCGTCACTCGAATGAGATGTATGGTTATATGGCCGTCTACTTGAGGCTGAATGGCGTGACCCCGCCGACCAGCGCCCCCGAGTAGGCTGCGCCTGCCTTCTCAAAGCAGTTTCTTCCGCAAGACCCATGTGGTCATCGAGCGTTGATTTTGGACAATTGTGGTCTTCAAGGGGTCGGCCAGTTCGGCGCCTAGCTGTTCGGCGGTCGAACCGAGCAGCGCTTCGTCCACCAGATAGCGCTCCGAACCATCCGGCGACCAGTGGCGGCGTCCCTGGATACGTTTCACCTGGCGCTCCATGCCGATCGAGGATCCGACGCGGCAGAAGAAGAGCCCGCCCGGCTTCAGAACGCGCCAGGATCCCAGCAACATAGACTCGAAGTGCGCGTCGTCGCGGGCAAAATGGAGCACGGTGTTGCTGATGACCACATCCGCGCAGGCATCGTCGAAAGACATATGTTCGACGGCTTCGTCGCGAAAATTCGAAGCCGGAAGCGCGGGTGCGAGCGTCCGCGCCAGGGAGCGGACGCTTTCCAAGGCCACCGGGTGCGCGTCAGCGGCGTAAACTTCGTAACCTTCCCGCAGGAAATAGACGAGGTTTCGGCCGGAGCCGCATCCGGCGTCCAGGATTCGCATTCCGGGTGAGATGCGCCCTTTCAGAAGCTGGTCGAAAAGATAGATGTCGATTTGACCGAATTGCTCCTGGAGCGTGGGCATTTGTACAACGCTAGCCTAGCGGTGCAGTGGCGTCAAGTATTTTGCACAAACTTGTTCCGATAGCGGCACAAGGGAAAAGATGGCCCGCTGGTCTACGATCTTTTAATTAGGAACTCCGTTAGAGGCTACTGATTCGTCAATCCCGGGACACCTGAAACCGGTCCCAGATATGCCAGCAAGCGGCCGGCTGTGATCGCGCCGGTCCAGCAGGCGAGCGAAAGCCAGGCCAGACGCTTGATGTTCGCCGGCACCGGCGCCTTATCCAACTCGGGATCTCGAAAAACCTTCTTTCGCATGATCGCGATCAGGGCCACGCCGGCGAACACGAAAACCATCTTGACGTAGAAGTCCAGGTTGGTGAGCTTGGTGGTCGCATCCGCGATCATCAGAGTGGTTCCGGTCACGGCATTGATCCAGAAGCCCGACCACATTAAGGGATAAAGCCGCTCCAGCGGCCGGATGGGGATCGCGGGTGAAACCCCCAGCAGCCGGAGATTG
>Ga0209415_10000049_pt1 | contig 154987 bp, 129 predicted proteins | sample PeaSoiSIISIP2007_FD_187696 | JGI IMG/M metagenome (GOLD analysis project Ga0209415, IMG submission 187696) | Peat soil microbial communities from Weissenstadt, Germany - SII-SIP-2007 (SPAdes) (version 2) | ecosystem: Environmental > Terrestrial > Soil > Wetlands > Peat | place: Germany... | reverse complement strand
CGGTCGGCGAAATCCGTGGTGTAGAACAGGGTCATGGTGATGGGGCCCAGGGTGTTGCCTTCCTTGGCCATCTTGATGCCCTTGCCGGCCAGCGCCGAACGCGCCATGCCGGTGTCCAGAACCGCGTGGCCCTCCCGCTCCAGCCATCGGCGCAGCAGCGCGATCTGCGTGCTGCGGCCCACCGCGTCCGGGCCTTCCAGGACGATCAGCTTGCCCTGAAAATCGGATATGTCCACGCCCGGCAGCGGTTCGCTATAGAACTGGAGGGGTTGTCGGTTGCGCACTGAAGTCTCCTCCGGGGGGCAGGTGCAAAACGCCGTTGCTCAGGCGGTCTCCCAGCACTTTCATCACGATGTCGCGCATGCGCCGCTGCTGCTCTTCGATGGACTGCGTGGCGTCTATGATGTGAAAGCCCATCTCGTCCGCCATGGCCTCGTATTCGTCCAGGATGCGGCCCTGGAATATGCGGAAGCTCTCCTCCACGTCGCGGGCCAGCCCCAGGTCCATTCCGGCCTCGTAGTATTTGAGTGCGTCGCGGCCGCCCAGGATCCGGCCCAGCGCCACGTCCAGCGGCACCCGGAAGTAAAAGGCCAGGCTGGGATGCATGGCGAAGCGATACAGGTTGCGCACCCATCGGCGGCTGACCCCGCGGGCCACGTCGCGCGCGAAGGCGGTGTAGGCATAGCGGTCCGCGCAGACGATGGCGCCCGATTTCACCAGCGGCAGGATGTAGCTCTCCATGCGGTCCGCGAAATCCGTGGCGTGAATCAGGCTGAAGGTGGTGGGCGTGAACATCTCCTTCTTCTTGCCGCGGCGCGTGGTCTGCCGCACCAGCGGCGAAGAGTTCCATTCGCTGAAAGCCACGGCGTAGCCTTGCGACCGCAGCCAATGGCTCAACAGCGAAATTTGCGTTGACTTCCCGGAACCGTCGATGCCTTCCACCACAATCAGCTTGCCGCGGTTCCGGTTCGGTACAAAAAGCGACATAGATGACGAAGCGGTATATTGTACCGCGCGGCGAGAGGAGGTTTCCATGCCGGTTGGCAGGGAACCCGCGCTAGCATAGATAAGAACGTGGCGCGCTACGCAGCGATCGATATCGGCAGCAACTCCATCCGCATGGAGGCGGCGGAGATCGTCCCGGGCGAGCCGGCGCGCATTCTCGCCTCGGACCGCGAAGTGACGCGCCTCGGAGAAAGCGTCTTCCGCACGGGCACCGTCAGCGAGGAAGCGCTGAAGGCCACCTGCGCGGTGCTGGCCCGCATGGCGGGGCTGTACCGCAGGCTCGACGTGGTCGGCGTGCGGGCCGTGGCCACCAGCGCCATACGCGACACGCGCAACCAGAGGGAGTTCATCGCGCGGGCGGCGGAAGCGGTGGGCACGCCGGTCGAAATCATCTCCGGACGCGAAGAGGCGCGGCTCATCTACCTGGGCGTGGAAAGCAACTGGCCGCAGCCCGGCAAGAGCACGCTGATCGTCGATATCGGCGGGGGCAGCGCCGAAATCATCGCGGGCGAAAGCGGCCACATGCAGGAGGCGTTCTCCAAACCCCTGGGCGCGGTCCGGCTGCGCGAGATCTTCCTGAAAGACGATCCGGCCGCTCCGCGCCAGCTCCACCAGATGCACGAGTACATCCTGGAGAAACTGGCCGGGTCGGTGGCGCGGCTGGGCCACTCGCGCTGGCAGCGCGTGATCGCGACCTCCGCCACCGCCGCGTCGGTGGCCAGCGTGGTGGCTCGCGTGCCCGGTGCCAAGCGCGAGGCGATCGACCGGGTGAGCATCTCCACGGCGCAGGTCCGCAAGCTCTACGACCGGATCGCGGAGCTGAACCTGGTGGGGCGGCGCGCGATCAAGGGCATCGGACCGCGGCGGGCCGAGATCATCGTGCCGGGCGTGGCCGTCCTGCTGGAGTTCCTGAAAGAGTTCCACCTGCCGGGGTTGTCGTATTCGCGGGCCGGCGTGCGGGACGGCATCATCGCCGACCTGGCGGCGCGCAACGTTGGCGCCGAGCTTTCCCGATTGAACCGCGATCAGCGCCGCGAAGTGGAGGACATGTGCCGGCGCTACAGCGTGCCGCTGGAGCATGCCCGCAAAGTCGCCAATATTTCCGCCCTGCTGTTCACGGCGCTGCAGCCGTTGCACCAGTTGCCCCCGGCGAACGGCAAGCTGCTCGAAGCCGCGGCCTATCTGCACGACGTGGGGCACTACGTTTCGAGCGTGGGCCACCACAAGCATTCCTATTATGTAGTCTCCAATTCCGACATGCCCGGTTTCACCGACCGGGAGCGGATGATGATCGCGTCGCTCTGCCGCTACCACCGCAAGACGCTCCCCAACTCCGTGCACAACGCCTACCAGACGCTTTCGGCGGACGAAAAGCGCGTGGTGCTGCTGATGACTCCGATGCTCCGGCTGGCGGACAGCCTGGACCGCTCGCACGAGCAGCGCATCCAGCGCGTCGACTGCCGCCTGCGGGACGGCACCGTGCTGCTCCAGTTGCACTCCGCCGGCGATATCGACCTGGAGCAGTGGGCCGCCGAACGGGCCGCGGACGTGTTCCGCCAGGTCTTCAACCGGACCATTTCCCTGGCCAAGGTGCGGGAGTAATATGCGCGAATATGCGCGGCTGCAGACGGCCAATCTCCTGCGCCGGTTTGCTTTCGAGCTGAACCGCACCGCCCGTTCCGGCGATGCCGGCTCGATCCACGATCTGCGCGTGTCGATCCGCAGGCTGAGCCGGTGTCTGCGCGTGTTTTCGCAGTTCTACTCGGACCAGTCCGCCAGGAGGATCCGCCGGCAGCTCGCGGCCGTGATGGCCCTGGCCGGCGACGTGCGCGATCGCGACGTCGCGTTGGCGCTGCTCGCCGAAGCCGGTGTTTCGCGCCGCTCTCTGGTGGCGCGGCTCCAGGCCGAGCGGCGGGCGGCGCTCCGCGAGCTGCTGCTCGAAGTCGCGCGCTGGACGCGCAAGAGCTTCTCGCAGAATTGGCGCGCTCGGCTGGAGCTGTAGTGCGTGGCGCACGCACTCCTGCGTGCCGCGTCCCGACTCATCGGGACGCTCTTTTCCCGCCGCCCGCAAGAGTGTCCGCAGGAGTGCGGACACGGCAGAGCGAGAGTCTGCGCCACATCGGGGCGAAGACCGCTACAATGGCAACTCCCGAGGTGCCGTCTCCTTGGCGGAAACCATACTCGAGTTCGAAAAAGTCGCTTTCTCCTACGGCCACGTTGAAGTTCTGCACGAAATTTCGTTCACTCTCCGGAAGGGCGAAGTCGTAGGCCTGCTGGGGCCTAACGGCGCGGGGAAGAGCACCACCATCAAGATCATCGCGGGCATCCTCGCCCCCGGCGCAGGCCGCGTCTCCTGCGCCGGGCTCGCGTTGCCCGAACGGGCCCTCGATGTGAAGCAGCGGATCGGCTACGTTCCCGAATCCGCGATTCTGTTCGACAGCCTCACCGGCCAGGAGTTCCTGGAATTGTCCGGGCGCCTTCATGACGTCGGCAAAGACACGCTGCAAACCCGCATCCGCAAAATCCTCGAGACATTCGATCTCTCTTCGGACCGGAGCAGCCGCCTGGACACCTACTCCAAGGGCATGCGGCAAAAGATTCTCATCGGCGCCGCGCTGCTGCACAACCCGGACCTGATCCTGCTGGATGAGCCCCTCTCGGGGCTGGATGTCAATGCGGCGATCATGATCAAAGACCTCATCGCCGCCCTGGCGGCCGAGGGCAAGACCATCCTCTACAGCTCCCACGTGCTGGACGTGGTGGAGAAGGTCTGCGACCGCGCCTTGATCATTCACAAGGGAAGCCTCATCGCTCACGGCACGTTGGAGGACCTCGAGGCTTCGACGGGCCAATCCTCGCTGGAAGACGCGTTCCGCAGCCTGACCGGCTCGAAAGGCGTGGACCCCGGCGTTTCTCGAATTGTCGAGGCGCTGCGGTCGTGAACGCCATCCTGCAAGCCGTCGAACGGTTCCTGCGCGGTCCACGCGTGTCCCGGCTTCTGGTGCGGTTCGGCATCGATCCTGAACGCTATTGGCTGTTGATGGATCTCTTCCACGAGCTCAGCGAGCGAGGCGAGATGCTGGACCAGCTCGGCAGGAACGGCGTGGCGCTGGAGACCGCGGCCTGGCTCTACTTCGGCCTGTCGGCGTTCATGAGCCTCATGCTGTTAGTGACGCAAACGGCCCTGGCGGCTTACTTCGCCACTTTTCTGATCCTGACCGCGGTTCTCCTCCTGGCCGTTCTGCTCTCGGAAGCCGGCAACAGCCTCGTCAATCCGGTGGAAGGGCTGGTGCTGGCGCATCAGCCGATCAACGGGGCGACGTACACCGCCACTAAGCTGTCGCATCTGTTGCGAATCATCCTGTACCTGGTGCCCGGGCTGAATGCCGTCCCGGCGCTGGCCGGTCTTTTTCTGAAGGGATCGGCCTGGTATTATCCGCTCGTCCACCTGGCGGCGACATTCGTCGCGGGACTGGCGGCCGCCCTCCTGTGCTGCGCGCTGTTCGGCTGGCTCGTTCGATTCATTCCCGCGCGGCGGTTGAAAGCCGCCGGACAGTTCGCCAGCACGCTGCCCTTTTTGGGCATGATGTGGCTGCAACAGATCCGGCAGTTCTTCGCCCATCTCGCCGTCGGGAAGTGGCTACCCGCCGGGCCCGCGGTCCGGTGGGGCCTGGCTGCCGCCCTGGGCGTGGCGACGGTCGCCGCCGTGGTGCTGGGGCTCCGTTCGCTGTCCGCCGATTACCTGATCCGCGTCTCCAGCATGACCCGCGGAGGCCCGGCCGCGGGATCGAACGTGCGAACTTCGCGGATCGGCGCCGTCGTCAGCCGGTTCTTCGGCGGACAGCCCGGCCGCGCGGGATTCGCTTTTGTCTCGCGCATGATGTTGCGCGACTGGCAGTTCCGGCGCCAGTTCATCCCCATGTTCGTGTACGTGCTGATCGGGCTGGTTCCCCTGCTCGCGAGCGGCTGGCGCACGGATCCCTTCGCCCGCAAATTCGCGCCCATGCACATGCTGCCTCACGTGACCGGGATCCTGCTCTTCTTTGTTTGCATACTGCTGCCGTACGGCGGCGATTACAAGGGCTCGTGGCTTTTCCTCGTGGCTCCATCGCGGGCCATCGGCGGGTTCGCGCGCGGCGTCCATGCGCTGCTGTGGATCGACGTCATCGTGATCCCGCACCTGGTCCTGCTCCCGCTGCTGGCCTGGGCTTGGGGGATACTGCATGCCGGGCTGTTCCTCGCCTACAGTCTCGCGGCCGCCTCGATGTACCTCGCCCTGGACCTGAGGCGGATCGACGGCGCCCCGTTCACCCGGCAGGCGGATGCGTCCCGCGGTAGCGTCCTGTTGCCCCTCATGATCCTGGGTGCAATCGTCGTGGCGATCGCGGTCGGCATTCAGTACTTCCTGGTTTTCCGCTCGCCGGCCATCGTCGCCGCGACCACGGCGGCTATCGCCACCGGCGCCTTTCTTGTCACGCGAGCTTCGCTGGGGGCCTTTACGATCTCGATCCGCTACAATCTCGGACTGGCTTCGGCGGAGGTTGGCGCCCTCTTCAAAGAGGTTGACGGCTGAGCTCAGCCCGCCGTTTTCCGGTACCACTCCAAAGTCAGCCGCATCCCTTCCTCAAACGAATAGCGTGGGGCGTGGCCCAGGTCGCGCGCCGCGGCGCGGGTGTCGGCCTGCGAATCGCGAACGTCGCCGGCGCGCGGTGGGCCGTTCACGGCCGGGACCTCCACTCCTTCGATCTTCTGCAACAGGGCCCAAGCTTCGTTCAAGGTTATGCGCCCGCCGTTGCCGGCGTTGTAAAGGCCGCCCGAAACGTTCCGGGCGCGCGCGGCTTTCAAGTTCAGCCCGGCCACGTCGTCCACGTAGGTGAAATCGCGCGACTGCTCGCCGTCGCCGAAAATGGTGGGCGGGCGGCGTTCCAGGATCGCCTTCATGAAAAGGGAAAGCACTCCGGAATAGGGGCTGGCCGGATCCTGCCGGGGCCCGTACACGTTGAAGTAGCGCAGCGAGACGGTCTCGAGGCCGTACACCTCGCTGAAAATGCGGCAGTAGTGCTCGCCCACCAGTTTCTGCAGGGCATAGGGCGATTTCGGCTGCGGCATCATGGTCTCGACCTTGGGAAGCACGGGCGTGTCGCCGTAGGCGGCAGACGAAGCGGCGTACACCACGCGGCCGGCTTTGCCTTCGCTCGCCGCGCGCAGCACGTTGAACGTGCCGGTGATGTTGATATCGTGCGATGGCACGGGGTCGTCGATGGAACGCGGAACCGAGGGGATGGCCGCTTCGTGAAACACCACCGCCGCGCCGCGGATCACCGGCGCGATGGCGTCGTAATCGCGGATGTCGGCGCGCTGGAAATCGATGGAGCCGCGCACCTCCGCCAGGTTCTCTTCAAACCCGGTCAGCAGGTTGTCGATCACCACGACTTGGCGGGCGCCTTCGCGCAGCAGGCTGCGCACAATCGCCGAGCCGATGAACCCCGCTCCTCCGGTAACGACGTAGTGGCTCATGATAGCTGGGCGATTTCCGATTCCAGATGGCGCAGGGATTCGCCGGCCAGACGTTCCGCGCCGGGGGTGAAGTCGAAAGCTTCGAGCGAAATCCAGCCGGAATAGCCGCGCCGGCGCAGCGTCTCGAACACCGGCTTGAAATCGTAATCCCCCGCGCCGCAATGGCGGCCGTCCAGTTCGTTCACGTGGACGTGGCGGATGATGTCGAAGTGGCGGTCCACCAGCACCGCGGGCGGCTCGGCTTCGTCGACCGCATTGTGCACGTCGAACATCGTCTGAATGGCCGGGCTGGCGATCTCGCGCACGATTTGGGCGGCCTCTTCGAGCGTCCGCACCACGTCGCTCTGGTTGGCCGGAAGCGCTTCCACCAGTACCTGGACCCCCCGGCTGTACGCCTGGGCCGCGACGCCGGCGAGTCCTTCGACAAAGTGGCGCGTGGCCTCGCGGCTGGTCAGTCCGCCGGTGGTGGAGCGCTGCTTGGGCGAGCCGAAGACCATGACCCCGTTGCCGCCCAGGTCGGCGCACAGGTCGATCAGCTCCCGGATGTGGTTCCAGCTTCGCTCGCGCAGTGCGGCGTCGGGAGCGGTGACGTGCAGCCCCGCGGGACTGACCATCAGCCAGTGCAGCCCGACGAACGCGAGCCCTTCGGACTCCATGATGCCCCGGTATTCTCGTCGCTGGGCCGCGGTGACGCCGGCGGGCGTTTCCGCCAGGGTGAACGGAGCGATTTCGATGCCCGTGTAGCCGGCTTTGCGGATGGCGCGGCAGGCGTCGCGGAAGGGCCACTTCTCGAATGCTTCATTGCACATCGCGTGGCGGAACTGGAAAGCCATGAAACACCAGTTTACTCGGAACGGCTCCACGGATGAGGACTTTTGCCCAGGCGCGGTCGAGCGGAGCGAAAACGCCGGCGCTATTTGCCATCCACGATAAAGTGGTGCTAAACTCTTTTATGGGCTTACAAGGCCCAAAAATCGAGTATTTGAGCCAACCGGCTCTCGGGAGAAATCATGTTTCAGAAACTGGTCCTGACGTTCGTGATTCTGGCACTTGCGGTGGCAACCGCGGGGACGGTGCCGGGTGTGGGCAACTACAAGCTGACACTGCTCCAGCCTTCCGTCGTGAATGGCACGGAATTGAAGGCAGGGGATTATCGGCTGAGCCTGGCGAATGACATGGTCAAGATCGTGAGCGGAAAGCTGTCCGTGGAAGTGCCGGTAAAGGTCGAGACCGCTGACCAGAAGTTCGACAGCACTGCCATACGGTATACCGACAAGGGTGGAAAGGCTGCGATTTCGGAGATCCGCCTGGGCGGGACGAAAACCAGGCTGGTCTTCAATCAATAGGGACAGGCGATTGAGTGAGGACAGGCCGGGAGGCCTGTCCTACTTTCGCCAGTCCGGCCAGCAGCCAGAGATTCCGGACCTGGCGGTAACCCAGGTTCTCGGGGATGGCGGCGAAAAAGAGGCGTGCCAGCGGCGTGGGATCCGAGCCCTGGCGCTGCGCCAATTCGCGTAAAGTCACGGCCGCCATGGAAACCACCATTCCCATTCCCGCAGTGGTCAGCAGGATCAGGCCGGCCAGGGCCGAGTCGATCCGGCCGGTCAGCCAGCCGGCGGCGGTCAGGACGTAGGCGGCGGTCTCCAACAGCGGGCGCAGGCAGCGTGTCGCCAGAAGCGCCGGGATGCCCCAACCGATGGCCCCCAATCCCCCCGCAATGGCCTTCCGCCGCCGCCAGGCGAGCCCGATCTGCATCTGGTCGCGCGCAATCCGGCTGCGCAGCTCCTTCAGCGAGCGCGTCGGGCGCGTGCATCGCAGCGCATCCGGGATGAACACGACGTGAGACGGCTTCCCCGACGCGCGCGCGAGTCCGTGCAGGTGCAACACCAGTTCCAGCGGGCCGGTGCGGAATCCCCCCGATTTCAGAATCGCCTCGTGGCGGATCAGCAGCGCCGAGCCCGGCGTCGGCACGGTCGCATCGTACCCGGCGAAGGCCGCACAGCGCACCAGCCAGAGGCGCAGCGACTCGAGCGCCGCCAGGTTGGCCGCCAGGCCGCCCGGAGTGGTCTCCAACCCCGCGCCGCACACCGCGATGGTCTCCGGCGTCTCCAGCATCGGCAGCACCATCCGAAGCAGAATCGTGGGCGGGAATTCGGAGTCGCGATCGATCAGCGCGATGAGCGGAAATGACGCCTGGTTCACGCCGGCATTCAGCGCGTCGGCCTCTCCCCCCGGTTTCTTGTCCACCACCAACAGCCGGTTTGGCCGGCTGGACCCGTAGATTCCCCGGACGCCGGCCGTGGGCAGATCCTCGACGGCGTCGCGGGTCAGCAGGCCCAGCCCGAATTCGCGGCGCCAGGTGTCCATCTCGGTTTCCGACGGCCCGTCCAGCACCACGATCAGCTCGTAGATGCCGAAATGCAGTTCGAGCAGGTGCTGCACGTACTCGCGCGACTCCGGAGAGACGTCGGGAGGCACGGCGATCACCGAGACGCCCGGAACCAGCGGCGAGCGCAGCAGCGGCGCCGGATCGTAGGTGTGGCCGGAGCGGGTCATCTGCCGCAGTACAAAGCACCCCTTCAACAGGGCGGCGAAACTGGCCACGCCGGCGCCGAACAGCCAGAGCGCCAGAAGCTGAACCACCGTCGAGAGGATGGTCATGCCGTCGCCTTGTACCGCAGGCGGGCGAGCGCTTCCTTGGCCGCGGCGGCGGTGAAAGCATTCGTGCTGAGGGCCAGTTCTTGCAGAGTCTCCCGGCCGCGCGGCGGCATGTCTCCCAACGCGGCTGCGGCCGCCCGTGCCACCCTGGCCGGTCCGATGCGCAGCAATCGGGCGAGCAGAGGCATCGCATCCACCAGTCCCATGCGCCCGGCGCTGGCAGCCGCCGCTGCGGCAACGTCCGGATCGTTGTCGGCTAGGGCCGCCTGGATCGCGGCCTGGCCCGCGGTGGACTGCGGAACCAGCCACGCCAGCCGGAGCGCCAGAATCCTGATCCCCCGGTTGCGGTGCCTCAGCACTTCGTTCAGGTTCTCCAAAGGGATGGCCCGCTCCCAGGCCACCAACATATCCAACGCGGCGGTGGCCCGGGCCTCGTCCGGGGCGTGAAGTACCGCGGGAATCGCGCGTTCGCAAAGCATCACCGCATGGCGGCGCAAGTCCTCGGCCAGAAGGGTCCGGACCAGCACGGTCTCCGAGATCGCCGTATCGAACGCCAATTCGACTTCGTCGACGCCTCCCGACTGTACCAGCGCACGGCACGCGGCGATGCGCACTTCCGGATCGGCGTCATTGGCGCCCTGCACCAGAATTTCTCCCGTCAGGCGCCGGCAGGGTTCGTACACCGAGACAAAGGCAAGCTGGTTGAATGCGGCTCGTCGGCTGACGGAGTCGCGGGAACGCGTCTCGGGAATCCACTCCTTGACCAGCCCCAGTTCCAGCGCCAGCGAGCACAGGCGGTCCAGCGAGCTGCCCGCCAGGGCGCCCTGAAATGTCAGCATCGTCCGCGCAATGTCGCCGGATCCTCTGGCGGTGAAGCCTCGCAACTGCGAAATCTCGTTGTTGCCGGAGATATAATCCACCAGCGCGTCGCGAATCTCCGGCTGCATGGCTGCGGAAAGGTTCTCCTTCTTCCTCCGCACCAGCGACCGCACGCACGCCACCGAGAACATGGCGCACAACAGAAGCGCGTAAATCCCCACCAGCGCAACTACCGCTGAGAATTCGACCTGGGTCATCGGCGGAGAAGCCGTTTCAGCCGCGCCACCAGTTCGAGCGGGCTGAAGGGTTTCACCACGTAGTCGTCCGCACCCAGGCTGAAACCGCGGAGTACGTCGCTTTCCTGCTGCCGGGCGGTGAGCAACAGAACGCGAACCGGGATCTCTTCCCTCCGAATGGTGGAGAGAAGCGCGAAACCATCCAGGTTGGGCATGTTGATATCCAGTACCGCGGCGTGCGGCCGATGGCGCCGAATCAACTCCAGGGCGCTGGTCCCGTCGGCGGCGGTCTCGCACTCCATGCCGAAATTCCGGACCGCCGTCCCTACCAGGGCCAGCACCGTGGGATCGTCGTCGGCGATCACCACGCGCGGCCGGACCGCGGGGGCTTCGGCGGCCGCCCGCGGTTTCTCGCGGGGAGAGGTGCGATGCTGCTGCAACGCCTGTTTGAGACGCATCAGCGCCTCTTCGGGCTGCCAGGTATCCATCAGGATGTCGCTGGCCAGCGACTGCAGCGATGGATCCAGCGCCAACAGGTCCTCGCGCGGGCCGATCAAAACCAGGGGCGCCCGGTCCGCCACGGCCGCCGTCAGCCAGGGAGAACCCGCGGTTTCCGAGCGCACGTAAATCACCGCCACATCACAGGGCGAACCGGTCGATGAGGGCCCCTCGGACGCCTGAAATGTCACCGGTTCGGCGCCTGCCCGCTGGACCGCAACCATCAGGCGTTGCGCCTCATTGGCCGGCAGCCCCACCAGAGCGATCCGCTTGCCCTCCAGCGCCTCCTGGAGCGCGTCGGGCACCGGCAAATCGCGGGCGTCACGCGGGCTGGTGAAGGCCAACGCCAGCGCCGTCAGGGACTCGCGAAGCTGGCTCTGATCCAGGGGCCGTTCCAGCAGAACCGCCTCCACTTCGCGCGCCAGCCGGGTAATGGCGCTGTATCCCAGCAGTCCCGCGGCGCCGATCCATTGGTGCACGCTTCTGGCCGCGTCGTTCGGACTGAACTGCCCATCCAGATCCAGCAGCCACTGCCGTGCCTGTTCCTGCCCTTCTTCCAGGAACCGCCGCCGCAGGGCTTTCAGGTCGGACGCCGGCAGCGATGCTTCCTCCGTATCCTGCGGAGGCGGCGCCGGCCCCGCCTGCGCCTCCGCCCGCCGGTCCAGGAATTCGCGAATGCGGCTGCCCAGCGACCGCGTATCGATGGGCTTGGTAATGTAGCCGTCGCAACCCGCGCTGATGGCCTTCTGTTCTTCCCCCTTCATGGCGAAGGCCGTCAGTGCGATTACCGCCACGTCGCGCAGGTTGGTGTCCTGTTTGATGCGGCGCGTCAGTTCCAGACCGTCGATGCCGGGCAACTGCACGTCCGTCAAAACCAGGCTCGGATGGTAGTTGCGCAGTAGATCCCACGCTTCCTCGCCGCTGGCCGCGGTCAACACCTTGTACCCCTCGTTGATGAGCAGTATGCGGGTCAGTTTGAGGTTTACCGGCGTGTCATCTACGATCAGAATAGATTCGCCTGGCATCGATTGGTATTTTAGCCTACCCGGGCGCTTTCGAGGCTTAAGTACTATTCCCAGAGGTACTGATGGGCAGTACTGCCGAGAAGGTGGTGCCTACCCCGAGGGTGCTGCGTACATCCACCGAGCCGCCTTGTGCTTCCACGATGTGGCGGGTCAGAGCCAACCCCAGACCGGTGCCCTGCTCGGCCTTCCGGCTGCTCGTAAGTTGTTGAAATTCCTGGAACAATCGCGGAATCTCTTCGGGCGGGATACCCACTCCGGTGTCCTCCACTTCCAGACGGAAAAAGCCTATGTCGTCCGCCTTGGCCTTCACGCAGACGCGGCCGCCTTCGGGGGTGAACTTCACCGCATTCGACAGATAGTTGTACAGAACCTGCTTGAACCGGGAGGTGTCGATCACTGCCGTAAATGCCTCCGGTACATCCGTGGATAGCGCTATATTTTTCTTCACCGCAATCGGCGAGACGACGTCGCACACTTCCCGGACGAGGTCGCCTATCTGGCAGGGTTCCGGCCGGAACTCCATCTTCCCGGCTTCCACTTTGGAAAGGTCGAGAATGTCGTTGATGAGGCCCAGCAGGTGGCGCCCGCTGGTCAGGATATCGCCCAGGAACTCGCGCTGGGTTTCGTCCAACAGTCCCGCCTTGCCGTCCACCATAACCTCGGAGAAACCGATGATGCCGTTCAGCGGAGTGCGCAATTCGTGCGACATGGTGGCCAGGAACCGGCTTTTGGCCATAGTGGCGGAATGCGCGGCCTGGAGAGCCCGGCCAAGCTGCTCGTTCTTGTTGCGCAGCTCCATGGCATACTGCTCCACTTTGCGGGCAGCCACGGCCGCGAGCTTGCGCTCGGTGACGTCGAGCAGGGAGCGGCAGACGCCGGTCACCTCGCCGTTTTCGTTGCGGATCAGGCTTTCGCGGATCTCCACCCTGATGCGGGAGCCGTTTTCCAGGAGGTAATCGCATTCGTAGGGTCCCGAATCGACCCCTTTGGCGATGCGCTCCATCATGTTGGCGCGCAGGATGTCCTGCTGGTCCGGAGGCGCCAGGTCCCAGGCGCGGCGGCCGAGAATACGATCCGGCCCGCACTTGAGCAGGTTGCACACGGCCTGGTTGAAACGGCGGACCTCGCCGTCGCGGTCGGTCTCCTCGTAAGGAATCGGAGCCTTGTCGAACAGCTCGCGGTAGCGCCGTTCGCCTTCCGCCAGTTTGGTCTCGTGATCTTGCAACAGAAAGGCCGTGTCTTCGATCTGGCTGGCGAGCTCGCCGATTTCGTCCCTGCCCGAGGTGAACGGCTTGAGCTTCAGCCCGTTGGCCAGGCGTTGCGCGTTGACTTCCACCTCGCGCAGGCGGTTGGACATCCTGCCGAACACGATCAGGTGAACGAAAAGCGCGCCCAGCGGGCCGGCCACGCCGCAGATCATGACGATCCGGAAGAGCCCCTGCCGCATGGTGGCGCCCTTGTAAAAGGCGCGGAAAATGCGCGAGTCCTGTGCCTGATTCAGCAGCGTGAGCCGCGTCTCGACCTCCGCGACCAGGCTCTTCGCCCCCTCCAGCGTGGCTGCGCGGCCCGCGGGGCTCGCCGCGCCGCCCCTGCCCCGGCGCACGGCTTCCAGAAGCCGCATCTCTTCCTCAACCGGGCCCTGGATGGCTTGCAGGCTGGCCACCAGTTCCGGGTCGTCCGCCACGGCGTTGGAAAGCCGTTTCAGGGACTGTTCCGCCCAGACCCGCGCCTGGTCGTAGGAGGAAAGAGACTTGGTGTCCCCGCTGGCCACAAAGTCGCTTACCGCGGTCTGCGCATCGAGCAGGAAAATGCGAAGCTGCAGAAGCTCGGCCCGCGTATCGTTGGCGTGCGCGGCTTCCCGATCGGCTTTGTAGGCCTCGCCTTCGATGGAATAGATGGCGAACAACGCCGTAAACAACGCGATCAGGGGGATCGCGAGGCTGGCGACGCCTTTGGCGCGCAGCGAAAGGCGGGGGAGGCGGGTCTGGGTGCCGGACTGCATGAGACTTCATTTTAAGACCCCGCGGGGCGAAATGTATGACTATCCAACGTTATAGACGGTTCTAGGGGTCCTATCGCCCGGGGTGCGGCCGGCTTTGCCCCGGTCCTCCTGCCCGCCCGCGCGGCCCCAGGTTTTACGAACGTAACGCCTCCGATACTCGTATGTACTATGGAGTTAGGATTAAGACGCATGGCATTGCGTAAGAAACGCTCGCTGTTTTGGATCCTGCTGGCGTTGATTCCAGCATTTGCCGCTGTGGCATTCTTCTCGCTGAGGGCTCTCAGCCGCACGCCGGCCAAAATCGATCCGGAGAAACTCGCGCGCGTCGAAAAGATCGATCTCGCCCGATCCGTCGTGGCCACCGGTAAGATCGAACCCACCACCAAGGTGGAAATCAAATCCAAGGCCAGCGGCATCATACTCAAACTACCGGTCAACGTGGGAGACGTGGTCAGCCTCGGGCAGGTGATTTGCGAGCTGGACCAGAACGATCTCCTTCCGCGCCTGCGGCAGGCACAGGCCGCATTGGGAATGGCCGAGGCGCAGCTCATCAGCGCCCGTGCCGACCACGAGCGAAACAAAGTGGAGGCGGCGGGCCCCGACGTCCCGTTCCTGAAAAAGGACATGGATCGCGCCCGCATGATGTTTCAGGAGATGCTGGTCCCGCAGACCGCGCGCGACGACGCGGAAAAGAACTATCAGCTCGGCTTGAACCGCCAGCAGTCGGCGGTCGTGAACCTCGGCGTGTCGCAAGCCGCCATCGCCAAGGCCGAAGCGCAACTGGAACAGGTCCGCGCGCAACTGGCGCAGTCCGAAGAAGACCTGCGCAACGCCACCATCGCTTCGCCCATCGACGGCGTGGTGCTCTCGCGCGACCGCGAGGTGGGCGACGCGGTCAGCTCCATTCTGACCATGGGTTCCGGCGCCACCCTCATCATGACGGTGGGCGACCTGCGCGAAGTTTACGTCAAGGGCAAAGTCGACGAAAGCGATATCGGCAAGGTATATCTCGGCCAGCCCGCGCGGATCAACGTGGAATCTTACAAGGACCAGCAGTTCAACGGCAAAGTCACCAAGATCTCGCCCATGGGCGTGGAAAAGGACAACGTCACCACCTTCGAAGTGCGGGTCTCGATTTCCAACGAATCGCGGAAGCTCAAGGCCACCATGACGGCCAACGCCGAAATCATGCTGGAGGAGCGCAAGGGCGTCCTGGCGATACCCGAAGGCGCCATCATTTATAAGAAGGACCGCTCGACCGAGGTCGAAATACCGGACGCCACATCCGAAACCGGCACGCGCCGCGTTCCGGTGACTACCGGCATCAGCAACGGCTCCAAGACGCAGATCGCCAAGGGCCTCTCCGAGGGCCAGCAGGTGATCCTGCAGTAGCACGGGCCTCGAAGCCTGTCTCGGAGCGTTCCATGTCTTTCCTCACCGAACTCTTCGCCCAAGTCCTCTCCAGCCTGATGCGCAACAAGCTGCGCAGCTTCCTCACCATGGCGGGGATCGCCTGGGGCGTGGCGTCGATCGTGCTGATCGTCGCCATGGGCGACGGGTTCAAGAGCGGCCAGCGCGACCGCTTTCGCGAATTGGGCGAGAACATCGTCGTGGTCTTCAACGGCCGCACCGAAAAACAGGTGGGCGGCCGTCGCGCCGGCAGGCGCATACGGCTCACCTACGACGACGTGCGCGACATCCGCTCCGAATGTTTCCTGGTTTCCCGCGTGGTGGGAGAGTTGCAGAACCCGGCCAGCGCCGTCAGTCCGTTCAACAGCGGCACGTTTCAGGTGATGGGCGTGGAGCCCCTGTATTCCGAGATCCGCAACATCCCGGTGGACCGCGGCCGCTTTCTGGCCGAGCAGGACAACGCCGGCGCGGCGCGCGTGGCCGTGATGGGCGACAACGTCCGCAAGCAGTTGTTCGGCGAGCGGCCGGTGGCCCCGGGCGCGGCCTTCGCCATCAACGGGCTGCCCTACCGCATCGTGGGCCTGATGCCGCCCAAGACGCAGAACAGCTCCTACAACGGCCTGGACAGCGACAAGCTCTACATCCCGTACTCCACCATGGTCCGCGACCTGCCGCTCGCGGACGAGAATTTCCATCCCGGAATCCTGAGCGACCTGATTTACGTCCCGGCGTCGCTGACCGGATGGAAGGCCGCCCGCGACCAGGTGCTGCGCGTGCTGGCGCGCAACCATCGCTTCGATCCCGGCGATCCGAGCGCCGTCTTCATCTGGGACACCGTCGAGAACGCCGAGCTGGTGGACCGCATTTTTACTTCGATGACCATTTTCCTCGGCGCGATCGCGGTGGTGACGCTCACCCTGGGCGGCGTCGGGGTGATGAACATCATGCTGGTTTCGGTGACCGAGCGCACGCGCGAGATCGGGCTGCGGAAAGCCGTGGGCGCCCGGCGCCGCCGCATCCTGGCGGATTTCCTGCTGGAGGGGATTCTGCTAGCCGGTTTCAGCGGCCTGGGCGGCTGGCTGGGAGCTTACGGAGTTGCCTCGGCGGTGAACCGGCTTCCCAAGCAGGAGATGTTCGGCGGGCTGCCGGTGAGCGGAACCACTACCGCTATGGCCTTCGGCGCGCTGGGAATCATCGCTGTGGCTTCGGCCGTGTGGCCCGCCTGGCGCGCCGCCAGCCTGACGCCCGTGGAGGCGCTGCGCTATGAGCGTTAGCTCTGTTTTTCGCGAGGCCGGGCAGGCCCTGCGCTTCAACCGGCAGCGCAGCGTGCTCACTACCATGAGCCTGGCGTGGGGGGTGGCCTGCTTCGTCATCCTGTACTCCTACGGCGACGGTTTCCACCTCGCGCTGCGGTTGGCCTTCCAGCAGGTGGGGCAGGACCTCGTGCTGATGTTCGGCGGCCAGACCTCGACGCAGGCCGGCGGCGAGCGCGCAGGGCGCCGCGTTCGCCTGGAGCGCGCGGATGTCGACGCCATCCGCGAAACGGTCCCCATGGCGGCCGCCATCTCGCCCGAAATGATGATGGGCGGCATGACCGTGGTTCGCGGCTACCGCACCGAAACCATGATGGTCCGCGCGGTCACCCCGCCCTACGGGCGCGCCCGCAACCAGACCATGGGCTCGGGCCGCTGGCTGCAGCCCGAAGACGAGTTGCAGAAGCAGCGCGTCGCCGTGTTGGGTGCCAAGGCCGCCGAGAAGCTCTTCGGCGAGATTCCGCCCGAGGACGAAGAGATCTCCATCGACGGCCTGCGCTTCACCGTCGCCGGCGTGCTCAAGACCAAAACGCAGGTCGCCAACTACAACACCCCGGACAACGACTGCGTGTTCATCCCGTTCGAGACCGCGTCCCTCTACCGCGACTTGAAATACCCGGACGACATCGTGTGGATGCCCGCCAACCCGGTGTTTCGCGAAGTGACCGTGAGGCAGGTGCGGGAAACCCTGGCGCGGCTGCACAATTTCTCGCCCAACGACGAGCGCGCCGTCCGCATCTTCGTGTTCAACGAATCGATGCGGCTGGTGGACACCATGGGGATCGCGTTGAAACTGTTGCTGACCTTCATCGGCACCCTGACGCTGGCCATCGGCGGCGTGGGGCTGGCCAACATCATGCTGGTTTCGGTGACCGAGCGGACGCGCGAGATCGGCGTGTTGAAATCCATCGGAGCGACGCGCCGCTCCGTCCTGGCGCAGTTTCTGCTCGAGGCGATGGCCATCGTCACGGTGGGAGGCGTGCTGGGCGTGGCGGCCGGCTGGGGAGTCACGGTCCTGATGGGAACCCTTCCCCTGCTCGGGCCGCTGTTTCACGACACCAGCGGCACGGGCGATGTCCATCTGAAGATTTCCACGTTTGCGGTGTTGACTTCGACCCTCATGCTGGAGACCGTGGGGCTGATCGCCGGCCTGCTGCCCGCCATCAAGGCCGCGCGCCTGGATCCCATCGAAGCGCTGAGATACGAATAGCGCCGGCGCGGGAGGTGGCTCAGTTTTGAGCTGGCTCCGCCCAGTAACCGGCCTTGGCTTGGACGTGGAGCTTTTTGTCCGCTACCTCCACCGTGATTTTGCGAAATTTGCCATCCTGCACCCGGTTCGTGGGGATGTATGCGAGCACGTAATACTCCCGGCCGTCGGCCAGCGCCGAGCGGAGCTGCTTCAGCATGTCGTTGCTATCGTGAAAATAAACTCCGCCCGTAGCCCGCGCCAGTTGCTCCATGCCGCTGCCCTTCTGAAATTCAACCGCGCTCGCCTGGTGGTCCATGTCGGAAAGAAGCGTGCCGCCTCGATTGGAACTCGGAACGTGCCGTATGACGCTCTGCGCCGCGCGGTCGGCGGGCGTGCTGGCATCCATCGATCCGTTGCCCGCAAATGAACTCTGCGCCAGGCCCCGCGAATCCACGGAATAAATCCTGACGTTCCGCTCCGTAGCCACCTTGATGACCGCTTGCAACCTGGACTCGAGATCGGTTGGGCCGGCCATCTTGAATCGCTCGTCCTTGGGAAGGAACGCGGCGGCCACCGCGTAGAACTCTCGGGCCGGTTGCAAGGAAAACCCGTCCGAGACCAGAATGAGGGTCCGCCCCGCCGGCAGTTTCGCCAACTCCTCCACTACGTCTTTCAGTTGAGCCAGAAACTGCCCTCTCAACAAGGCCCAGTGTTCCGCCTGCCCATCCAGGCCGGCTTTGAGGCTCTGGGCCTGGACATCGCAACCTCTGGCCGAGGTGCAGTCGCATCCCTTGCAGAAATCGTACATCCGGTTCTTGAGATCGTTGAGCTCCGACCGCAAGGTTGCGGCGTCGCCGCCACCCAGCGCGGGTTGAACCACCGGGCTATGAAGCCTGGAAAGAACCGCCGCGGGGTCGCTGGTCGCGGTTTCGAAAACCTGAAGTTGTCGCCCGATGCTCAGCAAAACGTACTGGGCGCCTGTAGGCTTCTCCTTCTCGAAAAGCCGGGTTAGCGCTTCTCGCGTTCGCACCGAATTCGCGAAAGCCGAATGCAGCGCGTCGACGCAAATCACGAACGTGTGCCCTGCCGGTTGGGGCGCCGCTGCCGCCGATGCCGGTGGAGGTTCCGCCCGCCGGGCCACCGGGGCGGCCACCGCGGCCGGCGATGGGGAAGTATCCGTGGAAAACGCCGCGATCTCCTGTGCGGCGTCGTCCTCGAGAATGTGAAAATCCGACGCTTTGAGGCCGGTAACGTGATGGCCTTTGCCATCGGTCACAATCACCGGAACGAGAACCTGCCGGACATCCACTCGAATCACCGGCGCATCGGACTGCTGAGCGGACGCGAATGCGCCGGCCAGAACCTGAGCCACGCCGAACGCCACGAGACCGTGTGTAACCGGCAGCCTTCCCATTGGACGCATTCTACTCCAGAATCCCTGCCTCTACCGCGCCGTACACGCCGCCGTGGCGGTCTTCGCCGGATCGCTCTCCGACGCCGCCTTCAGCGTCACCGTCGCGGATGGCGCGCTCCCCGCCGCTCGTGTCACGTATACCGCCACCGTCTGCGACTCGCCGGACTTCACCGCCGCCAGCGCGTTCCGAAGCTGTGCCGACCATCCCGCGCCATACACCGCCGCCGACAGCCGGTAGATGTTGCGAGCGACCGCACCCCCTCCCGAAAAAATGCCTTTAGGCCCTTGCAATCGCCGTCTACACATGCTAGTGTCCATGGCAAATTGAGAAAGCAGAAAGGCTTTTGCTCTGTTCAGTGCCCGAAGATCAAAAGGAGGATTTTGATGGTGTACCGTCTCGCTACAATCGGAGCTGCTCTTCTGTTTCTAATGCAAGCAGCTTCTGGGTCAACCTATTCGATTAACGTCTTGACCTGCCCTTCGACAGGCGACTGTACGTCGTCGATCCAGGCCCACAATGGTACGCTCACGCCGACGACCTACGATCAACTGCAGATGACCCAGGGCAGTCCTTTCAACATCAATACAGCCGTGGGTCCCATATTCTATGCTAATGCCGTCGGCCTGGTCAATGGCAGCAGCTTGGGTGTCTTTGAGCATTAACGGACCTGCTCAAGCCGCCATTACGGTACAGGACACAATGGATGGCAACACATCTGTGTGGCCGCCGTGTGACATGAAGTGAGACCGCACCCCTTCCCGCTTGCCTCCATGCTCGCGTTGTGCGAGCATGGAGGCGGTGAACGTGATCAGTGCGAAGACCATCAAGAGATACGCGGCTGCTCATGCGGACGCGGCCGAAGAACTGCTGCGGTGGAATGCAGCGGCCAGCCATGCCGTCTGGCGGGACGTGAATGACGTTCGCCTGCACTTTCCGGATGCCGACCAGTACAAGTCGCTGTTGATCTTCAATATCCGGCACAACCACTACCGCCTGATCGTGAAGGTGGATTATCGGTCAAAGCTCCTGATGGTCAAGGAGTTCCTGACCCACAAGGACTACACCCGAGGAGGGTGGGAAAAATGGGCGCGCTAGCCATCGACAACAAGAAATACGCTCGGGTATTGGCGAGAGTCCTGCCACGGGTGATCACCGCAGACGAAGAGCATGAACGCATGCTGACCGAAGTCGAGAAGCTGATGGACAAAGGTGAGCATCGCTCCATGGAAGAGGACGCCGCCCTGGACTTGATAGTTCGCCTCATCCAGGACTACGAAGCGACGCATCATCCTCTACCCGATCCGAGTCCCCACGAAATGTTGGTGTATCTGATGGAACAGCGGGGCCTGAAACAGGCCGCCCTGCTTCCGGTTTTCAAATCGAGGGGCTACGCGTCCGACGTCATCAACGGGAAACGCGCCATCAGCAAAGCCCATGCCAGGCGGCTTGCCGAGTTCTTCCAGGTCTCGGCGGACCTGTTCGTATAACCCGTAAGCGCGCCGCCCCCGGCCGGTATCTAGCAAAGCGCCTTCTACGCGCATGCGGCCGGCCGCGGCGCACGCCTCCCGCCACTCCGTTGTGCCTGGACCTGCGATGGCCTATGATGGCTGAAACGAAGATTTCACGAATGCGTTTGGGAATTGTATCCGCCAGTCTCGTCTTTCTGGGAGTCGCCGTTGCGCAAACGGAGACCCAGCAGGCCAGCGTGCCCGAAACCACTACCCGCGAACAGCCCGCCACGTTCCGGACCGGAGTGAACCTCGTCATGGTGCCGGTGGTGGTCCGCGATCGCCAGAGCCGCGCCGTCGGGGGTCTCCAGCAGGAAGACTTTCAGGTTTTCGACAAAGGGAAGCCGCAGATCATCAGCCGGTTCACCGTCGAAAAATCCGGAGTCGTCCTCAAGACGGTCCAGCCCGCCAAGACCGGCGAAAAACTTCCGGATCAGGGCGTCCCGGCCGGCATGCCCGAACGCTTCGTCGCCTACCTTTTCGACGATCTGCACATTTCGTTCGGCGACCTGGCGCGCGTCCGCGACGCCGCCACCCGCCATATCGACTCGCTCGCCCCCACCGACCGCGCGGCCATCTACACCACTTCCGGCCAGGTCCAGCTCGATTTCACCGACGACCGGGCCGCCTTGCACGAAACGCTCATGCGCCTGATTCCGCGGCCCATGAATCAGCGCACGTTCCACGACTGCCCGGATCTCAGCTACTACATGGCGGACATGGTCATCAACAAGAACGACCCCGTCCTGATGCCGGCCCTCATCGCCGAGACGGTCATTTGCGCGAATCTGCAGAGCGCCAGCGGAGCCGATGCCATGGTCAGGGGTGCGGCGCAACGCGTGTTCTCCATGGGTGACCAGCAGAGCCGCATCGCGCTCTCGGTGATCCGCGACGTCATCCGGCGTATGTCCGGGATGCCGGGACAGCGCACCATCATTTTCGCGTCGCCGGGCTTCTACGCGCCCGAGCAGCAGCAGGAAAAAACCGATATCATGGACCGCGCGATCCGCTACAACGTCACCGTCAACTCCATCGATGCGCGGGGGCTCTACACGGATCCGACCTTCGACGCCAGCCGGCCGGGCCCGATCAACTCCAACATCGGCAGGATCAAGGACCAATACGACCGCGACTCCATGCGCGCCGATGCCGATGTGCTGGCCGAGTTCGCCGCGGGCACCGGTGGCGCCTTCGTGGAGAACACCAACGATCTCGACGGGGCATTCAAGCGCGTTGCCACCGCGCCCGAGTATTATTATGTCCTCGGATTCTCGCCGCAAAACCTGAAACTGGATGGCGCCTTCCACGCCTTGAAGGTCACGCTGAAGGACCCCGCCGGGCTCAGCACCCAGGCGCGCCGCGGCTATTATGCCCCCAAGCACTTGAGCGACGCGGTCGAAACGGCCAAGGAGGAGATCCGCGAGGCGCTCTTCTCCAAAGAAGAACTGCACGAGCTTCCCATCGACCTGCACACGCAGTTTTTCAAATCGACCAACGAAAATGCCCGGGTCACGGTGCTCACGCACGTGGACCTGAGGCACCTCCGCTTGCGCAAAGCCGAGGGGCGCAACCGTAACGAACTCACCATTACCGCCGCCCTCTTCGACCGCAACGGAAACTACATCACCGGGAATCAGAAACTTCTCGAAATGCGTCTCAAGGACGAGACGCTGGAACAGCGGGCGGATACCGGGTTTACCGTCCGGTCCACCTTTGATGTCAAGCCGGGAACCTACATGGTCCGGCTGGTGGTGAGGGATGCCGAAGGGCAACAGATGTCGGCGGCGAACGGCACCGTCGACATCCCGTAAGGAGGCTTGATCATGCGATTCAACGGCTCGGTGTTGTGGACGGGGGCTCTCCTGGCGGCCGGCGCCTGGGGGCAGACCCCGCCGGACAACACCCAGATTCCGCCCGGCGCCCCGACGATCCGGACGGAGACGCGGCTGGTCCTGGTGGACGCCGTGGTTCGCGACAAGAAAGGCAATTACGTCACCGATCTCAGCGCCAAGGATTTCAAGGTCTACGAAGACGACAAGCAGCAGAGCGTGAAAACGTTTTCCTTCGGCGCCGATCCGGCCGCGCCGCCCGATACTCACCGGCGCTACATGGTGCTGTTCTTCGACCTCTCGTCCATGGCGCCGGCGGACCAGATGCGCGCGCGCCAGGAGGCGGCCAAGTTCATCGACGCCAACGTCGGCCCGGACCGGCTGGTGGCCATCGTGAATTTCGGCGGCAGCCTGCAGATCGCCCAGAACTTCACGGACGATGTGGCGCGCCTGAAGCAGGTGGTGAGCGGAGTGCGCATGTCGGCGACGTCCACCGCGCAGGTGGCCATGGTGGGGGGAAGGGGGCCGCGGCTGGGTGGCATGGCCGATTTCGGAGTCCGCAGCGTGCTGATGGCCCTGCGCAGCCTGGCCAAGAACCTCTCCGATGTGCCCGGGCGCAAGAGCCTGGTTCTGTTCACCTCGGGATTTCCCGTTCCGCCCGAGACCATGCCGGAGGTCACTGCCGCGATCGATGCTTGTAACCGGGCCAACATCGCGATTTATCCCGTGGATGTTCGCGGCCTGACCACCATGCCCTTTGCGACGCCGCGCGGCGCCGTGATGCTGCCCGGCGCGGTTCGCGATGCGGGCATTGCGCTGGCCGGCTTTGAAGTCATGCGGATCGCCGCGTTCTTCCAGACCGGCCGCGGCGGCGGTGGCGGCGGCACCAGCGGCGGCGGCACGAGCAGCGGCGGCGCCAGCGGTGGTACTGCACCTGCCGGCGGTGGCGCTGCCGGCGGCGGCGGTGCTGCCGCGGGCGGCGGCGCTCCGCGCGGTAGCGGCGGCACTGCCGGTGCTGGCGGAACCAGCGGCACTGGGAGCGGCGGCCTGGGCGGCCGCGGCGGTGCGGGCGCTACTACTGGTGGTGCCACCGGCGGCCGGAGCGGTGGCGGCGGAGCCGTGGGGAATTTGAACAACCCGCAATACCGCAACTCGCCGCTGGGCCGGCAACAGGTGATTGTGCCGCCGTTTCCGCCGAGCGCATCTACCAATCAGCAGGTGATGTATCAGCTCGCCGACGGCACCGGCGGTTTCGTCATCGCCAATACCAACGACCTGCTGGGCGGCCTGGAAAGGATCGGCAAGGAGCAGAACGCTTACTACATCCTGGGGTACACGCCTCCGGAGTCCGAAGAAGGCACTTGCCACGTGCTCAAGGTCAAGGTCGACCGCGGCGGCGCCAACGTGCGCGCCCGCACCGGCTACTGCAACGTCAAAACCGCCAACGTCCTGGCCGGCCGGCCCATCGAGAAGGAGCTGGAAACGCGCGCCACCGCCTCGGCCGCGGGCACTGTCGCGGCCAAGATGAAGGCTCCCTTCTTCTACACCTCGGCCGATACGGCCCGGGTGAACCTGGCGATCGAGATGCCCGCCGGCGACATCAAGTTCGACAAGGTCAAAGGTAAGCAGCACGCCGAAATCAACGTCCTGGGGATGGTGTACCGGGAGGATGGCGAGGTCGCGGCGCGCTTCGGCGATACCGTCAAGCTGGATTTCGAAGACAAAAAGGAAGTGGAGAAGTTCGCCGAAAAGATGTTCCACTACGAGGACCAGTTCGACGTCGCTTCCGGCACGTACACGCTCAAGGTGGTGTTCAGCGCCGGCGGCGAGAGTTTCGGCAAACTGGAGACTCCGCTCAAGATCGATCCCTATGACGGCAAGCAGTTCGCCATGAGCGCCATGGCGCTCTCCACGAGCTTCCACCAACTGAAGGACGTGGCGTCGCGCCTGGATCTGGAGCTGCTCGAGGGCAAAGCGCCGCTCACCGCGGGGAGCATGCAGTTCGATCCCTCCGGCGCCGACCTGTTCAAGACCACCGACCAGGTGGCCATCTACTTCGAGCTTTACGAGCCCCTGCTGGTGGAGGAAGCCGCCGCCCCGGCCGGCGACGCGCAGAGCCCCAATCCACCCAAGGTGGCCGTCCAGCTTCGTGTGGTCGACAGCAAGACCGGGGAGCAGAAGGTAGACTCCGGTGGCGTCGATGTGAACGGTTTTATTCGCAAGGGAAGCCAGGTGGTCCCCATCGCGCTCAAGCTGCCGTTAAACATGCTGGCCGCCGGATCCTACAAGCTGGAAATGATGGCCCTGGATTCCGCCGGCCGCTCCGCCACGCGGTCCGCGACTTTCGAAGTGCAGTAATCGATCGGGGGCCGCTTGCTGAGGCGCGCGGCTCCCGTCTCCTAGCCGCGATCGGGAGGCGCCCGGCACGGATTACCGCCCCCGAGGACCTCTCTGATCATTGAAGGGGCCAGCGCCTGCTATAGCGGCTACGTGCCAGAACTCCCCACCATTCTGGTCACGGGGAACTCCAGAGAAGATCTGACTGCCCGGGCCAAGGAAGTCATCTGCACCTACTGGGAGTCCTTGCACACCGATTGGTCCCCTTCCTCGACGGTTCGGGAAATCGAGGTCGAACTTCCGGTCCAGGGCGATCGTCATCGCGCCATTGCAGCGACTTCCGCGACGTGGCCGTTACGTGTCAACTTGCCATGATTTGGCCCATCACCGTCGCCAAGCCGACTTGTGGTTCCTGATCCAGGTCGGCCAGGCATTTCCACGGAATCACGAGTCGGCCAAGCGGAACGAAAGCGGGAAACGCCATCATCGCGGGCGCCCGACTCTGAGGTAAAATTAATGGCCTCTACCAACGCCAGGATCAAGCCTGAAAAGCCTGGATGATTGGATACACGAGGATCCATCGGTTCCGCCTGGAATATCGCACATGGACAAAAGAGGAACTATAATGTCGTTTGTAACGCAAGGAACAGTTCAGGTTGAACGCAAGGCCTCCGAACCCAAGGGCGAAATCTCCGTCGTGATCACTCCAGTTCCTGATTATGGCGTAAAGCATAAAGAGAAGGACTACATCGTTTTAATCTCCGCAAGCGGCCCGAAATCTCTAGTCTTCGAAAGGACGACGCCCTTCAGGGTCACGGACGATCATATTAGAGACATCCTTACACAGGCAGCAGTTAATAGAACTAAGATAGAGTTCGAAATAGAGGTGAACGGGAAAGAGATAGTGGCTGTCAAAATCCCGGCGATACTCTGATGGGACGCGGCATTGCACAGAACGTCATCTTCTGGGGTGCGGGTGCCACGAAGGAGCTCGGAATACGGACGACTGAGCAGCAAGAGCAATTCATCCGTTGCATCACCGGTGCGTACGATTCTGACAAAACGCTTAAGGAACGCGTCGACGAAGCGCTCGGTCCAAACGTCGGGCGATGGCATGGTGCTCTTTTCTCTGATCACCATCCTCGGCGATAGCGATGCCGCCTATGGCGGCATTAGCCTTGTCGACGGCGAGCAACTCAATGCCATGCGCCGGAACTGGCGGCATGGCGCAAGCGATGAGGACCTACGCGGGAGAATCATTGGGCTCCGCGTGATCTACGACTGGCCCGCATTAAAATCGGTGGTCCGTACCTGTCCGGGCAGATCGACGGGCAGATTCAGGCTCAACGACCTGTTCAATCTGCTGGACATGCATATTGCGCCTGAATCCGGATTTCGGGCACCGGGCGGCCATGGGGTTTCTGGCGAGGAGAAGCAGTCCGAAGAGCAATTTCTCGATGCCCGCAGGCTTATCGGCGCGAAGAACGCCCTCCTTATGATCCTGATCGCGTCGTTCTACATAGACTATCAGGCATGCATTGCCTCGAAGCGCGAGATCCTGGGGAAATACCGCGATTTCGCGAACCTGCTGGGGCGCCGTATGCAGCGCCAGGGGTTGGATCTTGCCCGTCAATACCGACTCGATCAGCCTGAGTTCTATCACGGCGATGTCGGATTCGTAAGCCTGAATTACGATCCAATCGCCCTCTGGGTGCAGTTCCTCGCCAACCGCGAACTGAATAAGAGCCCTAGCGTTCCTCATATCGGATCGCCGGCTGTGCCGCTTCACCTGTTTCACGATTTCGGCCATCTGATTCCCGCCCGCCGGATAGGCCGGGATGGCGATTGGCCATGGTATCCGCTGAACGAGGGGGCCACCCAGCGGCTCAACGAACTGCAAACCGGAGGCGATTGTAGGGTTAGGCTCACCAAATTCCTGTTTCCGCATGGCTGTTTGTGCTGGCGCGAATGTCCGAATTGTGGCAAACTTTCCGCCTACCACGGCGATGAGTGGAATCTCGACTCCCCCGGCTTGTTCCCACCGCCGCCTCTCCGAGCTTTTGATGAAAGGGTATGCCCGGATTGGATCACTGACGATCAGCGTCACCAGCGGGAAGAAGGTAGGGTAGATGCTCGGCAATGCCTCCATTGCAGCACGTTGACCTACGCACACCATACGCAAGCGGTGATGCAAAGTTCATTCAAACCCCGGCCGCCGTCGTTCATCGAGGAGATCCAACGCGACCTACGGGCCACGACGATGCAGGCGCAACACATCATTTTCATGGGATATTCACTGCCCCCGGACGATATGACCTATCGCGCCTTTTTCTCCGCTAGATGCCAACGCAGCGGAACGAGCTGCACGGTCGTAGATAAGGATGATAAGAATCCCGATTGGTATGGCCCGACCGAATTGAAGACACGGAGCCTTGGGGAATCTTCTCCTGTGAAAGCGGCACACGACATATTCGGCGAGGACAATGTTCGCTTTTACGGTGGCGGCGTTCCCAACGTTTTTCTCGATGGAGGCCGGGCGACAGACGCCAAACTGGAGCAGCTGCTAACTTGGTCCTTTTGACCAGGAGATCGGCTTCGGTCGCCTGCTGCACATTGCGACGTCACCTGGGCGAGAAACATAAAAAAACCGGCCAAATCTGCTTGCTCCTAAAACCCAGCGTAAGCGATTTAAAATCAAGCAGTTTGGCCGGCTTTTTCGCGTTTATTCGGTCCAATCTGTGCACGCGCCACATTCCACACAAGTTAACGCCGCGCGGGCATCATGATTGGCCGAATAAACGCCCATCCCTCCCTTGTGGCCGTTCCATTTTCGAGGCGGTGCCTCAGGGCGCAGTTTCCCGCCGCCCTCCAGCCGGCCGGGCGTCACACATTTTCATGGGACGGCGTTTCACGGGAGGAATCGCCGGGGATCCTCGGGAACGTTCCGTCCGTACCCGATTTTCGTCCCCGCGCTCCGGCTTACCGCTTTCCCCTGATGCAACAGGGGTGCCCCTCACAGCGTCAGACTGCCGCTCGCGGTTTGGCCTTCTGGACGGGCCTCGCAGAAGATTTTGTCTGGTGCCTTCTTAAAATACTTTGTTAAATCCTTGCAGATGCAAGCTTTCAGAGAAGCGTGGTTCTCGTCCATCTGGTACCACGTTCCGCATATCTTCCGCTGGCCGTTCTGTGAAGCAATCCTCTTGAGAACGGTCGTGTGACCTTCAAAGGAATCCGACGAGAACCGAAGGTAGAACCCGTCCGCGGCGGTCGGGTCATTCTTAATCAGCTCGTCGATCATCATGGTGACTCCGTGCGCAAACGGTCGCTTCTTAACGTCGCACGTTTCGTCGTCGAAGACCCACGCATGGTGTTTACTGTAGACCCTGAGCTGGTGAGGGGCGACATCTGTGATCAGCACCTTTTTCGGCGGTGCCACGAAGTCGGTTCGGGCTTCCGGCTGCCGCCCGCGAGCTTCTTTTACCGCTTGCTTAATCGCGCACCAGTCACCGGCGATGCTGAACCTACGGGGATGGCAGACGCCCAGCAAACGGGTCCTTATTTCCCCGACTTTCACCTCGCAGGTCGTCCCTAGACAAACGTTCTTGGCCTCCTTGAAAGCATCCTTCCCCTCCGACAACTTGGGCCAGAGGCGACTCGATAAGAGAATCACGAGATCCGGTCGGAGATGGTCAATGACCAATCTCAGCTTTCCGTTCGCTTGGCCCAGGACGTCCTCATTGGGAGCTGTACTGTGGCGCTCCAGCGGTCGACCATCGGCATAATTCCAAAACGCGACACTGTCGAGCACTGTTTGCCGTTCGTCTAATCTTGCTTCCCGGCCTAGCAACCCGTTGATCCACTTCGTCCAGAAACTTGCCTGCCACTTCCCTTGACGGTACGCGAACACGTTGTAGTGCGCGAACCAGCCATGCTTGATCTCTTCGCACTTCTTGCATTGGTGGTCAAAGACTTCCTGGGGATCCTCCGGAGTGAAGTAAGTGGATTCCCCCATGACTAGGATCCTGATACCAAAAACGGATCTCTCGTAGTTCGCGCCCTTCCACGGGTAGAAGTCCAGTCCCTCAATCTTCTCCCAAGGCCTGTCATCCATTCGCCACTAGCCCCATATAGGGAGTATGCCCCTTTTCGCTCTTTACGGGCACATTATTTTCGCCTCGTCCGGTAGGGCCGCACTATTGTCCGCCTGTCCTTCTCAAGGTAATCCTACCCGGGGACACTACTATCCGAAAAACTCCACCTTGGCGCCACGCTCCGTAGCTTCGTTACACTATTTGGCCCCCCCTGAGACGCCCACCGCGCCAAAATCTTCAGCCGTTGCGAAGGGGAGTGGTGAGGCTCCGCTGGGTTGTTCCACTCAATCTGCTGATTTTCCGGACCTTACATGTCTCTTGTTAGTTAATTCTGGTAAGTCCCCCCTCACTTCAACTGGACGGAAATCGCCCAAGCTGTTGAACTCGCAGCCAGCCGCCCAAATTCGCCGATTAGGGAACGACAAACGCGCTTGCGCCTGGCAATCCGCCTTCCACATGAGTAAATCGCCGACTCGCCGAACTGCCCAGGCGCCGCAAACCCTTTCGCGCCGAGCCCCGTTCACCGTGACGCCCGGACCCGTTTCCGAGCCGCGACCGATGGGAGCGCCCCCCCTACTTCTGCAAAAAGAAGTGCCCCACGAACATCGCGTCGATTCCCGACGAGTAGAAGCTCCGCACGGCGTCGCGCGGCGAGCACACCAGCGGCTCGCCGAAAAGATTGAACGACGTGTTGTACAGCACCGGAAGCCCGGTCGCTTTTCCCGCGGCGTGGAGCAGTTTCCAGTAGAGCGGGTTCTCCTGCCGGTCGACGGTGTGGACGCGCACCAGGTCGCCCGCCAGAATGGCGGCCGCGAACCGCTCGCGGTGCTGCGGCCTCACCCGGCCCACGGTCGAAAGAAAGCGCGCATTCGGTCCCACTTCGAAGTACTCTCCGCACAACTCCGAGGGCACCGACGCGGCGAACTTGCGGAACGGCTCGCGGTGCTTGATGAAGGCGTTCAGGTTTTCCGTGGAGTAGGGATCCAGCGGCGACGCCAGGATGCTCCGGTTGCCCAGCGCGCGGGCGCCGAACTCCATGCGGCCGTGCATCCACGCGACGATCCGGTTGTCGTTCAGCTGCGCCACCGCCGTGTCGATCACCTCTTCGGCGGTCAGCAGGTAGCGGAAGCGCAGCTTGCAATTCTCCAGCGCCTGCTTGATCTCCGCCGCCCCATACGCCGGGCCCAGGCACACGGTGTCGAGCGCCACGCGCTTCTCCTGGCGGAACGCGCCGTGCCAGGCGTCGAGCACCGCGCCGATCGCCGTGCCCGCGTTGCCCGATACGGGCTGCACGAAAACGTTTTCGAATCCCGATCGCCTCTCCAGCGCCGACACCAGCAGCGCGTTGAGCCCCAGCCCGCCGGCCAGGCACAGGTTGCGCCCTTCGCCCGCCATCCGGATGGCGGCCTCCTCCACCGCTTTCTGAATGCCCGCGGCCACGTGCGCCCGCTCCGATTCGGGGATGGCGTTGCCGTCCGCCAGCCCCAGGCGATCGTAGAAGCGCGCGCCGAATCCGCCCCGCCGCAGCCGCTCGGTGCTGAAATAGGAGCGGTCCACGCGCGCGCCCTGCTCCGACAGGTTGACGATGTCCAGGAACAGCCGCAGGTACCGGTCGTCGCCGCCCACCGAGAGCCACTGCACCTTGTGTTCGTCTTCGCTCGCATGGAATCCCAGCAGCTCCGTGACGCGGCCGTAGAGATCGCCGATCGAATCCGGCAGGTACTGCTCGCGGTCGATGGCCATCCGCGTGCCGCTCGCCTGCCAGCGCGTGGCGCACCGCAGGTCCCCGCCGCGATCCAGCGCCAGCACCGTGGCCTCTTCGAACGGGGAAGGGAAGTACGCCGACGCGGCGTGCGCCAGGTGATGCTCCAGCACCAGGATGCGGCTGTTGGGAAACTGCGAGCGCAGCTTCACGTGGAAACCGGCGTCGGGAATCGGACGCACCACCGCCACCGCATCCACCTGCTCCGCGCTTGCCCCCGCCAGTTCCAGGCAGGTGGCGATCGACTGCTCCGGCATCGGCCCCGGCCCGGTCCAGCGCATGCGCCGCCGCACCAGCTTGGATTCCTCGATGGCCGCGACCAGCTCGCCGTCCTTCAGGACCGCGCTGGCGGCATCCCCCTGGATACCGCCGATTCCCAGGATGATCATCGCTCCCGCTCGCGCTCTACGATCCTGGCCCAGGTGTCGCGCAGCGCCACCGTGCGGTTGAATACCGGCGCTCCCGGCGCCGAGTCGGGGTCCACCGAGAAATAGCCGAGCCGCTCGAACTGGTAGCGATTGCCCACCGCGGCCGAGGCCAGCGACGGCTCCAGCTTGCAGCCCTTCAGCACCTCCAGCGAGTGCGGGTTCAGGTTGGCCGTGAAGTCCTGGCCCTCTGCAACTTCGCCGGGATTCTCGCACGAAAACAGGTTGTCGTAGAGACGCACCTCGGCATCTACCGCGTGCTCCGCCGACACCCAATGAATGGTCGATTTCACCCTGCGTCCATCCGGGGTGTTGCCCCCTCGCGTCGCCGGATCGTGCGTGCAGTGGACCTCCACCACCTCGCCTTTTTCGTTTTTCACCACGCCCGTGCAAGTCACCAGGTAGCCGTATCGCAGCCTGACCTCGCGCCCCGGCGAAAGCCGGAAATATTTGGGCGGCGGGACCTCGCGGAAATCGTCCTGCTCGATGTAGACCACGCGGGAAAACGGCGCCTTGCGCGTGCCCATGGAAGCGTCCTCGGGGTTGTTGACGGCTTCCATCTCCTCCACCTGTCCCTCGGGGTAAGTGTCGATCACCACCCGCAACGGATGCAGCACCGCCATCACCCGCGGCGTCCGCTTGTTCAGGTCTTCGCGCACGTGATGCTCCAGCAGGCCCAGCTCGATCGAGCCGTTGGTCTTCGATACGCCGATCGCGCCGCAGAAATTGCGCAGCGCTTCCGGCGTGTACCCGCGCCGCCGAATGCCCGAGAGCGTCGGCATGCGCGGATCGTCCCAGCCGCGCACGCGGCCCTCCTGCACCAGCGTCAGCAGCTTGCGCTTGCTGAGCAGCGTGTAGGTCAGGTTCAGGCGGTCGAATTCGATCTGCTGCGGATGGTAGATGCCCAACGCCTCGACGTACCAGTCGTACAGCGGCCGGTGATCTTCGAACTCCAGCGTGCAGATGGAATGCGTGATTCCCTCGATCGAATCCGATTGGCCGTGCGCATAATCGTACATCGGGTAGATGCACCACTTATCGCCCGTGCGGTGGTGTTCGGCGTGGAGGATCCGGTACATCACCGGATCGCGCAGGTTCAGATTGTTCGACGCCATGTCGATCTTGGCGCGCAGCGTGCGCGAGCCGTCCGGAAACTCGCCGGCCTTCATGCGCTCGAACAGGTCGAGGTTCTCTTCCACCGTGCGGTTGCGGTACGGGCTCTCCACGCCCGGCTCGGTGAGCGTGCCCCGGTATTGACGCACCTGGTCGGCCGTCAAATCGCAAACGTAGGCCTTGCCGCTCTTGATCAGCTGGACCGCCCAATCGTACAATTGCTGGAAATAATCCGACGCGTAGAACAGCCGGTCTTCCCAATCGAAGCCCAGCCACTTCACGTTGTCCATGATGGAATCGACGTACTCGGTCTCTTCCTTTTCCGGGTTGGTATCGTCGAAGCGCAGGTTGGTCTTGCCGCCGAACTCCGCGGCCAGCCCGAAATTCAGGCAGATCGACTTGGCGTGGCCGATGTGCAGATACCCGTTGGGCTCCGGCGGAAAGCGCGTGTGCACGCGCCCCTGGAACTTACTGGTCTTCAAGTCGTCGAGGATGATATCGCGAATAAAATTCGAAGGACCGTCGGCAGTCATAGTTTTTTCAGCTTTTCCGTGGCCTGGTGGATGCGCGCCAGGCAGGTCTCGCGCCCCAGCGCTTCCAGCGTGCCGAACAGCGGCGGCGCGGTCTTGCGCCCGCACACCGCCACGCGGACGGGCTCGAACATCTGGCCCGCCTTGATGCCCATCTCTCCGGCGGCCGAACGCAGCGCCTGCTCCAGGCCGTCGTGCGAGAATTCGGCGGACTCCAGCACCGCGGCGGCGCGCTCGAGCACGCGCAGTGCCAGCGCGGCATCGCCCTTCTTGGGGATCAGCTCGGCGCTGTCGTAAGGCGGCAGCTCCGTGGCGAAGAAGAAGTCGGCCACCGTGAGCACGTCGCGCAACAGCTTCATGCGCTCGCGGATCAACGGCGTGATCTGGAGCATCTTCGACGGCGCGATGTGGAACCCGGCCGCGGACACGAACGGCAGCAGGCGCTCGGACAGCTCTTCCACCGTCAGGGCGCGGATATGCTCCGCGTTCAGCCAGACGGCCTTGGGGTCGAACGGATCGTCTTCCTGGAAATTCACCACCGCGTTGCTGCGGTTGACGCCTTCGAGTGTGAAGGCGTCCATCAGTTCCTGCCGCGTCATCTGCTCGCGGTCGTTCTTGGGCGACCAGCCCAGCAGGCAGATGAAATTGGTGAACGCGTTCGGCAGGAAGCCCGCGTCGCGGTACGTGGTGACGCTCACCACCGGCCCGTGCCGGCGTTTGGACAGCTTGGTGCCGTCGGGCGCCACCAGCAGCGGCAGGTGCGCGAACTGCGGAGCAGGCACGCCCGCGGCCTCGAAAATCAGCACGTGCTTGAACGTGTTGGTGATGTGGTCCTGTCCGCGGATGATGTGGCTGATCCGCAGGTCCGCGTCGTCGGCGCAGGATGCCAGGTGGTAGGTCGGCATCCCGTCGCTGCGCAGGAGCGCGAAATCTTCGATATCGGCGGTGGATTTCGACTGCTCTCCGTACACGCCGTCGTCGAAGCGCACGTGGCGTGCGGTGTCGCGCGGCACGCGGAAGCGCAGAGCGAATGGTTCGCCTGAGGCGGCGCGCCGGCCGCTCTCCTCGCGGGACATCTCGCGCATGCCCGCATTGAACAGCCACGTGCCGTGCGCGCCCGATTTCTCCCCTTCGGCCGCCTGCGCGGGAGTGAAATCGCGATAAGCCATGCCCTTCTCGAAAATGGCTTTCGCCATCTGCCGGTGCAGCGCCAGCCGCTCCGACTGCCGGTACTCTTCGTCCCACCCCAGGTCGAGCCAGCGCAGGCCGTCGAAGATGGAAGTGAGCGAGGCCTCGGTGTTACGCCCCACGTCGGTGTCGTCGATGCGCAGAATCATGACGCCGCCGTTGTGTCGCGCGTATAACCAGTTGAAGATAAAAGTGCGCGCGCTCCCGATGTGCAAAAAGCCCGTGGGAGAGGGCGCGAAGCGAACTCGGAGCATTAAAATGCCAGTATAACAGGGCTCGCGTTGCGGCCCTCGTGCAGCCGGATTCCGTCGCGTCCCGACTCCTCGGGACGCTCTTCTTTCCACCCCCCATCCGCTAAACTGGAGACAGATGTCCCAACCGCTCGTGGGCATGGACCTCGCCGGCCTTCGCGAGGCTCTCGGCCCGGACCAGCCTTCCTATCGGGCCAAACAGCTTTACCAGGCGCTGTATCGCGGCGATGCGTGCGATCTCGTACAGGTCACCTCCCTGCCGGCCCGCATGCGCGAAGACCTCGCCGGGCGCCACCCGGTCGGCCTGCCGGAAGTTGCCCGCGTTTATCGGTCCACCGACGGAACCTGCCGCTACCTGTTGCGATTGGACGATGGGCGGACCGTCGAAACCGTGCTCATGCCCGAAGGGGAGCGCGACACTATCTGCATCTCCAGCCAGGTGGGCTGTCCGGTGGATTGCAAGTTCTGCATGACCGCGCTGCTGGGCCTGGAGCGCAGCCTCACCGCCGGCGAGATTGTCGGCCAGGTGTTGCTCGTGGCGCGCGAGAACGGTCTCCGCCGCGGCGTGCCCTCCGAGTCGGGCCGCCTCAACATCGTCATGATGGGGCAGGGCGAGCCGCTGCTGAATCTGCCCAACGTCGTCAAGGCCACTCGCATCCTGCTCGACCCCGCCGGCTTCAACTTGTCGCCGCGCCGCATCACCGTCTCGACCGCGGGCATCATCCCCAAAATCGAGGAGCTCGGCCGCGAGCCCGTGCGGCCCAGGCTGGCGATTTCCCTCAACGCCTCCACCGAGGAGATGCGCCGCGAACTGATGCCCATCACCCGCAAGTATCACCTGGCCGATCTGCTGGCGGCCTGCAAAGCCTATCCCCTGCGGCCCTGGGAGAAGCTGACGTTCGAATACGTGCTGTTGAAAGGCGTCAACGACACCGATGCCGATGCGCGCCGCGTCGTCGGGCTCCTGGCCAACCTCAACGCCAAGCTCAACCTGATCGCCCTGAATCCCGGACCGGAGATCCCCTACCAGACGCCCGATCCCGGGCGCGTGGCGGGTTTCCGGCAAATCGTGCGGCGCTCCCTGCCGTGCTTCGTGAGGAAGCCGCGCGGGCTGGATATCTACGCCGCCTGCGGGCAGTTGAAGCTGAAAGCCGATTGCTGACCCGTGCTCTCAAATCCGCAGCACGCGCCGCAGCGTGTACAGCTCCGGCTTCATGTTGTCCTGCTCGAACCGTTTCCAGTCGTCGTTGACGTGAATCAGTTTGCCGCTGATGTGGTTGCTCCGTTCCGATGCCAGAAACAGCGCCAGTTGCGTCTGTTTTTCAGGCGCCACCCCGCCCGTGATGCGCACCTGCTGCGCGTCTTCGATTTCCTTGGGACCCGCGCGCTCATCGCCCGCGTGCAGAATCTCGTCCGTCATGTGCGTGTACGAGGGGCCCGGGGAAATCGAGTTCACTTGCACGTTGTGGTCGCGCACCTCGGCCGCCAGGCATTCGGCAAACCGCACCACCGCGGCTTTCGACGCGGCGTATGCGCCGAAGTTCGGCCTTGCGTGGCCCGACCCGCCGCCCACGATCAGGATGATCTTCCCGGAGCGCTTCTCGATCATCGCGGGCAGCACGGCTCGGCACGAATTCATCGTGCCAACCAGGTTGATCTCGATGGTCTCGCTCCACGCCTTGGGCCTGGTCGACAGCAGCGGGCCGATCGGTCCCTGCACCGCGGCTGCGGCAATCAGGACGTCCACGCCGCCGAATACCACCCGCATCCGGTCCACCGCCGCCGTGATCTGCTCCAGGTCCCGAACGTCGGCCCGCAATCGTAGCGCGTTGCCTCCGGCCTGTTCGATCTCCAGCTTGGCGAGGTCCAGTTCGGCCTGGCTGCGCGCCAGCAGCGCGACCCGCGCGCCGGCCTGTGCGAACCCCATCGCCAGGCGCTTTCCAATCCCGCGGCCCGCGCCAGTGATCAGGACGTTCTTATCTCGGATGGACAACACTTGCGATTGTAATCCCCTTGTGGGGCCGGTTGTTAACCTGCGGCGGGTTGTCAACCCGCCAGGCGAGCGAAGCTCGCCTCTTCGCCCCTACCTCGATCCCCCCGTGCTTTCCCGCGCCTTCACATATCGCTCCGTCTTGGGATTCGCCGCATTCCACTGCGGCGCCGCGGCGCTGTCCGCCACGCGGAAAATCCCCAGCGCCACCGTCCGGTCCACCTTGGCCATGTTGTCGTAATCGATCTTCTCCCACTCGTCGCCCGGCCGGTGATAGTCGGGGAAGATGTACCCCACCGACAGCGTGTGCGACGGCACCCCGGCGTCGGCGAACGCCTGGTTGTCGCTGCGCGCGTAGTATGGATCGCTGTTCTGCTCGTCCTTCACCACCCGGATGCCGAACTCCTCGCCGGCCTTCCGGAACTCGCCGGTCAACGTGGTGAAATCGTATCCCGTCACGTTGACCAGCCCCACCCGCGGCCCGGTATTGTCGTCCGTCCGCCCCATCTGCTCCAGGTTGATATCGGCCACCGTCCTGGCCAGCGGAAATACCGGATGCTGTACGTAGTAGCGCGATCCCACCAGGCCAAGCTCCTCGCCGAACAGCGCCACGAACGCGATGCTGCGCTTCGGCCGCGCGTCCAGCGAGGCCAGTGTATTGGCGATTTCGATTACCGACGCCGTGCCGCTGGCATCGTCGTTCGCTCCGTTGTAGATGTGGTCGCCTTCGCCTGTGCCGCGCACGCCCAGGTGGTCGTAGTGCGCCGTGATGATCGCGTAGGTATCCTTCAGCCCGGCGTCCGAGCCGCGCAGTACCCCGATCACGTTGCGCAGCTTCACCGGCACGGCCGCCGGCGCCGGAATCTTCGCCGAGACGGTGGCTTCCAGCGGTCCGGGCTTCAGCACGCTCCGGACCGCCGGATCCCATACCACCAGAATCGGCACTGCCGGCGCGGCCGCCGTTACCTCGCGCAGCCGCGCTCCGCCCATCGGCGCAGAACTCGTGCGCAGCAACACCACCAGCGCGGGCTGTAGCTTGGCAACCGCCGCCGGGGTGCGGCGCATCTGGGCAAAGGCCGGTCCGTCGAGGAACAGTACTTTCCCGCGCACCTCGTCGGGCGTCAGCGCATTCAGCGCAGCGGCGTCGGCCGCCATCAGCGCCGCCCGGTGGCTCACTTCCAGCGCCGCGGCCTCTTGCAGCGCCATCGCCGCCTTCTCGGCTCGAATGATCTTGCCCCCCGCCTCCAGCGTCAGCTCCAGCCCGTCCAGGTTCGCCGTGACGTTTTCGTACGGGGCGGTCTGGAAGTAGCCGTCGTCGCCCGCCGGTTCGAGGCCCGCCCGCCGAAACTCCGCGGCGATGAATTCGGCCGCGATGTCCAGCCCCGGCGAAGGCGTCCCCCGGCCCTGCAGCGCGTCCGATGCCAGAAACGACACGTCGGCTTTCAGGTCGTTCGCCCTCAGCCGGTCCGCGATCTGCCGCGGGGAAGGCGTCTGCGCCGCGGCCCCCGTAACCATCAGGGCGGCGCACGCTGCAATCCATCGGCGATTCGTCATGCAATGTTCCTTACTTCAGATTGATGGTGCCCCGGCACTCCCGCGCGCCGCACCGGCACCTCACGCGCCCCACATCGTCCGAGAACCGGTAGTCCACCGTCAGCTCTTCGCCGGGATTGATCGTCCGCCGGCTCATATAAAGGATGTGGCCCTTGAAAACCCACGAGTATAGGTTGGGTTCGCAACTGTGGTTGATGATCTCGGCCCCGCTGCCGCCCACCGCGCCATCCACCGTCCAGTAATCGTCCAGCGCGAACAGGTACGTCAGCGGACCGCTGGCCCGCCGCTTGGTCTCGCGCCGGCTGATCCTCTCGCCGGTGTATTCGATCACTTTGCGCCGCGCCGGAATCCGCTCCAGGGTATAAACCCCGCGGCGGTGGATCCTCGATTCGCGGATTACCAGCCGGAAGCCGGCATGGCGCGGATCGATGGCAGGGGTCTTCACGAGTGCGCTGGCCATTCGGATACGTTTTATCCTAACAGGCGCTCCGCCGCCATGGCGATCCATTCCGCACCCGGAACTCGATAATTCACCCGGCCGGCCGTGGCGCGGGCGATGGCGTCCAGTTCCTCCGGCCCGTGCTCCGGACGGCCTTCCAGGCTCAACACGCATTGATACCGCCGCGCCACCGCCGCCAGGTCCGCCATGCCGGAAGCCGGTCCCGCCACCCTCGGAGCCGCCAGTTGCGCGGCGTGCCCCCGCGCCTTCAGCCAGTGCAGGCAGAACATCAGCTCCTCCGCCGTGGTGCGTTCCGCGGCTTGCTCGATCGATAATTCGAAATCGAATGGCCGCGCGGTCTTTTGCGCCGCGCGCGCCTGCCGGATCGTTTCGTGAAGCCGCTCGGCGGCCTGCAAGCCCGGCCCGAATTTCACCGCCAGCCGGACCACGTCCTCGGGCGTCAGCTCCAGCACGCCAAATTCGTCGAACATCCAGCCGCGATCCTCCGCGCTGAAGCCGGCTTCGAACTTCTCTTCCGCCGCCGTGTCGCCTCCCCCGGCCACCGGCCGAAGCAGCGGGCCGATGTCGATGGCGAACCGCGTGAAAGCGGCGGCCTCCCGAATCGCCTCCCGGGCCGGTTCCGGCGTTTCGCTGGCCGCAATCTTGACCCCCGCGCTGAATCCTTCGCGCCAGCCCGCGCGGATGGCCGCCCACAATCCCGCGCTGTACAGCCGCCGCGCGTCCGTGCCCGCCGCCACCCCCATCGCCGCCACGTTCTTCCCCGTGCGCTTCCAGACCGCGCGGAATGCCTCGAACGCCCCCGGCAGTTCCTTCTCCGGATCTGCGGGCTCGATGGCGATGGCGGTCCGGATTCCCTGCGGCCGCGGAAGGAATGCCGTGTCGATCCGCTGGGCGAACTGCTCCAGCCGCTCCCGCTCGCCGGCGCCGAAGGGAACGGCATTGAGCACCATCTCGAAACCGTTCGGCCGGCGCATGCGCCCGATCAGCAGCGGCTTATAGAAAATGCTGCTGGTGGGAGCCGTGGCCAGCGCCACGTGCAGCAGCAGCGGTTCCCCGCGCGCGCCATCCACCGCCACGTAGTAGCTCGAAGGGTGCACCGGGTCGCGCGCCAGCGACCCGAACCACGGCGTGATCGTCTCCAGCCGCAGCACCGACGCCCGCGCCGCCAGGCGATTCCGCACTTCTTCGGTCAGCGCCTTTCGCTCCGCCTGATCGAAAATCAGGTTGGCCAGTTCCGCTGCCTCGGAGGTGCGCAGCGGCAGGTCCAGTGGGACGGGAGTCACGGGTGCAATTGTAACCCGGCGCTACAGCATCGAATCGACAATCTGCCGCACCCCCGGATCCATCCAGTCGGCCACCCCTTCGGCGATCTTCTTCAGCACCCTGCCCTTGGCGTCGATGAAATAAGTCTCCGGGTACATGAATGTGCCGTAGTCCTCGTGGATCTTCAGTTCGCGCACTGTGAGGAAGGCCGGATTGAACTTTTGGAGGAACGCGCGGTACGCCTTCTCGTCGCGGTCCACGCTGATCCCCAGCACTACCACGCCTTTGCTCGCATACTCCTGCGCGAACCGGCTCAGCGACGGAGTTTCCTCCACGCACGGCGGGCACCAGCTGGCCCAGAAATTCAGAACCAGCAGCTTGCCCCCAAAGTCGGGGACCGATACGGAACGGCCGTTGTCGGCCTTGATGGTGAACTCCGGCGCCGAATCTCCAGCAACGACGACGCGTTCGTGGATGGCGGCGTAGATCACATAAACAAAGGCCACCACGAGCAACCCTAAGCAGACTCGCAGCAGCCGGTCGGTTTTTACGCTTGGCATGACGGAAATACTATAATTAGATTGTATCTCCGGATCGGCCCCCGCGTCGAATAAGAGCACCGATGTTGATCACCCGCAGAGTGGAATTCTCGGCATCGCACGTTTGCCGCAATCCCCGACTCTCCGACGAAGAGAACCGCAAGCTGTTCGGCCCGGCGGCCAACCCCCACGGGCATGGCCACAACTACGTGGTCGAGGTGAGCCTGCGCGGCGAGCCCCATCCCGTCACCGGCATGGTCCTCGATTTGAAGGAATTGAAAGAGATCCTGAACCGCCTCGTGGTGGAGCCCTACGATCACCGCTTCCTGAACTACGAGGTGCCCCCCTTCGACCACATCGTTCCCACCGCCGAAAACATCGCCCGCGACATCTGGAGCCGCCTCTCGCCGCGCCTCGCTGACGGCAGCGGCAAGCTGCATTCCGTCCGCGTGTACGAGACGCCCGACCTCTACGTCGACTACTTCGGAGACGAAACGTGTTCCGCGTGACCCGCCGCTACTGGTTCGCCGCCTCTCATCGCCTGCACGCCGCGCCCTTGGCCGCCGAAGAGAACCGGCGCATTTTCGGCAAGTGCAACAACCCGTTTGGCCACGGCCACAACTATGTAATCGAGGTGAGCGCCCGCGGACCTCTGGACGCCGCCACGGGCCGCGCCGTCGACACCGCTCTGCTGGACGGCCTGGTCGCGCGCCAGGTGCTTGCCCCCTTCGGCCATCGCAATCTGAACGCCGACGTCGAGGCCTTCGCGCGTACGGTTCCGACTTCCGAGAACCTCGCCGCCGAGATCTGCCGCCGCCTGAAAGACAACTGGGCCGCCACCTTCCCTGGTGACTGGCCCCGCCTCGAAAAAATCCGTATCGCCGAAACGCCGCGCAACATCTTTGAAATTGAGGCCCATGAAATCGAATAAAGCCATCGTGAAGGAAATGCGCCCCAAGCAGGCCGAGGACTCCATCGCTCCGCTGGTCCGGGAGATCCTGGTCAAGCTCGGCGAGGACCCCTCGCGCCAGGGCCTCGAGAGCACCCCCGACCGCGTGAACAAGGCCCTCAGGTTCCTCACCAGCGGCTACGCCATGAACGTCGGGAAAATCTTGAACGGCGCCCTGTACCGGGTCAAGTACGACGAAATGGTGGTGGTGAAGGACATCGAGTTCTTCAGCATGTGCGAACACCACCTGCTCCCCTTCTTCGGCAAGATGCACGTGGCCTACCTGCCCAAATCCAAGGTGATCGGACTCAGCAAGATCCCGCGCATTGTCGACATGTTCGCCCGCCGCCTCCAGATTCAGGAGCGCCTCACCCAGGAAGTCGCCCACACCATCCAGGCGGTCATCGACCCGGTCGGCGTGGGCGTCATCTGCGAAGCCCGCCATTTCTGCATGATGATGCGCGGCGTCGAAAAGCAGCACTCCGGCGCCATGACCAGCGCCATGCTCGGCGCCTTCCGCGGCCGCAAGGAGACCCGCGACGAATTCCTCTCCCTGGTAAACTACCGTGGCAATGGGTTCTAGTACCTCCCTTTCCCTTTCCCTTTCCCATAACTTGACAAAACTCGCCCGTTCGCTTTAGAATCTCCCCCATATCGTTTTTTTGAAGCTCTGTTTGGCCCTTCAGGGGGCGAGAGTTGTAAAGCCTACGTTTAAGCGAGGGGGTACATATGAGGCGGAGCCATTGGCTCACTTCTATTCACGTTTCCAGATTTTTCTTCGGGCTGTCGATTGTCGCTCTGGGGATTCTCTTGTCCTTCACTGCGACGCCGGCCTGGTCCCAGGTAACCCTGGTCGGTTCCATTGTTGGACAGGTGGTTGACCAGCAGAATGCCGCCGTTCCGGGCGCCGAAATCAAGGTGTTCGATGCCACCACCAACAGCAGCCAGACGACCCTCACCAACGACGCGGGCCGTTACATTTTTGTCAATGTCCCGCCCGGAGTCTACGACATCAGCTTCGGCAAAATTGGTTTCGCAGGTTACAAGATCGACCGCCAGCAGGTGGATGTCGGTGTCACCCTTACCCTGAACGCCACCCTGAACGTCGGCCAGACCACCACTACCGTCGAAGTCACCGCTGCCGCCGGCGCCGAATTGCAGACCATGACTGCCACCGTCGGCCAGACCATTACCGGCCAGCAGCTTGCCTCCCTGCCGACCCTCGGCCGCGATGCCAACGCCTTCTACACCTTGCAGCCCGGCGTGTTGCCCACCGGACAAGTCGCCGGCTCGGTGGCCGATCAGAACATGTACCAGTTGGACGGCGGAAACAACTCCAGCGACATGGATGGCAATTATTCCGTTTACACCAACCCCAGCGGCAGCACCGCCGGCGGCACCGGGGGCACGCCCTCCGGCGTCATGCCGACTCCCATCGAGAGCATCGAGGAGTTCCGCGTCGGCACCAACAACCAGACCGCCGACTTCAATGGAGCTGCCGGCGGCCAGGTCATGATGGTCACTCGCCGCGGCACCAACCAGTTCCATGGCTCCGGTTATGAGTATTATTTCTCCTCCAATGTCGGCGGCGCCAATCAATGGAAGAACAATCATACGCTGCTGGCCAACGGTCAGGCCACACCCACCCCGATCGGTCATCAGAACCGGTTCGGCGGGTCGATCGGCGGGCAATTGATTCCCAAGTCGATTCTGGGCGGCAAGACCTATGTCTTCTTCAACTACGAAGGCCGCCGCTTTCCGCAGGTGTCGACTGTCGAGCGGAACGTCCCCACACCCCTCATGCGCTTGGGAGTCATTCAGGTGCTGAACAGCGCCGGCCAGTACGTGGCCTATAACCTGAACCCCACGCCGGTCACCTACAACGGTGTCACCTACGCCCCCGCCGCCTGCCCGGCCGGATCCTGCGATCCCCGTGGCCTCGGCCTCAACCCCATCGTCAGCAAGATCTGGAATACCCAGATGCCCCTGCCCAACGACCCTCAAGGCGGCGACACGGTCAACACCCAGGGCTTCCTCGGAAACGTGCCCCTGCCCTTGCATTCCAATTTCGCGGTGGGCCGCATCGATCACGATTTCGGCGCCCGGAACCGCTTCTTTGCCAGCTACCGCTATTACAAGTTCTTGCAGTTGTCCAGCGTCCAGACCGACATTGGCGGCGTGCTCCCCGGCGATACGCTCGGCACCTATTCGGCCAAAGCTGTGCGGCCGCAGCAGCCCTCCTACTGGGTGGGCGGCCTCACCTCTACCCTTTCCCCCACCACCACCAACGATTTCCGCTTCAGCTATCTGCGCAACTTCTGGCAGTGGGGTACCGTGGCGGCCCCGCCGCAGCTTCCCGGCCTCGGCGGCGCGCTCGAAATCAACGGCGACAACTCCAACGCGCTGAACCCGGTCAACGTGGACGCGCAGGATGCCCGCCAGCGCTTCTGGGATGGCCAGGACAAGGTCATCCGCGACGACCTGACCATGATCAAGGGCAACCACCTCTTCCAGTTCGGCGGCACCTACCAGCGCAACTACGATTACCACCTGCGCAACGACAACGGCGTGGGTATCATGAATTCCGCGGTCTATCAGATCAACTCCGGATCGGGTGTCACGCTGCCTTCTCAGTACATCCCTGGCACCGTGCCCACCTCCCAGTTGACCAACTACAACACGCTGTACAACGACGTTCTGGGCATTGTCTCCCAGCCCCAGTACATGTACACCCGCGCCGGCCAGAACTTGAACCTGCAACCGTTGGGTTCCTACATGTTCGACCAGAGCATCATTCCGTACTACAGCGTCTACTACAGCGACACGTGGCGCGTGAAGCCGTCGTTTACCCTGACCTACGGGCTGAGCTACCAGATCGAAATGCCGCCGTATGAAATCAACGGCAAACAGGTTCAGCTCGTGGACCAGTCCGGCAACCCGGTGGACATCGACTCCTTCTTGCAGGCGCGCCAAAGGGCCGCCCTGGCGGGCCAGACCAGCAACCCCACGTATAATCCGGTGCTCGGATTCGCCACCGTCCGGAACGTCGGCACCGGAAATAAGTATCCCTTCGATCCCTTCTACGGCGGATTCAGCCCGCGCGTCGCCGCGGCTTGGAATCCCAGCGCCGATAACGGCTTCCTTGGCCACCTCATCGGTCACGGCAAGACCGTGATCCGCGGCGGCTACAGCCGCATCTACGGCCGCCTCAACGGCGTCAACCTCGTCCTCGTTCCGCTCCTCGGCACCGGCCTCGGCCAGGCCGTATCCTGTATCGGCGCCAGCATGACCGGCCAGTGCCTCGGACCCGCCGGCGTCGATCCCACGAATGCCTTCCGCATCGGAGCCGACGGTCTTACGGCGCCCCTGCCCGCCGTTTCTCCGACCCTCCCGCAACCCTACTATCCGGGCGTCGGCGGCAGTGCGGCCGCCGGCGATGGATCCGGTCTCGATCCCAAGATCAAGCCCAACCGCTCCGACCAGTTCGATCTCACAATCCAGCGCGAGCTTTCCACGCACGTCAGCTTCGAGGTCGGCTATATCGGCCGCATTCTCCGCAACGAATTCCAGGAGACCAACGTCGACGCCGTGCCGTTTATGACCACCCTCAATGGCCAGAGCTTCGCGCAGGCCTTCTCCAACGTGTACTGGCAGCTCTGGGCCGGTGCCTCCCCCGCTTCCATTCCCGTCCAGCCCTTCTTCGAAGCTGCCCTGGGCGGAGCCAATTCCGCTACCTGCAGCGGCTCCGGAAGTTGTACCGCGTTCGTGGCCAACAACCAGAAGTCCAACATCACCACCACCCGCGTGTACGACATGTGGGCCGCCTTGAACAAGCTGTCCTCCTGGACCCTCGGCCGCACCATGCCCAGCACCTCCAACAGCGTCGTGGGCGGCAACGTCGCCCAGCAGATCTCGTCGTTCGAGCTCATCAACAGCCAGGGCTGGTCCAACTACAACGGCGGGTTCTTCTCCCTCAAAATGCGCAACTGGCACGGCTTGACCGCGGTCTCCAATTTCACCTTCAACCGTTCCCTGGGCACCGGCGCATACACCCAGTCCACCAGCTCCTACACCGCTCTGAACCCCTGGGACCTTCACTCCATGTACGGGCCTCAGCCGTTTGACATCCGCTTCGTGTACAACCTCACCATGTTCTGGACCTCCAGTTCCCTGATCCACGGGCACGGTCTGCTGCACCACGTGCTGGGTGGCTGGAATATCGCTCCGCTGTTCACCGCTCAGAGCGGCGTTCCCCTGGCCGTGAGCATCTCCGGGGGCGCCAATACCAACTGCCAGTCGTTCGGCGAAATCAATTGCAGTTCCGGCAACACCAACGGCCACGAGAACGCGCCCCTGGTGGTGCCCTTCACCGGCGGGAATTCGGCCAACTACAACGTGACCGTGGCCAGCGGCGCGGGCATCAATGGAAATGCTACCCGCGGCGGGTCTGGCATCAACATGTTCACCGACCCCAACGCCATATTCGGCGAATTCCGGCGCCTGGTCCTGGGCTACGATACCAGCGGCGGCGGCAACGGCAACATCCGCGGCTTCCCCACCTGGAACGTGGACGCGCAGGTCACCAAGGACTTCAGTTGGAGGGAGCGCGTGGGGGCCACCTTCAGCGTTCAGATCACCAACGTGCTGAACCACTTCCAGGCGTCCAATCCGACCCTCAGCCTGGATACCCCCGCCAGCTTCGGCGTGGTCACCAGCCAGTCCAACACTCCGCGCCAGATGGAGTTCGGCATCCGCCTCCATTTCTAACGGCATCCGCGCGTCCAGGGGCGGCCCCGTCTGGGTCCGCCCCTTTTTCTTGTGGCGCAGGCGCTCCTGCCTGCGGCTCGCGCGAGCCGCGCCGGAGCGCTACCTGTGCTACGATGCCGCTTATGGCTGACCTTAATCTCCACGAATGGCCCATTGAAGCCTTCGCCATGGTTGCGTTTGCGCTGTCGGTCTTCAATTTCTTCGTATCGCTCTGGTCCATCAAGAGCGTGCGGGCGTTAAACGCGAAAGCGGCGGGCAAGCCTCCTACCGCGTCGTAAACGCAATCTCGACGTTGGCTTTTGTATCCGAACGCGCGAAGCGCCGTTACGGTAACTGCTTAAGGACTTTCGCGCGCACGTCTGCCACATAACGCATTACGCCGAAGCGGCTCGATTGGAAGCCTCGCCGCCCAAGGTCCTGCTGAAATTCGGCGCATATCACATCTACGCCGTGGCTCGTTGCCTATCCCGCCTGATGGTGATTCCGGGCTCGGGAACCGTCTCCAACAGCCAATGCTCGGTGACGGGCGCGGGCGCCGCCGCAAGTGAAAGCGGAAACACACTCGCCCTGACTCTGCCGATCACGTTCTCACCGAGCTTCACCGGCAATCAGCTCTTCTTCCTCGCCGCGCGTGCGATCCGTTAGCGTACCATAATGCGATGGGGTTAAGATCGGAAGATGCGCGTTATAAGGAGGCCTTTCCAGTGATACGACTTCTCGCTTTGGCTGTATTCCTCGTGCTGGCGGCCCGGCCGTCAATGGGGCAAGCGGCGGGGTATACATGCAAAGACGACGGTGACGGCATATATGAAATCACCAACTCGGCGACCCACATCACCATAACCTACGAGCTGGACATCATTGGATCTTCCTCCGGTCCCGGCGGTGTTAGTTACCCAGCCCGGTGGTACATCTATGACCTAGGCAACAATGTTGAAGGTATCTATCCCGAACCCCTGCTCGTCATCGAGGGTGACAACAGTCTCGCAGCTTTCCTCGAACATGACTGCGGCAAGGCCCTTGGAAGCCAGATTTGGCTTCAGGCCGCTGAACAGCCCCCAATCTTTGACGCGTATGGGTTCGGCGACGACACCAGCTTCGTGGCCCAGAGACATCCTCCCGGGCTCGGGTCCCATGCGACTTCGCAATATTCGCTCGTGAGCGGACAGGCCTCCCAGTCCGCCACCCTGGCGGACTTGAACGGGGATGGCTTCCCCGACGAAATTGGGGTCAGCCCAGTCGGCGTGACCATCCGGCTCCTGGCCGCGGATGGCTCCGTCATTTCGACCAACGTATTCCCGGCCGGATTCACACCCGGAGTTCAAACCAGCCAAGTGGTCGCGGCGGATTTCAACGGCGATGGCAAGCTCGACTTAGCCATCACCTATTCCAATAGTTCGGGGACCGGCGGCGTATCCATCCTCCTGGGCAACGGCGATGGAACTTTCCGAAGCCCGAAGCTGATCCCGGCCGGCGTCTATGCCCAAACCATTGCCGCCGCCGATTTCAATGGCGATGGCAAGATCGATATCGCACTGGCCAATAACAACGACAATGCGGCGACGACGGTTTCGATCCTGCCCGGCAACGGCGATGGAACCTTCGGCGCCGCCGTCACGTATCCCGCGGGGCCGGGTTTCCCGGTCTCGCTGCTCGCTCTGGACCTGAACGGCGACGGCGCACCGGACTTGGCGGTCGCCAACGTATCGCCCAGCGGCAAGCAGGGCAACGTCACCACGTTGATTAATAAGGCTGGCAAAATGGGCTCGCCCGCCTCCACTTCAATCCCCATCTCCCTGGACTTCCTCGCCTATGCTGACCTGAATCATGATGGCAATCTCGACTTGGTAGTGGCATGCCGGACTTCCAATGCCTTGGTCGTGCTTTCCGGGAAGGGAGATGGGACCTTCCAGGCGCCCGCGGCGTACGCCGTTGCCGCGTACCCCGCATCGCTCTATCCGATGCCCACCTCCGACGGCTACACCGTCATCTTCACGGCCGATGATATAAGCGGCTCCACCCGGTTCATCATCGTCTCGCCGCAAGGAGCCGTTTATGCACCGCGGCTGTTTTCCATTGGCGGGTCGCCAACGGGAGTTGCCGCCGCCGACCTGAACGGCGACGGCTTCCCCGACATCGTCATCACTGGCGGCTCCAGTGACGTTTCCGTCGTGATGGCGCAATCGGCCCGGCAGTTCAACGCGCCCGTAGGTTATTCGCTCGGCCAACCCTCACCATCGCCGCTGGCGGTGGCAATCGGCGATATCAACGGAGACGGTAAACCGGATGTGATCGTGGCCAACGGAGGTGTTTCATATCCCGAGACTGAGGGGCCGGGCTCGGTGAGCGTGCTTTTGGGCAACGGAGATGGAACGCTGCGGGCGCCCATCAGCACGACCGTCAATCAAAACGCGGGGAGCATTGCGCTCGGAGATTTCAATCGCGACGGGAAACTGGATGTGGCAGTCGCGGCATACGGAACGCTGCCCGGCGAAGCGGGCTCCGATGCGGGCACGCTGCTGGTGCTGCTGGGCAACGGCAACGGAACGTTCCAGCCGCCGATTTCCCTTGCAACCGGCGGGCTGCATCCCTCCGCAGTGGCGGCGGCGGACCTCAACGGCGATGGCAAACTGGACATTGCCGCTGTGCTGGGTAGCACCTTCGGAGCACCCCAAACCCTCGCTGTCTTTTTGGGTCAAGGCAACGGCACGTTCGCGGCAGCGCGCACCTTTCCGTTGCAGAGTACGAGCGAGGGCCAGGTTTTCATAGCCATCGGCGACTTCAATGGCGATGGCAAGCTGGACATCGCGACGGGCGGCGCTCCGCAGCTCGATATCATGCTCGGCGATGGCGCCGGCGGATTCAGTGAGGCGTCCGCTTTGCCCACAGTCACTGATGGCACCGTAGCCGCCACCATGGATCTGAACGCCGATGGCAAGCTCGACCTGGTCCTTCTGAGCTGCTGCGGCGAATCCGAAGGCTCGTACCTGCTGGGCAATGGCGATGGCACATTTCAACCCGCCGTGCATTTCTCTTCCGGATCTTCCACTACCGCGATCGCGGTGACGAAATTCGGCCTAAGCGATGGGCCGGACTTCGTGATCACGCAGCAAGGTGGCAACCCGCAGCAAGGCGGCACTGGCGGCACCTGGAGCCCGTTCCTCGGCGCGACTTTTCAACCCGGGGGCCCCGCGCCCGCGTCCAACGCTCCCACTTCGGGCGCCGGCAGCTCGCAGGCTTTCACCTTCACCTTCTCCGACGGCAGCGGCTATCAGAATCTCTCGGTGGTCGATGTGCTGATCAACAGCGCGCTCGATGGCCGCCAGGCCTGCTACATCGCCTTCGTCCCTTCCGGCGCCAATTCCGGCTCGGTCTTTTTGATCGACAATGCCGGCGATGCCGGTGGGCCGTATCAAGGCCTCGTGCTGCCCGGTGGCGGTTCCATCAGCAACGGCCAGTGCACCATCAGCGGCGCCGGCAGTTCGGTGAGCGGCAGCGGCTACGATCTCACCCTCACCCTGTCCATCACTTTCAGCGCGAGCTTCGCTGGCAATAAAGTGGTCTACACATCGGCGCAGGACAAGTCCGGCACTAACTCCGGATGGCAGGCGCTGGGCACCTGGAACGATCCCGGCGCGGTGCCCCCGGGTCCCTGGGTGAGCGGCATGAGTCCGGCGTCTACAAGCGGCCTCGGCCCCACCACTTACACCTTCACCTTCACCGACACCAACGGCTGGCAGGATATCACTGTGGCCGACATCCTGATCAACAGCGCTATCAATGGCCGGAACGCCTGTTACCTGGCGATCGTGCCGGCGGCGCAGCAAGTCCTGCTGGTGGACAATGCGGGCGATGCCGGCGGTCCATATTCAGGGATGGTGCTGCCGGGCAACGGAACCGTCAGCAACAGCCAGTGCTCGGTTACCGGAACGGGGAGTTCGATCGCGGGCAGCGGCAACACCCTCACCCTGACGCTCCCCATCACCTTCTCCCCGACCTTCGCCGGCAACCAGCTCTTCTTCCTCGCCGCGCGCAGCAATACCGCGAACTCAAATTGGCAAGCAGTGGGATCGTTGAGCGTGCCATGATCCGTTACGGCTGGCCCTTCTGGGCAAAAAAACGGCGATATCGTCTAAAAGCTTTGCCCGGAGTGGCGGCGATCAGCCATTTGGACGCAGATCAGGCGGCGGTCAGCCTCGTCACGTGCAGCCGCTTTCTGCTTCGTTCTGCGTGCCACAGATCGTACTGAAGCTGCTGATTCAACCAACTCTCCGCACTGGTATTGAAGGCAATGGAGAGACGCACGGCCATCTCTGGGCTGATACCCGCACGGGCGTTAAGGATGGCGGACAGCGTTTTGCGGCTTATTCCGAGAGATCGAGCAGCTTCGGTGACGGTCAAATTCAGGGGTTCCAGGCACAGTGTCTTGAGAACCTCTCCCGGGTGCGGCGGATTGTGCATTTTCATATTTGACCTTAGTGGTAGTCCTCGTAGTCGACGCGGTCCACGTCCCTCCCTACGCATGTGAAGGTGACGCGCCAGTTGCCGCTCACCTTAATGGCCCACGTACCCTTTCTCGGACCGTGCAGTTCGTGGAGATTCAAACCAGGCAAGTCCATGTCCTGGGCGCTCGCTGCCACGTTCAAACGGCCGAGGATCAGCCGGAGCCGGTCAGCGTGCTTAGCCTGAATGAACCAGTGTAACCCATATGGTTACAGTTTGCACGCCCGCTTCCGTCTCCGGGTGGTTCTGGCCAGAAAACAGGGATTACCGGACTGAACCGGTTCTCGAAACGGCCCGGAGAAGTCGGCCAGGAACTTCACAGGGCGCTTTGCGGTCTTTTGGATCAGGCCGTCGCCGGCGATTCGGTTGTCGGGATGTGAGGCTTAGAGAACCTGACCGCGCCCACGCTCCACACCATCAACAACACGATGAGCGGTGTTCGTGCCACTTCAACCCATGGTTCTTTGAAACCCAATGCGTAGAAGGGTGCTAGAACAAGGGAACTATGCGGGATGGTTAGCAGCAAGGCAATCCCAATCGGCTTCCAGAAGTTGATGCCCACCTTGTGCCGGGAAGCGATCCGGTAGAGAGCGAACCCGAGCAATGGGCAAATCAGGTGAACCGTCTGAGCGTAAAAACGTCCGAAGTCGCGAATGTGGCTCATCGGTTGCCATCCGTGGGCGTAACTCCACAGCCCCTCCGTTGCCAACAGCATGTGCTGGAAGAATCCTTGGTACGTCGAAATTCGGCAAAAGCCCATTCAAATCCATGGCGGAATAGACCATGCCGTGCGTAAAGATTGCCGCCACCGCCGCACTCGTTCCGATTGCTAGGGATCTGCGCATGCCCCCCCGCCGTTCTCATCGGCTCTTTCTGAAGGAACGTTAAGTGGTCGCCCCAACTCCTGAATCCCGCTAGCCCGTTGATTACAATGCCCTTACTCCCCACACCCCAAAATCCCGCCTCCCCCGAAAACCCCGGTCACAGCCTTTCGCACTTTATTTTCAGACATCCTGGTATTAAAAACAAACCACTTGCGCCCGCCCCGCCCATCCAGCCGGCCGGATCCTCCCATCCAGGGTCGTAGCCTGGAAGAGGAGGGACTCGAGCAGTTCACCCCCTGCCGAAATTTGGTTCCGCTGGTCTGAAACCAGCCTCCAATTTGGCTTTGCTGGTCAAAAATTATGGCATCACTCAAGCAAATCGAGGCCAATCGTCGCAACGCGCTTCTGTCGACTGGCCCCAAAACTCCCGAGGGAAAGGCCGCCGTTAGCCTCAACTCCCTGCGTCACGGCCTTCGCGCCCGCCGGGTCGTCCTCCCCGGCGAAAACCCCGAGGAATTTCAGCAGCTTTGCGATGGCCTGGAAGCCGAATGGCAGCCCGAAACCCCCTCCGAGCGCTTCTATCTCGAACAGATGGCCATCAACCACTGGAAACTTGCCCGCATGGATGCCGCCGAGGAAAACGTCTACCGGCAGAAGCTCGAGGCCCAGCCTGAGGTCCTCCTCCTCGACCGCCTCTGGCAGGCTCAAAACCGCATGGAGCGCTCCTTTGCCCGGGCCATGCGCGAGCTTATCCGCCTCCAGGAGTTCCGGCTCAAATGCTGCCCCCAGGATGTCACCGTGCACTGGATCGAACCTCCGCCTAAGGACGTTCCGCCGCCGCTGCCCCCGGCCGTCCCGCCACCCGAGCCACCCGTCCCGGAGACCGGCTGCAAACCCCCGGAATCCGAAACCGGGCCGCTCCCGCACCCCGATCTCGAACCCGGCCCGCGGCCTGCCGAGCCGCGGCCGTACTCGCGCTGTGGCGAGCAAGGGAGCGCTTCCCCCACCGCTCCCGAAATCCTCCCGACAAACCCAATTGGTCCGGTTACTTCTCCCGCTACCCCACCCGCCGGCTTTTGTGATAGGCTTACTTCCATCTAGAGATTTGGGTCTTTTTTTAGGGACCCAGGCTGTTGGCGTCGGGTAACCAAGGAGGGGAAATGAGTTCGGTCCTCATCGGGGCGCCGTCCAAAACCTACCCGTCTCTTCACGAGGCGGAAATCAAACCACAGTTCCCGGGTATTCCTACCACGTCTGACGGCGCTGGTACCGTGGTGTGGGTTGAGACTCACATCACACAGGGTGCTTGTGCGTATCCCATTACGTCGTCCACTACCATGGGCGGCGGCTACCAGGTCGAGGTCGCCAACGGCGGGAAAAACCTGTGGGGCGACGAGCTGGCCTTCATCGAACCGGAGTCCGAGCATAGCGCCGCCACCACCTGCGAAGGCTTCGCCGTCGCCGGCGGACGCGTCACCAACTTTACTTCCGGCCAGGGCCTCATCCTCATGAAGGAGGTGCTTTACACCATCTCCGGCAAGCGCCTGCCCATTGTCTTCCACATCGGCGCCCGCGCGCTCACCTCGCAATCGCTCAACGTCCACGCCGGCCATGACGACGTCTACGGCGTCGCCGACTGCGGCTGGGGCGTGCTCTACGCCCGCAATGCCCAGGAGTCCGGCGATTATGCGCTCATCTGCCGCCGCATCGCCGAGGAAACCGAAACGCCGTTCCTCAACGTGCAGGACGGCTTCCTCACCACCCACACCATCGAGAATGTCCGCCTCCCCGAGCCCGACCTGATGCGCCTGTTCGTCGGCAGTCCCGCCGAGCACATCCGCAACCTGATGGATCCCCAGATCCCCCTCATGTCCGGCGTCGTGCAGAACCAGGACAGCTACATGAAGGGCAAGATCGCCCAGCGCCGCTTCTACGACCGCGTCCTGCCCGCCGTCAAAAGCGCCATGCAGGAGTTCTACCGGCTCACCGGCCGCCGCTACGACGTCGTCATGCCCTACCGCCTCGACGACGCCGATTACGCCATCGTCGGCTCCGGCTGCATGATGGAGACCGCCGAAGCCGCCGTCGATTACATGCGCGAACGCCTCGGCCTCAAGGTCGGCCTTCTGCACCTCACCTGCTTCCGCCCCTTCCCCTCCGTCGAGGTCGTCCGCGCCCTGCGGCACGTCAAGGCCATCGCCGTCATCGAGCGCCTCGATATCCCCATGATGCAGGCCAACCCGCAGCTCGCCGAGCTCAAGGCCTCCTTTGCCGACGCCATGGCCGGCACTCACGGATATCCGCACGTCGCCAAAATGCCGCGCTTCACCGGCGGCTCCGCGGGCCTCGGAAGCCGCGACGTCCGCGCCGGCGATTTCATCGCCATGGTCGAGAACATGCGCAGCCCCCAGCCGCGCCATTACTTCACCGTCGGCATCAAGCACGAGACCGCCCTCTCGGTCACCGTCGATCCCGACGTGCGCACGCCCGGATCGTTCTCCATGCGCGGCCACTCCGTCGGCGGCTACGGATCGGTCACCACCAACAAGGTAATCGCCACCATTGCCGGCGAAGTCTTCGGCATGGACGTCCAGGCCTACCCCAAGTACGGCTCGGAGAAAAAGGGCCTGCCCACCACCTATTACCTCACCATCGCCCGGGAACATGTCCGCGTGCATTCGGAGCTGGAGCAGGTGGAGTTCGTGGCCCTCAACGACGTCAACGCCTTCAACCTGGAGAACCCCCTGGCCGGCCTCTCCGAGGGCGGCATGGTCTTCGTGCAAAGCCAGAAAACCGATCCCGCCGAGGTCTGGGCATCCGTCCCCGCGTGGGCGCGCAAAACCATGAGCGACAAAAACGCGCGCCTCTTCGCCCTCGATACCGTCCTCATCGCCCAGCAGGTCTCCTCCCGCGCCGACCTGGTCCAGCGCATGCAGGGCATCGTGCTCCTCGGCATCTTCCTCCGCGTCACGCCGTTCCAGACCGAGCTCGCGCTCAGCGAGGAAGAGGTATTCCGCGGCGTCGAAAAGTCCCTGCGCAAGTATTTCGGAAAACGCGGCGACCGCGTCGTGCAGGACAACCTGGAGGCCGTCCGCCGCGGCTATCACGAGGCCATCGAGGTGCCCCGCCACGTGATGCTCTCCACCGAGGCGGCCGACCGCGCCAACGCGGCCCTGCGGGTGATGGCATCGGGAGGTGGCAGCGTATGACAGAGCTTATGCCATTCGAGGCGCGCTACGAAGACATCCGCGCCAACGTAGTGGATATCGCCGACTTCAACGACCGCGTGGTCGGCGCATATAACAGCGGCCTCGCCGAAAGGGGACTCCCGGCCGACGACCAGTCGGCCCGCTCGATTGTTCCCGCCGGCACCGGCGCCCTCCGCGACTTCAGCTACATCGCTCCTGACATCCCCGAATTCATCGGCGTCAATTGCGTGGGCTGCATGGAGTGCGTCACCGAGTGCCCCGATACCGCCATCCTCGGCAAAGTCGCCGAGCCCGCCACGCTCGAGGAACACCTCGCCGGCATCGCCGATGAAACCCTGCGGAAATCGATGGCCGAGCAGTGGTCCCTGACCAATAAGTACTTCAACGTTCCCGAGAAGAAGGGCGTGGGCGGAGGCAAGTTCGGCATCTTCATCGATCCCACCAAGTGCAAAGGCTGCGCCGAGTGCGTGGACGCCTGCGGCGACCACGACGCCCTCCGCATGGTCCGCAAGAACGACGACAACATGCAGTGGTACCGCACGGCCTGGAACATGTACAAGGCCATGCCCGAGACGCCCGCCAAGTTCATCAACGAGAAGGCCCTCGCCGACATGATGCTCACCGAGCGCTCCCTGCTGTACGTCGGCGGCGCCGGCTCCTGCATGGGCTGCGGCGAAGCCACCGCGCTGCGCATGATGCTCGCCGCCACCGGCTTCGTCTACGGCCAGGAAAACATCGGCATCGTGGCGGCCACCGGCTGCAACACCGTCTATACCTCCACCTATCCCTACAATCCGTACCGCGTCTCGTGGACCAACTCGCTGTTCGAGAACGCGCCCGCCGACGCTATGGGCGTGCGCGCCCGTTGGGACCAGCTTGGCTGGCGCAACAAGCGGCTCTGGATCATCGGCGGCGATGGCGCCATGAACGACATCGGCTTCCAGTCCCTCTCCCGCATGATGGCCTCCGGCGCCGACATCAAGGTCCTCGTGCTCGATACCCAGGTCTACTCCAACACCGGCGGACAGGCTTCCACCAGTTCCTTCAAAGGCCAGGACGCCAAGATGAGCTACCACGGCTCCGCCATCTCCGGTAAGAAGGAGAACCGCAAGGAGCTGGCCAACATCTGCATGATGCACAAGGACGTCTACGTGGCCCAGACCACCTGCGCCCACATGAACCATTTCTTCAAAGCGGTCCTCGAGGCCAACCAGTTCCCCGGGCCGGCCATTGTCAACGTGTTCACCACCTGCCAGCCCGAGCACGGCGTCGGCGACAACATGGCCGAGCACCAGGCCAAGCTGGCCGCCGATTCGCGCAGCTTCCCGGTCTTCATCTACGATCCCCGCAAGGGCTCGCGCTTCAAGGAGCGCCTCTCCCTCGTGGGCAATCCCAACGTGAAGGACGACTGGTACGTCCATCCCAAAACCGGCGAACAGATCGACTTCTGTTATTTCGCGCGCACCGAGGGCCGGTTTGCCAAACACTTCGACAAGGAAGGCAAAGCTTCGCCGACGCTGCTTGCCACGCAGCAGGAGCGGCTCGAGAACTGGCATCTTCTCCAGGAGCTGGCTGGAATCCGATAGAGCGGGAGGAACGGCGTGATACCGATCGACGATCTCGACCAGGCTGTCGAAGACCTTCGAAAGATGGGGTTCGAAGCCTGCCACGAATTCGTATACGGCCCTCGTGGGTGCCTCGAGGGCCTCGACGTCGGCGAGGATTTCTTTCCGGTCTGGGAGCTGATGCTTCCCGAGAACCAGGACGATCTCGCCAGGGCCGATTTTGAAGCTATCAAGGCGCGCCGCGGTCCCGATTGGTCCGCCGAGCGGCCCAAACAAAAGGCGGCCGCGGTGTAATGCTGAACTGCCGCCAATGCCTGTCGTCGCTGTGCGACTACCTCGATGGCGAGTTGAACTCCGGCGTGCGCGCCGAATTCGACGAGCATCTGGGCAAGTGCCGTAAGTGTCTCATCCTCTGCCAGACCACGCAACTGACGGTGCGCCTTTGCCGGGACATGTGTACCGCGCGGGTTCCCGAGGAAGTGGAATCCCGCCTGATGGCGGTCCTTCACACCCGGATGGTGGCCCGCCGCCGCTGATTCTGTGGGGCAGGTTGGCAACCTGCGGCGGGTTGTCAACCCGCCAGGCGAGCGAAGCTCGCTCTTGTGATTTCCTACTTCGGGCAAGTCCTCTGATACGGCTCGCCGGGGACGTAGTGGGCCCATTCTTCCTTGGTCAAGGCGCCGTCCACGCGGCCGCACAGTTCCTTGAGCAGGCCCGGGAACTTCCACTTGTTCACCGAAACGCCCCGGCGCGTGACCACCGCCACCGAGCCGTCCGGCGCCATCGAGAGCGCGAAGATCGGCCAGCCCGGACTGAAGCGGCATAGCTCCTTGCCGTCTTTGATGCTCCACACGCGAACCGGGCGGTCGGCGCCGGCCGTCACCACGCTCGACGAATCGGCGCTGAACGCCAGCAACGGCAGGTTGCCCGGAAGGTTCAGGACCTGCGCCTGCTGCATGTCCGGCCAGCGCCACAGCGTCACGGTGCCGGTCTCCGGCCCCCGCGTGGTCTTCTTCCCGCCGTCCACCGGCGAGGTTCCGGCGGCAATCGCCAGCATGGCTCCGTCCGGACTGAACCGCAGGGCTCCGGCGTACGGTTGGCCGATGCCTGCGAGATCGGCGGCCGAGTGGTTCCCCAGGTCGAACCGCTTCAGCCGCCCGGAGTAAGAAAGGACGATGCTTTGACTGTCCGGAGTAAACGCGAACGCCACCACGTCGGCGGCGAAATCCAGCTCCCCGGCCACCTTGCAGGTGTGCCCGTCCCACACCTTGATGCCCGTGCTCGCAGCGGGCTTTCCCGGAGCGTGCCACGGCTTCAGAAACGCCGCCAGGTACCGGCCGTCGGGACTGAAGGTGAACCCGGGGTTTGCCAGGTACCGCTCCGGCAGCTCCACCGTGCACATCCGGTCTCCCACGCTGCCGTTGGCGAAGCCGGATATGCCCCACGAGAACCTGGCGGCGCTCTGCGCGGCTCCCGGCAGTTGGCGGGACTCGAAGATGCGCTGGTTGTCGGGACTGATGGCGATCGGCTGCGGCACCGAGCCCGTCGTTTCGATCCGCGGCCCGCCCTTCATCTCTACCACCACGTTCCCGCTGTCCGCCTCCAGAACCGCCAGGGTGCCGTCCGGCGAGAACTCGGCCGAGCGGACGAAGTCCACCGGGACCGCCACGTTGCTTTCCAACGAATAGCGCTGCGGCTTTTCGTCCGAGCCAATCACCAGCAGCTCGCTTTCATCCGGCGCGATGCTGATCGTGGACACCGGCGCCGATACCACCAGCCTCGCCACTTGCGACCCGCCCCTGGTGTCCCACACCTTCACCGCGCCGTCGGCGCCCCCCACGGCCAGCAGATTCTGGCTGCCCGGGATCAGGGCCCGCGGCTCGGAGGAGATCTGCAGCACCGGGCTGGTGGTGTCCGCGCTCCATGCCCACACGCTTCCGGCCGCATCCGCAAAGTAGAAATCGTGCTGGTCCGGCTGGGCCGCCGACACGGTGAGGATCTTGGCGTCCACCCACACCGGCGACCGCAGCCCGCGGAACACGTCGTACACCAGCAGCTCTTGCCCCTCCGCCAGGGCGATGCGGCTGCCGTTGGCGTTCAGGGCGATGCCGTTGATGGTCGAGACTCCGTCCGGCAGCCGGGGCAGCCACTGCCGCGCGCTCGCCTTGCCGGGGTCCAGCTTCCAGACCGTGACCTGCGGCTCCTGGGGCTTGTCCGCGCTGGCCGGCAGCAGGGAAGCGCAAGCCAGCGTCGTCCCGTCCGGCGTCGAAGCGATCGCGCTCACCAGCGTCCCGCACGAAAACGTCTGCGGCTGGCCGCCGGCCTTTCCCCACGGCCACGCCCACAGCTTGCCCTCCGCCGTGAGGGTGACCAGGAGCGGCCCCGCGAACTGCAGGACTTCGATGGCGGTATCGTGATGCAGGCGGCCCTTCACCTCGCCGGTCTTGAAGTCCATCAGCAGCGCATCGTTGCCGCTGGCGGCTGCGATCAGCGTTCCATCCGGGCTGTAGGCCGCCAGACTGGTCTTCAGCGCCTGTCCGGGCAAGCCGCCCTTCAACTGCGGCAGCATCGACAGTGCGTCGGCCATGATGGTGAGCGCTTGCGGATTCTCGTCGCGGCGGTAGCTCTCCGCCGCCAGCAGCGCGCTCACGTTCAGCAGGCCGTCGCTCTGCGACGCGATCGCGGCCTCGGCGGCCAGCAACTGCGCCGTGGCCAGCCGCGACTTCGCGCGCACTTGCATGTAGCCGAACCCGCTGAAGCCCGCCACCGCCAGCGCCAGGAAGGCCAGGATGTACGCCGCCCGCTTGCGCGCCTGGCTGCGCTCGACGTTGGCCTTGGCTTCCGCGTCGCGGCGCGCCTCGCCGATTTTCCGCTCCTCCTCCGCCTGGCGTTCCTGCTCCCGGCTCCGCAGCTCCTCGTCGCGGCGCGCGCGGCTGGCGTTGAGCAGCGCCTCGGCCTGCTCGAACGCCGGATGGTAGCGCACGGCCCAGTAGAGGTTGGGCTGGCGCTCGGTCCACCATTCCAGCGCGCGGGCCAGCATCGCGTCCCGCAGGTAGTCGTCGGGCGCGCGGTTGGCCAGCTGGAGATAGATGTGGCGCGACTCTTCCTCTTCGTCCGCCCACTCGTTGGCCAGCGTGTCCCACTTGCGCAGCAGGCATTCGTGGGTCACATCGATGACCGTGCCCTCCTCCAGCGGGCCCTCGAAGGGTGTCAGGAAGGTGCGCCCGCGCCCGCGGAAGCAATCGATGACCGCGGACACCTCCGCCAGCGTGGCCCCGGAAACGCGGCACAAGTCCACCACCGAGGTCGGATGCCTCACCTCGCCGCCCTTGTCGTCGCGGTTCCTCAGCCGCTGGAACATGCGCTTGATCACCGTGGCGCCGCCGCGGCTCAGCGGGATGGCCTCCTGGCAGGCTTCCGTGGCATGCAGCGAGAGCGCCTTCTGGATGGTCCCGATGGCCACGTAATCCGCTTCGGAGATCTCCGTGTCCCATTTGTGGTGGCCCTGCCAGTATTGCCACGTGCGCATCAGGGCGTGCTGCAGCAGCGGCAACTGGTCCGGGTCCTCGCCGGTGTCGTTCAGCAACCGCTGAACCAGCAGCGGGGCGATGCGCGCGCCGGCCAGGCCGATGGGCCCCTCGATGGTCTGGCGCAGCAGGTCGCGCGTCATCCGCGGGACCAGGTACTGGGCGCGGTTCATGATCTCCGCGAGCTGGCCGAACTGCGCGCACTCGCCCAGGTAGTCCGACCGCATGGTGATGGCGCAGTACACCGACGCCCCCGGTTCGGCGGCCTGCTCGTGCGCCATGCTGGTCAGCAGCAGGCAGACAAAGGCGGCCTTCTCGTCGTAGTCCGCGACCGCGCTTTCCAGGCGCGCCGAGAAGCGGAACAGCTCTTCGAACTGGTCGGCCAGGATGAGGACGTTCGAGCGCATGCGCGGCGTCGTCCGGAAGCACTTGCGAATGCCGCTGAGGACCGAGAGAGGGTCGCTCCGCAGATCGTCGCGGCTCGTGTCTTCGCACAACCCGGCCGCTTGCAGCGCGTCCAGCAGGTTGCCCACGGGATCGTTGCCGGGCCGCATGACGACGAAGGTCCAGCGCTCTCCGGCGCCGGCCAGCAGGCCCGCCTTCAGCGCCGGCAGGACTCCCGCGCGCACCAGCGACGATTTGCCGCTTCCGGAGTTGCCCAGCACCGCCGCGAACCGGTGGCGCGCCAGGGTGGCGATCACCTCGGCGCTCTGCCCCTCGCGCCCGAAGAACAGGTCCACCTCCGATTCCTCGAAGGGCCGCAGCCCCGGAAACGGCTGCATCGTATCCTGCCCGGCCACGCCCGCCGTCATGGCGCGCCCTCCGCCAGATGATCGAACAACGGCGCCAGTTTGTCCTCGACGAAGGGCTCGCAATCGCCCAGCACCAGCAGCGGCGGATACCCGGGCTCCGGAACTTCGCGCGCCGGCAGGTCCAGGTACTTGTTCTTCTTGAGCGGATCGGGCGGCTCGCACAGGTACACCGTGCGAACGTACTTCGCGCGGTTGGCCGCCGAGGCCAGCGTCTTGCGCAGGGCGATCCGCATCATCTGCACCCAGCCGTCAGGCGCGGTGCCGTAATAGATGAGCGCGGCGTCGGTGGACGAGATGCTTTGGTTGCGCAGCTCCTCCAGCATGGCGGGATCGCCGTCGAACGCCGGCTCCTCATAGTAGATTCCGTTGTCCAGAAGGTACTTGCGGATGGCCTTGAATCCGGGGTGCTCCAGGTCGTCGCGCGTGCACATGAGGAACACCGACCGGGCCTTGTCCGTCCGCTTGACCGCGGGCTTCTTGTTCAACTGGTCGTTGACCGTATCGATGAGCCGGGCGAGCCCCGTGCGCAGGATCTCGGTTTTTCCGTCACCCACGGTCTTCAGCTCTTCCAGGAACTGGCCCTGGGCCGCGTCCGGTTCGCCCAGGCCGTCGGGAATCCACACCAGTTGGCGGAAGCCGGGCTTCACCGCGGCGGCCCGCACCAGCTCGTATTCGAGGCGCACGATGGGCCGCGGATCGTCCTCCAGAACGGTCCCCGCGCGCGAGCCCACAACATGGACGGCGACGTCCCATTCCTTGGAGTGCGCCTCGAAGTCGGAGGTCAGCTCCGACGCCAGCTCCGGGCGGTTCTCGCCGGGTACGATGCGGAAGCCCTTGCTGGCCAGGGTGTTCACCACGGTGTCGCGGTCCAGCTTGCGGTCCGCCGTGGTGTGGGCCACGTAAGCCGTTTTAGCGGGCAATGCCTGCGCGCGCGCGGCCTGCATGCGCTTCAGGAGCTTGGCCACGGCCTGCGCCAGCTTCTCGCTGGTGGTGTAGAACTCGTCGTAGCCGGGCAGCGCCGGCGCCGCGGGGAACTCCTCGAAGGTGGAGGACGCTTGCGGGTCGGTGCGGAAGAACTGAAAGCCGAGCGTCGCGATGGCGGCCATTTCCGGCGGTTCCCGGCCGGCCGCATACGGCGTCTTGAGCACGCGAACCAGCCGCACCATGTCCCCTACTTTGATGCCGCCGTTGGCTCCCGCGCATTCGAGGAAGCGCCGCGCCTCGCGCATGCACGAGTCCGACGTGACGTAGCGGGGCGTGACCACCGAAAGGCACAGGGCCGTGTTGGCGAGCCGGTCCTCGATCAGCTCCCAGAGCGCGTCCGCGCCGCCCAGCTTCCGGTCGCGCCAGATGCGGACGGGAGCGCCGAGGATCTCCGGCACGCGCTCCAGCAGGCGGTCGTGCAGCGCGCTGACCCAGTTGCCGGCGTTGTCGATGTGCCCATAGCTGATGAAAACGTCTTCGGCAAACCCCGGCACAAATGGAGGAGTACCCGAATCTGGCGAGGCGCCGGAGGAAGCCATGCTCGTAAATACTATGATGTTTGGGTGCGAATATGCAACTGCCGAAGATCACAGTGCCAGCGACGATTGGTGTATTTCAGGCCTGTATCCCTGGCGAATGCACCGCACAACCGGTTCCGGCGTAAGGATGGTGACAGCCAGGTCCTTTGGCCGGTGACGTTTCCTCAGGTAGCCCGCCGGCGACCACAGAAGCAGCGCGTCGCCCCACACCAGGTAGCTGGAGCCCTCGATCTGAACGAAGCAACCATCGGGCAGCGGGTTCAAGGACGCCTGGTAGCGGATCTTCCCTTTTCCGCGGTCGATTCGCGTGCGATGCAGTTCGAGATCGATTTCATCCGCGAGAGCAGCTTCCCCTCCACGCGGAATCCCGGAGCGAATCCAGGCGTCTCGGAAGGCGTTGAACCGCTCCCGCCGGCATTCGGCACAGGGCCGGTGGCCCGCGGCGAGCGCCACGGCTTCGTCCAGGAAGAACAGCTCCGTGTAATGGCCCGGAGACATCACCGAACGCCGCCGGCCCTTGAATTCCAGGAGACAGGTAATCCAGCGCCGGCTCGCGTACTGGCGAACGATCTCGCGTTGCCGATTGTGCAACTGCCCGCCCCGGTTGCCCAGGAACGTTCCGCGGGCGTCCGTGGAGAATATCGTTCCGCAGGGGTCCACGCGGTTCTGGAGCGGCATTCCGGAATCCCAGACTCACATAATCGCACGGCTGGAGCTGGATCGGGATGCCACCTTTTCCGTTGGAGCGAACCGCATTGGGGCTATCCTGGTGCTCATGGGCCGGTACGTCATTCTTACGAATCACAAGCGGGCGGTGATCGCGCTGGTCCACACCGTGGCGTTCCTGCTGATCGCCGTGCTGCTGACGCGCACCGCCGTGCGGCCGCTGCGGATGACGTCGCCGTTTCCGGCGTGGCTGCTGGCCGCCGTGTACCTGGTGGTGAGCGGCATCCTCACAGCGCTGGCGGCAATGGCCGGCTGCCTGCGCGAACGGCTCTACTTCGGTTTGTGCACCGCCAGCGCGGCGTTCGGACTGATGCGGCAGGTCGCCGGCGATCCGCGCATGCACGCTGCCGTCTACATTCGGGTCGGGCTGCTGGCCTCGGCGGTCGTCACGGGCGCGATGATTCTGCGGGCACACCGCGCCGCCGTGCTCCAGGTTCACAATGTGGCGCGGCACGCCCACCGCTAGGCCCGTTACAATCAGGAGAGTGCCCGGAGTCTATCTCTCATATCCCTTCTGCGCGCAGAAGTGTACGTACTGCAATTTTGCGTCCGGGGTCTTTCCCCGCGCGCTCGAGCCGCGCTATCTCGAGGCGCTCGCGCGGGAGATCCGCGCGCACCGGTGGCAGTGGCGGCCCGAGACCGTTTACCTCGGCGGCGGCACGCCAGGTGCAATGGAACCGGATGTGCTGAGCGCGCTGATGGAACTCATCCCCGGCCGGCCGTGGGCGGAAGCCACCATCGAAGTCGCGCCCGGCGGGGGTGTGGAGACACGGGCCGAGGCGTGGGTGCGCTGCGGCATCACGCGCGCCAGCCTGGGCGTGCAGTCGTTCGTGGAGAAGGAGATTCGACGCAGCGGGCGCAAGCACACGGCGTCGATGGTGGCCGAAGAGATCGGCATACTGCGCGAGGCCGGCATACGCCAGGTCAATATCGACCTCATCGCGGGACTCTCCGGCCAAACCGAAAGCAGCTGGCGCGAATCGCTCGACCAGATCGAGCGGCTGGCTCCCGAGCACGTCTCCGTGTACATGCTCGAAGTCGATGAGGACAGCCGCCTGGGCAAGGAGCTGCTGGCGGGCGGCGCGCGCTACGGCGCGGGCGAGGTGCCCCCGGAAGAGGACATCGCGGCGTTCTATGAAACGGCCGTCGAGCGGCTCGCCGGAATGGGCCTGGCGCGCTACGAGATCTCCAACTTCGCGCGGCCGGGGTGCGAGTCGCGGCACAATCTCAAGTACTGGAGGCTGGAGCCGTATGTGGGTTTCGGCGCCGGCGCGCATTCGTTCGACGGGCGGGTGCGCGCCGAGAACCCGGAGACGATGACGGATTACCTCGACGGAGCGGCCGGGGACGCGCCCCACGAAGCTCACCTCGACCAAGAGCGCTTCTTTGTGGGCCTGCGGCTGATGTCGGGCATACGGCCCTCCGGCGAAGAATGGCGGCGCTTCGAGCAGCCCATCCGCCGCTTTGTGGATGCCGGCCTGCTGGAGACGGCGGACGGCGTGCTGCGCTTGACGGGCCGCGGCGTGCTGCTTTCCAATGAAGTCTTCCAGGAGTTTGTGGGCATATGATCGACCTGCGAAGCGACACCGTCACCAGGCCCACTCCCGCCATGCGCCGCGCCATGATGGAGGCCGAGGTCGGGGACGACGTGTATGGAGAAGACCCGACGGTGAACCGGCTGGAGCAGCGCGCCGCCGAAATCACGGGCAAAGAGGCGGCGCTGTTCGTGCCCACGGGCACCATGGGCAACACCATCGCGGTCAAGCTGCTCACGGAGCATGGCCAGGAAGTCATCGCCGATTCGCGCGCGCACCTGCTGGATTACGAGCTGTCCATGGTGGCGTGGTTTTCGGGCTGCGTGGTGCGCGCCATCCAGACCGAAGACGGCATCCTTTCCTGGGAACAGGTGAAGCGGCTGATCAAGCCGGTCAGCCCGTATTCGGCGCCTACCGGGCTGGTCGAAATCGAAAACACCCACAATATGTGGGGCGGCACGGTTTATCCCATGAGCACCATCCGCCAGATCTGCGACGGCACGCACGAGCGCGGGCTCAAGGTGCACATGGATGGCGCGCGCATATTCAACGCCGCGGCGGCCATGGGGATTCCGGTGCGCGAGATCGCGGCGCCCGCCGACACGGTGATGTTCTGCCTCTCGAAAGGCCTGGGGGCGCCCTCGGGTTCCATCCTGGCGGGCGCTCAAAAGCTGATCGCGAAAGGGCGGTTGTACCGCAAGCGTTTGGGCGGCGGCATGCGCCAGGTTGGCGTGCTGGCGGCGGCGTGCCTGGTGGCGCTGGACGAATCGCCCGCGCGGCTATGCGGCGATCACGCCAACGCCAGGTTTCTGGCGGAGGGCTTCGGGCGCATTCCGGGAATCGAGATCGATCCGCAAAAGGTGGCGACCAACATCGTGGTTTTCGACGTGTCGGGAACCGGCGCCGCCCCGGCGGAAATCAGCGCGCGGCTGAAGCAGCGCGGCGTGCTGATCAACGCCATCAACGAGCGCCAGATGCGCGCCGTTACACATTACGACGTGGACCGCCAGGGGTGCGCGCAAGCGCTCGACGCACTGGCGGATGCCCTATGAGGTTTACATGTTGAAGTTTCTCCTGTTGGTGGCGGGCGGTACGCTCGCTTCCGCGCAGCAATACTCCATCACGACCATTGCCGGGGGGGCGCCGCCGGCCACGCCCGCGGTGGCGGCCAGCACTTCGATCGGCCAGCCCAGGCGCGTGGCCCTGGATTCGGCGGGCAACCTGTATTTCTCCAGCGGCAACTCGGTCTTCAAGATGGGCAGCGGCGGCACCCTCACCCTGGTGGCCGGAAATTCGCGCGCCGGATTCTCGGGCGATGGCGGCCCCGCGGTGAACGCACAGTTGAACAATCCACAGGGCCTCGCCTTCGATCATGCGGGGGGCCTGTACATCGCCGATTCGAGCAACAACCGGATACGCATCGTGACGCCCGACGGCATCATCAACACGTTCGCGGGCACCGGCGGCGTGAGCCCCGGCGGTGCGCGCAGCTTCAACGACGGCGGCCCGGCCACCGGGGCTCTGTTGCACGCGCCTTCAGCCGTGGCCATCGACACGAGCGGCAACGTGTACATCGCGGATACCGGCGACAACCTGATCCGGATCGTGACGCCCGACGGACTGATCAACGCGTTTGCGGGCGACAGCTACCCGAGTTTTCTGGGCGACGCCGGGCTGGCCACGGATGCGGAACTGTATAAACCGTCGGACGTGGCGGTGGATTCGAGCGGCAACGTGTACATCGCCGATACGGCCAACCAGCGCATCCGCAAGGTCACCACGGACGGGTTGATCAACACCATCGCGGGCACCGGCGCCGCGGGTTACTCGGGCGATACCGGCCCGGCCACCAGCGCAATACTGCTGGCGCCCGCATCGGTGACGGTAGACTCCAGCGGCAACGTATACTTTGCGGACACCGGCAACACGCGCATTCGCAAGATCGACACCAGCGCCAATATCTCCACGGTGGTGGGCACGGGCGTGCCGGGCTTCACGGGCGACGGCGGCCCGGCGATCAATGCGAAGATGAGCCTGCCGACGGGGGTGGCGGTGGATTCCTCGGGCAACCTGTATATCGCCGACTCGCAGAACCTGCGCATCCGCAAGGTAGCTTCGGGCACCATCAGCACGCTGGCGGGTAACGGCGTCTCGAGCTTCTCGGGCGATAACGGCCCAGCCACGCAGGCGCAAATGAATTCGCCCGAGGGCGTGGCGGTGGATTCCTCGGGCAACATTTACATCGCGGATACCAACAACCACGAGGTGCGGCGCGTCACCAGGGACGGAACCATCGCCCGGTTCGCGGGCAACGGGACGGCGGGATTCGGGGGCGATGGGGGCGCGGCCGCCAGCGCCCAACTGAACGCGCCCGAGGGCCTGGCCATAGACTCGGCCGGCAACCTCTATATCGCGGACACGCAGAATGCCCGCGTCCGCATGGTGACCGCCGGCGGAGCCATCAGCACCGTGGCGGGCAACGGGACGCCGGGATTCGGCGGCGATGGGGGGGCGGCCACCGGCGCCATGCTGAGCACGGTTACGGGCGTGGCCGTGGATGCGGCCGGCAACCTGTACATCGCCGACCTGAATAACTACCGCGTGCGGAAAGTCTCCGGCGGAACGATCGCGACTGTCGCGGGGAACGGCAGCCAGGGCTATGCGGGCGACGGCGGCGCGGCCACCAGCGCTTCGCTCAACCTGCCGCGCGGGGTGGCCGTGGATGCGGCGGGCAACCTGTATATCGCGGACTCGGGCAATGCGGTGGTGCGCAAAGTGGCCAACGGCGCCATCACGACCATAGCCGGGACGGGCCTGCCGGGCTTCAGTGGCGACGGCGGCGCCCCCACCAGCGCACAACTGGCCAGCCCCTCGGGCATCGCGGTGGATGTCAACGGCAGCCTCATCGTAGCGGACGGAGCCGCGCGGATCCGGAAGATCCTCTTCTACGGCTTCATCACCACCATCGCCGGCAACGGCGCCACGGGTTATTCGGGCGACGGCGGACTGGCCATCAATGCGCAGATCAACGGGGCTACCGCGGTGGCGCTCGACAACTCCGGCAACGTGTATATCGCCGACAGCAGCAACAATGCCGTCCGCATGCTGCAATTCACGGCGGCGGGGACTTCGATCAGCGCGGTGGTGAATGGCGCGAGCAACCAGCCAGGCGCGATCGCGCCGGGCGAAGTGCTGGTGCTGTACGGCACGGGCCTGGGTCCGGGCACGCTGACGCAGGCCTCCCTGGGCGCCAACGGCGGCCTGCCGACCGCCCTGGCGGGCACCAGCGTGGCGATCAACGGGACGCTGGTCCCGCTGCTTTACACTTCGGCCGGCCAGGTGGGCGCGCTGGTGCCGTTCGAGGTCACGGGGCCCACCGCGCGGGTGGTCGCCGTGTACCAGGGGCAGACGTCGGCGCCCGCAACGGAGAATGTGGTGGCGGCGTCGCCCGCGATCTTCACCCTGGACGGAAGCGGCGCGGGGCAGGCCCTGGCGATCAACGTGGCGGACGGAGCGGTGAACGGACCGAACCACCCGGCCAGCGCGGGCTCATACGTGACCCTGTATGCGACCGGCGCGGGCCAGACGAACCCCGCGGGACAGGACGGGCAACCGGCCACGGTGTCGTCAGTCGTCGCCGCGGTGACGGCGACGATCGGCGGACAGACGGCCACGGTGCAGTACGCCGGCGGGTCGCCCGGCAGTGTCGCCGGAGTGATCCAGGTGAACTTGCAGGTGCCGGCCGGACTTACGGCGGGGGCCGTTCCGGTGGTGTTGCAAGTGGGCGGCGCGTCGAGCCAGAGCGGCGTGACGATGGTGGTGCAGTGATGAGATACCGCAAACTCGGCAGGACCGGCTTCGAGATCAGCGACATCGGATTCGGCGCCTGGGGCATCGGCGGCAAGCAGTGGCTGGGCGGGACCGACGACGAATCGGTGGCGGCGCTGCGGCGCGCCATCGAGCTGGGAGTGAACTTCGTCGATACGGCGCTGGCGTACGGCGACGGCCACAGCGAACAGCTGGTGGGGCAGGTGGTGCGGGATGCCGGCACGCGGATCTACGTGGCCACCAAGGCGCCGCCCAAGAACGGCATCTGGCCGGCGGGGCGGGGCGTGAGCATGCGGGAAGTCTTCCCGTACGGCTACATCATGAGGTGCGCGGAGGAGAGCCTGCGCAACCTGGCGATGGAGTCGATCGACCTGCTGCAGCTCCACGTTTGGACGTCCGATTGGGCGGATCGAGACGACTGGCGCCGCGCCTTCGAGGACCTGAAGCGCTCGGGCAAGATCCGCGCCGCCGGAATTTCGCTGTCGGAGCACGATCCCGATTCCGGGCTCAGCGCGATTCGCAGCGGCTTGATCGACGCCGTGCAGGTGATCTACAACATTTTCGACCAGCTTCCGGAGAAGAATCTCTTCCCGCTGTGCCTGAGCGAGAACGTCGGCGTGCTGGCGCGCGTGCCTCTGGATGAAGGCGGGCTGACCGGCAACGTGGACGAAAACACGAAGTTCCCGCAAGGCGATTTCCGCGACTGGTATTTCCGCGGCGGCCGCAAGAAGGAGGTGGCGGAGCGCGTGAGCGCGCTGCGGAAGGACCTGGGAGAGAGCGCGAATCTGGCCGAGGTGGCGCTGCGGTTCTGTCTGTCGCACCCCGCCGTGACGACGGTGATCCCGGGAATGCGCACGCGCCGCCACGCGGAATCGAACAGCGCGTTGTCGGATGCGGGAGCGCTGCCGGCCGAAACGATCGCAATGCTGAGGAGGCACGCGTGGGATCGAAACTTCTACACATAAGCCTTCTGGCGGGGGCGCTGGCGGCGCAGGGCCGCTTCGCGCCGGGAGTGAAGCCATTCCTCGCGGTGGATGCGCCGGTGGTGGCGCTCGAGCACGTGCGGGTGATCGACGGCACGGGCGCCCGGCCGAGGGAAGATCAGACGGTGGTCATCGACCACGGAAAGATCCGGGCGGTGGGTCCGGCCGCCTCCACGCCGGCGCCGGCGGGTTCGCAGGCGCTCGACCTCACGGGCCACACGGTGATCCCGGGCATAGTGGGGATGCACGAGCACATGTTCTATCCATCGGGCGGGGGGATCCCCATCTACAACGAGCAGGCCTTCAGCTTTCCGCGCCTGTACCTGGCGAGCGGCGTCACCACGGCGCGCACCGGCGGCAGCCTGGAGCCGTACACGGATCTCAGCCTCGAGCGCATGATCGATGCGGGGCGCATGCCGGGGCCCAAGCTGTGGATCACCGGTCCATACCTGGAGGGCGCGGGGGCGTTCACCGTGCAGATGCACGAGCTGACCGGCCCGGACGACGCGGCGCGCACGGTGGAATACTGGGCGGCCGAAGGCGTCACTTCGTTCAAGGCGTATATGAACATCACGCGAGCGGAGCTGAAGGCGGCGGTGGACGCGGCGCACCGGCACGCGATCAAGGTCACGGGCCACCTGTGCTCGATCGGGTTCCGGGAGGCCGCCGCGATCGGGATCGACAATCTGGAACACGGGCTGCTGGTGGACACGGAGTTTCATCCCGGCAAACAGCCCGACGTGTGCCCGCCGCAAGCCACGACGCGAGGGGAGATCGCGGGCCTCGATCTGACGAGCGCGCCGGTGAAGGAGATGATCGCCGCGCTGGTGGAGCACGGCGTGGCCATCACTTCGACGCTGGCGGTATTCGAAGCGTTGGACGGCAGCCGGCCGCCGCTGGAACAGCGCTTTCTGGACGCGCTGACGCCCGAGGCGTCGGTGAGCTATCTGGGCGCGCGGGCGCGGGCCCGCGGCGGGGCCGACTCGCCGGTGCTGGCGGGAGTGCGCAAGGAACTGGAGTTCGAACGCGCGTTTGTGAAAGCCGGCGGGCTGCTGATCGCGGGCGCCGATCCCACGGGCAACGGCGGGGCGCTGGCGGGGTTCGCCGACCAGCGGAACATCGAGCTGCTGGTGGAGGGCGGCTTTTCGCCGGAGGAGGCGATCCAGATTTCCACGGCGAACGGAGCGCGGTTTTTGGGCGAGACGGATCGCATCGGCACGGTGGCCGCGGGGGAGCAGGCCGACCTGGTGGTGATCGACGGGAACCCCTCGGCGCGCATCGCCGACATCCGCAAGGTGACGCTGGTGTTTAAGGACGGCGCGGGGTACGATCCGGGGAAGCTGCTGGAATCGGTGCGGGGGTCGGTGGCGCTACATTAATAAACAAAGAGACAGGAGACAGAAGTCAGGAGACTGGAATGCGAAATATTTCTGCGTTGAGAATCGGCGCCCTGATCGCCGCCGTCTGCGTGTGCGCGCCGGGGCAGGACACGCCGGCCAAGGAGGCTCAGAAGGAGGCTCCGAGCGATACGAAAGGACTGCCGCCGAGAGCGACTCCGGGCGATTATCAGGCCCACGGGAAGGCAGGCGCCGCGACCATTGGGGCCGAGTTCAAAGGGCACGCCATCCCCACGATGCAAGGGACCCTCACCACGGAAGACTACGTGATCGTCGAGATCGGAATGTTCGGCGCGCCGGACGCGCGGCTGCAACTGGTTCTCGGCGACTTTTCGCTGCGCATCAACGGGAAGAAGCCCTTGGAGAGCCAGCCATACGGGTTGGTGATCCGGAACGTCAAAGACCCGGAGTACGAGCCGCCGGCGGCACAGAAATCGAAAACCAGCTTGGGCGGCGGCGGACAGGGTGGGGCGGGTGACCCTCCCCCGTCGCCCCCGCCGATCCCGATCGGGGTACAGCGTGCGATGGCCCAGCGGGTTCAAAAGTCCGCCCTGCCGGAAGGCGACCGCCCGCTTCCGCAGGCGGGACTGATTTTCTTCCAGTACCGGGGTAAGAGCAAGGGTATCCATTCGATGGAGCTGATGTACGCCGGCGCCGCCGGAAAGGCCACGATCGCGCTGCAACCGGAGTGAACAACGAGAGGGCGGGAGCCGAGGAAGGGCCGCGCGGACGTCAACCGGACGCGGATTCAAGATCGAGGGCGAAGGCGAGCGCATTCTTGGTGAGGGGCACGTACAGCACAAGAGCCCGGGGCGGGTTCGGATCTTTGCGGGAAACAATTACGACAGGCCGCGTCTTTGCGGCAAGCCCCAGATCCGCCAACCACACCTCACCTGGTTGTGGGTTCATCGAGCAGGTCCAGGACCTCCTGTTCAGCCGCACGGGAGCGCGCGAGATCGAGAACATCGTGGTCGGCAAGATCGATGACTTCCGCGATGCGCTCTCGCGCCTCAGCAGCCGTCGCCGGCTTCCACTCGCGCAACCGAGCGTCCAGCTTTTCCGCCAAGGCGTCCACGACGACCTCCTTCTTCGTCTCCCAGTTTAACTCTCGGATAGGCCGTGGCGGGCGTGCGCCGTGTCGAGGGCGATGCCCTCTTCCCCATGCTTCTCTCACTGCACGGTCCACGAACCCATCGATTGCCAGCCGGAATTGTTGGCCTCGGTGGAGTCCCGCGCGGCCACCGAGCGCGCAGACAAGAGCCGCTTTGGAATGCGCCCGGCGACAGCATAGTCCCTCCGCGCGCCGACGCGGTGACAGGCTCCACAGGATTACTACCCGACCTCCCGGATTCTCCCGTGTTCAGGGGATGATGCAAAACGTAAAATTCCGTTGTAAGATATAACAGTAAAAAACTCAGAGATGCGGGCGCCGATCGATAGACATGGGGAGAAGATCCGGCAGGCAGCTACAGGTTTCCCAGGGGCCCATCATTCCTAGAATTCGCGAGGCCGGGTCTTCGGAGCCTGACTGGCAATTGCGCCAGCCGGGCGGACGGTGTAGCATCTTTTTAATGCAGTCGAGAGAACTCTAGAGGGGTTTCGGCCGGGAGACCGGCCGGATGGAGAAGATGGCGAATACAACATTAGAGCCCGCCGGGACGGCGGCGCCGGCTCCGAAGCCCAAGCCGTCCGTGATCCAGGCAGTCCAGAACATTTTTTCGAAGGGTGAAGAAACAGACGAGGGCAAGATCATCGCGCGCCGCCGCAAATTTGTGATGGCGGCGGTGCTGGGCACCCTGGGCGTGAATCTGTTGATGTTTCTGCGGTTCTTCTTCCCGCGCGCCCTGTACGAGCCGAAGACGAGGTTCAAGATCGGGTATCCATCGGACTTCGGCTTCGGGGTGGACACCAAATTCCAGAAAGACTACCGCATCTGGGTGGTGCGCAACACCGAGGGGATTTTCGTCATCTCGGCCATCTGCACGCACCTGGGGTGCACGCCCGACTGGAAGCCGAGCGAGAACAAATTCAAGTGCCCGTGCCACGGCAGCGGGTACGACCCCGAGGGCATCAACTTCGAAGGCCCTGCGCCGCGGCCGATGGACCGCGCGCACGTGGAGATCGGTCCGGACGGCCAGATCGTGGTGGACTTGAGCAAGCTGTATCAGTGGCCCAAGGGCGAGCCTTCGCAGTTCAATCAAGACGGAGCCATCCTCCGGGTTTGAGGTTTCATCATGGCAGATACCAAAGGAAACACCGACGGGAAACCGCCGGCGGGCAGCGGCAACGGCGCGGCGGGCGGCAACGGCGGCGGCAACGGGGCGGCGTCCGGCAAACTGGCCGCGGTGATGGCCGGGGCGAAAGCGGTGCAGGCCAAGGCGGCCGAGGAACTCAAGGAGACCATCAAGGCTCCGGAAAAAACGGATGTGTGGAAGTCCGTGCTGCGCGTAAAGCACGACGAGACGCCGCGCAGCCGGGCGCTGGGCGTGCTGAGCAACGTCTTCCTGCACCTGCATCCGGCCAAGATCAATCGCGACGCGGTGGCCTACAACTACACGTGGGGCATGGGCGGCATGACGTTCTACGTGTACATCACGCTGGTGTTCACGGGCACGCTGCTGATGTTCTACTACCATCCGTCGAAAGTGGTGGCCTTCCGCGACATTCTGTACCTGGAGAACGACGTTCCCTTCGGCAAGCTGCTGCGGAACATGCACCGGTGGGGCGCGCACCTGATGGTGATCATGGTGGAGCTGCACATGTTCCGCGTGTTCCTGACGGGGTCGTACAAGAAGCCGCGGGAGTTCAACTGGGTGGTGGGGGTGCTGCTGCTGGTGCTGACGCTGCTGCTCAGTTTCACGGGCTACCTGCTGCCGGACGATCAACTGGGCTTCTGGGCCGTCACGGTGGGGACCAACATGGCGCGCGCCACTCCGCTGCTCGGAAACCAGGGGCCGTTCGGGCCGCAACTGGGCATGACGCCGTTCAACGACGTGCGCTTCGGGCTGCTGGGCGGATCGATCGTGGATTCGAACGCGCTGCTGCGGGCCTACATCTGGCACTGCGTGGCGATACCGATCATCGCGTCGGCCTTCATGGTGGTTCACTTCTGGCGCGTGCGCAAGGACGGGGGCATCTCCGGGCCGTCGCCGGTGGTGCTGGCGAGCGAGATCAAGGACGTGAAGAAGTTATAGCCGCGGATGAACGCAGATGAACGCGGATAAGGCCAAATCATCATCGGCGTTCATGGGCGGCTGAGACGAGTTCTTATGGACTTTCATCAACTCTGGACAATCCTAAGCACGCCGGACAACGTTCCCATCGTGCTGCTGCTGTTCGTGGTGCCCTTTTATACGTGGTACGCAATGCGGCAGGCGTTCGCCAACGACCGGCTGATCGCCGAGCTGGAGGCCAATCCGGAGATGGCCAAGACGCACCACCGCAAGGTCCAGGCGTGGAAGCCGGGGTGGGCGCGGGAAGTGCATGTGTGGCCCTATCTGCTGCGCATCGAGTTTCTGGCGGCCATCATCGTCACGGTGATCCTGATGGTATGGTCGATCACGTTGAACGCGCCGCTGGAGGAGCCGTCGAACCCGACCCTCACGATGAACCCGGCGAAGGCGCCGTGGTACTTCCTCGGATTGCAGGAGATGCTGGTGTACTTCGATCCGTGGATGGCGGGCGTGGTGATGCCGTCGCTGATCATCGTGGGGCTGATCGTGATCCCGTACATCGACACCAACCCGCTGGGCAGCGGCTACTACACGTACAAGCAGCGGAAGTTCTCGATCCTGACGTTCATCTTCGGATTCATCGTGCTGTGGGTCTCGATGATCGTGATCGGCACGCTGATCCGCGGTCCGGGATGGATGTGGTTCTGGCCGGGGACGACGTGGGACCACAACCGGCTGATCTTCGAGGTGAACCGCGACCTGCCGGACATTTTCGGCATTACGGGGCGCGTGGCCAAGATCATTTTCGGAGCGATCGTCACGGGCCTGTACGGCGTGGGGGCGGGGGTGCTGATGCACAAGCTGATCACGTGGACGCCGTTTAACCGCAAGATCTACGCCCGCATGAGCGTGCTGCAATACGTGGTCATGCAGACCTTCCTGATCATCATGCTGGCGCTGCCGGTGAAGATCCTCATCCGGCTGCTGTTCCGCATCAAGTACATTTGGGTCACTCCCTGGTTCAACATATGAGCGATCAAGACAAGGATCCGGTAGTCCATTCTTCCCTGAGCAAGGCGCTGTTCATCTGGTCGACGGTGCTGGTGCTGTCGCTGGTCTGGGGCCTGTGGGACGAGATGTACGGCATACGGCCGTGGAAGAGCTACGAGGCGAAGTTCGAGAAGCAATACGGCAAGTACCTGGCGACGGCGCGGCTGGGCGAGGTGGAGGTCGAGCGTCAGATCAAGGCATCGCCCGACTACAAGCGGCTGGACGCCGACATGCAGGCCGCGGAACAGGCCGCCATGCCGCGCGCCAAGGCCATCGACGCGGAGGTGAACGGGGAACTGGTGCCCAGGATCCTGGCGCTCAACGATCCGTTTCAGGAAGTCCGCAGCCACATCGGCGCGCTGACGTACGAGATCGAGGTATCGGGGAGCGAGAGCCACAAGGAGTCGTTGCGGCGGCAGATCGAGGAGCTGAGGGCGGAAACTCGCAGCGTCAAACTGCCGGGCGAAGACGCAAAGCAGATGAAGTTCGCCGATATGGACCAGCTGCTGAAGGACATGAAGGACCGGAAGGCGCAGCTTCTTCAGGAGCGCGTGGAGCTGATGAAGAAGGCGACCGACCTGCGGGCCGCGCGCGATAAGTACCTGTCGGACCGCATCGCCGATGTGAGCACCACGACCATCGCCAGCGTGCAGAATTCGCTCTCCAGCTTCGATATCCGCATCCGGCAGATCCACGTGAAGGACGTGGACCTGGTGGACCGCTGCGAATCGTGCCACCTGGGGACGCGCGAGCCGGTCGTGCTGACCGCCGCCAACATGGGCGGGGAAGCGGTCTTCGCCAGCCATCCCGACAAGGAGTTGTTGCAGATTCACGACCCCGAGCGCTTCGGCTGCACGCCGTGCCACGGCGGCAATGGCGCGGCGGTTTCGAGCGTCGAAAAGGCCCACGGATACAACGAGCACTGGCTCTGGCCGCTGCACCACAAGGAGAATATCGACGCGGGGTGCCAGCAGTGCCACAGCCGGGAGATCGTGACCGAAATGGCCGACACCCTGAACGCCGGGCGAGAGACCTTCCGCCTGCGCGGCTGCATGGGCTGCCACCGGTACGAGGGATTCGACCGCGAGGCCGATGAAATTTCGAGCGTCAACCAGCAGATCCGGCAGGACGAGCAGCAGAAGGCCGAGTGGCTGCGGGAGGCGGGCTTCAGCGCGCAGAAAGGCGACCGCACGAAGAACAACGACGAGGCGCAGAAGCTGTACCAGCTCTCCAACGACCTGAAGGTGCGGTCGAGCGGCCTGGATGCCAAGATCGAACAGCTCGACATGCGGTCGCACGAGCTGGTGCGGGAAGTCAAGAAGGTCGGGCCGAGCCTGAAGGAAGTGCGGGTAAAGCTGCGCAAGGAGTGGATCCCGGTGTGGCTGAAGGATCCGCACCAGTGGCGCGAGGGCACCAAGATGCCGACGTTCCGGCTGGACGACGACGAGATCCGCGCGATCGCGGCGTTTATCTGGCAATCGGGCGTGCCGGGCCAGTTGCCGCAGCAGAAGCCGGGCGATCCGGAAAAGGGGCGCGAGGCGTTCGAGACGCGCGGCTGCATGGCCTGCCACTCGATGGGCGAGGGCGGGCAGAAACAGGGCGGAACGTTCGCGGCGAACTTGAGCCGCGAGGGCGAGAAGGCCAATTACGATTACCTGGTGCGCTGGGTGCACAACCCGCGGCAGCGCACCGCGCCGTACTGCACGTTCGAGAAGAAGGACCTGACGGCGGAGGACTACCAGAAGCACGGAGTGCCGTACGTGTTCGACCTGGATCACAGCAAGTGCCCCAACGACGGGCACGAGCTGCAGGTTCAGCAGATGACGCCCATGCCCAGCCTGCGGCTCACCGAGGACGAGGCGCGCGATATCGCCAGCTACCTGATGACGCGCAAGCACGACAACGCCTCGTATGCGGGCGCGGCTTTCCTGGACGATCCGGGCCTGAAGAACCGGGGCCTGTCGCTGGTGCGGTTCTACGGCTGCGCGGCGTGCCACGAGATATCGGGGTTGGAAGAAGAGCAGCGCATCGGCACGGAGCTGACCAAGGAAGGGTCGAAGCCCATCGAGCGGCTGGATTTCGCGCTGCTGGGCCACAAGGCCGAGGCGGAGGGCTGGTACACGCACAAGGGATTTTTCGAGCACAAGCTGGAGAATCCCGCGGTGTACGACCAGGGCAAAGAGAAGGCCAAGCAGGACCGGCTGAAGATGCCGAATTTCAACCTCTCGAAGCCCGAGATCGACGCGGTCACGACGTTTCTGGAGGGCTCGGTGGACGCCACGGTTCCGCCGCGCTACTTCTACCAGCCGGCGGACCAGCGGCAGGACATCATCGACGGCTGGTGGGTGGTGCGCAAGTACAACTGCATGGGATGCCACCGCGTGCACGTGGGGCAGACCACCACTTTCGACACGCTGGCGCGGTACCAGGATCCGGACTGGAAAGACCAGAAGCCACCCACGCTGATCGGCGAAGGGGGGCGGGTGAATCCCGACTGGCTGATGCGATTCCTGGGCAATCCCTCGTTGAGTGAAACCGACACGAATCGCGACGGGGTCCGGCAGTATCTAAAAGTACGGATGCCGACCTTCAGCTTCTCGAACGGCGAACTGCGCAAGCTGGTGCGGTTCTTCGCGGCGCTGTCTTCGCAGGCGGAGCCGTTCATCCAGACCAAGACCGATCCGCTGTCGGACGAGGAACGCACCATGGCGCGGCAACTTTTCTCGAGCGAGGGCGCGCCGTGCCTGAAGTGCCACATGACGGGCGATCCGAAGCACGACGCCAAGGCGACGGCGCCGAACTTCACGGTGGCGAAGGACCGGCTGCAGCCGGGTTGGACGAAGCGCTGGATTCTGGACCCGGCCACGATGAGTCCCGGTACGGCCATGCCCTCGGGTCTTTTCCGGCACGACGAGAGCCGGTGGGTTTTCGCCGGGCCGGTGCCGGCCAGTTTCAACGGATACCAGAAGGACCATGCGGATCTGCTGGTGAGGTACATGTTCCAGTTCACGCCGGAGGAGTTGAACCGGCTGCGCGCGAGCGCGGGCTCCGGCGCGGGAAGATAGAGCGGGCAGGCCAGGAGGCCTGTCCCACTGAGGAGGCGTTCAAAAAGCAATGAAGAAGATTTGGATCGGAGTTAGTCTGGCCTGCGCGTTGACGCTGGCCGGTTGCGGCGGAGGAGAGAACAAGGAAGCGCCCAAGGCAGCCGAGGGCACCCCGGCCGCGGGGGGGGCGGCGATGCCGGACGAGGCCAACGGCGCCACGGTCACGGGCAAGGTGGTGTTGGACGGGGCCAAGCCGGTGATGAAGGCTCTGGACATGTCGGCGACTCCGTTCTGCGAGCGGGCCCACCAGGGGAGCGCGGCGAAGTCCGAGGAAGTGGTGGTGAACAGCAACGGGACGCTGAAGAACGCGTTCGTGTGGATCAAGTCGGGCTTGCCCGACAAGCAGTGGGCGGTGCCCACGACGGCGGTGACGCTGGATCAGAACGGCTGCCAGTACAAGCCGCACGTGATCGGGGTGATGACCGGCCAGAACATCGACATCAAGACCAGCGACCAGACCAATCACAACATTCACCCGATGCCCAAGATCAACCAGGAGTTCAACGAGTCGCAGCCGCCGGGCTCGGAGGACAAGATGAAGAGCTTTCCGCGTGAGGAGGTCATGATCCCGGTGAAGTGCAACGTGCATCCGTGGATGCGGTCGTACATCGGGGTGGTGTCGCATCCGTTCTTCGCGGTGACGGGCGACGACGGAACGTTTACAATCAAGGGTCTGCCTCCGGGGACCTACACGATTCAGGTCTGGCAGGAGAAGTACGGCACGCAGGACCAGCAGATCACGGTGGGGGCGAAGGAAAGCAAGACGGCGGATTTCACGTTCAAGGGGTAGGGGTAAGCCCGGTTGGGGATGCATCTAATAACTGAGGGGAGTGTGGGGCTGCGCCGCTTCTCGGCGGTGGTGGCCGTGTGCACGTTGCTGCTGGTGATCGCGGGCGGCCTGGTCACCAGCAACGACGCGGCGTTGTCGATTCCCGATTGGCCGCTGGCTTATGGGAAACTGGTGCCGCCTCTCGAGGGCGGCATTCGTCTCGAGTTCGCGCATCGGGTGCTGGCGGCGGTGGTGGCGATGCTGACGGTGGCGCTGGCGGTGTGGGTGCGCCGGCCTATCGCCTGGTTCGCGTTCGCCGCCGTGGCCGCACAGGCCGTTCTGGGCGGACTGATGGTCAAGCTGCTTGATCCCAAGGCGCTGGCGATTGCCCACGCGTGCCTGGCGCAGTTGTGTTTCGGATTGGTGGTGGCGGTCAACCGCTCGCTAACGGCCGCGGCTCAGAAACTGAACCCTGCCGCGGCCGCCGTTTTCGGCGCGGCGATCCTCGGGGCGGCGGTGCGGCATGAGGCGATGGGGGTGATTCCGCACATCGCAGGAGCGGCGGCGGCGACCCTGGTGGTACTGTGGGCGGCCGCCCAGGCATACACGCGGCACATGGAAGATGCCGCGCTGCGGCGGCCGGCGATGCTGCTGCTGGGGCTGACCATGGTCCAGATTTTTCTGGGCATCGGCGCATACGTAGGCCGCATGGCCAACGCCGAAGCGCCGCAACCCATGCCGATGATGATCTGGTTTACCGTGGCGCATGTCGCGGTGGGCTCGCTGGTTTTCGGGACCGCGATTGCCGGAGGAATGGTAGCCGCCTGATGCGCGATTACATCGAATTGACCAAGCCGCGGATCACCTGGCTCATCCTCATGAGCACCGGGATCGGCTACTTCTTCGGGCTGCCGGGCGCGGGCAACTGGTGGCAATTCCTGAAGAGCATCCAGTACCTGTCGCTGCTCCACGCCATAGTCGGGACGGCGCTGATCGCGTCGGGGACGGCGGCGCTCAATCAATGGTACGAGCGCGAGGCCGATCGCAAAATGCGGCGCACCGCGCGGCGGCCGCTGCCTTCGGGCAGGATGACCGCGCGAAATGCGCTGATGTTCGGGGTGGCGCTGTCGGTCGCGGGCTTCGCCGAGCTGTGGCTGGGAGTGAACCTGCTTTCGGGGCTGATCGGCGCGTTCACGCTGGCGAGCTACCTGTTCCTGTACACGCCGATGAAGCAGCGAACGTGGTGGTCGACCACGGTGGGCGCGGTCCCGGGGGCCATGCCACCGATGATCGGGTATGCGGCGGCGGCGGGCACGTTGACGCGCGAATCGTGGGTGCTGTTCGCGATCCTGTTCCTGTGGCAGTTCCCGCATTTCTACTCCATCGCGTGGATGTACAAAGAGGACTACGCGCGCGCGGGGATCCGGATGCTGCCGGTGGTGGAGCCGGACTGCCGATCGACGGCGCGGCAGATCGTGCTCTACGGGATAGCTCTGATTCCGGTGAGCCTGGTGCCCGGCATCCTGGGAATGTCGGGGCGCATCTACCTGATAGGGGCTTTGCTGCTGGGGCTGTGGTTTCTGTACTCGGGCGTGCGGGTGGCGCTCGAGCGCAGCATGCTTCGCGCCCGTAATGTTCTGATGACTTCGGTGCTTTACCTTCCGCTCATCTACGGGCTTATGCTCATAGACCGGTTATGATGGACGCAGGGAGTCTTGCCGTGAGCGTCCAAGCCGGAACGATGACCTTCGATGAATTCGAGAAGCTGGCCGACCCGCCAACGGGCCATTACGAATTGCATCATGGGCAGCTCGTCTTCATGCCACCACGCAAGAAAATCCACGTGAAGATCCAACAAGCCCTGTTTGATCGGCTTGCGCCACTGCTCGGTGGCCTGGGATTTATCACCAACGAACTGCCTTTTCGACCAGCACCGGAGTACGAGTCGTGGGTTGCCGATATTGGCTTTGTCCTCCAGAAGCGATGGGACAACGACGATAACGACTACTTCCTTGGCGCGCCGGACATTGTGATCGAGGTTCTATCGAGGAGCAACACGATGGATGAGATCCTGGACCGCCAGGACATTTGCCTCGCCAGCGGGTGCGTGGCATTTTGGACAGTTGATCCCAAACGGCAGACCATCATGGTGACGACGCCGGATCGCAGGACCGTCACGTTTGGCCGTGACGAGATGGCGCCGTTGCCCGAGCCTTACCAGGGCGCCATCGAACTTCGGGCGATCTTCCCCGCGAGCTCGTAGCGCGCATAAGTCATTCCCGGTACGCTGCACATCGAAAGTAGAAGCACTTTAGCGTAAGTGGCCGACATCATGTACCCTGAAAAAGATAGGCCCGGTTTGTGATCCAAGTTCAGAACCTGACGCATCGTTACGGCGACCGATCCGCGCTCTCTCACGTTTCCTTCGAAGTGAAGAAGGGCGAAATCTTCGGCCTGCTGGGGCCGAACGGCGGCGGAAAATCCACGCTGTTCCGCATTCTGGCCACCATGATGGTTCCCACCGAAGGCAGCGCGGCGATCGCGGGCTGCGACGTGGAGCGCGATGCGGCGGAGGTGCGGCGGCGCGTGGGCGTGGTGTTCCAGACGCAGAGCCTGGACAAAGCGCTGACGGTGGAAGAGAACCTGCGCGCGCAGGGCCATCTGCACGGGCTCAGCGGTGCGGTGCTGCGCGAGCGGATGGGGGACGCGATGGAGCGGCTGGGCCTGGCGGACCGGCGCAAGGACCTGGTGGAGACGCTTTCGGGAGGGCTGCGGCGGCGGGTGGAGATCGCCAAGGCGCTGCTGCACCGGCCGCAGGTTTTGCTGATGGACGAGGCGTCGACGGGCCTCGATCCGGCGGCGCGGCGCGATCTTTCGCGCAACGTGGCGAGCCTGCGCGACAACCAGGGCGTCACCATTTTGCTGACCACCCACATTTTGGAAGAGGCCGACCGTTGCGACCGGCTGGCGCTGCTGCACCAGGGCAAGATCGTCAAGCAGGGCAGCCCGGGCGAGTTGCGCTCGGGCATCGGCGGGGACGTGGTGGTGCTGGAGACGGGCGATCCGGCAGCGCTGGCGGGGGGCATCGCGCAGCGCTTCGGCGCGCAGCCCACGCTCATGGACGGGCAGGTGCGGGTGGAGATCGAAAACGGGCACCGCTTCATCGCGGAGGTGGTGGAGGCCTTTCCCGGCGCCGTGGATTCGGTGCGCCTGAACAAGCCCACGCTGGAGGACGTATTCGTACACGAAACGGGAGCATCCATTGAGTAGCTTTTTTCTTCCGGCCGCCACACTGTGGCAACGCGAGCTGGTGCGATTCTGGCGCCAGAAGAGCCGCGTGCTGGGAGTGGTGGCGTCGCCGCTGGTTTTCTGGCTGCTGATCGGTTACGGGTCGAACGACCTGGCGCGATTCTACTCGGGCGCGCTGGTTTTGACGGTGATGTTTTCGGCGATCTTCTCAACCATCTCGATCATCGAAGACCGGCGGGAGGGGTTTCTGCTTTCGATGCTGGTTTCGCCGGCGCCGCGCAGCAGCCTGGTGCTGGGCAAGATCCTGGGCTCGGCGACGCTGGCGTGGATCCAGGGACTCATCTTTCTGTGCTTCGCGCCGCTGGCGGGGGTGCGGATCGGCGCGATCGAACTCGTGCCGGTGGCGGCGGCGATTTTTCTGATCTCGTTCACGCTCACGGGTCTCGGGTTTGTGATCGCCTGGAGGATGGAATCCACCGCGGGGTTTCACGCCATCATGAACCTGCTGCTGGTGCCGATGTGGATGGTGTCGGGGTCGCTGTTTCCGATGGCCACGGCGCACGGATGGGTGAAGGCCATCATGTGGGTCAACCCGCTGACGTACTCGATCGCGCTGATGAACCACACGCTGCGCCTTCCGAACGCGGCGCCGGGAGAGATGGAAAGCCTGGCGGTGACGGCCGTGTTCGGGCTGGTGCTGCTGCTGGCCTGCGGGCTGATGGCGGCGCAGAAAGCGACTCGCAGCGCGGCATGAGACTCCTGCTGATTCTTCCGCTCGTGGCGCTCACCGCCTGCATCAAGCCCAATCCGCTGCCGGTCATGGGCACGGTGCCCGGGTTTCATCTTATCGACCAGGCGGGGCAGGAGTTCGACGGGCGCTCGCTCGACGGGCACGTGTGGGTGGCGGATTTTGTCTATACGACGTGCGACGGCCCGTGCCCGATGATGAGCTCGCAGATGCACCTGGTGCAGACTTCCACCGCCGAGACGCCGGACGTCAAGCTGGTTTCGTTTACGGTGGACCCGGCGCACGACACGCCGGCGGTGCTGGCGGAATACGCCAAACATTTCCGCTACGACCCGGCGCGCTGGAGCTTCCTCACCGGCGATCAGGCCGGCCTGAACGACCTGGGGCTCAACGGCTTCAAGCTGAACGGCGTGGACGGCACGCTGACGCACAGCACGCGCTTCGTGCTGGTCGACCGGCAGCGGCGCATCCGCGGCTACTACATCAGTTCGGACGACGGCTTCCTGCTGAAGCTGGTCCACGACGTGAGGCAACTGGAGCAGGAGAAGTCATGACGCCGGTGCTGCCCTCGGTGAACGCGGCGTTGAACGCCACGGCGGCGGTGCTGCTGGTGTGGGGATATACGCTGATCCGGCGGAAGCGCATCGCCACGCACCGGAAGGTCATGATCGCGGCGTTTATCACTTCATGCCTGTTCCTGGTGTGCTATATCGTGTACCACGCGCAGGTGGGCTCGGTGCGTTTTCAGAAGACCGGGGCGATCCGCACGGTGTACCTGAGCATCCTGGGGACCCACACAGTGCTGGCCGCGGTGGTTCCCGTGCTGGCCATCATCACGCTGCGGCGCGGACTGGCGGGGCGCTACGACCGGCACCGCCGGATCGCGCGCTGGACGCTGCCGATCTGGCTGTACGTGAGCGTGACGGGGGTGGTGGTGTACGTGATGCTGTATCACTTGTAGTCAGCGCGGCATTACCACGGTAATGGCTAGCGGGGTCGCCACCAGGACGGCTGTCAGGATCCACGACCAGCGGCTGCCGAAGTTGAAGGTGTAGCCGAAGCCGAAACGTTTCTGGACGAATACCGTGGGGTCCTGGGGGTTGTAATAGATGCCGCCCAGGTACCAGCATTCGTCGGGCGTGACCTCGGCGGGGCGCTGGGGATCCCGGACCACGCGGTAAATCAGGGCGATGGCAACGAGCAGGAATACCGCCGGCGCCACCAGGACCCACAGGGGCGGGAAGGCGAGCAGGGGCTGCAGGCCGATCGCGGTGAAGACGCAGGCCAGCATGTATATCGCCGCTACCATCAGCTTCACCATGACTTCGCGCTGCGGCGCGCGGCGGGCTCCGTAAAACGACACCAGCGTCAGAAGGAGAAACGCCAGCATCATGGCGGCGCCGGACAGGAGCGTACCGTAAACGCCGTGCGTGGACTTCTCCGCCCACCGGTCGGGGCCGTCGATTCCCCAATGAATCGGAAACCGGGCGGGGATGTCCTCCCAATGGGAGCGCAGATAGAGAGCCGCGGCGGCGGGGAGCGCGAAGGGCGGAAGCGCCAGCGCGAACCAGCCGGGCAGGCGATCGTCTCCGCCAGAGAGATCCGCTTCGCGCACGTCGGGCACGGGGCCGGCGATGCGGCGCACGTGGCTCCTCTCGCGGAGGAATGCGGCGAGCGAGCCGATGCACGGAATCGCGACGGCACAGACGGTCCATTGGGGCCGCGACTCGAATGCCAGCACCGCGGCGGCGCCGAGAACAATGGCCGCCGCGACGGCCCAGTGGTACCGCCGCAGCGCGTTGCGCCCCGGTTCGCTGGACGGAAACTCTTGCGGGACGGTGATGGCAAACAGGAAACGGCGCGGCGAGATGTGCGGCAACATCAGGAGAATCGCTCCTTCGAACGCCACTAATAACAAGGAAACGAAAATCACGCTGGTCATGGTTATAGTCCCTCGATAAGGGCGCGCAGCTCGGAGGCGATTCGCGAAGGCGGCACGCCCGCCGAGCGCATCTGCGCCACCAGGTTTCGAAACTGCGCGCGGAATTCCCTGATCCGTTCGGGAGCGGCCGCCGGTTGCGCGCCGCGGGACACCACGGTCGCTCCGCTGCCGTGGCGCAAATCCAGCCAGCCTTCTTCCGCCAGTTGGCGGTAAGCCTCGCCCACGGTATTGAAGTGGACTCCGAGGTCGATGGCGAGGCGGCGCACCGAAGGCAGGACGCTTCCGGGCGGAAGCGCTCCATCCACCAGGAGGATGCGCACGGCGTCCACGATCTGGCGATAGGCGGGGACCGGAGATTGCAGATCGATCCGAATTTTGGGCGGCTGCGCCATGGGTCACTGTCTACTGTACAGATACACTATACAGTTACGCGGGCGGGTTGTAAAGGGGTATCGGGAAGCCGGAAGAACCGCTCCCTAACGGTCGCGGCTCGGACTGAGGCGCACGCGGCTCGGACTGAGGCGCACGCGGCTCGGTATGAGGCGCACGCGGCCGGAGCGCAAGGAAATCCCGGCGCCATCTAAGGCATCATATTGAGTGAGGAATCGATGGGACCGTCATCGCCCGAGCATCCGCCCGTGAACCCGTGGATCGTCGCCGTGGCGGTCATGTTCGCCACGTTCATGGAGGTGCTGGACACCACGGTGGTGAACGTGTCGCTGCCGCACATCGCGGGGAGTCTCTCGGCGAGCGTGGATGAGGCCGCGTGGGCGCTGACCTCGTACCTGGTGGCGAACGCCGTCATTCTGCCGATGACGGGCTGGATCGCCAACTTCTTCGGGCGCAAGCGGACGCTGCTGGCGGCGGTCTTCGGGTTTACGGCCGCCTCGTTTCTGTGCGGACTGGCGCCGAATCTCCAGATGCTGATCGTCTTCCGCGTGATTCAGGGCGCGACGGGGGGAGCGCTGCAGCCGCTGTCGCAGGCGGTGATGCTCGAGGCCTTTGCGCCCAAGGACCGCGGAAAGGCGATGGCATTTTGGGGGCTGGGGATCGTGGTGGCGCCCATGCTCGGTCCGGTGGTCGGCGGGTGGCTCACGGACAACTACAGTTGGCGCTGGGTTTTCTACATCAACCTGCCGGTGGGACTGGCTTCGATCATCATGACGCGGCTGTTCATTTTCGATCCTCCCTACATCCGGCGGTCGAGCGGCGGCATCGATTACTGGGGCATGGGGATGCTGGCGGTGGGGGTGGGCGCGTTGCAGGTGGTGCTGGACAAGGGCCAGGAAGAAGACTGGTTCGCTTCGAACTGGATCAGCGTTTTGGGAGTGGTGGCGGTGGTGGGGATCGCGGCCTTCATCTTCCACGAGATCCGGACGCGCGATCCGGTGGTGCACCTGCGCGTCTTCAAGGACCGGACATACGCCGCGGGCGTTTTTCTGATGACCATCGTCGGCTTTGTTCTGTACGGCAGCCTGCTGCTGCTGCCGATTTTTCTGCAGACGCTGCTGGGGTACCCGGCGCTGGACGCGGGGTTTGCGATGGCGCCGCGCGGGCTGGGGTCGTTCCTGATGATGCCGATCGTGGGCACGGTGCTGGGGAGATTCGACCCGCGGAAGGTGCTGGGGGCGGGGCTGGTGGGGGCGGCCTGGACGCTCTACGCACTTTCGAAGCTGAACCTGAACGCGGGGTATTGGGACATTTTCTGGCCGCAGTTCATTCAGGGCGCCACGCTGGCCATGCTGTTTGTGCCGCTGACCACGACGACCATGGACCCCATTCCGAGGGAAGAGATGGGGAACGCCACCAGCATGTTCAACCTGATGCGCAATATCGGGGGGAGCGTCGGCATCGCCAGCGCCACGACGTACCTGTTCCGGCGGCAACAGTTCCAGACGCATGTGCTGGGGGCCGACGTGACCGCGTCCAACCCGCAAACGCAGGTGTACCTGCGGGGCCTCGAATCGGTCATGAAGGCGCACGGCGCGGACCCGGTGACGGCGCAGCACCAGGCGTACGGCATGATCTGGGGGATGGTGCAGCGACACGCCGCGATGGGCGCGTTCGTGGACACGTTTCGGGCGATGGCGGTGGTATTTCTGCTGGTGCTGCCGCTGCTGCTGCTGATGAAGAGGCCCCAGCATCACGGGCCTCCGGGAGGGATGCATTGATGAGGCTTGCCTGTCTTTTGCTCGCGTGTGCCGGCCTCGCGGCCGCGGCCGATGCGGGCGCGGACCTGCTGGCGGCCGCCAGGAAGGGACAGACCGATCGCGTGCGAGCGCTGGTCGCCAAGGGCGCCCCGCTCGAAAGCCACGACAAGGACGGCAGAACGCCCCTGATGCTGGCGGCGGAGCACGGGCACGCGGACACGGTGCAGGCGCTGCTGGAGAAAGGGGCGAGCGCGGCGGCTCGCGACAAGCAGGGCTGGAACGCTTATGCGCTGGCGCTGCTGGCCTCGCCGGGCGGCCACGGGGAGGTCCTCAAGCTGCTGCCGGCGCCGCCGCCTTTACGGGTGGTGCTGGAGGCCGAGTTGGCGCCGGACAATCTCTACAGCTCGTGCTCGATGAGCCCGCCGCTACTGGCGAAGTACGTGGCGGGGCTGCGGCTGGAGGGGATGGTGGCGGCGGCGGTGCGGGAGACGGCGGGGCCGCTCGAGATCGTGGGCGAGGATGCAGACGCGGTGGCGCACCTGAGGGTGCGGCCGCAGGCGTCTTGCGTGCAGCAGGACTCGAGCGACAATCTGAGCCTGGAGATCGACGTGAAGGTGACGGCGAAAGACCGGGAGGCGCCGCTGCTGGAGAAGACGTTCGGCGGCGGATTGAAAGGGCTGCACGCCCGCAAGGCGGCCAGCGCGGCGCAGTACGCGCCGCTGTTTGCCGAATGGGCCAAGAGCCACGGGGGGCCGATCTATTGGGCGGTGGTGGGGGCGGTGCTGAAACGCTGACTAGCGGCGCCAGGCGGTGGCGTGCATTCGCGGCGGCAGATGCGCGTGGGCCAGGTCGAGGTCGTCTCCGAGCACGGGGATCAGGATCTCGACCGTATTGGGGGGCGAGGGGTAGTTTTGGCTGAAGCGCAGCCGGAGCGTGCGCGCCGCGGCCGGGCCTTCCTCGAAAGAAACCGTCCGCGTCATGTCGGCGAAGGATCGCAAAAGCTGCGCGCGCTTGGGGTCGTCGCATGTCAGCAGCGCTTCGCGAATCACGCGGCTGGCGGAGGCATAGGAAAGGACACCGACGACGCCAGGCTGCTTGAGGCGGGGATCGGCGGTATCGTCGGGGGGAACCTCCAACCCGGCGTAGCGCGTCAACATGGTTTCCCGGGAAATCGAAAAACTGATCGGCGGCACGTAGGTGTCCAGGAGATGCTGGCCGGAGCCGAGCTTGTAGAGGGACCACCACTCGACCTCTTCCAGGCCACGGGAGACGACCAAAAGGGCATTCTCGACGACGTGGCCGTCGGAGCCGCTGACGGCTACCGTGTATATCGGCTTCTGGCGGAGATCGTCACCCAGGCGCCAGGCGTCGAGGGTGACGGTCCCTTCGGAGCCGATGTCTCCGAGGGTCTGCTTGGAGTGGATGGTCTTGCGCACGAGCAGGCGTTCGGGGCGCGGGCGGCCGGGGACGTCGGTTCCGGTGATCTCGTAGGACACGTTGCGGATCTCGACCGTCTGGGAGCCATCGGCGGCGGTGCTGTAGCTGATCTCCGAGGGAGATTGTGCCTGAACGGGTTTCACGGGGGCTTTCGGCGCCTTCTGCTGGGCGAGCAGGGCGGAAGCCAACACGAGCACCGCGGGACGGGAAAGTTTCATGAGTGGATCTCCTTGCCGAACATCAGCCCGGACATCATCATATCGCGGTGTCAGCGGACAACCTCCCAGCGCGCGCCGCGTCCCCGTCCGGCCAACCGAACCTGACCGGCCTTCTTCATCCCGGCCAGAACCTTCTTGATGAGCTGTGGACTGGCGGACGGCAACTGTGCCGCCATGTCGGCCAAGGTGAACCGCTCCAGTTGAGCCAGCACGGTCCGGCGAACCAGATCGCTCTTGGCGGGCCGGGCTTCAACGGACTCGACCTGGCGCTCCAGTTCCTTGTAGGCGCTTCGCAGCACACCCAGGAAATAGTTCCACCACGGAACGATCTCGTTCTTGCCTTCGTGCCACCCTTGTGAGCACTGCTTGAGTACTCGGTAGTATTCCTCCTTGCTGTCTTCGATGCTCCGCTCCAGCGCGATATATCGAGCCACCTGAAAGCCTTGACCTTCGAGCAGCAGCGATGTCGCAAGCCGCGAGACGCGGCCGTTACCGTCACGGAACGGGTGGATGCAAAGGAGGTCGAGAATGAATGTGGCTACGATCAGGAGCGGAGGAACACGTTCTTCATCGCTGGCGGCGCGGTACCTGCGGCACAACCGGTCCACGGCCGCGGGCGTCTTCCTGGCGGACACCGGGACGAAGCGAGAAGATCCGCCCTGGGCAAGAGCGTGCAAGCGGCGGATGACATCGGGAGTGATCGCAACCCGGTTCTTTCGCGAGAAGATCCAATCCAGCGCCGCCCGATATCCGGCCAACTCCTCCTCCGAGCGGTCCCGCGGCCTCGCTCTTCCAATCACCAGAGGCCGCAACCGGTTCGCCGCGACGGTGACGCCCTCGATCCGATTCGACGACTCGGCGCTTTGGATGATCGCCTGTTCCCGCAACACTTCCAGGACCTCAGGCTTCTGTCTGATCCAGAGGTCCTGCTTTCCACGCGCTTCCATGCATGCGCCGAGAAGCCAGCCGGTACCGATCGGGATCGCCAGTCCGGCCAATCTTCTGGGATCGAGTGTCAACATGGCTGATCGCTGGATGCCCTGGTAGCCTAATAATAGCCGATTGCGCAGCGGGTAGCCAATGGAGCCTTCTGCCGGATCTCGCTCGTGGGGCGTAGGCAATATTATGTCCTGGCGCAACGAAACCCCACATAGAGGTCGCGGTAGTATGGGCGCTCGTTGCCGCGATAGGAGCTGGCGGCGTCGCCACGATTGCTACCCCAACAACCGCCCCGGACCACTCGTGAGTCCTCTTTCCCCGACCACAACCTGGCGGTCCATTCCCAAACATTTCCAGCCATGTCCTCGGCCCCATATGGCGATACCCCCGCTTCGCCGTAATTGCCTACCTCTGTCGTGCCCGAGGACTCCACGTTGCACTTTGCCTCTGAGAACTCCTCGCCCCACGGATATTGGCGCCCGTCAATGCCTCGCGCGGCCTTCTCCCACTCCTTCTCCCCGGGCAGCCGCTTGCCGGCCCACTGGGCATAGGCCGCCGCGCCGTACCAGCTCACATAGATCACCGGATGTTTCTCGTACCCGCTCTCCACCGAAAACCAGGGCCATCCTCCGGAAATCCTGCATTTCTCCTTTTCCCAAGCCCCCTTGAGGTTGATCCACTCCGCGCCCCCCGCATTCTGGTTTCCGCACTCGTTCAGAAACCGGCAAAACTGCTCGTTGGTCACCGGGAAACGATCGATCCAGAAAGCTTCGGCGGAGGCTACGCGCAAACTCGCCCAGCCCTCCGAACCGTAGATGAACTGCCCCGCGGGAACATAGACCATGCCGCCTTCCAAGCGCCGCTCGTAAACCACAGTTGGCCGGAGCAGATGGTGCAGGAAGCTCACGACCGCGTCGGTCAGCCGGCACTCCGGTGCCTTTCCTTCCGCCAGCAGCGGCGCCAGCTTGCGGGCCACGAAGTACTCCATCATCGACTTGTGCGCGAACCGGTAATTGCCGGCCTCGTCGCGCACCAGGTACGACTGCGTGCGGATGTCGCGGTCCAGAAACGCGGCCCGGCCCGGATCGTCCTTCACTCCGAAATGCGTCTGGACCCGCTCGGGAAACTCCGAAAACGGGATGCTCAGCCGGTGGGAGTTCTGCATCTCCCACGCCAGTTCCTGCACAAAATACCGGCGGTCGGCAGCCGGAATGGTCTCCACCCGCTGCTCCAGCAGCTTCCCGGTGTAGACCTCGTACAACGTGGCCAGGTTCAAGTCCTCGCTCCGCACGATGCCGGGCAGCGTCTCTGCGATCATCCCCAGCAGCACCGGCCGGTGCGCCAGGTCTTCGATATTCGGCAGCGCCCGGATCCTCTCAAGCACCGCCTCCCACCCCTCCGGCACGAGCTTCCGCAGCGCCTCCGCCATCTGCTCGCCGTCGAACTCGCTGAGGTGCGCGACTTCGAACTCCTGCCGGCCCGCCAGGTCGATCACGTCCTCGCCCTTCACCACCTTCGCGCCCTCGGGCCTGCGCTCCAGCACCTCCGATTCCTCTGTGTGGTGGCGGAAAAAAGCCGTGCGGCACGTGAGCAGAATCTTGGCGCGCGGCGCGATCAGCTTGGCGATCTCCCAGAAGTTCTCGAGCGCCGTGCGGTAATCGCTGGCCCGCCGCTCCATCTCGTCGAACCCGTCGAAGATCAGCAGCAGGCGCCCTTCGTCGCTCAGCCGCCGGATGGTCTTGTACCCGCCTGCCAGATCCACTCCGAAGCGGTTCGCCAGGGCGTCGGTCAGGACCTGCTCGATGTCGTACGCCCGCGAGTAGTCGCGGAGCGCGATGGAGATGGGAATGCGGCCCGCGCCCGCGGCCATGCGCCACGCCAGGCGCCGGCAGAACCACGTCTTGCCGGTTCCGAAATCGCCCAGCAGCGACAGGTGATTGCGCTCCGGCGCAGCCAGCCACGCGTCGATGAAGGCATCCAGATCCACCGCGTCCGGCGGCGGCTCGCCGGGCCGCTCCTCCCGCATCTTCAGCGGAACGAAATAGCGCTCGATCTCCGATGCCTCATACTCCGCCCGCAGCTTGGCCAGGTACGGCCGGAAATTCGCCAGGTGGTCGATGAACTCCTCGCGCCCATAAGCTTGAAGGTCGCGGGCGCGCGCGGCCCCGGCGGTCTCTTCCGGAATGCGGTCGCGCGCCAGCAGAATGCCCTCGTCCACACCGTACGTTCGCGTGGCCTGGTACAGCGCCTCCAGCTCCGCCGGATGGGGAGCGTGATCCACGTAGCAGGTGAGCGCGCGCCGGATCTGCGCCCCCGATTTGTACTCCCCCAGAAAATAGACGCAGCCCCCGCCGGACTTCTGATCCAGGATGCGCTGCCCCATGGCTTCCAGCAGGCCGCGGGCATCCTGCATGTCCGCCGCAGCGACTGGCGGTGCAACCGGCGCCGCCGCCGTCCTCCGCGGCGCGGCTGCTTTCAGAGCTTCCAGAAACCCGCGGATATCGGGGTAATCCGCGCGCCCATCGTCGCCCACGATGCGGATCCCGTAGCTCTTTTCGAAGCCCCGGCGCTCCAACGCGTTCATGCCGTGGGTGCGCATGAGCGCGTAGTGCGCCCCAAGGTGCCCCTTCATCTGGAACTTCAATTCGTCCAGGAAAAGGAGCAGGTCCGGGTCGGTCAAGCTGCATCCCACAAACAGCACCGTTCTGGTGGTGAAGAGCCCCGTCAGGAAAACGCGGAACGCCGCGTTCCCGAACGTTGCCTCGCGGTAGTCCGCCTGGCCCAGCACGATGGACTCGCACCGGTCCACGTCCCCGTGCACCTTGACGATGGCGAAGCCGCGATCCCGGTTCAGTCCCGCCAGTTCCGGGTAATCCCGTTGAGTGTAACAGGGTGCCCCCGGCAAAACCGCTTCGATCAGCTTGTCGTAATTGGTGGTCAGGGTGGCGGCGAACCCCATGCCAGGCAGGAGCCGGTGCGCCGGACCGGGTCGGAGCGCGGGATCGCGGAACACTTCGCACATGAATTGGCAGAAGTTGTTCTCGCCCAGCCGCTCGCGCAACTCCTGTGCCGCCAGGAGCAGTTTCCCTCCGCGGATCAGGTCCCCGATGGAGTCCTCCATGCCGTCCAGCGAGATCCCCTGGCGGCCGGCCCACGACAGCATCCGGCCGAGAAGTTCGCTCCAGCCGGGCAACCCCGGCTGTGACAGTCCGGCGCCGGCGAAGAGTACGGTCTCGCCCTGCGCCAGGCGCCTGGCGAGATCTTCAGGGACAACGATCGGCATTTGGAGAACAACATAACACAACGTTTCGCCGGGGCTGCGCCTTGTTCCCGACAGCGGCCGGTTGTTCGGTCACTTACCCTCCGAAACATTCTTCAGGGTGTGGTCGGGCGTGATGGGATCCGAAGCGGCGCTGCCAGTGATCAGGCGCGCGCTGCGGCTGAAGGTCAGATATTGGAAGCCCCATTGGATAAAGACCACCACGCGGCTGCGGAATTGCACCAGGTACATCAGGTGGACGAACAGCCAGACGAGCCAGGCGGGGAGGCCGGAAAGGTGCAGTCCGAAAATGTCGGCGACCGCTGAGCCGCGCCCGATGACGGCCAGATCGCCCTTGTCGAAATAATGGAACGGCGGCAGGTCCTTCGGGCCGTTCAGGCGCTTCACGATGGCGCGGGCGGCGTAGGCGCCGCCTTGCATGGCCACCTGCGCCACGCCGGGCAGCGGCTTGCCTTGCGGGCCCTCGATTTCGGCCAGGTCGCCGACCACGTAGATCTCGGGGAAGCCGGGAATGGTGAGGTCGCCGTTGACCTGGATGTGGCCGCTCCGGTCGGTTTTGGCAGCGGTTCTCGCGGCCAGGGTGCGGCCGAAACCAGACACGGTCACGCCACCGGCCCAGAGCACCGTCTTCGCCGGCAGGTGCTCCGGCTTGCCTTCCGCGCTGTGGAAGGTGACACCTTCGGCGTCCATGGCCACCACTTTGACGCCGCAGCGCACGCGCACCCCGAGGTGCACCAGCGATCGCTCCGCGCGGGCGGACAGGTCCTCCGGGTAGGTGGACAACACACGCGCCGATCCGTCGAGGATGAGGATTTGCGCGTCGGGGGGATGGATGGAGCGGAAGTCGTTCTTGAGCGTCTGGCGGGCGATTTCGGCCAGGGCGCCGGCCAGCTCGACGCCGGTGGCGCCCCCGCCCACGATCACGAAGGTCAGCCAGGCGCGGCGGCGATCGGGGCTGGCCTCGCGCTCGGCGGCTTCGAAGGCGTAGAGGATCTTGTGGCGGATGGCGGTGGCCTCTTCCACGCTCTTCAGACTGGGGGCCCAATCGTGCCAGGCGTCGTTGCCGAAGTAGGTGGTCTTGGAGCCGGTGGCGACGATCAAGGTATCGTACTCGAACGATGCGCCGTCGACCAGCGTCAGGCGGCGCGCGCGCGGGTCGATGCCGGCGGCTTCGCCCAGCAGCACGCGCGTGTTTTTCTGGCGGCTGAGGATGGAGCGCAGGGGCGCGCAGATATCGCCGGGCGAGAGAGAGCCGGTGGCCACCTGGTAGAGCAGCGGCTGGAACAGGTGGAAGTTGCGGCGGTCGATGAGGGTCACGTCCACCGGGGCGTGGCCCAGCGCGCGCGCGGCGTAGAGCCCGCCGAATCCCCCTCCCAAGATGACGACGCGGTGCCTGATACTTTCAGGATAGCGGAGGGCGCTAGGCGGGGGTCAATCCGAGCCCCGGCTTCGAGGGCAGGATGAGCTTGCCCTTCTCCACACGGACGCCGCGGAACGGGTCGTTGGCGATCAGCAGGTTGCCGTCGAGATCGGCGTAATCCACGAGCGGCGAGAGATGCGCGGCGGCGGTGACCGAGACGGAACTCGAGATCATACAGCCGAGCATGGTGCGCATGCCCATGGCCCGGGCGACCTGGATCATGCGGTACGCCTCGAGGATGCCGCCGCTCTTGTCGAGCTTGACGTTGACGCCGTCGAAGGCTTCCTTCAGCTTAGGAATGTCGGAGGCGCGCTGGCAGGCCTCGTCGGCGATGATGGGGATGTGGACGCGGGCGCGGATCCAGCGGGTTTCCTCGATCATTTCGGCGGGCAGGGGCTGCTCGATGAACTCGACGCCCTGCTTCTCCAGCCAGTTGATTTTGCGGACCGCCTCTTCCTTATCCTTCCAGCCCTCGTTGGCGTCGACGCGCAGCGGCTTTTTGGTGACGCTGCGGACGGCTTCGATGGTGGGCTCGTCGGTGGCCAGCCCCACCTTTACTTTGAGGACCGGGTAGTCGGCCGCTTCGCGCGTCTTCTGCCGGGTGATTTCGGGCGTGTCGATGCCGATGGAAAAGGTGGTGAGCGGCGTGTCCCTGGGGTCGAGTCCGAAAAAGCTGTAGAGGGGAATGCCGAGCTTCTGTCCCACCCAGTCCATCAGGGCGATATCGATGGCGGCCTTGCCGGCCCACTCGCCCGGCACACGTTTGAAGACCTCGGACATGATCTTGGCGAACTGCATGGGGTCGGAGGAGAGGAGCAGGCCGCGAACGGATTCGGCGGCCTTGCGGGCGCCTTCGGCGTCCTCGTGGTAGCGCACGATGGGGGCGCCCTCGCCGTGGCCCGTGATGCCGTCGCGGGTGAACGCGGTGTGCAGCGTATCGCGGTACTGGCTGGACGACATGGTGGTGGTCCAGGTGTGCTGCAGGTTCAGCCGCAGGATCCTGGTGACCAGCTCGGGAGGGGCGGCCGCGGGCACGGCCGGCGCGGCGGCCACGCATCCGCCCGCGGCGGCGGTCTTTACGAAACGCCTGCGATTCACTTGGGCCTCCTGATGGCCACCAGCAGCTTGGTCCAGTGGGGCTCGTCGAGATCGTCGATGCGCACCATGGGAGTCTGCCAGGTGGTGGCGTCGATGAACTTGCCGTCTCCGAGGTACACGCCTGTGTGGGTGATGCGCTTGTCGGAACTGCCGAAGTACAGGAGGTCGCCAGGGGCCAGGTCCTTTCGCTCCACGGGCGCAACGCCGCTCCAATCGGCCTGCGGCTGCGCGTCGCGGGGCATGTTGATACCGCGGCGGCGGCACAGCATCTGGGCGAAGCCGGAGCAATCGTAGCCGAAGGCCGAGGCGCCGCCCCAGGTGTAGGGGAGGCCGAGGAATTTCCGGCTGAGCGCCAGCATCTCCGGAATGGTGAGGGCTTTCGCGTCGAAGGCGGCGTCGCCGGTTTGCAGCCAGCCGGGACGGTCGTCGGGCAGCCGCACCTGAAGCCACCGCGTGTTGTCGGGCGGCTCGGCGATCACTTCCAGCTTGGTTTCGAACGGCACGGTCAGCAGGGGCGCGTGGCGCGTGACGTTCGGCTCGCGATAGACGTGGGCGAAGAGGCTTTGCACCTCGGCTACGCGGCCGTGAGTGGCGTAGGGCTGGCCGGCGCGCAACATGGGAAGCGGCGTCCAGCCGGTGTAATCGTCGGCGGTGCGGATGCGCGCCCAGCCTTCTTTCTGCTCGAGCAGGATCACGTTGGCGCCGTAGATGGCCTGCGAGACCACGTCGGCGTCTTCGCTGGGCTGGGAGTACATGTTGGCCACCGGCCGCAAGACCACGGCATTGGGCAGTGCCGCGGCGAACAGAGCGAGGGCTGCGATTCCAGGCATGGGATGTCCTTTTTCAGGGTACCGCAACGCGCGCGGCTACTTGTCCGGCTGCTTCCTGGGGGCGCCGGGATGCGTCTCGACGGCGTTGTGCACGGGCTTCACGGTGCGCAGGAACTGGTAGATGGCGCCGAGGTCCTCGGGCGGCAACCGGCTGAAGTCGAGCCAGGGCATGATGGTGAACGCTTCCGGACCGGAGAGCGTGGGCGCGGCGCCGGCGGCGTAGTCTTTGTAGTCGTAGAACTTTTTCAGGAAATATTCCTCGCTCCACTTTCCGATGCCGGGAGTGATGTTGGCGCTCAGAACCGTGCCGAATGTGAAGACGAACGGAAAGCCCCCGGCCATTTCTTTTCCGGGCACGGGTTGGCCCTTGTCCTGGGGTGTGTGGCAATCGGCGCAGCCGCCAATGGCTACCAGGTACTCGCCCCGCCTCCGCTTGTCGCTCAGGTCGGGCGCGGGCACGGTTCCCGCGGGCTGGGGCGCGGATTTGACGAGGAGCGACACGGGGAATGCCAATGCCGTCTTGGGCAGCGGGTTCTTTAACGGCGGCAGGGAATTCAGAAAAGCCACCAGCGCGTGAACGTCGCCGTCGCATCGGGCGTGATATCAGGCGCCACCACGGCGCCCGGCAGACCGGACATTATGGCGGACAGAACATTATAAGCACTGCAGTATAGTACAGCTCGACCGGCGGCGGGCTTGAAAGCGAAGCGGCGGGTTGCGGGACGCCCCCGGCATCTGCTAGACTCACAGTGTCCCTTTGAAATTGCTCAGTGGGAGGTTCGTATGCCCGTTTGGGAACGGACCGCTTGCACCAATGAGGTCACATGGCACGCAAACCAGGTAAACACTACGAATCCGCCCGTAAGCAGGTTCAATCCAAAGAATACTTGCTCGAGGAAGCGGTACCGCTCGTTCAGAAAATCAAGTACGCCAAGTTCGACGAGACCGTCGAGATCCACATGCGCCTCGGCGTGGACCCCAAGCACGCCGACCAGATGGTGCGCGGCACCGTCGTGATGCCCAACGGGCTGGGAAAGTCCAAGAAGGTTCTGGTGATCGCCGGCGGCGACAAACAGCGCGAAGCGATGGAAGCCGGCGCCGATTTGGTGGGGGGCGAGGACATGGTCAACAAGATCCAATCGGAAAGCTGGACCGATTTCGATGCGGTGATCGCCACGCCCGACATGATGAGGTCGGTCGGCAAGCTGGGCAAGATTCTGGGCCCGCGCGGGCTCATGCCGAATCCCAAGACCGGAACGGTCACGATGGACGTGGTCAAGGCGGTGAGGGAAGTCAAGGCCGGCAAGGTGGAATTCCGCGTGGACAAGACCGGAATCATTCACGCGCCGGTGGGCAAGGTGAGTTTCACGGCCGAGAAACTGGTGGAGAACGCCGCCAGCCTGATCTCGGCGGTGATCAAGGCGAAGCCCGCCGTGGCCAAAGGCAAGTACGTGAGGAGCGCGACGATCTGCTCCACGATGGGGCCGGGGGTTGCGGTCGATACCGCGCCATTCAGCGTGAAGGCTGCACTCTAGCGCGCTACAGGGGTTTCCATGAAGAAGAGAGAAGACAAAGAGAAAGACGTCGCTGCTCTGCGCGCGGACCTGGAGCGGCTGCAGAACCTGTTCGTCACCGGGTACGAAAAGCTGCGCGTGGAACAGGACTTCGAGCTGCGCAAGGCGGTGCGGGGCGCGGGCGGAAAATACAGGGTCATCAAGAACAACCTGGCCGAAAAGGCGTCGGAAGGCACGGCCGCCGAGCAGGTCCTGAAGGGACTGCGCGGAATGACCTCGATGGCCTACACCACGAACGATCCGGTGGCGCTGGCCAAGGCTCTGACGACCTACGCGAAGGCCAACCCGAGCTTCACTTTCAAGGCGGGACTGGTGGAAGGCCGGGTGATCGACGTCAAGGCCATCCAAGAACTGGCGAGCATGCCGGCGAAGGAAGCGATCTACGCCAAGCTGCTGTACCTGATCAACGCGCCGGCGCAACGGCTGCTGACCGCGATGAACGCGGTGGGGCGCAACCTGGCGGCGGTAGTGGACCAGGGCGTGAAAGAGAACAAGTTTCAGTGAGGCGGTTGCCTCCCCGATTTCGACGATTAAGGAGTTTTGAACATGGCGGACATTAACGCAATTGCGGAACAAATTCAAGGCTTGACCCTGCTGGAGGCCTCTCAGCTCGTGAAGTTGCTGGAAGAAAAGCTGGGCGTCTCGGCGGCCGCGGCCGCTCCCGCGGCAGCGGCGGGCACCGGCGGCGGCGGCGCGGCCGCTGCTCCGGCGGTCGAGGAGAAGACCGAGTTTACCGTGGTCCTGACGGCGGCCGGCGCCAACAAGATCAACGTGATCAAGGCCGTTCGCGAGGTCACCAGCCTGGGCCTGAAAGAAGCCAAGGACCTGGTGGATGGCGCTCCCAAGCCGGTAAAGGAAGGCATCAGCAAGGACGAGGCCGAGGCCATCAAGAAGAAGTTCACCGATGTTGGCGCATCGGTGGAAGTGAAATAACAAGCGAGCGGGGAGGCGGAGGCCGGAATCGCGCGCGGATTCGCGGCGGCTGCCGCCCAGCTTATTTTTGGGCGTTTGACACCGGGCTCAAGTCCTGGTAGATTAAGTAGTTGGGCTTTCGATTCAGCCGGATTCGATCCCAATTGGTGACTGTGATCTCAGAATCTTGGTATTTCAATTGCAGTTCGATTGAAACTGCACAGAGGGTACTCCTGTGCGTTTTCGATCCTGCCGCTACGATCCAGGATTCGTGCGCCCAAACTCCCGCTGATCCCGTCTTTATCACGAACTGTACTCCGGCAACGCAATTCCCGCCCTCTCCGTACCTTCATTCGGCGCCTCAGGAGCCCTCTCCTCCGCAGGCGCCGTTGGCTTTGTTCTGTTAAGCGCAGTTTTGCTTTGGTTGTTCTGCCGTCAGGAGTATACGAATGGATCTTCAACATAACGGCGCTGCCCCCGAGCGAGTTGACTTTTCTAAAATCAAGACCTCCATCCCGATTCCGAACCTCATCGAGGTGCAGAAGAAGTCGTACGAGCGTTTCCTCCAGATGGACCTGCTGCCCAACGAGCGCGAAGACATCGGCTTGCAGACGGTTTTCAACTCGGTGTTCCCCATCTCGGATTTCCGCGGCGTCAGCGACCTGGAGTTTGTCGATTATTCGATCGGCAACTGGGAATGCAAGTGCGGCAACCTGAAAGGACTGCACCACCTTCGTTCGACCTGCCGGAATTGCGGTGCGACGATTCGCACCGATCCGTTCCACGCGGGCGACATCCTGTGCCATCACTGCGGGACGTTCAACAAGAACGTCGTGACGTTCTGCAATAAGTGCGGCGATCCGGTGGGGCTGCAACTGAAGTACGACATGCAGGAGTGCGAGGAACGGGGCATGACGTACGCGGCGCCGCTGAAGGTCACCATCCGGCTCACGGTTTATTCGAAAGATCCCGAAACGCAGAAGAAGAGCGTTCGCGACATCAAGGAGCAGGAAGTATTCTTCGGTGAGATTCCGCTGATGACGGACAACGGCACGTTCATCATCAACGGCACCGAGCGCGTGATCGTGTCGCAGTTGCACCGGTCTCCGGGGGTATTCTTCGAGCGCGTTCCGGCGCAGGGCTATTTCCTGGGGAAGATCATTCCGTATCGCGGAAGCTGGGTGGAATTCGAGTACGACCTCAAGAACATCCTTTTTGTGCGGATCGACCGGAAGCGGAAGTTTTACGGCTCGGTATTCCTGCGCGCGCTGGGCCTCAAGACCGACGAGCAGATCCTGCGCGCCTTCTACCGCGTGAGCAAGATCAACATCAAGGACAAGAAGCTGTTCTGGAACGTGGACGAGGGGCTGACGGGGCTGAAGCTCTCTTATCCGATCACCGCCAAGGGCGGCGAAACCGTGGTGGGGCAGGGAAAGAAGATCACCTCGGGCCTCTTCAAGGAAATCCAGAAGGCCAAGATCCAGCAGGTGGAGGTGGCGGCCAACGATCTGGAAGGCGCCTACGTGGTTGCCGATGTAGTGGACATGTCCACCGGCGAAGTGCTCATCGACGCCAACAGCGAGATGACCACGGTGGCGATGGGCAAGCTGATCGAGACGGGGATAGAGGAATTCGAAATCTTCTTCCCGGAGCGGGACGAGGTGGGCACGGTGATCTCGGCCACCATCCGGAAGGATGCGGTGAAGACGCAGAACGAGGCACTGATCGAGATCTACCGCAAATTGCGGCCGGGCGATCCGCCGACGCTGGACACCGCGACGCAGCTCTTCCAGGGCATGTTCTTCGACCCGCGCAAGTACGATTTTTCGCGCGTGGGCCGCATGAAGTTCAACATCAAGCTGTTCGACAAGTCGGACGCCACCAGCCTGGACAAGCGCACGCTGGACAGCGAGGATTTCAAGGCCACCATCAAGTACCTGCTGAAGCTGCGCAAAGGCATCGGCGCGGTGGACGACATCGACCACCTGGGCAACCGGCGCGTAAGGGCGGTGGGAGAGCTGCTGGAAAACCAGTTCCGCATCGGCCTGGTGCGCATGGAGCGCGCCATCAAGGAGAAGATGTCGGTGTACCAGGAGATGTCGACGGCCATGCCGCACGACCTGGTGAACGCCAAGCCGGTGATGGCCGCCATCCGCGAGTTCTTCGGCTCGAGCCAGCTTTCGCAGTTCATGGACCAGACCAATCCGCTGTCGGAGATCACGCACAAGCGGCGTCTTTCGGCCCTGGGACCGGGCGGCCTGAGCCGCGAACGCGCGGGATTCGAAGTGCGCGACGTGCACCCCACGCACTACGGCCGCATCTGCCCCATCGAAACGCCGGAAGGCCCCAACATCGGCTTGATCTCCTCGCTTTCGTGCTTCGCCCGGATCAACGAGTACGGGTTCATCGAAAGCCCGTACCGCAAAGTGGTGAAGGGCGTGGTGATCGACGAGGTCAAGATCCTGAACCCGGGCGACACCAACCACAAAGTCGGCGACATCGTGCCGCGCGCCGAAGCGGATGAGACCAACCGCAAGCTGGGAAGCAAGAAGCAGGCGGCCGAGTACGAAGCGCACTGCGAGTACCTCTCGGCCTGGGAAGAAGACAAGTGGGTGGTGGCGCAGGCCAACGTGGAGCTGGACGAGAAGGGGCGCATCGTTCCCGATCTTTCCAACGCGCGGCAGGCCGGCAACTTCGTGCTGAAGCCGAAGGAGGAGATCGAGTACATCGACGTGAGCCCCAAGCAGCTCGTGTCGGTGGCGGCGAGTTTGATTCCGTTTCTGGAAAACGACGACGCCAACCGCGCGCTGATGGGGTCGAACATGCAGCGCCAGGCGGTGCCGCTGCTGCGCGCCGACGCTCCCTACGTGGGGACCGGCATGGAGCGCGTGACGGCCCGCGACTCGGGCGCGGTGGTGCTCTGCAAGCGCGCGGGCGTGGTGGATTCGGTGGACTCGGAGCGCATCATCGTGCGCGTGGAAGGCGCGGCCCACGAGGGCCAGCTCTCGCGCGAGGTGGGCGCCGACATCTATCAGCTCACCAAGTTCAAGCGCTCGAACCAGAACACGTGCATCAACCAGAAGCCCATCGTGAAGGTGGGGCAGCGGATGGGCAAGGGCTCGGTGCTGGCCGACGGCCCGTGCACCGACGAAGGCGAGCTGGCGCTGGGGCGCAACGTCCTGGTGGCCTTCATGCCGTGGCGCGGGTACAACTTCGAAGACGCCATCCTGGTCAGCGAAAAGCTGGTCAAGGACGATTACTACACGTCGATCCACATCGAGGAGTTCGAGATCGAAGCTCGCGACACCAAGCTGGGGCCGGAGGAAATCACGCGCGATATTCCGAACATCGCGGATTCGTTCCTGCGCAACCTGGACGAGAGCGGCATCATCCGCATCGGGGCCACGGTGAAGCCGGGCGACATCCTGGTGGGCAAGGTGACGCCCAAGGGCGAAACGCAGCTCACTCCCGAAGAAAAGCTGCTGCGCGCCATATTCGGAGAGAAGGCCGGCGACGTAAAGGACGCGTCGCTGTACTGCCCGCCGGGAATCGAGGGAACGATCGTGGATTGCAAGATCTTCTCGCGCAAGGGGCAGGAGAAGGACGAGCGGTCGAAGTCCATCGAAGAGAACCAGATCCAGCGCCTGCAACGCAACTTGCAGGACGAGATCCGCATTCTGACCGACGAGCGGGCCAAGCGGCTCAGCGGGCTGCTGGAAGGCAAGAAGCTGCTGGCCGACCTGCACGACGAGAAGACCAACAAGCGCCTGCTCTCGAAAGACACCGAGATGACGCGCGACATCATCGAGAAGATGAAATCGCGCGATCTGAAGCGCATGCGGCTGCACAACAAGGATCCGCGGCTGAACGAGCAGATCGACGAAATCGAAGAGATGACCTCGCGGCAGATCGCGGTGCTGGAAAAGATCACCGACGAAAAGATCGCCAAGCTGCGCAAAGGCGACGAGCTGCCGCCGGGCGTGATCAAGCTGGTGAAGGTCTACATCGCCATGAAGCGCAAGCTTTCGGTGGGCGACAAGATGGCCGGCCGCCACGGGAACAAGGGCGTGATCGCGCGCATTCTTCCAGACGAGGACATGCCGTACCTGCCGGATGGAACGCCGGTCGAAATCGTGCTCAACCCTCTGGGCGTTCCGTCGCGCATGAACGTCGGCCAGATCCTGGAGACGCACCTGGGCTGGGCGGCCAAGGCGCTGGGCCTGCATTACGCGACTCCGGTGTTCGACGGCGCCACGGAGCGCGAAATCAAGAAGGCTCTGGCCGAAGCGAAGCTGCCGGGCTCGGGGAAGACCATCCTTTTCGACGGCCTGACCGGGACGCAGTTCGAGCAGCCGGTTACGGTGGGCTACATCTACATGATGAAGCTGTCGCACCTGGTGGACGATAAGATCCATGCGCGCTCCATCGGCCCGTATTCGCTGATCACGCAGCAGCCCCTGGGCGGCAAGGCGCAGTTCGGCGGCCAGCGTTTCGGCGAGATGGAAGTGTGGGCGCTCGAGGCCTACGGCGCCGCTTACATCCTGCAGGAGCTGCTGACGGCGAAGTCCGACGACGTATATGGCCGCGCCAAGATTTACGAGGCCATCGTCAAGGGCGAGGCCGCCATCGAACCGGGAGTGCCGGAATCCTTCAACGTACTGATACGCGAGTTGCAGTCGTTGTGTCTCGATGTGGAGTTGATGAAGAAGCCGCGAGAAGTGGTGGATACGGCACTGGCGGCGGACTAACAGGAATAATGGCCGCCGATGAACGCAGATGAACGCGGATCAGAATTTCTCTTGGCTTTATCCGCGTTTATCGGCGTTCATCGGCGGCTGAAAAGGTTTTTGAACTGGAGGCTATTTTGAGATCTTCCCCGTACGATCGCGCGAATTTGATCGCGGATTTCGATTCGATCCGCATTTCTCTGGCGTCTCCGGAAAAGATCCGGAGCTGGTCCCACGGCGAAGTCACCAAGCCGGAGACCATCAACTACCGGACCTTCAAGCCGGAGCGCGACGGGCTGTTCTGCGCGCGGATCTTCGGTCCCACGCAGGACTGGGAATGCTTGTGCGGCAAGTACAAACGCATGAAGCACCGTGGCGTGATCTGCGACAAGTGCGGCGTGGAAGTGACGCTGGCGCGCGTGCGGCGCGAGCGGCTCGGCCACATCGAGCTGGCCAGCCCGTGCTCCCACGTGTGGTTCTTCAAAGGCCTGCCCAGCCGCATCGGCCACCTGCTGGACATCACTTTGCGCGAGCTGGAGCGGGTCCTCTACTTCGAAGCCTATGTCGTGGTGGAACCCGGCGAAGCCACGGACCTGACCCGCGGAGAAGTCATCACCGACGAGCGGAAGCGGCAGCTCGACCAGGAACAGCCTGGCAAGTTCATCGCCATGATGGGCGCCGAAGGCATCAAGGAGCTGCTCAAGAAGGTGGACGTCGAGCAGCTCAGCGAAGAGATCCGCGAAAAGATGAAGACCGAGCAATCGGTCCAGAAGAAGCTCAAGTTCGCCAAGCGCCTGCGCGTGGTGGAATCGTTCCGCAAATCGGGCAACAAGCCGGAGTGGATGATTCTGGACGTGATTCCGGTGATACCGCCGGAGCTGCGCCCGCTGGTGCCGCTGGACGGCGGCCGCTTCGCCACCTCGGACCTCAACGACCTGTACCGCCGCGTGATCAACCGCAACAACCGGCTGAAGAAGCTGATCGAGCTGCACGCTCCGGACGTGATCGTGCGCAACGAAAAGCGCATGTTGCAGGAAGCCGTGGACGCGCTGTTCGACAACGGCCGCCGCGGCCGCGTGCTGCGCGGGGCCAACAACCGCCCGCTGAAATCGCTCTCCGACACGCTGAAGGGCAAGCAGGGCCGCTTCCGCCAGAACCTGCTGGGCAAGCGCGTGGACTATTCCGGACGTTCGGTCATCGTGGTCGGCCCCGAGCTGCGGCTCAACCAGTGCGGCCTGCCCAAAAAGATGGCGCTGGAGCTGTTCAAGCCGTTCATCTACCACCGCCTGGAGCAGCGCGGCCACTGCACGACGATCAAGCAGGCCAAGGAACTGGTGGAGCAGCAGGATCCGGTGGTGTGGGACATCCTGGAAGAGGTCATCAAGGACCACCCCATTCTGCTGAACCGCGCTCCCACGCTGCACCGCCTGGGCATCCAGGCGTTCGAGCCGGTGCTGGTGGAAGGCAAGGCCATCAAGATCCACCCGCTGGTGTGCACGGCTTTCAACGCCGATTTCGACGGCGACCAGATGGCCGTCCACATTCCGCTGTCGCCCGAAGCGCAGATCGAAGCATCCACCCTGATGCTCTCGTCGAACAACATCCTCTCGCCGGCGCACGGCGCGCCCATCGCCATTCCCACCCAGGACATGGTGCTGGGCTGCTATTACCTGACCAAGGCGCGCCCGGGCGCCAAGGGCGAGGGCCGCACTTTCGCCTCCACCGACGACGTGCTGATCGCTCTCGAGATGGGCGAAGTGGAAACCCTGACCCCCATCAAGCTGCGCTACACGGGGCGGGTGATCGACCTGGTGCACGCTTTCGACAACCAGAACATCCTGCACACCGAGCCGATCGAGTTCAACAAGCAGTACATGGAAACCACGGTCGGCCGCGTGATCCTCAACGACAACCTGCCGCGCGACATGCCGTTCATCAACGGCCTGTTGAAGAAGAAGGGGCTCGCGCAACTGGTGCAGTACTGCTACCTGAAGTTCGGGTTGCAGATCACCGTCGGGATGCTCGACGAGGTCAAGGCGCTGGGCTTCCTGTACGCCACGCGCGCGGGAATTTCGATCGGCATCGACGACATGGTGGTGCCGGGCGAGAAGGCCGGGCTGGTGCGCGAGGCCGAAAAAGAAGTGGTCAACGTCGAGAACCAGTATCAGGACGGCGCCATCACCCACGGCGAGCGCTACAACAAAATCATCGAAATCTGGTCCAAGGTGACCGAGAAGGTTTCCGATGAAATGTTCCAGGCCATGGAAGAGGACGACCGCACGGGCCGCTACCTCAACCCGATTTACATCATGGCCGATTCGGGCGCGCGCGGTTCCAAGCAGCAGATCCGGCAGCTCTCGGGCATGCGCGGCCTGATGGCCAAGCCTTCGGGCGAGATCATCGAGACCCCCATTACGGCCAACTTCCGCGAAGGCCTCAACGTGTTGCAGTACTTCATCTCCACGCACGGCGCCCGCAAGGGCCTGGCCGATACCGCGCTGAAGACCGCCGATTCGGGGTACCTGACGCGGCGCCTGGTGGACGTGGCGCAGGACGTGATCGTCACCGAGCCGGATTGCGGCACCGCCGAAGGCATTTACGTGGAGCCCATCATCGAATCCGGCGAAATCATCGAGCCTCTGCGCGACCGCATCGTGGGCCGCGTGGCGCTCGAAGACCAGAAGGACTACGAGGGCAACGTGATCGTCGCTGTGAACCAGGAGATTACTGAAGACCTGGCCGCGGCGATTCAATCGGCCGGTATCGAGAGGGTGAAGATCCGCTCGGTGCTGACCTGCGAATCCAAGCGCGGCGTGTGTGTCATGTGCTACGGCCGCAACCTGGCCACGGGACGGCTGGTGGAGCGGGGCGAGGCGGTGGGCGTGATCGCGGCCCAGTCCATCGGCGAGCCTGGCACGCAGTTGACCATGCGGACGTTCCACATCGGCGGAACGGCTACGCGCATCAGCGAGCAATCCACCCAGGACGCCAAGTCCGACGGCTTCGCCCGCTACATCGGCATCCAGACGGTCCGCAGCAAAGCCGGCGAGCTGATCGCCATGAACCGCAACGGCATCATGGCGGTGGTGGACGACAAGGGCCGCGAAAAGGAGCGCTACCCGGTGGTCTACGGGGCGCGCGTGCTGGTGGAGCCGGGGGCTCCGGTGAAGAGCAACCAGATCCTGCTCGAATGGGATCCGTACACCTTCTCCATCCTGACCGAAGTCTCGGGCGTGGTGCACTTCAAGGACCTCGTCGACGGGCTGACGTTGCAGGAGCAGGTGGACGAAGTTACCGGCATGTCGCAGCTCGTGGTGACCGATTCACCGGACGAGAAACGGCAGCCCACGATCATCGTAAGGCCTGAAGGCGCACAGGGTTCGCGATCAGAAGCGAAGAAATACTTGATGCCTACCCACGCCCACCTGATGGTCCACGACAACGAGGAGGTCCACGCCGGGGACGTGATGGCGAAGATCCCTCGCGAGACCACCAAGACCAAGGACATCACCGGCGGCCTGCCGCGCGTGGTGGAGCTGTTCGAAGCCCGGAAACCGCGGGAGACGGCCATCATCGCGGAGATCAACGGCGCGGTGAAATACGGCGAAGTGACCAAGGGCCAGCGCAAGATTTTCGTCATCGGCGACGATGGCGAGCAGCGCGAGTACTCGCTGCCCCGCGGCGTACACATCAACGTCCAGGAGGGCGAGCGGGTCAAGGCCGGCGAGCCGCTCATGGACGGACCGCGCGACCCGCACGACATTCTGGCGGTGCTCGGGGAGAAGGAACTGCAAAAGTACCTGGTGAACGAGATTCAGGAAGTCTACCGCTTGCAGGGCGTCAACATCAACGATAAGCACCTGGAGACCATCTCGCGGCAAATGATGCGCTGGGTGGAGGTGGAGGACATCGGGGACACGGAGTTTCTGCCGCAGGAGATCGTCGACAAGTTCAAGTTCCGCGCCGAGAACGCGCGGGTGGTGGAGGCGGGCGGGCGTCCGGCGCAGGGGAAGGCCAAGCTGATGGGCATCACCAAGGCTTCGCTATCGACCGATTCGTTCATCTCGGCGGCCTCCTTCCAGGAGACCACGCGGGTGCTCACCGAAGCCGCCATCAACGGCAAGGTGGACTACCTGAGAGGCCTGAAGGAGAACGTGATCATGGGCCGCCTGGTCCCGGCCGGCACCGGCATGGAGTATTACCGCCAGGTGAAGATCGCGGGCGAGGACGTGGTGGAGGAGCCGCCGGTGGATGCGGCGCTCGAAGCCATCCCCGGCTACGACGAAGAGACGCGCCTGCAATACGCCGGCGGCCTGCCGGAGGACACCGGCGAGGAGTCGCTGGCGGAGTAGTCTGGTATTCTGAAAGCCGGCCCCGCTTTATGCGGGCGCCGGCTTTTTGTTTTTATGCGCACCGATGAATTGATCAGCGTGAGGGAGTATCTGTCGACCAGCTACGACCCGGATTGCGACTACGTGGACGGGGTGGTCGTGGAGCGGAATGTGGGAGAGAAGGATCACGGAAAACTTCAGAAGGCGCTCATTATGTATTTCGAGATGCGGCGCCGGGAATGGGGCACTTTCGTTATCCAGGAACAGCGCGTACAGGTATCGCCGACTCGCTTCAGGATTCCCGACGTCTGCGTGGTTCTCGGCCCGGAACCTTCGGAACAGATCTTCACGACCCCGCCTTTCATTTGCATCGAAGTCCTTTCCCCCGAGGACCGGATGGCCGCCATGCAGGAGAGGGTCGACGACTATATGCGCATGGGCGTCTCCTATGTCTGGATCATCAATCCGCGCAATCGCAAGGCGTACCGCGGCACGTCCACCGGTTTCCACGAAGTGACCGAGCTTCGAACCGAAAACCCGGAAATGGCCGTCCCCCTCGAGGCGCTCTTTGAAGAATAACCCATGTACACCGATGAACTGATCAGCGTGAGGGAGTACCTGTCGACCAGCTACGCCCCCGATTGCGACTACGTGGACGGGGTGGTCGTGGAGAGGAATGTGGGAGAATTCGATCACGCCAGGCTGCAAATGGCGGTGAGCGCCTATTTTTACGCTCGTCGCAAACAATGGGGAATCGTTGTGGTCCCCGAACAGCGCGTACAGGTATCGCCGACTCGCTTTAGAGTTCCCGATGTCTGCGTGGTTCTCGGCACGGAGCCTTCGGAACAGATTTTCACGAAGCCGCCTTTCATCTGCATCGAAGTCCTTTCCCCGGACGACCGGATGGCCGCCATGCAGGAGAGAGTCGACGACTACCTGCGCATGGGTGTCTCCTACGTGTGGATCGTCAATCCGCGCAATCGCAAGGCGTATCGCGGCACGTCCACCGGTTTCCACGAAGTGGCCGAGCTGCGAACCGAAAACCCGGAAATGGTGGTCCCCCTCGAGGCGCTCTTCGAAGAATGACCCCCCACCGGCGCCCCGGCCGTAAGGCCTACCTGCTCATCACGGCTTGCGCACTGTTGATGGTCCTCCTGCCGTTCCTCTTCTGGTACTCCACCTGGTTCGGACGCAAGCTGACCGACGACGAGCTGGACCGCTACTTCACCGACAAATCCAAGCCGCGGCACGCCCAGCACGCGCTGGTTCAGCTCGGGGAGCGGATGTCGCAGCATCGCGACGTTTCCCGCTGGTATCCCGACGTCCTCCAACAGGCTTCGAGCCCAAGCCTGGAATTGCGCCAGACGGCCGCCTGGATCATGGGGCAGGATGCTAAAAATCCCGCCTTCCACGAAGCGCTCCAGCGGCTGATTCACGATCCGCAACCCATGGTCCGCCGCAATGCGGCCCTGGCCCTGGCCGCTTTCGCCGATCCCGCAGCACGACCGGAATTGATCGCCATGCTGCGGCCGTTCACGATCACGGCGCCAGTGGCGGGCGGGCTGAAATACCGGCTGAAGTCAGGTGATTACGTCAATCCCGGCACGCTGGTCGCGCATATCGGAGAAGCCGAGGTACGCTCCCCGGTTCCAGGCGAAGTGCGGGACCTCGATCAAAAGGACGGCGCGGGGCTTCGAGGGGGCGAGGATTTGGTTGAACTTTCCGCCGACAAGAATCACGTTTGGGAGGCTTTACGCGCGCTTTACCTGGTCGGCCAGCCAGGCGATCTCGACGACGTCCAGCGCTTCGCCCACGCGGTGCCCGGCCTGCCCGAAAACATCGAACGCCAGGCTTTGCTCACGGTGCAGGCCATTCAGGAGCGTAAAGCCGCGCCGTGAACGGCGAATATTAAGCACCTTTAACCGCCATTAACTGCCGCTGAATGTGGCGTTAAGCTGCGTCGCCGTGCGATATTAGAATAGAAGACGGTTCGCTGCCCGCGGAGAGGTTAATTGAAGACGTTCCTGCTCACTTGCGCCAGTCTTTTGTTTGTTATCCCCGCCCACCCGGCCGATTTGCCTTCCATCGTGCTGAACACGGCCGGCTGGAGTGTGGGACGCCAGCCGGGGGATTGGCAGATCAAGGTCATTCACGGCAGGCCCCAGATCTCCGTCTGCTCCGATACCGAAACTCCCTGCCTGCATCTCAAGAGCGTGGATGCTTCGTTCGCCCTGGAGCGTGGCGTGGATGTCGATCCGGCGCTGTTGCCTTACCTGACCTGGCACTGGAAGGTCACGCAGCTTCCCGGCGGCGGCGATTTTCGAAGCGCGGACACCGACGACCAGGCGGCTCAAGTGCTGGTGGCCTTCGACGACCGCCGGGTTGTCTCCTATATCTGGGATACCACGGCTCCCAAGGGCGCTGAACAGAAAACCGGCTTCATTCCGTTGATTCACGTTTACTCCGTAGTCTGCGAATCGGGCGCAGGCAGCGCCAACCGTTGGATTGCCGAGAACCGCAACGTGGCTGCCGACTACCAGCGCGCCTACGGCAAGCCGGCGCCGCACGTCAAGGGCTTGCGCATCCAGATCAACTCGCAGCACACCGGCAGCGTGGCGGAGAGCTACTTCGGCGAAGTCGCCTTCCGCGGCACGCCGCAATAATGTATCTCGTTACCGGCGGAACCGGCTTCATCGGCGGCCATCTGCTGGAACGGCTTTGCGCCTCGGGCGTAGCGGTGAAGTGCCTGGTGCGGCCCAGGGTCCGGGTGCGGCGACTGCCCGATGGCGTCGAGGCGGTCCCCGGCGACCTCATCAGCGGCCAGGGGCTGGCGGAAGCCGTGGAGGGCGTCGATACCGTCATCCACCTTGCCGGGGTCACCAAGGCGCTCAGGGCCGGTGACTACTTCGCCGGCAACGCCGAAGCCACGCGGAGTCTGGTTAGTGCTCTGGCGGGCCGCTCCGTTCGGCTGGTGCACGTGAGTTCCCTGGCAGCCGCCGGCCCGAGCGCCAACGGCACGCCGGTCACGGAGGATGCCGAGCCGCACCCCGTGACCAACTACGGGCGATCCAAGCTGGAGGCCGAGCGAATCGTCCGCGAGCGCGTGCCCGGCGCGGTGATCGTCCGCCCGCCGGTGGTCTACGGTCCGCGCGATACCGACGTTTTCCAGATCCTCAAGTCCATCTCCAAGGGGCTGGTGGTGCAGATCTCGGGCGGGGAGCGGTGGTTCAGCGCCATCTACGTCGAGGACCTGGTGGACGGCCTGCTCGCCGCCGCCCGCTGTCCGAGCGCTGGCGGCCGGGTGTACTTCCTGGCGAATCCGAAACCGGTTTCGTGGAGCGAGCTGGGGCTGGCCGCCGCGCGGATCATGGGCCGAAGCCCGCGCATCGTGCGGGTGCCGCCGGCAGTGGCCTTTGCCGCCGGCTGCCTGGGCGAAATGTGGTCGCAGATCCGCCGCAGGCCGGGCATCATTTCGCGGGAGAAGGTGCTGGAGGCGCGCTGCCCGAACTGGACGTGCGATACGCGGCGCGCTGGCGCGGAGCTGGGCTTTTCGGCGAAAACGACCCTCCAGGAGGGACTGGCCGGCACGCTGGCATGGTACAAGGAGGCCGGTTGGCTGAAATATTGAAGCAGCCTCGGGAAGACACTGGCTTCTGGGCCGTGGACAAGATCATCCTGGCGTATTTCGCCATTACGACCATCGTGATCGTGGGATGGTGGAGCCGGATTCCCGATGCCGCCGGGCTGTTCGTCTGGCACCTCGCGGCGGTGGCGCTCCTGGTCTTCGAGGTGAAGCGGGAGAACCGGACCACGTGGATTTTCCGGAACTGGTACCCATTGCCTTACGTAGCATCGTGTTACAAGGAAATGGCGCTGCTCATCCCGGCCGTCAGGCACACCGACGCCGACCAGTGGCTGGCCGGCCTGGATTATCGCATCTGGCAGGCCAATCCCACGGTGTGGCTGGAGCGCGTGCAGCATCCCGTGGTGACCGAGTTGCTGCAGGACGCCTACACGCTGTTCGTACCGGCCGTACTGCTGGTGGCGTTCTTGATCTGGATGAAAGGCGGGTACGGCGATTTTCAATACTACGCTTTCCTGATCGCCCTGGGCTTTCTGGCTTCGTACCTGGGCTACGTGGCGGTTCCGGCGCGCGGACCGCGTTTTCTGTTGAGCCACTTGCAGCATGTGCCGCTCCAGGGGGTGTGGCTGTTCGGATCCATGCAATCGACCCTCGACCGGCTGGAATCGGCGCATTACGACTGCTTCCCCAGCGGGCATACGGAACTCACCATCCTGGCGTGGTGGGGCAGCCGGATGGTATCCAACAGGTTATTCCGGATCTATTTCGCTTACACTCCGATCCTCATTTTTGCTACAGTTTATCTTCGATACCACTACACCGTCGATGTGCTAGCGGGGGCCGTTCTGGCGGTCGCGTTGATCTGGTTGGCGCCCGTGCTGTACCGAAGACTGTCGAAAGGGAGCTTGGCCATTGTCAGGCATTGAGGTGGTCGCGGCGGACAACAAAAAGGCGCTCCGGGAATTCATCGAGTTCCCGTACGCGCTCTACCGCGAGGACCCATATTGGGTGCCTCCCCTGCGGATTGCGGTAAAAGAATTACTCGACCGGGCGAAGCATCCGTATTATGCTAACGCTGATGTCGAGTTCTTTCTGGCCTTGGACAATGGCCGGACGGTGGGGCGTATAGCCGCCATCCTCGACAAGGCGCACAACCGCGCCCACGAAGAGAACGCCGGTTTTTTCGGATTTTACGAGAGTATCAACGATGGCGCCGTGGCCCAAGCTTTGCTATCGCGGGCCCGCGAATGGGTATTCCAGCGCGGCGCGCGGTTCCTGCGCGGCCCGGTCAATCCATCCACCAACTATGAGTGCGGAATGCTGATCGACGGATTCGATTCGAGCCCCGTGATCATGATGACCTACAACCCGCGGTATTATCCCGAATTGATGGAGAGCGCGGGGCTGCGGAAAGCCAAGGATTTGCTGGCCTATCAGAGCATCCCGGCGGCCCTCGACTCGGGGAAAATCGAGCGGATCGCAGGCCGGGCGCTGGCGGCCGGCGGCATCAGCGTTCGTCCCATCAACATGAAGAACTTCGACGCCGAGGTGATGCAGGTCTGGGAGGTGTACAACCGGGCGTGGATACGGAATTGGGGCTACATACCCATGTCGCGGGAAGAGTTCTTCGCGATGGGCAAGGAAATGAAGCAGATTTTGAAGCCGGACCTGGTATTGATCGGAGAGGCGGGTGGCCGCGTGGTGGGCTTCGCGCTGGCCCTTCCGGACATCAATCAGGCGCTCAAACACGCGGGCGGGAGACTGCTGCCCACGGGGCTCATCAAAATCCTGTATTATCAACGTTTGATCAATCGTGTACGGGTCCTAGCACTGGGGGTGGTGGAGGAGTACCGCACCTCTGGCGTGGCGGCGGCGTTTTACGCGACTCTGCTCCGCAATGCCAGGAGGATGGGATATGTCGACAGCGAAATGTCCTGGATATTGGAAGACAACGTTCTGATGAACCGCTCCCTCCAAGCCATGGGAGCAAAGCGGTACAAGACCTACCGAATCTACGAATGGAACTGAGGACCATGAGCGTATCGTCTAGCGACATCACCGGCAAAAAGAAGAGCAGCGGATCGAACGACATTTTTGAAAAATGCCGAAACTTCACTCGTCCGGGTGACCTGCAATCCGCCGGGCTCTATATGTACTTCGAGGTCTTCGGCGAGCGCGAAGGATGCGGGCCGGGCGAAGTCCGTATGGGGCGCCGCAAAGTGCTGATGTTCGGGTCGAACGACTACCTGGATCTCATCAACCACCCCAAGGTGAAGGAAGCGGCCGCGCAGGCCATCCGGAAGTACGGCAGCGGTTGCAGCGGCTCGCGCCTGCTGAACGGCACGCTGGATCTGCATGTCAAGCTGGAAGCCGAGCTGGCCGCCTTTGTGCGCAAGGAATCCGCCATCATATTCGGCACGGGTTTTCAGGCCAACTACGCCACCCTTTCGGCCCTCACCGAGAAGGGCGACGTGATGATTTGCGACCACAACCTGCACGCCAGCCTGGTGGAAGGCGCGCTGCGGTCGCCCGCCCGCACCATGCGTTTCCGCCACAACGACATGGAGCATTTCGAGCGCTGCCTGGAGAACTGCCCCCCGGAAGACAAGATCCTGATCGTGTCGGAAGGCGTGTTCAGCATGGAAGGCGACGTCGCCGACCTGCCCGGCCTGCTCAAGCTGGCCAAGCCCTACGGCGCGCGGGTGTACGTGGACGAAGCCCACGGCATCGGCGTTCTGGGGCCGACCGGGGCCGGTGCGGCCGAGCACCTGGGCGTGCTGGACGAAATCGATATCGTGATGGGCACTTTCAGCAAGTCGCTGGCCTCGGTCGGCGGTTTCGTAGCGGGCGAGCGCTCGGTGGTGGACTACCTGAAGCACACGGCGCGGCCGTTCGTCTTCTCCGCCAGCCTGCCCCCCGCCTCGGTCGCGGCGGTGGGCGCGGCTCTGCAGATCATGAAGAACGAGCCGGAACGCCGGCAGCGCCTCCTGCATATCTCGCGGCTGCTGCGCGACGAGCTGCGCGAGCGCGGCTTCAATGTGCTCCCCGGCGAGACGGCCATCGTTCCGGTGGTCATTCAGGAAGAGCTGGACCTTTGCCGGCTGTGCAAGGCGCTGCTCAAAGAGGGCATCTACATCAATCCGGTGCTGCGTCCGGCGGCCGCGCAGAACCTGCTGCGCATCTCCTGTACCGCGGCGCACACCGAGGCCCAGGTGGACCGCCTGCTGTCCACCCTGGAGCGCGTGGCCGACGAGATCGGGATTCCGCGGTAGGGGGGCGTCGAGACGAGAAAAGACGGTCCCTTTAAGAACGTCGCTGGCGAGAAACGTTGGGCTACGGCGCGAAGAGGCGAGCTTCGCTCGCCGGGCGGGTTGACAACCCGCCGCAGGTTACCAACCTGCCCCACAAGGGTTTCTGGTCACTGAAAGCTCGTCGTTTCGGATGTTGGTGAAGCGCAGGGTGACTCGACCAGCTCGCCGTTTTCCACGGTGTAGCCCACCGGGTCGGTATAGGTCTCCTCCACGCGGATGCGCACCGTCACTTCCTTGCCGCTCACCGTGTGGGTGTGGAGCGGCAGGCCGCTGTCGAGGTCGAACATGCACGGCCGGTTCCTCCCCACGATCTTTACCGGAAGCTGGTCGTCGCGATCGTTGACAAAGCTCACGCGGACGCGCCCGCCGACCACCTCCCATTCGAGCGGCTTGCCGGTGGCGCGGTCGATCACGCGTTCCCTGGAAGCCACGGAGCCCTGCCGGATGGGGTTGAAGAAGTAAGGCGAGCACGAGGTTGCGGCGGCGAGAAGGAGGAGCAGGATTTTCATAGGCGGTTTCCGCCAAGTCTATCGCATCCGCAAGCGGCGGATGCGCAGGGACCCGGCGAGAGGGATAAACTTGGACGAGAGCCGGCGCGAGCGGGGCGTTTCCGCCGTGCCGGCGAAGCATTCGGAAAGGGACATCATGAAAATCCGGAGTTACCTGTGGATCCTCTGCTTCGGCGCCGCTGCCCTTCAGGGGGCGGACACGCCCGCCAGCGCTTTGCTGGTCCTCGAGAAAGCGCAAAACACCTTGGTCATCGTCGATCCGGCGAGCCTGACGATCGTGGCGCGCGTGCCCGTGGGAAACGATCCGCACGAAGTCGCCGTATCGGACGATGGGAAGACCGCATACATTTCGAACTATGGCGGCGGAGGCCGGGGAGGCGGCGGCGCGACCATCGCGGTGGTCGACCTGGCCGCCCAAAAGCCGCTGGCACCCATCGATCTGGGCGCGTTGCGCGCGCCTCACGGACTGGTCTTTGCCGGGGGCAAGTTGTACTTCACGGCCGAAGGAGCCAAGGTCGTCGGCCGCTACGATCCCTCCACGCAAAAGATCGACTGGGTCGTGGGCACGGGCCAGAACCGCACGCATATGGTGACGGTTTCGAAAGACCTCAAAACAGTCTTCACGTCCAATGTCAGCTCCTCGACCGTCAGCATCATCGAGCAGAGCGCCGCACAGGGGCCTGGACCCGGACGCGGCCCGGGTGGCCCCCCTGGGGCGCCTGACGGACGTGGCAGGGGCGGCCCTGGGGCTCCCGACGGACGCGGCAGGGGCGGGCCTCCGCCGGGCGGCGGTGCGCCGGACTGGAATGTCACCAACATCCCGGTCGGCCACGGATCCGAGGGCTTCGACCTGACTCCCGACGGCAAGGAACTGTGGGTTGCCAACGCGCAGGACAGTACGATCTCCATCATCGACGTCGCCGCCAAGAAGGTCGTGGAGACGCTCCCGTCCACGCGAGCGGCCAACCGGCTGAAGATCACGCCGGACGGCAAGTACGTTTTCGTGTCGGACATGAGCGGCGACGATTTGCTGGTGGTCGACGCGGCCACCCGCAAGGAGCACAAGAGTATCAAGCTGCCGGCCAGCTCGGAGGGCCTTCTGATGACGCCCGACGGCTCGCGGGCCTATACGACGCTGAACTCGCGCGATGCCGTTGCCGTGATCGATCTGAAGACCATGACGGTAACCGGCGAGGTCAAGACCGGCAGGGGGCCGGACGGACTGGCGTGGGCCGCGCGGAAGTGAACGCGATACCGGAGATCGAAGCGCCCGTGTCATCATGAGATCCATTTTGTTCTTTGCGGCCGTGGCATCCCTTTCCGCACAGACATCCGAATTCGTGGCCGAGAAGATGCCCACGCCTTCCTGCCACGCATCCACCGTGGTGGAGGTTTCCCCCGGCGAACTGATGGCCGCGTGGTTCGGCGGAACCGCCGAGGGCCGGCCCGACGTGGCCATCTGGGGCGCGCGCAAGCAGGGCGGCCGCTGGCAGGCGCCCGTGGAGATGGTGCGCGAGCCGGGCATCGCCATGTACAACCCCGTGCTGTTCCGGTCCGCCGATCGGGTCTTGTGGCTGTACTACAAATTCGGCCCGACTCCTTCGCAATGGAGTGCGGGGCGGATGCTGAGCCGCGACGACGGACTGACGTGGTCGCCGCCGGAACATCTGCCGGCGGGGCTCTACGGGCCCATCCGCGCGAAGCCCCTGGTGCTGGCCAACGGCGTGATCGTCAGCGGCACTTCGGTGGAAAGCTACGGCTCGTGGGCCGCGTGGATCGAGCGCAGCACCGACGACGGCAAGACCTGGACGCGCCATGGTCCCATCACGGTGCCCGGCACCGGCGCCACCGCGCCGGGCCAGCCGCACGGAATCATCCAGCCGGTGGTGGTGTGGATGGGAGGAAAGCGCCTGCGATTCTTCGCGCGCTCCACCGGCAGCATCGGGCGCGTCTGCGTAGCCGACTCGCGCGACGCCGGCGTCACGTGGACCCAGGCACGGCCGATCGATGTGCCCAATCCCAATGCCGGAATCGACGTGGTGCGCCTGAAAGACGGCCGCTTCGTGATGGTCTACAACCACACCACCAGCGGGCGCACGCCGCTCAATCTGGCGGTCAGCCGCGATGGCGAGCACTGGTCGAAGTTCCACGACCTGGAGACGGAGCCCGGCGAATATTCCTACCCGGCGATGATCCAGGGCAGCGACGGCAGCCTGCACATCACTTACACATGGAAGCGGCAGCGGATCAAGTACGTGAACTTCCCGTCAGGCAAGGTGCCGTAGGGCAATCCGGTACACTGGGGCATGGCGAGAATCGTCGATCCCCAAAAGCTACCCGATCCGAAGATCTGCATTCCAGGACTGATGCCGCCGGTCCGCGAGTTTACTCCGTCTGATGACAGCGATCCTTCCGAAGCCGATGCTTTCAATCGCATGATCCGGGAACTTCGCCATCAGAGTCCGGCCTCCACCCGAAGTTGCGGCAGGCGTGCGTCGGGACCTGTCAGGGAATAACTGTTGCGGATCTCCGGCGCTGGCACAGCTATTTCGTAACACGTTGGTGAAACCGGATTTTCGGGACTATGCCTCGCCTGTGTCGTCTACTTGACGCGTTTGGCGGTCAGCTCCCCTTCGCCCATGTCGCCGATCGTAACCTTGAACTTCAGATCTTCACCCACCACCTGGCCTTTGTAGATGATCTTGAATTGGCCGCCGCCGGCCAGGATGATGAACGAGATGACGTCGCCTTTCACCGTTCCGTCGGTGATCTGCTCCTCGCCGTAGGTATTCGCGACCGTTCCGGTCAGCTTTTCACCACTCACCTGGAAGTTGAAGTTGATCTCCAAACTCTGGCCGTCGGGGGTCTTCATCTCCCCTTTCCACTTGCCGTTCAGGTCGGCGGCGCCGGCCGCGGCCAGAAACGCAAACATCAGGATTGCGGTCGATGCCAATACGCGGTTTCTCATTGCGGTAATCCCCTTTCAGCAGGGCGGTCCACTAGCGATCGCCCGGCTGTGATCGAGTATACCGTCTCCGGCAGGATGCTGAAAAAGGCCGGAAACCGCTGGCTTACGCGGGCGGCCCGGTTGCGATTGACCGTTGCGCCATAATCGAGAGGATGCTGATCGGATTTCTCGCGTGGCTGAGCCTCGCGTCGTCCGTGCCGCCGGGCGTCGTCATCGATCACGAACCGCCGCCGGGCGGACGGTATATCGGCTCGCCTTCCATTGTGATTCTGCCCAAGGGCGATTACCTTGCTTCCCATGACTTCTTTGGACCAGGTTCCACCCAGTCGACGTCGGGGCTGACCCGCATTTTCCGGTCCACCGATCGCGGCCGCACGTGGCGGCAACTGGGCGAAGTCTCCGGCCAGTTCTGGTCGAACCTGTTCGCGCACGGCGGCGCGGTCTATCTGATGGGGACCACCTGCGAATACGGGCGCGTCGCGATCCGGCGCTCGACGGATGGCGGCAATACGTGGAGTCCGCCGGCCTTTCTCACCGCGGAGCCGAACTATCACACGGCGCCTACACCCGTGGTGGAGAAAGACGGGCGGTTGTGGCGGGCGATGGAATACCACCCGCCGGGACCGTGGGGCTTTTTCGAGGCGCTGGTCCTATCCGCACCGGTGAAGTCGGACTTGCTGGACCCGAAGCATTGGACCATATCCGCCCGGCTTCCCTATCCGGCCAACGCGGGCCAGGGGAGACACTGGCTGGAAGGCAACGCGGTGATCGGCCCCGACGGATCGCTCCTGGACATTTTGCGCGTGGATAACATCGAGAAGGCCGCCCTGGTTCGAGTTCGAAACGGCACGCCCGAGTTTCAAGGACTGACCGAGTTTCCGGGCGGCAGCAAGAAGTTCACAATCCGCTACGATGGCGAGAGCCGAAGGTACTGGACGCTGTCGAATCCGGCGCTCAAAGAATACAGCCTGACGGCCAGCGATCCGGCATCCGTCCGAAACACCCTGGCCCTCATGTCGTCGGAAGATCTGCGATCGTGGCGGCTGGAGCGCATCATCCTGTCGGATCCCGATCCGGTCCATCACGGATTTCACTACGTCGATTGGCAGTTCGACGGCGCGGACATCGTGGCGGTTTCGCGGACCGCATTCGACGACGATTGGGGCGGCCCGCCGCGCGCCCACGACGCGAACTATTTCACATTTCACCGGATCGCGGGCTTCCGCCCGCAGTGACGGCCGCTCAAGATTGCGCCCTCATTTCCCACGGCCGAACGTCACCGTGGAATAGAATGAGGACGTGACGAAACTCACGCTAATCCTTCTTGCGGCAGGATGCATTTCCGCACAACAAAAATCGAACGGACTGTATGCCACCTTCACCACATCGATGGGCAATTTCACCGCCCGGCTTTACGAGAAAGATACGCCTCTAGCGGTCGAGACCTTTGTAGCGCTGGCACAAGGCGACCGGGCGACGCGCGACCCCAAGACCGGGGCGATGGTGAAGGTGCCGCTGTACGACAACATCACGTTCCACCGCGTGCTGCCAGGCGTGATGATCCAGTCGGGCGACCCCACCGGAACCGGCTCGCACAACTGCGGCTTCACAATTCGCGACGAGTTTCTGCCCGGCCTGCGGTTCGATAGCGCAGGCAGGCTCGCCATGGCCAACACCGGCGCGCCGGATTCGGGGGGCTGCCAGTTTTTCATCACCACCAGCCCCATGCGCGAATGGGACGGCAAGTACACGATCTTCGGCGCAGTGGTGGAGGGGATGGATGTAGTTTCGAAGATCAATGGCGCTCCGGTGCGCGGCGATAAGCCGGTGGCGCCGGTGAAGCTGGTCAGCGTGACAATCGAACGGGTGGGGCCGGAGCCGGTGAAGAAGAAGAAGAAGTAACACACCGGTGGATCCCGGAGGCCGGTACTGGTGGGTTGGCTGGCGGCTTGCTTTGGATTAAAATACAGGTGAGCGTGATGTACAACGTCAGCCCATATCTCAGCGACGCCATTAACCATAACCTGGTCCAGTCGGAGATCGAGGGAGGCGTGTGCCTGCACGAGGTGCCGTCGGAGACGGTCCTCGAAGTGCGGACGCAGAACCACTTGTACACCATCGTCCACAAGGGCGCGGGCCAGGCGCTGATCTCCGGACACCCGGAGTTCTGCCCCGAGCCGCTGCTGGTGCAGATTCACGGATCGACGTGGGGCGGCTCGATGCTGAAGACGTTTTACATAGGCCGCGGCATGCGCCTGGAGTTTCAACCCCCGGAATGCCTCACCATCACGACGTCGCCGGTGCTGGAGATCCGGGAGCAGGCCGCCGGCAGCGCCGCCCGAGTGCCCTGCACCGCGGGCGTGGATTAGCGCGCGCTTTTCCAGTTGTAGGCCGCCAGCAGGCCGCCGTCTTCTCCGACGAGCAGCATCGCCGCGCGTCCCGGGTCCAGGGCGCCCGAGAACTGCTTGCCGCTCGGCTCGTCGCGGAACGCCACGTCCTGGCGGGCCGACTCCGAGGCCAGCACATATAGCGTGGCGTGAGGAAAGCGCGACGGGCAGATCAGGATGCCGGGATCCTGCAGACCGGTGGTGTACGTCGCGGCCACGCCCGCGGTCTTCAACGCATATCGATAGACGTCGCCCACCGCTTGCAGATTGTCGTTCAACTCCAGCGGCAGCGCCGCGAACAGCAGCTTGCCCTTGCCCAGCGGCGCTTCGGCCCATTGGGATCCGTCAGGCAGCGCGGCCCGATCGAGATAGGTCGTCCGCTCGCCGCCGAACGTCAGCAGCGCCTCGCCGCCCGGCCAACGGAAGGAGTTCTCGCGGATGGTCAGCGGGCTCAGCTCATAATCCAGGCCGGCGTCCTTCTGCCTGCCGGTGGGATGCAGATGGGCATCCCCGGCGAACGGTCCGGAAAGCAGCAGCGTCGCGCCGTTCCGTACTTTGCCGCGAAGCGCCTCCCATGCGCCGGCGGTCAGGCCGAACGCCGAAGGCACGATGATGAGTTTCGGGTTTCCCAGCAGCTCGATCTGATACTCACCCACGGCGTAGGCTTCGGCGCGGGCGTACTGATAGAGCGCGCGCACGCACTTCTGCTGCGCCTCGAGCGCGGTCGTGTTCAACACCGAAAGCTGAAGCGATTGGGGCAGAACGATGGCCACCTGCGGCGGAACCAGTTCGGTGGCCCAGGGGGATAGCTTTTCGGCGAACTGTCCCATGTCGCGCATCATAGACTGCCAGATCTTGGCCGATCCGTCGCTGCGCTTGATGCCGAAATCGACTTCGCGCGCCCAGTCCCACTGCAGGGCGCCGCTCGACGCCGCGGCGAAGCCGAGCGCCCATTTCCGCTCGGTCAGCCCCAGGCCGGTCGACTCGTCGTAGCGCCACGCGCCATCGGTGGACCACACGGGCTGGTAGCCGGTTTCGCCGGTGATGTTGGGCATGCCGGGGCGCTTGGCCGCCACCGAATCCCACAACAGCGCGTCGTCCCGCCAGTAGGTGTGGTTGGTGGTGAAGGCGACGCCTCCCGCCCCGTAAAACTGGTTCAGCACGCGATTGGTCACGCCGCCTTCATCCTGGCCGACGTTGACAAGTTGGCGGCTGCCGGCGCCGCGAATTCCATTCACCATGGCGCGGACCCATTGGGTGAACATCTCCTGGGCGAACAGGTTATAGTCGATGGCCCGCACCTCGCGGGCATTGCGGTAACGGGTGAAGGCGAGATCGGCGATAGCGGGCAGCGTCAGCTTGTCGAAGGGGCCGAGTTGTTCGGGCGTGACGCTCCAGGCGGAAGCCAGCTCCGCGACGCTGCCGTAGCGCTCGCGAAGCCACTTCTGCCAGGCGGCGATTTCGGCCGGGTCGCCATTGGGGGTGTTGCCAGTCCACAGGCGCCCGGGGTTGGAGAAGCTGGGCTCGTTGATCAGGTCGTAGCACAGGAAGGGGACGTCCTTGAAGCGGTTCACCACGGAGAGCACGTAGTTCAGCTCGGCGCGGATGGCCTCGGGGTCGATGTAGGGATTTCTTCCGGTGGGCGGCTGCGGCGCTCCGCCCCTTCCGCCCCGGCCTGGCCCGCCTTGCGCCGCCGCCGGCGGTGGCGCGGCCGCGGGCTGTTGCGCGGGCAGAGGCATCTCGCCGTTGGGCCCGGGTCCGGGCCGCGGGGTAAACGCGTAGAAGGTGAAGTTGACGATGATGCCGTGGTTCCGCGCGGAGAGCAGGTAGGCCTCGAGGTTGCGCAGGAATCGCTCCGGCGCCGCGCCGGTGTCGGGGTCGAGGAATCGCAGGGAGTTCATCCACACACCGGTGCGCACGAAGCTGACGCCGTGGCGCGCCATCTCGTCGAAGTCCCTGTCCCAGATCCAGGCATTCCGCGGTCCGGCGAAATCCCATCCGTTCTCGTCGGTGGTGAAGTAGTTGGTGCCCACGGGGAAGAACGGTTTGCCGTCGCGCGTGAGGAAGTCGCCCTTCACGCCCAGCACGGGGCCGGACGCCAGCAGTTCAGGGTCCTCGACCCAGAAGCCGTTCTGGGAGAACTCGCGGGGCTGGCCGCCGTCCTGGTACAGGGCGCGAACGGTGTAGAAGCCGGCAGGCAGCGCCCTGTTAAACGCGACCTCCGTTTCCACGCGGTCGCCCGAACAGACCACCTGGGCCGTGTCGATCACGGCGCCGCGGGAGAGCAGCTCGACTTTGACGTCTCCGGTCAAGGGCGCCGACTGCCGCTCGCGGCCGGGACTCCGAAGGCGGAGCGTAATCTGCGGCGACTCGCCCGGCTGGATGGCGGAATACTTCAGCTCGAGGGACAACGACGTGGTCCCGCGGCGGGCATAATTGGACGCCGCGCGGACCAGGGCGATGCCGTCGGGCGACTCCCAGTAGCCCGGCTCGGGCTCGAAATCGAGCAGCACGAAGCGGGCGCCGGGCATGGAACCGGCCATCGGGCCGCCGCCTCCGTGATCGGCCACGACCACCGGCGCGGCCGCGGCGACGCCATCGGAGGTCATCATGAATCCGAGGCCATCCCAGCGGCCCTCGAGGGCGAAGAAGCGGCGCGCGCGAATCTGCGGCGTGCCCAGGAACGAATAGCCCTGCTTCCACGCGAAGCGGGCGCCGCCGGGCAGCGGCACTTCGTAGGAATGGCGGATGTCCAGCTCGCGCGAATAGGTGTCCTGGGGCGGGGCGGCGCGGAAGCCGCCGTTCACGCCAGTGACGGGCACGCGGAGCGCCTGGCCGCCCAGTACCAGCAGGTTGCCTCCGGCTCGAAGGTAGGCCTGAATCCCGCTCCAGGCATCGGCCGGCACGGCGGACCCGTAGGGCAGCACGAGCAGTTCCACCCCCGCGAGTGTGGCGGAATTCGTCAGGTCCTGTACGCCGTGGAAGGCAGGCTCGGCACCTTGGAGCGCCTGCGCCAGCGTCTCCCGCGCGATGGGCTGGCTGGCAACGGTGGGGAAGCCATTCTGCCAGAAAACGACCACCCGGGCGAGTAAAGCCGGGGTGCTGGTGAGAATGAGGAGAAATGCGGTGAGCAGTGTGCGCATGGGCGCCTCGAATGTGAAGTTGGTCCGGCGGCCAACCTGAGTGTAACGCATCGCGCCGGCCAGCCCCGGCGTACTACCTCCCAAGGAGTAGAACCGATGGTATCGTACCCGAACTTCCGGTACTTTGCAGGCAATTTTGGAACTGCTAGTCCTAAAGTATATGCGAGCGATTGAGTGGTTTCTGAGTTCCCTTCGGCCGTTGGGCCTTCTGCTGTTGGCGTGCGGGCTGGCGTCCGGCAGTACCATCGTGGTGACCGGCGTGGACTGGACGAGGGGCGAGAGTATCTGGATAAATGAGGATGGCACTGATGTCTCGGCCTATTTTGCCGGCGTCATCGATATAACGGTCAACGACACCGATGGTTCTTATACCCGGGACAGCCTCTGCGTGGACCTGTTCACGGACATCTATCTTTACCAGCAGTACGATACCAACGTGTTGGGTCCCGGCGACGTTGCCGGCAAGAACCTGCCACGGGTTTCCTGGCTGATCGACAACGCTCTGCTGCCCAGCCAGAATTCCAGCTACACCTCGGCCCTTCCCACGACGGACTGGGTAAGCACGCCGGACCAGGGCGCCGGCATCCAGCTCGCGATCTGGGATATTGTCCACGATGGGGGCGACGGATTCTCCGGCGGCAGGGTGCAGGCCGGCTCCGCAGCCAACCCAACGGACCCCAACGTGCTGGCGTGGGCGGAGGCGTATGAAGGGATGAGCGCGGGCCAGTCTTCCAACCTCGCCTACGTTTACCAGAACTTCGACACGGGAACCACCGTGCCCGCCCAGATGCTTGCCGGCCCGTTATTCCAAGACGGCGGACCGACCCCCCAAGACGATGCTCCGGAACCCACGACTCTGTTGCTCAGCGGAAGCGCGCTGATCGGAGCAGCTTGCCTGGCTCGCCGAAGGCGCGCACGCTAAGGCGCCCGGCCATTGCGGCATCTCAAAGAGAGTCAGCCGCATGGTTGGCGAGCCGGCGCAGGCGGCCCGGCAGACGCGCCGCGCGCCCGGCGTCCCACGCCACAATTGCAGGTCGGCCGGCAAGGAATTGACGCCGGCGGCGGGGGTGGAGAGCTTCCACCCGGCAGCGGCGGACGGCGGATTTACATGGGACCCCGCGATCAGCCAGAGGTCCGAGCCGGCCGCGATGGCCGCCCCCACAATGCTTACGCCCAGGATGCGTTTTCCCCAGGTTTTCACACTGCCAGTCTATCGCTATGGGCTGCCCGCCAGGCATTCGGGCCACGCCAGCGATCGTCGCGGCCACACGCCACCGGGCGCATTTGGGCGCCGGCGTTATGGGCGCCGGCGTTATTGCCGTGAAGGCGACTCTAATGTAAAATGTCTGGACTCATGAATTTTGCCAAGTCCGTTCTTGCCGCAATCCCGCTCGCAATGATGGTTTCGCCCATTCACGCGGGTCCTACTCAATTCGTGGTCGTTCCCAACAACCGGGCATCCACCCTGGCCAACGACAGCAGCGGCAGTCTAGCCGGATCGATTGGGAGCTTTGAATTCGAAGACGTCTTCGACAGGTTCCAATTCCCAACTGCGGGGGGACCGCTGTTGATCACGCAGATCGCGTTTCGCCTGAAGCCGGGCACGGGCGGGATCAACGCGACGGTCACCTCGGCTGCCATATACATGTCCACGACCTCGTATGCCCCCTACACCAACGGCGGCAACACTCTGCTTACCACGAACTTCGCGACGAATCGAGGCCCGGACAATACGCTGGTCGCATCCCTGGGTCCGGGGACGCTGTGGAGCAGCCCGGGCTGCACGGGATCAACCACGTGCCCCTTCGACATCGTTTTCCGGTTCAGCACGCCGTTCTTATACGACCCCTCGAAGGGCTTTCTCCTGACCGATATGCAGTTCACCGGATACCAGGGAGTCGGAACCGGCCAGTTTGATGTGGAACACTACGCGGTCAACCCTGTGGTGGCCGAAATCAACGCCGCCGGCGGATCCCCGACGGGCGCCCTGGAATTCTCCGACAACGTCGTCCAGTTCGGCTACACATCGGTGCCGGCCGGCACTTGCCTGGTCGGATTGACGCTGCGGGCGCGGCGCTGGGCGTAGCTGGAGGCACGGGCAGCGTGAACGTGGCGGTGAGCGGCTCGGGTTGCGCCTGGACCGCAACCAGTAATACGCCATCGATGGTGACGATTACGGGCGGAGGCGCGGGGACAGGGAACGGCGCGGTGAACTACTCGGTGACCGGTAACCAGTCGTCGGCCGTGTCGCGCAGCGGCACCATCACGGTGAGCACGTCGAGCGGGCAGGCCACTTTCACGGTCACGCAGGCAGGGACGAATTGCAGCTACTCGCTGTCGCAGGCCAGCCAGACATTTGCCTCCACCGGGGGAAGCGGTACCGCGACCGTGGCGGCGCCCGGCGGGTGCAATTGGACGGCGAACAACGCCGGGGCGCCTTGGGTGGCGATTTCGAGCGGCGCCAGCGGGTCGGGCAATGGCACCGTGAGCTACACCGTGCCGGCGAATAATTCGAGCACACCGCTGAGGGGGACGCTGACCATCGCCGGCCAGCCGTACACGGTGAGCCAGGCGGGCACAGGGGTGAGCGCGAGCTGCACGGCCAACGTGGCAACGCCGTCCCAAGCGGCGCTGGAGGGACGGACCGAAGTGCTGGGCGACCTGGTCCTGGATTGCACCGGATTGAGCAGCGCCGTGAGCGCCAACATCGCGCTGACCCTAAACACCAACGTGACCAACACGCTGAGCGGCACGGACACGCTGGACGCGCAACTGGTGAACGGGAGCGTTACGCAGAACGGGCACATCACGGGCTACAACGTGATTCGCTGGACGGGAGTGACCCTGGGACCGGGCGAGACCATGGTGCGGATCACGAATGTGCGGGCGGATGCGAGCCTGTTGGGCTCGGCGGGGAATTTGCGGACGGCGGCCGTGACCGGGCAGGTGAGCGTGTACTCCGGGCCGGCGGTGCCGGTAAGCCACGTGGCGCAGGCCGCGGGATGCGGAGCGCCGGTGGCCGCCGCCGAAATCATGGCGTGCGCGGGGCCGACGCTGCTGTTCCAAAAGGGACAGGCGACGCCGCCCACCGGGGGACCGCAGACCGTCATTCCGCTGGTGTACCAGGACGCGGCGCCGGGAGAGTTCACCGCGGCGACACGGCTGCGCCTGGTGTTGAGCAAAGTGCCGGGGACGGTGCAGGTGTACGCGCCGGTGTACCCCAACGAAGGGACGGCGCTTGCGCAGTTGTATTCGGCCGACGCCAACGGGTCGGGCGGAGCGCCGGTGACGGGGAGTCCACTGGCGGGCGGCACTTACCAGCAGTTGACGGTGAGCGGAGGGAGCGCGACCGCGACCTGGGTGGTGCTGTCGGCGAACGCAAGCGCGATCGAGAAATTTACCTTTCCGCTGCTGGTGACGAACGCCACCAATAGCGACCTGAACACCATCCAGATCGGCGCAACGTTGGGGCCCGTGAGCGATGTGGGGGTGGCGAGCGCCTCTGCGCCGGCGCCGCGCTACCGCGACTTTTCGGTGCCGCAGAAGCTGGTGAATTTGCGGATCAGCATCGTGACTGCGGCGGGCCCCGCATCGGCAGCCGCCGTGTCAATGGACAGAAGCCCGGCGCCGATGCCGCGGGCGGCGGTGAAGCCCACCGTCGTCTCCACGATTCAGATCGTGAATGACACATCCGACCCGACGCAGGGTGCGAGCAACGTCACGGTGAAGGGCGACGTCGCGGGAGCGGTGATCGTGGGCTGCACGGCCACCGGGTCGGGGACGTGCGCGGGATCCGGCGGCGAGGCGCTGGCGAACTACGGGAATCTGGCCGCCGGGGAAAGCCAGACCGTGACGTTGACCGAGCAGTACGATCCGACTACCAGCGGGACGGTGGATACCAGCGTGAATGCCGGCGCCGACCAGGTGGATGCGGATTTGAGCGCGGCCGCCGCGGCCAGCAGCTTCATCTTCCTGAACGGGGTGCCGGTAGTAGTGGGGAGCCAGCCGCCGTCCGGGAATGGAAACACTCAGAGCTTCACATTCCAGTTTTCGCATCCCAGCGGTTACCAGAATCTCGGCGTGGTGAACGTGCTCATCAACAGCTCTCTGGACGGCAGGCACGCCTGTTACCTGGCGTATTCGATCCCCTACAGCACGCTCTACCTGGTGGATGACGCAGGGGACGCGGGTGGACCGTATGCGGGTTCGGTGGCGCTGGGCAGCACGAGCGTAATTCAGAACAGCCAGTGCGCGGTGGCCCTGACGTCGGCGGCGGGGAGCGGGACAACCCTGACGTTGACGCTGAACATCACGTTCAGCGCATCGTTCGGGGGGAACAAGATCGCCTACGTGGCGGCGCGGGACCAGGTGGGGAGCAACTCGAACTGGCAGGCGTTGGGAGTGTGGCAGGTGCCCTGGACGCCCACCGGGACCATCACGGTGGGGAGCGCGAACCCGGCGCACGGGTCGGGCGCGACGATAAGCCCGCAAGCCATCAGCTTCACCGTGACGGACAGCAAGGGCTTCGCCGATATCGGGATCGTGAACGTGCTGATCAACGATTTCATCGATGGCCGAAGGGCGTGCTACCTGGCGTACGTGACGGCGACCAACACCCTGTACCTGGTGGATGACGCGGGAGACGCCGGAGGACCGTTTGCCGGAGCGCTGGTGTTAAACGGGGCCGGCCAGATCGCCAACGGCCAGTGCCAGGTGAACGGATCGGGGACGCTGGCGCAGTCTGGCGGGAACAGTCTGACGCTGACGTTGAACGTGAACTTCTTCGGCTCGTTTGGCGGGAACCGCGTGATGTACGTGGCGGGACGCGACGCGGCCGGCGGCAACAACACCGACTGGCAGGCGGCGGGGACCTGGACTGTTCCGTGATCCCGGCCCGCCGGCGCGCTACAATCGCGGATGATGGTGCAAGGAATTGAACATGCCGCGATCGCGTCGCCCGACCCGGAGCGGCTGGCCCGGTGGTACGTGGAACAGCTCGGGTTCCGGATCAACTACCAATCGAAGAACAGCCGCACGGTGTTCGTGAAAGCGCCGGACGGCTCGATGATCGAGATCATCGAGGCCAGCGGTCCGGCGTCCGCCCCGGCAGAGGTGAGCGACCCCGGTCTGCGGCACCTGGCGCTCACCGTGGTGGATTTCGATGCGGCCTGCGGTCGCCTGCGCGAAGCGGGCGTCACGTTCCTGACCGAACCCACGACCAAGGGCGGCAATTCGCTGGTGTTTTTCCGCGATCCCGACGGGAATATTTTGCACCTGCTGCGCCGTGAGACGCCGCTCCCGTAGCGCCCTGTCCGGCTTAATAATTGACGATAGACGTGGGGCGGGCAATCCAGCCCGCAGCCGGCTGGACCCGCTGGAAAGCGGGTCCGCAGCCAGAATGGCTGCCCCACATCGAGTTGCGCAGCATTGTCAATTCTCAAGCGAGACACCACACCAGTGCCCGCTACACCAGCACGGTGAACGTGGATTCGGTGCGCTCCACCGGGCGGTAGAGCGTGTCGCGCTCCACCGGGGTGCGGCCGGCCTTGCGGATCAGTTGCAGCAACTCGGCGCGGCGCAGGCCCTGCATGGTAGTGGCGCCGGCATCGTGATAAATGCGCTCCTCGACGATGGTGCCGTCGAGATCGTCGGCGCCGAAACGCAGCGCCACTTGCGCGATCCGCGGCGTCATCATGACCCAGTAGGCCTTGATGTGCGGGATGTTGTCCAGCATCAGGCGCGCCACGGCGATGTTCTTGATGTCGGCGAAGCCGGTGGTCTTGGGGATGTGCTCGAGCGGCGTGTTGTCGGGGTGGAACGCCAGCGGGATGTAGGTGACGAAGCCGTGGGTCTCGTCCTGGAGGGCGCGCAGGCGGACCAGGTGGTCCACGCGGTCGGCTTCGTTCTCGATGTGGCCGTAGAGCATCGTGCAGTTGGAGTGCAGGCCCAACTGGTGCGCGATGCGGGCCGTCTCGATCCACTCGCTGCCGTCGATCTTGTGGTCGCAGATGATGCGGCGAACGCGCTCGTTGAAGATCTCGGCGCCGCCGCCGGGGAGCGAATCCATGCCGGCGCCGCGCAGGCGCTCCAGCGTTTCGCGGACCGAAATTTTCGTGCGGCGCGCCAGGTAGGCGATCTCCACCATGGTGAAGGCCTTCAGGTGGACCCGCGGAAAACGCTGCTTCAGGCCGCGCAGCATCTCGCAATACCAGTCCAGCGTCAATTCGGGGTGCAGGCCGCCGACGATGTGGAACTCGGTGACCGCTTCGCTCCAGCCTTCGCCCGCGCGGTGCCACACTTCCTCGAGCGACATGGTGTAGGCTTTGGGATCGCGCACGCGCTTGCCGAAAGCGCACAGGCGGCAACTGGCCACGCACACGTCGGTGGGGTTGATGTGGCGGTTCACGTTGAAATACGTGGTATCGCCGTGAAGGCGCTCGCGGACCAAGTTGGCCAGGTAGCCCAGCGCCAGGATGTCGCTGGTGCGGTACAGCGCCAGGCCGTCCTCGAACGAGAGGCGTTCGCCCGACTCGACCTTTTGCCGGATGGGAACGAGGCGCGGATCGTCAATCACTACTTGCATGGCTCAGCTACCCGGTTTGAGAAGGAGAATATCAGCGGCCCAGAATAAAAAGAATAGCACGCTGACATAGCCGTTCATGGTGAAGAAGGCCGCGTTGACGCGCGACAGGTCGTCCGCTTTGACCAGGCTGTGCTCGTAAATGAGCAGCGCCACGATGGCCGCCACGCCGGCCAGGGCCAGCGCGCCGAGATGCAGGGTGTAGACCAGGGCAAGCAGGCAGGCGACCATCAGAACATGCAGGGCCTGGGCGACGCGCAGGGCGCGCGCGATGCCCAGATAGCGCGGCACGCTGGCGAGGCCCTCGGCGCAATCGAATTCGTAATCCTGGCAGGAGTAGATGACGTCGAAACCGCCGGTCCAGCAGGTCACCGCGGCAGTGAGCCAGAGGATGCGGGGGTCGAGCGAGCCGCGTACGGCGATCCAGGCGGCGGCGGGCGCGATGCCCAGGCAGAAGCCCAGCACCAGGTGGGAGAAAGATGTGAACCGCTTGGTGAAGGAGTAGAAGAAGACGATGGCGAGCGCCACGGGGGCGAGCCGGAGACACAACGTGTTGAGCGCCGCGGCGGCTGCAAGGAAGACCGCCGAGGAGACCGCGACGAAGGCCCAGCCGAAACCGCGGCCGAGGAGACCGGCGGGGAGGTGGCGCATGCGGGTGCGGGGATTGCGCGCGTCGATTTCGGCATCCACCAGCCGGTTGAAGGCCATGGCGGCGGACCGCGCTCCCACCATCGCGACGACGATCCACAGGAGGGTGCGCCACGGCTCCCAGGAGGCCGCGTGGGAGCCCGCTTCGCGAAAGGCCAGGAGCGCTCCGGTCAGGGCGAAGGGCAAAGCGAAAACCGAATGCTCGAACTTGATCATTTCGAGCGTCAGGCGAAGGCGGTTCCAGAGCATCACGCGATACGCTATTTTACCAAGGTCCCCCGAGAGCCCCTACATCCTTGACGCGGCGCACCGGAGAGAAGATCAGGAACAGGGTGGACAGCAGGAAACCGGCGGCTCCCACGAACATGGTGTGGCGCAGGCCGATGTGGCCGGCGAGCGCGCCTGCCGCCAGGGCTCCGGCGGGCACCGCGGCGCGCATCGCCAGAAGTACCGCCGAGTTTACCCGCGCCAGCAGGTGGGCTGGACTGGCCGACTGGCGCAGGCTGATCTCGGCGACGTTGGTGACAGGCCAGGCGAAGTCGCCCAGTTGCGCGGCCATGAGGAAGGCGGCGCTCGCCAGGACCGAGCCGTGCGCCAGCGGGACCAGAAGGCTGGTAAGTCCGAGCACGATCCCGGCGGCGATCAGGGCGCGGCCGATGCCCAGGCGCCGCACCAGTTTTTCGGAAACCAGAGCGCCCGCCAGGCTGGCGGCTCCGCCCACCGAGACGATGGCGCCGAGAGCGGCGGCGTTCAGCCCGAGTGTTCGCACGGCGAACAGGGTGTAGAGGCTGGAGTAAAATCCAGCGAAGAATAAGCCCGTAGACGAGCGCAGCAGCATGGCTCGCAGGATGGGGTTGCGCCAACAGACGCGCAGCCCTTCGGCGATCTCGCGCAGCATGTGCGGATGCTCCGCCGGCGGCGGAGGCGGTTCCGGCCGCCGCACCCAACACACGGATATCGCCGAGACGACGAACGACAGCGCATCGAAGGCGATGGCCCTGGGCGCGGTAATTAGTTGCACCAGGACGCCGGTGAGGCCCGGGCCGGCCACCTCCGCGATCGATTCCGAGAGCGCCAGCTTGCTGTTGGCTTCCACCAGCTTGTCGCGGCCCACCAGCGACGGGACGTACGCCTGGTACGAGACGTCGAACAGGAGGGTGAGGACCGCCGCCAGGGCTGCGACCAGGTAGAGTTGCCCGATGGCAAGACGTCCGAGAACGGCGGAGATGGGCACCGAGGCGAGCAGCGCGGCGCGGCCCAGGTCGGCGGCGATCATGAGAGGCCGGCGGCGCAGGCGGTCGGCCCAGGCGCCCGCGAAGAGCCCGCAGACCAGCACCGCGGCCGCGGCGGCTCCGTTAAGGATGCCCATCTGGAGCGGCGAGGCGCCCAGCACCAGCACGGCGGCGGATGGCAATCCTTCGCGGGTGATGCGCGATCCGATCTGGGAGATGGCCTGGCCGGTCCACAGCTTGACGAAATCGGGCGATCGCCAGAGCGTGGCGCGTCGCGGCGTCATTGCGGCGCTTGCGCGTAGTATCCGGTTTTCGCGCGCGCCGTGAGTCCGGGGCGCTTCACTTGAATGCGGATCTTGCGGAAGGTGCCGTCGCGGTCCGGATTGGTGGAGTGATAGGCCAGCTCGTAGACCGAGCGCAACTGCTCTCCGATCTGCGAGAAATCCTCGGCCAGGCCCTTCTCCCGCGCGTCGAACGCCGCGCCGCCGGTCTCCCGCGCGATGCGCTCCATCACGCTGGTGCCGTACTTGTTGCGCGCGTTCAGGCGCCCGTTGCGGATGTCCGTGTAGCGCACCGAAAACAGCAGAACGTTGTTGGCCTGCGCGGCTTCGATGGCCTCCAGCATGGTGTGCGCGCTGGAATTGTCCTCGCCATCGCTGAAGATGATGAGCGCTTTGCGGCCGCGCTCCGCATTGGCCAGCATCTGCACGGAGGAATGGTAGATGGCATCGTAGAACGACGTGCCGCCGGTTCGCAACTCCGGCGGCCCCAGCATGGGGTAAACGGTCTTGTCCCGGACCGAGTCAAAGCCCTCCAGCGCGTCGGCCAGGAACTTTGGCGACGAGGAGTAGTCGGCCACCAGCCGCGGATTGCTGGCGAAGCACAGCAGAAATGCGCGGTCCTGCTTGCCCAGCACCTCGCCGAGGAAGGTCCGCACATCCTTGTGATGCTGGTGGATGAACGCGGCCTGGCTGCCGCTGATATCCACCACGAGCCCGAGATTGAGCGGAGCGTCCGCGCTGCGCGCGAAGAACGCGATCTTCTGCGGAGTGCCGTCCTCCCACACCTCGAAATCGTCCTGGCCGAGATCGGAGACCAGCTTGCCTTGGGTGTCGCGCACGGAAAAGCCGACGTTGACCAACTGCACGTCCACGCGGATTTCGGTTTGGGCGAAGCACAGCTCGGGTACCGCCAGCCACGTTGCGACCCGTGCCCTCATGTCGCGCCGCCCTACCTTCCGAGCTGGAAGGCCAACGCCAGGAAGAACAGCGTGCCCACGGCGATCACCGCTCCGTGAGGCAGGCCGACCGCCCTGGGATTCTTCACGTCGAGCTCCTCTTTGCCGAGGTACGCCGGCCGGCCGCTCTTCATCTCACTCAGGATATATCCGACGTTCCAGAGAGTTTTCGCCAGCCGTTTCTTCACCACCACCAGGATCAGCGCCATGATCCCGCCCAGGATGGCGGTGACAATGAAGATTCCGAACCAGTCCTGCCAGCCCACCATGCTCCCCACCGCGGCCATCAGCTTCACGTCGCCCGCGCCCATCGCGCGCAGGGCATACAGAGCGAGGTAGACACCGAACGCGACGCCCAGGCCCAACAGCGCAAATCGCAGCCCGGGCCAGCCCTGATACAGGAACGTATTCATGGCGATGCCGATGGCGGCGCCGCCGACCGTCAGCCAATTGGGGATACGGCGATACCGCACATCGTATACTGCCGCGCCTAAAACCAAAGTGAGCAGTATCGCTTCCACACCTGGTGGAGGAAGGGTGAACCTCATGGACCCACAAGTATATCGCGTGGGAGGACGGGACTCGCGGCGGGCCGGGAAGACCGCTTGCCGACGCGCGCGGCTCGTGCTATTGGGTTTGCACGTGAGCGGCGCGGGTGGCTTGCAACTGAATTCCCTCTCCGTACCGCGCCAGCTCCGGAATCGAGACGGGCAGATGGCCCCGGATGTTGATTTCGCCGAACAGCGCCTTCACCGCCGCGATCTCCGACGGCGGCACGGTGCTGAAGGTGGCCAGGTACGCGGCGACATTTGGAAAATTCCGCAGCAGGTACGGATTGCCCAGGGCGATCAAGGCCACGGGCTTGCCGGCCGCCATGAGGGCTTCGACGACGTGGGGCAGATCGCCCGCCAGGCCCACCGATCCGCGGTTGGCGGCCACCGACGCAAACGCGGCTATCGCATAGGCGTTGCACCCGGAGAGCCCGGCGACCGCCTCGTCCAGTTGCTGCCGCAACAGCGATGGCTCGAGCGTGACCACCGCCGCGCGCGCCACGCGCTTCCGCACCTCCAGGCTGAACGTCTGTCCTTGCGCGGTGAAGCGATTCTCGGCCATCACCACGTAGCAGGCGTGCTCGGGCGCGGCCAGGGGCAGCATGCCGGAATTGTTGCGCACGAGGGTCACGGCGCGGTCGGCGATCTCCTGCGCCTTCTCGTTGGCCTCCGGCGAATCGATCACGTCGGCGATGGCCTCCAGGTCCACGAACCGCTTGCGATCAAGCCCCACTTTTTCTTTCGCCGAGAGAATTTTGACGACGCTGGCCTGAATCCTCGCCCGCGTGAGCCTGCCGCTTTCGACGGCGGAGATGACGGCCTTGATCGCCGCATCCGGATCGCTGGGCATGAGGAGCGTGTCGGCGCCCGCCTCGAGCGCGCGCACCGACGCCTCGCCGGGGCCGAAGCCGTTGGCGATGCCGCGCATTTCCAAAGCGTCGGTCACCACCAGCCCGTTGAAGCCGAGCTGTTTGCGAAGCAGGTCCGTCAGGATGGCCGGCGAAAGAGTCGCGGGAAGATCCGGGGGCGCCAGCGCCGGCACGGCGATGTGGGCCGTCATGATGGAGTCCACGCCCGCGGCAATCGCGGCCTTGAACGGCACCAACTCCAGGCGCTCCAGGCGCTCGCGGTCGGCGGGGATGGAGGGAAGGTTCATGTGGCTGTCCACCGCGGTATCGCCATGGCCCGGAAAATGTTTGGCGGTGGCCAGCACCATGTTCTTCTTGTCGGCATGCGCGCCTTCGATGAACGCCCGGACCTGGGCCGCCACGTCCTGCGGATTCTCGCCGAACGAACGGATGTTGATGATGGGATTGTCGGGGTTGTTGTTGACGTCCGCCACCGGGTAGTAGATCCAGTGGACACCGAGAGCCCGTGCCTCGCGCGCCGTCACCTCGCCTTCGTACCGCGAGAACGCCGGGTCGCCCGCCGCGCCGAATGCCATGGCATGCGGAAACACGGTGGTGCCGTCCACCCGCATGGAGGCGCCGCGCTCGAAATCGCCGCCGACCATGAGGGGAACCGCCGCCATGCGCTGCAGCCGGTTCAGAAATGCCGCTACGGCGTACGGCTCGGCCTTCTGCACCACCCGGCCGTTGGAAACATTGTTCAGGATGAGCCCGCCGACCTTGGTCTCGCGGATGAGCCGCACGAACTTGCGATAGTCGCGAGAACGCGAGTTCGGCGATTCTCCGTGAAACGCGATGAAGACCAGCTGCGCCACTTCGTCGCGCAGCTTCATAGGCCTCATCCACCGGCGGACCACGGGCGAGGCTTTCGAAACGGCGGTGGATGGCGGGGTACTGACGCGCCTGGCGGCCGGCGCGGCCACCGCCGTCAGCGATACTACAAAAAAAAGAACGGGAACGCGCCCCACAGTTTCAGTGTGACAGATTCAGCGCGCCGCACGCGCCGCCAGAACGCGCTTCTGCCTGGCGGGCGGCTTGCGGGCAGGGCCCCGGTTCGCCAGCCGCCTTACGGAACGGACCAGGTGCGCCGGCTCGTTCGAACTCTTGGCGATCACCACGTCGGCGCCGGTGGTCTCTTCGGTCAACCCCAGCGGCTCGGCCAATTTGGAGAGCAGAATGATCCGGGCGTCAGGGTTTAGGACGCGAATGTGCCGGATGAGCTCTTTGCCGTCCATGCGCGGCATGCGGTAGTCGGTCACCACCACGTCGAAGGTGCCGCCCTCATACAGCCGCAATCCTTCTTCACCGTTTCCGGCGATGAACACGTGGCATCCGACCTCTTCGAGGAGGGTCTTGCGAACGAGCAGGCCGTCCCGGCTGTCGTCGACCAAGAGAATCTTGGGATGAGTTGAATCAGCAAGTGGCATTTGGGGAACGTGTGTGAGGTTAACAGGATCGTAACGGCTCTGTCAACGAATTTAGATCACCTCCGCATGGCGTTGCAAAATCGCAAGATTTAGTGCTTGACAAACTTGGGACTCGTTTGGATCGGGAGAACGCTGGAACCCGGCGCGCGGCAGGGCTGAAACGCACCGATTTCACAAATCCTTTACAGCATGCCGACGGTGGTCCCCGCTACCATCGAATCGTAGGCATCCGCATGGCTTCGATTCCCATCGCACGAGAATGTGCCCCGTCCCGCGGTCTGGCCTGGCAGGCAGTCGGTGTCTTCGAGCGGGTCGGCTCGGCGGCGTTGATGGTGGCGCTGGGCCCGGTCCTGGCAGGCGGCGCGGCGATGCTCTCGCTGCTTTCGGGACGCACGCCCCTGATTGCGCACAAGCGCGTGGGATGGCGCGGAACGACGCTGTGGATGCTGAAGCTGCGCACCATGTGGCACGATGAGGCGCGTCCCCCGCGCCGCGGCTCCCGGTGGGTGGAATACATCGAGGACGAAGCCGGCCCGCGGCGCAAACATGCCGATGATCCGCGCGTGACGAACTCCTTCGCCCGCTTCTGCCGCCGCCATTCGATCGACGAACTCCCGCAGCTCTGGCACGTGATTCGAGGCGAAATGGCGTTGGTGGGACCACGGCCCGCCACCGCCGGCGAGGTGCGCGAATTTTATGGAGCCGACGCCGGCGAGATCCTGCAGCTCAAGCCGGGAATCGCGGGCCTGTGGCAGATCTCGGGCCGCAACCGGTTGAGTTACGAGGATCGGCGCAGGTTGGACTTGGAGTACGTGCGCGGCCGATCGCTGCGGATGTACGCGAGAATACTCGTGCGCGCGATTGTCGAAGTGTGGAGTGGAGCGAATTCCTGGTAGCGGCCCTTACTGCTGCTGCGACACCGCGATGGTCACGTCGTTCCGGCTGGTCACCCCGTTCATCTGGATCTGCAGCGAAACGGCATCGCCCGTGGGCGTGCCCGCGGCAATGACGATGTTGAGCTGATAGACGCCCACGTAGGGCGACAATCCGGAGAACACCACCTGCGCGGGAACGCCGCCGACCAGGACGGTGGGGGTGATCAACGTGGTGCTCAGCACACCCGCCGGCGGAACTCCACCGGTGGGGACGGGGTTGTTGACGGCCCCCAGGCCGGTCGCGAGAATCACCAGGGTGGCGGGGTCGCCGATCTTTGCGGGGTGCGAGGGGAAGGGCAGGCCGGCGCCTGACGGGGCGGCGATGGCGCCATCGACATTGCCGTATGCCACTGCCTGGCCGATGCCGCCGGGAAACGTGAAGATGCCGGGTGCCGCGTTTCCTATCGATGCCGTCGCCGGCGCGGATGTCATGCCGTTGAGCGTGACCACCACTTGCGCGTTAACCGTGGCGCCCGCGCCCGATGGAATCGCAGACAGCAATTCCCAAGGCACCTGCGCGTTGATCTGGTCGAAGCTCCCCGGCTGATGGACAACATCCTCGAGCGGCGCGGAGATGCCGTTGAAGGTGACCGTGACGCCCGAAAGCGAAGTGGAAAGTGGAATCGAATCGGCCGACAAAGTGGCGGCGCTCAGGTTCGTCCCGAAGATCGAGACGAGCGAGCCGGGCGCTATGGGCTGGCCGGTCTTGTCAAAGCTGGCGCCGTTCAACACGCCGCCTGCGGCGATGGCCGGCGACTGAGTCTGCGAGTATGCGGCGGCCGCGCCGCAGATCAAAACAAGAAGGAATCGAAGACCACGCATTGCACCGTTCCCCTGGCTTCAATGGTAGGGGAGCCGGTTCGCGATGCAGCAGCCGCGGCCCTGATTTTACTTATGAAAAAGTGCGTTTTGCTCCTGAACTTCGCGAAGTGTCTGCGCCACTTCGGGATTCTTGCCGCCGTCTAGCTCCGCGGCCAGCGCGGCTTCGCGCGCGGCATCCTCGATGCGGCCCTCCAGGCGAAGCAGTTGCGCCAACGTCCAGTGCGGTTTGAACCAATTCGGACTGGCGCTAATGGCCGCGCGAAGACTGTTCTCCGCGGCCGCTGCGTTGCCCTCGACGGCGTACAGGCCGGCGAGGTGGTACCAGGCATCGAAGGGATCCTCGGCCGCGCGGGTGGCTCTCAGGGCCGCGGCGATGGACTCGGGGAAAACTGCCAGGCGTGTGTGCGGATCCGTCGATTTCCGCACAAATTCGAGCAGTGTGCGCGAGTACCACAAATCGGCCGAAGTCCCCGGCAGGCGCCACCGCTCGTATTGCGCGAAGCTTGCGGCAGCAGTCTTGACGCCGGCGGATTGGAGGCCGCGCTGCGCCAGGGCGAGCGCATGATCGGCGAGAGTGAAGCGCGCCGCCAGATAGAGGAGCGCCATCGCGACGGGCGCGGCCACCACGGTGAAGCGCGCTTGGCGAGGCTCTTCGGCGGCGCCGCCGGGGAGAGCGACGGCCAAAGCCATGGCGGTATAGAAAATCACAGCCGTGGGAATGATGAAGACCGCGAATTGCTGGCTGACGATCGCGGCGGCGATCGCGGCGCCGATCGCCGGAGCGGCGCGCGGCAACCCCGAAACGTTTCGCCGGTCCAGCGTTTTTTTCAGCGACAGGGCGCAGAGGGCGCACAGGATCGCGAGGCCAGGGAGTCCCTGCGAGATCAGCGCGTCGAGAAACATGTTGTGCGGGGACTCGTGGGCGAATTCGGGATAGGCCTCCGCTAGGGCTTTCGATTCGAATTGCGGGAAGGCCGCGGTGAATACTTCCGGGCCATGTCCGAATGGAAGGCGCGCGGCGGCCATTTGCAGGCTGTCGCGCCAAAGATGCGGACGGGCGCCGCCCCACGGGTCTTCCACGAACCAGTGCGCGCGGCTGCGAAGCTGCCAGCCGGCGGGAGAGAAGTAGAAGCCGGCGGCGGCGGCCAGGCACAAGGCGGCAACCGCCGTCATGCGGCGCGTGATCCGAAAGCCGCTGCCATAGAGCCACACCACGGCGCCCGCCGCCAGGCCGAGGATGGCGGCGCGAGTGCCGGTGAGCAGCATCGCGGCGACCGAGAGGACGGCCGCGGCCACGGCCACTCGCCGCCATGCCGCGCTGGTTTCGATAGCGGCGAGGGCGAGGCTGAGGTAAGTGGCGCACACCAGCCAGTTGGCAAAGTAAGTGACGTATCCCAGGGTCGAGGGCGGGCGCACGATGGTCCAGATTCCCTCGCCTATGTGATAGGCAGCGGACGGCAGCAGCGGATCCCATCCGCAATACTGCGCGATGCCATAGAGCGAGGCCACAACGGCGGCCGCGGCCACTCCCCTGAGAATCAGTCTGGCGCGGCCCGCCGCGTGGACGGCGACCAGCCAGGCGAACAGAAGAATTGTGCCTTGCGTCACCAATCCGAAACGCCGCCAGTTGGTTCCGAACGCCGACAGGGCGGCGTTTCCAGAGAGCGCCGTGGAGATCGACAGGGAGACGAAATTCAACAGCAGAAGGCCGGGGAACCAGCGGGGAACGCGCCGCGACGGCCGCCACAGAACCGCCAAGGCCGCACCCGCGAGTAACACCGCCAGCTTGGGCGTAACATCGAAGTAGAAAAGCCACCCGGGAGTGACAATTAACGCGGTCAGTACGATGACAGCGGCCAGAATCAAGGCCATATCGGTTACACTATCTCAGGAAACCGCATGCCGGAGCCATTGGACGCATATCGTTACATCAGTTACCTGCGATCCCGCTGGGTCTGGATACTGGCAAGCTGCGCTATCGCGGCGACGATTGCCGTGGCGGTCACGCTGCTTGTGCCGCGCGAGTACACGGCGACCGCGCGCATCGTCATCGAGCCTCCCGCCGGCACGGACCTTCGAGCCGCCATGACGGTGAGTCCCATCTACCTGGAGTCGCTCAAGACCTATGAACAGCTCGCCTTGAGCGACAGCCTGTTTCAGAAAGCCATCGAGCGCTTCGGATTGCGCTCGCTGCTCGGGCCGCGGCCCATCGAATCGATGAAGAAGCGCGTGCTGAATGTGGGGCTCGTGCGCAACACGCGAATCCTGGAGATTGCGGCGTCGTTGCCGGACGCGCGCAAGGCGCAGGAGCTGGCGCTTTTTCTGGCGGAATCCACCGTGGAGCTGAACCGCTCGCTGGGTACGGAAGGCGACCGGGACCTGTTGGCGGGGGTCGAGCAGCAGGAACGCGAGCTGAACAACCGGATGCAGCAGATCGATACCGCGTGGGCGCGGTTGCTGGCAAGCGAGCCGGTTGACGATCTCCAGTCGGCCATGGACGGCGCGGGGGAGATGCGCACCTCCATACAGGAGCAGGCGCAGAACGTGGAGCTGGAGATCGCCGATTGGGCGGCGCGGGAAAAGCAAGGGCCGCCGGCCGCGGAGCTGGGCGAGATCCGCAAGGAGGCGGCCAATGCGCAGGCGCGCCTGGCCGAGCTGCGCAGACAATCGCAGGCCCTGGATCGCCGATTCGCCGAGCAGGAGAAGCTGCTGGCGGAGCGCCTGGCGCACCGGGACAAAATGGAGGCCGAGCGCAAGGCCGCCCAGACCGCGCTCGAGGCGATCGAGACGCGGCTGCGGGAGGCGCGCGGCGATGCCGGGTATCGCGGCGAGCGGTTGCGGATCATCGACCCCGGGATCGTTCCCGAGCGGCCTTCCTCGCCGAATCTTCCGCTCAACGTAATGGCGGCGCTGCTGCTGGGGCTGGTGCTTCCGGTGCTGTACTTCACGCTGGAGATGAGCTATCGCGAGCAGCGGTACCGCGAGCCGCGAAGCGTGTACCACGCCGTGTCCAAGGCGCGGGATGAATAGCGCGGATGCCCGTTAGCGCAGCATTCCGCGAACGCCGCGCGCCGGCCGTGGCGGCGCTCATCATGGGCACATGGGCGGCGGCCATCGCGGTGGCGCCGGGTGTTCCCCTAAAGCTGCTGATGGCCGCGCCGGCCCTGCTGATTCCCTTGACCTGGTGGACGCTGCACCGGCCCGCGCGATGGCTGGCGGCGTTCTTCGCGGCGGCGCTCCTGCTGCCGCCGCTGCCGATCCCGATCGGCAACTCGGGACCGCATCCGTGCCTGTTCTTTGCCGCGCTGGGTCCGCTGGCGGGAGTGATGTGGATGGGCGAGTGGCGCTTCCGGCCGTCGGGCGTGGGCGCGGCCATGATCGCCCTGTTCGGAGTGCTGCTGGCGAGCGTCGGGCTGGCGGCGGTGGATTCGGGCGCGCAGGTGGCGGCGGGCAGCCTGGCGCGCGTTGGACTGTTCGGGATCGCCGTGTACGTGTTCTTCTACACGGCCTCCGGTCCGGGACGGGGAAGCCTCCGCGACTGGCCCGTGTATTGGATGGCCGTGGCGTCGGCGCTGTTTGCCTGCGTCGATTTCTACTTTCAGTTTCCGGCTCCGGCGGGCTACGGGCCGCAGTTCGTGTGGCTCGACTCCGGCGTGTACCGGCGCGCGCAGGGCATTTTCTACGAGGCCAGCACGCTGGGCAACTTCTGCGCCTTTTTCCTGGTGATGATCGCGGTGGCCTTCACGCGGCCGCGCGAAGAGGCGCCCGTGGCGCGCAAATGGCTGGTGGCCGGCGGAGCGGTATTCTTCGCCGCGCTGGTGCTTTCGTATTCCCGGGCGTCGCTGGTGAACGTCGCGGTGGCGCTGGCCGTGCTGGTGTGGCGCAATCGCGCGTGCGTGCGGCTGGCGCGGATCGCTCCCCTCCTGGCGGCCGGCGCATTCGTCACCTGGAAAGTCTTCCCCGATTTCGCGCAGATGTATTGGATGCGGCTGTCCGCGTCCGCCGAGTACTTCTTTTCCGCCACGGAAGGCGTGCTCTCGGGACGCGTCGAGAGCTGGCGCACGCTCGCAGCGTGGATCTCGGCGAACCCCTTGCAGGCGTTGGTGGGGATCGGTTACAAGACGCTGCCTTACAGCGGCTACCTGGGCGCGCCGGTGGTGGCCGACAACATGTATCTGAGCCTGCTGGTGGAAACCGGCGTGGCCGGCCTGGCGGCGCTGGTGTGGCTCAACATCGCGATTCTCCGCGCGGCGGCGCGCGCGTCCCGCTCCGAAGATCGCCAGCGGTCGTTCCTCGGCACGTGGATGCTGTGCTTCTGGGCGGGGCAGGTGGTCCAGATGCTCTCCGGCGATCTGCTCACTTACTGGCGCGTGTTGCCTTTGTACTTCTGGGTCCTGGCGCTCGCGGTCCGCGTATGAGGGTCCTGCTGCTCGACCAGTTCAGCGAGCCCGGCGGCGCGCAACGGTGCCTGCTGGATCTTCTGCCCGCCATCCGCGAGTGCGGTTGGGACGCGCTGGTGGGACTGCCGGGAGGCGGCAGCCTCTTCCAGCGGGTGCACCAGGCGGGATTCGAGACCGCGCGGATCGAATGCGGGCCGTACCAATCCGGCGGAAAGTCCGCGGCGGATTTGGGGCGGTTCCTGTCGGGGACGCCGAGGCTCGCGCGGCAAGTGCGAAGACTGGCGGAGCGCGTGGATGTCGTGTACGTGAACGGGCCGCGGTTGCTGCCGGCAGTGGCGCTGGCCGGCCTGCGCGTGCCGGTGGTGTTTCATTCGCACAGCTATCTGCCCAGCGGGATTGTGCGGAAGCTGGCGGCGATTTCGCTGCGCCGGATGAACGCGCGAGTGGTGGCATCGTGCCGGTTCGTGGCGCAGCCGTGGAGAGCGTGCGGGCCGGTCGCGGTGGTATGGAACGGCGTGGGAGCGTGCGAGCGAAAGGCGGCCGTGAGACTGACCGAGCGCGTCGGATGCATCGGGAGGATCGCTCCGGAGAAGGGGCAGCGCGAGTTTGTGGCGGCGGCGGCGATCATCCACAGAGCGTTGCCGGAGTGCCGGTTCGCGATCCACGGCTCGGCGATGTTTTCGGCCGCCGGTTACGAAGCGGAGGTGCGCGCGGCCGCGGCGGGGTTGCCGGTGCAGTTCCCGGGCTGGACGGAGAACGTCTGCGCGGCGCTGGGCAATCTCGATCTTCTGCTGGTTCCCTCGGCGCCCGATGAGGCAACCCCGCGAGTGATCCTGGAGGCTTTTGCCGCGGGCGTGCCGGTGGTCGCGTTTGCGTCCGGCGGCATCCCGGAGATGATCGAACACGGCGTGGATGGCTTTCTCGCGGCCTCGACGGAAGAGATGGCCGAGATCGCGATCGGGCTTCTGGCGGGCGATCGAGCCGAGGTGGCGCAGGCGGCGCGCGAGTCCTGGCGCCGGAAATTCACGTTGGAGCGGTACCGTCAGGAGATGATCAGCATCTTGAAGAGGGCCGCCGCCACACCCGCCAGCGCGGCCGCGCCCGCGAGCACGGGACCATAGCCGAACCGCGCCAGCAGCGCACCCGCGCCGAACGCCGCCACGGCCTGCGCGGAAAAGGCTACCAGGTAGTTCAGCGCCGAGGCTCCGCCGCGCTCGCGCTCCTCCACGTGATTCATGAGCAGGGTATTCAGCCCGGGCTCGCTCATCCATTGAAAGGCCATGTACGCGGTGTAGGCCAGCGCGGCGGCGGCTCCCGGAGGCTGTGCCGCGAGGCCGCCCAGGCCCAGCGCGGCCGCGGCCATCATCGAGACCATTCCCGTTACCAGGCCGAGCCGGCGGAAGACCAGCGGCGCCAGCAGCACGGTCAGCACCTGCACTGCCTGCGAGGCGGAGAAGATCGAGCCGATTCGCTCCACGGGGAATCGCAATCGCGCGAAGTAGACGTTGGAAAACTGGTTGAACGATGCCGTGCCCAGGTTCCAGAGCGCGAACGGGCCGAGATAGCGCGCCAGGAAAGGGCTTCGCGGATAGATCCTGGTTTGCCCGGGTTCCACCGCGGCGGGCGCCAGCCGCCACGCCGGCCAGATGGCCAAGGCCGCCAGGCAAGCGGCGAGCAGCAACGCCGGCTGTTTGCCGTGCACCCAATTCGGAATCCTCCCGCCCAGCCAGTTGCCGCCGATACCCACCGCGAACATCGTGGCGAAAAACACGCTGAAGGCGGTTGGCCTGCGCTTCGCCTCCACCGCGCCGGCGATCACGGGCGCCATGACCACCGCCCAGGTTCCGAACACCAGGCCCCAAATGACTGCCAGCGCCACCAGCGGCACACGCGCGGTCACCAGCGCGCGCAGCGGGATGAGGACGGCGCTCGCGGCAAACACCCCGATCAAGGCGCCGCGCAAGCCAATCCGGCGCACCAGCACGGCTGCCGGAAGCGTGCCGGCAAGGGTTCCGACCGTCGCCGCGCCGCCAATCACGCCCAGGAAGTCTTCGCGGAAGCCCAGGTCGAGCAGGTGCAGGTTGTACAGCAGCGCGAAGACGAACCGCGCGAGATTGAACAGCACGGCGGCGGCTACAAACGTCCAGAATTGCCGGCCCAGCCACCATCGCGCGCCGCTCGAGAGCGCTCGCGGCAAGGCCACAGCATGATGGCCGGCGCGCCCCGCGCAGTACAGCAGCCATCGCGCCCGACGGAGCGCGCGGCGGCGCCACGTCATGAGGCTCGCCGGCACGTGAACCGAGTCGACGGCGCTGGGCAGGCTGACCGGCAGAAGTTTCCGACGCGCCACGCTCCAGGCATCGCGGCGCGAATCGATCAGGCTCAACTGGAGCCAGAGCTCGTCCTTGTTCGAATGGAAGAATTGCTCGGCCGGCGAGAATGCGAATTCCCGGAACCAGGTTTGCGTGGGAGCGGGCAGGCCCTCGGCCTCTTCGCGGGCGGCCGGCGCCAGCTCGCAGCCGAACCATTCCCGCGCCAGCCGCAGGGTCACAGCTTCCAGGCGGCGCAGCTCCGGCGCGTGCAGCCTTTGCCACTCGCTCCAGAAGGCGCCGTCGGTGGAGCGCAGCTGCAGGAAGCAGGCCAGCTCGTAAATGTGCGACGCGCCCAGGCTGCCCAGCCACACGTGCTTCAACGCGTGCAGCGCCGCATAACCGAGGGCGTCCGCCGCGGCGAGGACCGGAAGATCGAGATCCGCGATGCGCCGCTCGACGCGCCTCTCCCAGAACCGCCCGACGCCGGGCGCCGGCAGCCGCTCCAGGCGCTCGTTCCAGAACTGGTGGTGCAGCTCGACGGCGAAAGGGATCTCGGGATCGAAATAATCGCCGCGAAACTCCCAGCCGGTTTTTCGGATGAGTGCGGGCAGATGATCGGTGGGGAACTTTTCCATTCCTTCCAGCGGTTCGTAGCCCCAGTCGATCAGATTCCGCCACGCGGCTTTCAGGCGCTCACGCGGCACGAAGAGGTCCACGTCGTATTGCACGCGCTCCTCCGGCTGGGCGCCGAACAGCGGGCACTGCGCGATACCCTTCAGCGCCAGGTAGGGAATGCCGGCGGATGCGAAGCGCTGCCGGATGCCGCGGTACAACTCGCGAAGCCGCGCGAGGCGCTCCACGTTGCGGCGCGCGTCCGCCTCGGTCTGGCGCCGCACCCATTCGGGCATGTGGCTTTGCGCGGCGGCGCCGAGCGGCAGCACCAGGCGCGAGCGGTAGCAGAAATTGAGCGCCTGGCGCCACTCGGCTTCGCTGAGCCGGCTAAGCTCCTCCGGGCGCGGCTCGGCAAGGTGCAGCGCGGCCAGCGCCGCTCGCGGACCTCTCGGAAGTTTGGCGCGGTCGAGCCAGGGATTACCCAACTCAGAAATCGTACCGCAGCGCGAACTGCATGCGGCGCGGGTCGCCCGAGGTGAAGATCTTTCCGAAGAAGGGCCCGAAGTCCGGGTTGTTGCCCACGATTCCCCAATTCGGATGGTTGAACGCGTTGAAGGCTTCGGCGCGGAACTCGATGGCGCGGCTCTCGCCGATGCGGAACTGGCGGTGCAAGGCGAAATCGAAGATGTTGGCGCCGGGGCCCGGAATGGTGTCGCGCCCCGCGTTTCCGAATGTGAATGGCGCGGGTGCGGTGAAGGCCGCGGTATTGAAGAAATGGTCCGCCGTCCGCTGGGAGCGCGGCAACAGCGGGCTCACGCCGGGCACCACGTCAGGCCGGTTGGGAGTGCCCGAGTTCGCAAAATCCAGGCCGAAGTAAAACGGATCTTCGGGTGTGCCGTCCTGCAGGATCACCGTGCCGCTCAGGGACCAATGGCGCAGCAGCGGGCCGGCCATCCGGCTTTCGGGGAGCCGGTACACGTAACCGGCGGTGACGCGGCGTCCCACGTTGGAGAACGACAGCGCGCGCTCCAGCCGCAGGTTGCGCTCGTCCTGCGCGCCCACGCTGTCGTAGAGGCCTGGAATCGCGCTTTCGGCATCGTCGATGGATTTCGACCACACAAAGCTGGCCAGCAGCGAAAGGCGGCTCGACATGTTCTTTTCCGTCTTGACCTGCAGCGATTGGTACGAGGAGTTGGCGATGTGCTGGCGCTGGATGATTTCCCCGAGCGACGGAAAAGTTCGCAGCGACTGAAGATCGCCCGGCCGCGGCGGCAGGTTCTCCCCGGTTTCCACGTGCGCCGGCGTGTTGAACTGCCGGTACCGGCCGAGGTGAGTGCCCTTCGAACCCACGTAAGCCAACTCCAGCAGCATTCTTCCGGGCAGCTCGTGCTGGATGCTGGAGGTCCACTGCTGCACGTAGGGCGTGGGCGCATGGGGATCGACGCCGAAATAGCTGGGGAACCCGGAGACGGAAGTCTTGGCGAAACCATCGCGCGTGGTCAGGACCGGCGGCCGGTCGCCCTGGGTTTGATTCATCTCGTTGAGCAGCCCGTTCAATACCAGGTCGTAGCTTTCGACCGCGATCTCAGGACTGAAATAAATTCCGTAGCCGGCGCGGAACACGGTTCCGGGCGCCAACTGCCACGCCAGTCCCGCGCGCGGCGCGAAGTTGTCGTACACCGGCTCCGCCCCCGATGCCACGCGCACCAGGCGCGGCGGATTGGGCAGCGTCGAATAATCCAGGTTCAGCAGGTTGTCGCGCTTCTCCGTGTAGGGCGCGGCGTACTCGTACCGCAGGCCGAGGTCGACCGTCAGGCCGGGCCTCGCGCGCCAGGTGTCCTGCGCATATCCGGCGTAAACGCTCTGGCGCAAGTACGCCTGGCCCGATCCGCTGGTGCGCGTGGTTTGCTGCGGATAGCCCAGCAGGAAGTCCGCGAAAGGATCGCCAGAGCCCGTGCCCGACCCGTCCACGCTGGTGAACGCGCCGGTGTACGTATATTCCCCGCGGCTCAGGTTGCTCTGAAGGTAGTTCATCTGGAAGTCGAGCCACTGGCCGCCGAACTTCAGCGTGTGCCCGCGGCGCGCCAGCGCAAGCCCGTCGGATACCTGCCACAGGTTGTCGCGTTGCACCTGAGGCAGCGAAGGCGAATCGGTGACCATCGAATAGTTCAGGGCGTTGAAATACGGCAGCCCGAAATTGAAGGGGTCGGTGGGCGGATCGGCCAGGCCCAGATCTTTCGCCACGTTGTCGTGAAAGGCGGTCTCCGGCACGTCGAACAGGCGCAGGCGCGTGAACGCGAAGCGCGCCTCGTTGATCCACCGCCCGCGGCTCATGGTGTGACCGATGGCCGCTTGTTGCGCGCGGACCTGCTCGGAGTAGGGCAGCAGCGGGAACGACCCGGCCACGAGGTTGCTCTCGCCGTTGAACGTATAGCGGCCCGTCAACACGCCCGCCCTGGCGAACTGGTGGTCGATGCGCCCCGACGCGGAATCGCCAGGATTGAGGTTGGGCGTGGCATCCAGATAGTTGGATGAGCCGGTGCTGTTCGGGAGCGGCTCGAATCGCGACAGGAAAGCGGTGGCGATGGGATCGACGCGGGTTTGCGGAATGCGATTTTCCGGGAAAGGCGTGCGGGCCGCCTGGCTCGGCGCCAGCGGATCGTAGATGGTGTTTTGGCCGGTGAAATCGCCGCTGCGCAGTGCCTGGCCGGGAACCACGCTGAGCTTGGACCCGCCGGATTTCTTGCGCAGTCCTTCATAGACCCCATAGAAGAACGTGTTCCCGAGCTTGGGAACCGGCCCACCCAACGAACCGCCGAACTCATTCTGCCGGAAAATCGGCCGCGGCAGCGACGGATTGTCGAAGAAGTTGTGCGCGTCGGTGACCTCGTTGTGCAGGTATTCGAAGCCGCTTCCGTGCAGCGTCCTGGTGCCCGATTTGGTCACCACGTCGATGGCCCCGCCGCCCGCCTGCGGAGACTCCGCGGGTGCCAGCGAAGACTGAATGTGGAATTCCAGCACCGACTCCATGGGCGGGTAGACCGCAATGGCGAAGGTGTTGCGGTCGGTGTCGTAGGCGCCGTCCAGCAGAAACGCGTTCATGGTGGAGCGGCTGCCGTTGATCGGCGGGTTCAGCTCGACCGATCCGCGCGAGCCTTCCTGAACATCGTTGTTCACATCGTGCACGAAGCCGCCCAGTTGCCTGGGAATGGCGCCCGGCCCCAGCGTGACCAGCGACACCACGTTGCGCGACGAAAGCGGGAGCGCGGTGATTCGCGCATTGTCCATGCGGTAGCCCACCGATGCATCTTCGGTCTGGACCGGCGACACATCGGCCGTCACCGTGATGCGCTCCCCGCTGGAGCCCGCCTGCAGGCGAACGTCGTGCCGGGCGTTGTGGCTCACTTCGAGCGTCACTCCGGTTGCCTCATAAACCCGGAAGCCGGTTTTGTCCACCGTGATGGTATAGGCGCCGGGGGCCAGCGCATCGAAGATGTAGTTGCCGCGTGTGTCCGTGGCCGTGCTGCGCGTGAACCCGGTGGCCGGTTGCGCGGCCGTGACCACGGCCCCCGCGACCACTGCCGAGGATTCGTCCGTCACGGTCCCGGCCAGCGTGGCCGTGCCGACCTGGGCGGACGCGGCGATGGCGATCGAAATCAACAGGAAAAAGATTTTCATGAGATTGCCAGTTCCGCCAGAAGACTCATCGCGTCATCCAGCGTCTGGTAGCGCATGGAAAAAGCCGGAACTGTCAGAAGCCTGCCAAGGGTCCTCGCATACATGGAGTTCACTTCTTCCCCGTAGGAGGGCATGTCGCCGAGCAGGCGCTCGACCATCGCCTCGGAGCACACCTTCTCGATTCGCGGCGCGCCGCCGCCCTGGCGGTCGAGCAACACGACCCGATCCACCGGGCAGCGCCACGCCGTGCGAATCCGCGGGAAATCGGCCAGGGGCACTTCGATGGTGAGCTTGCCGTTGGGGTACTGATGCGTGACATAGCCCTCCAGTTCGGGAAACAGCCGCGGCGCATCGTCGCGAAAGCGCACGATGTGCGACCGGCCCACGGCCACGCGATCCTCGGAATCGGGCAGCAGCCACGTGCAGTCGTCGGCGACGTACGTCCAACCAGCGCGCGCGCAACCATACGCCAGGGTGCTCTTGCCCGCCGAGGAGCGCCCGCACAGCAGCACGCCCGACCCGTTTCGCGCCAGGCACGCCGCGTGCATGGGAACCACGTAGCGCTGCGCCAGCAGCATGTATACCATGCCCTCCAGGAAATGCATGCGGAGCGCCAGGTGGTGCGCCGCGGTCCGCTGGGAAACGACGCTGAATCCCGACATGGATTTCGAGTCGAAGGCCGCAAAGTTGTGGCGGTCGGAAATCGCCGAGAATAGCTGGCCCTGCGTGCGATACTGCGGCGTTTCGGCCAGGCCTCCTTCCGGCTGAACGATGACCCGGATCTCCAGAGGCGCCGTGGCGAACTCCGGTGCGGCGTACATGCCCCACGACTCCGCCGCCGCTTCGAGCACATCGCGGCTGTTGGTCGCGATGTTCACGGGAAACCCGGCTGGATAGAAAACGGCCTTCGAGCGAAGGTCGATATCGTGCAGCATGGGATCGTAAGGTTTGATGGCGAGGGCCTCTTGAGTGCTCACAACACCGTGATAACACGGCTTTTACCGTAACAGTGGTAAAAACAATGGTACGACCCTCGGAAGCACGCCGCAAGGGCAGTAAGCTGGTGAGAATGCGTACCGCCATCGTGCATTACTGGCTGCTGAACCGCCGCGGCGGGGAAAAAGTGCTCGAAGCGCTGTGCCGGCTGCTGCCCGATGCGGACATCTTCACGCTGTTCTGCGACCCCGCGACGCTCAGCCCCGAGTTGCGGCGGCACCCGATCACCACGTCCTTCCTCAACCCGCTGCGGCGCTGGTACCGTTCGTTGCTGCCCCTGATGCCCATGGCCCTCGAGAGCTTCGACCTGCGCGGATACGACCTGGTATTGAGCAGCGAATCCGGGCCCGCCAAGGGAGTGATCACCGATTCCACGGCCTGCCACATCTGCTACTGCCACACGCCCATGCGCTACTTGTGGCACCTCTATCCGGCCTATCGCAGCGAGTGGACCACGCCCCGCTGGAAGCGCGCCTTCATGACGCCGATGGCGAATTATCTGCGGCTATGGGATTTCGCGTCCGCCGCGCGCGTGGATCATTTCCTGGCCAACAGCGAAAACGTCCGCCGGCGGATCTGGAAAACCTACCGGCGCGAAGCCGAGGTGGTCTACCCGCCCGTGGATGTGGATTCCTTCCGCTCGGAGCCGCCCGAAGATTATTTCCTGATGGTGTCGGAGCTGGTGGCGTACAAGCGGATCGACCTGGCGGTGCGCGTGTTCTCGCGCAATGGCATGCGGCTGCGGATTGCCGGCGCAGGCCCGGAATACCGGCGCCTGCGGGCCATGGCGGCGCCGAACGTCGAGTTCCTGGACCGCGTGCCGGACGATCAGTTGCGCGAGTTGTATGCCCGCTGCCGCGCGTTCCTGCTGCCCGGCGAAGAGGATTTCGGGATGACGCCGGTGGAAGCGCTGGCTAGCGGGAAGCCGGTGATCGCACTCGGCCGCGGCGGCGCACTGGAGACCGTGCCGCTGTTTGGCGGCGTGTTCTTCGGCGAGCCAACGGAAGCCGCGCTGGCCGGCGCGCTGGAAAAGTTCGAGGCGATGGAACGCGAGATCCGTCCGGCGGAACTGCAGGGCTACGCCCGCCGCTTCTCGGAAGCAGAATTCCGCCGCAAGATGACGGCGGTGCTCGAGCGCGTGATGCCGCGGGAGCCCCGGACCCCGCGGGTCAGCGCGTGAGGGGCCGGCGAGAGCTGCGAACCTCCTGGTGGAGCACCACCGACGGCTGGTCCTGATATAACGGTCATGCGCGGGAGATCTTCTACCAGGCCTACCTGGTTGACCAGAAGAACGATGATCCGGGACAGTTCCGTGCAATCAGCTGGTGCCGCGGGCGCCTCTGTTCGGTGATCTTCGAGATCAGGCATGACGCGGAGGGCGAATACTGCCACCTGGTCACGGCCTGGAAAGCGACCAATGAAGAGGAGCAAAGCTATGCCGAAAACGTCTAGGACGACACCGTCCGCCGATGAGATCGCCGAAAAGGCGTCGCGCGGCGAAGATATCTCCGCTTACTTCACCAACAAGTTCACCGTGGTCAGGCCCGTCCGTCGTGTGAATGTCGATCTGACCCAAGGCATGTTACGGGAGCTCGACGAGCGGGCGGCGCGGCTCAACGTCAGCCGGCAAGCCGTGATCAAGACCTTGCTCGGGCGGGCACTGAAAGAGGAGCAGGCGAGCAAATCGCGTTCGAAGAAGCGGGCCAGTTAGTCCGCTCCGGACGGCCGGAGGGCCGGCGTGCGGATCCTACGCCATGCTGAAGTGCTTCTGCAGCACCAGCGCCACGGTGCCCCGCAGGCGCGCGATTCCGTCCTCGTATGCCGGAACCAGGCGCGGGGCGCAACCGCCGGGGAGCACCTGCGCCTGAACCTCCGACTCGATGAGGCCGCCGAATCGCTGCCAGGAGCGCGTCAGATCGCCCACCACCACGATGCGTTCCGGCGCCAGGCCGGCCACGATCATACGCATGCCGCGCCCGAGGTAGTGCGCCATCTTCTCCAGGGCCGCGGCCGCACGGGCGTCGCCCTGATCGGCGCGGCCGAGCAGATCCGGAAAACTCAGCCCGCCGGACTCCGCGCCGGACTCCAGATAGTAACGCAAAGCCGCGCGGTTGGAAGCAAACACCTCCCAGCATCCGCGGCCGCCGCAGCCGCACACGGGGCCCTCCGGATCGAGCGGCACGTGTCCAAACTCGCCGGCCATGCCGTTCAGGCCGCGCACCAGTTGCCCGTTCACCATCACGCCGGTGCCGATCCCCTCGGAAACCGTGACCACCACCAGGGTGCGGCAGTCCTCCATGCGATCGAACCAGACCGCCGCGAGCACGCACGCGTTGGCGGCGTTTTCCAGCTCCACCTCGAGCCCCGTGGCCTTCAGGATCGGAGTGCGCAGATCGACATCGCGCCACTGGAGGTTGGGGGCGAACACCAGCCGGTCGATGCTGTGGTTGTACCGGCCGGGCAGGCTGATGCCGACGCCTTCGATCTTCTTCCCGCCGCAGCGAGCGACGATGCGCTGGATGGATTGAATCAGCGCGTCGAGCGCCACCTTCGGGTCCGCCGGCGTGGCCATCATCTCCTGGGAAATAAACCTGCCGTTGGCGTCCGCCAAGGCCACCGTGGTCTGCGTGGGGCGGATGTCCACGCCGATGATCACGCGCTCGTCGTTGAGGCGGAGGAACGTGGGGCGGCGACCCCGCGGCAAGCGGCCCCGGGCCCCTTCGAGCACCCAGCGTTCCTCCATGAGCTGCTCGACGATGAGCGAAACCGTGCTGCGCTGCAACCCCGACACGCGGGCCAGGTCGGCGCGCGAGATGGGCTGCCGCGTGCGGATCAGGTTCAGGATGATCCTGCGGTTGATGTCGCGCACCACTTCGCTCGACGCGCCCAGCATCCGCTTTCCGTCGATTACCCGCATCGTCTCGCCCGTGCGGCGGTCAGTCCACTGGCCGGGCCGGCCCGCCGATCTGAATCCTTCCACTCACCACGCCGGTGGTTGCCGCATCCAGCGGTCCGTGAAAACCGGGCTGCTTTCCGCCGGCCGATATGAGGAACGCGCCCGGTTCGACCACCCGGCGGCCATCCGGCCCGACTCTCGAAAACTGCCGCGCCGAAAGCGTAAACCGCACCGTCTTCCGTTCCCCTTTGGCCAGTGCTACGCGCTGGAATCCCTCGAGGGAACGAATGGGCGCCGGTCCGGTGGCGCCCGCTGCTGTCAGGTAGAGCTCGACCACTTCCTCGCCTGCCATTGTACCGGTATTCCGGACCTCGACCGCAACCTTCACGGAGTTCCCGGCCTCCGCGGTTTTGGGCAGACTCAGGTTGCGGTACGAAAAACGGGTGTAGCTGAGACCATAGCCGAACGGATACAAGGGCTCGCCGCCGAAGTACCGGTAGGTCCTGCCTTTCATCGCGTAATCGGTGAAAGGCGGCAGTTGGGCGGCGGACTGGTAGAACGTGACGGGCAGCCGCCCGGCCGGATTGTAGTCTCCGAACAGAACGTCCGCCAGCGCTTCGCCTCCCGCCTGTCCCGGGTACCACGCTTCGACGATGGCCGGAACGTGCTCGCGGGCCCAATTGACGGCCACGGCGCTGCCATTCATGAGCACCAGCACCACCGGCTTGCCCACGGCCATCACGCTCTCCAGCAGTTCCTCCTGCACGCGCGGGATTCCCAGTTCCACCCGGTCGCCACCCTGGAAGCCCTCCACCGGGACGCTCATCTCCTCGCCTTCGAGCCTCGGCGACAAGCCCAGGACCAGCACGACGGCGTCCGCCTGCCCGGCCGCGGCGAGCGCTTCCCCAAGGCCGCCGCCGGCCGGGCGCGACCACACCAGCCGGATATCGGCCTCGCCCACGAACTCGTGGAAGTCCAGCCGGACAGGATACAGCTTGCCCGCCTGCAAGTCCACAGGCGAGTATCGATAGCTCCGCTCGTGGATGTCGCTTCGCTGGGCCACAAGCTTGCCGTCCAGGTAGAGTTCAAAGGCATTCATCCCGATGGCGCCGAGCTGATACCTGCCGTCCGCCGGCGCCGAGAGGTACCCGTTCCAGCGCACGCCGAAATCGTCGTCGTTCATGTCTTCGCGCGGGGCGCCGTCCCACCAGCGAAAATCCACCTGCGGATCGACCCGCGTGAAGAGCGGCTTCGGGTCGCGCGGAACTTGTCCCACCAGTTGCCCCGAACTCGGATAGGTCAGCTCGCGCGGCCGGTGCTGCTTGCCGTCGAAGTTGGCGGTCGCGTAATAATCGGCGTTGAGCCCGTTGCGGCGCTCGCTCCCGTTCGAGGTGAACAGCGCCGAAGAAGGGACCGTCTCCAAGCCCGGCATGTTGACGGCCAGGTCGCTGCCGCGGGCGTAGACGACGCGGGTGCGCGAGCCCACCTTGCGGCGGATGCCTTCGAGCGGCGTCACCGGCGCCGAAGGCTCTCCGTTGTAGTTGCCCACGAGCACTTCCGGATCGCCGGCATTCGGCCCGATCACCGCGATGGTCTTCAGGGATTTGGCGAGCGGCAGGGCGCCGCCCTCGTTCTTCAGCAGCACGATCGACTCTCGCGCGGTCTCGAGCGCCAGTTGGCGGTGCTGCGGGCTATCGTTGACGCTGTACGGGATCTGCGCGTATTTGACCATGGCCGGCGGGTCGAACAGGCCGAGCTTGAAGCGTGCCATGAGCAGGCGCCCGGCGGCGGTATCGATTTCCGATTCCTGCAACAGCCCGGCGCGGACCGCGGGCAGCAGGTTGCCGTACTCCACGCCGCAATTCAGGTCGGTCCCGGCCTTCACCGCGCGCGCCACGCCCTCTTCGGCCGTGGGCGCCGTTTTGTGATTGAGGTAGATGTCGCCGATGGCGCCGCAATCGGAGACCACGTAGCCGCCGAACCCCCACTGCTTGCGCAGGATGTCGCCGAGGAGGCGCGGGCTGGCGCAGGCCGGCAGGCCGTCGACGCGATTGTAGGCGCACATTACCGACCAGACGCCGCCTTCCCGCACCGCGGCTTCAAATTGCGGCAGGTAGGTCTCCAGCAGGTCGCGGTCCTCGATGGCGGCATCGAAGGTGTGGCGCAGCGATTCGGGACCGCTGTGCACGGCGTAGTGCTTGGCCGTGGCGACGGTTTTGAGATACTTCGGATCGTCGCCCTGGAGGCCGCGGATGAACTCGACGGCCATGCGGCCGGTGAGGTACGGGTCCTCGCCGTAAGTCTCCATGCCGCGTCCCCAACGCGGGTCGCGGAACAGGTTGATGTTGGGCGTCCAGAAGGTCAGGCCCTGGTAAATGTTCCGCTTGCCGCGCCGCACGAACTCGTGGAACTTGGCGCGCCCCTCGTCGGAAATCGCCGTCGCCACGCGGAGGACCAGGCCGGTGTCCCAGGTGGCGGCCAGCCCGATGGTCTCGGGGAACACGGTGGCGCGGCCGGCGCGCGCCACGCCGTGCAGGCACTCGTTCCACCAGTTGTAAGACGGGACGCCGAGCCGTTCGATGGCCGGCGAATCGTTCATGAGCTGAGAGATCTTCTCCTCGAGCGTCATGCGCGACAACAGGTCGTTGACGCGCCGCTCCAGCGGAGCCGCCGGATCCTGAAAGACCGCGCTCTGCTGCGCCGGGCAGAGCGGCACCAGGAGGGCGAAGATGAGGCGAGCTGCGCTCGCCTGGCGGGTTGACAACCACTCCTGTCCAAAATACTAGCTGGATCAAGGGAGCCGGGCTGCAAACAAAAGGGATAGTT